>OLOK01003210.1_pt1 | contig 10241 bp, 7 predicted proteins | sample 1672591 | NCBI WGS metagenome assembly OLOK01 (sample SAMEA3136703, study PRJEB25190) | human gut metagenome | biome: human gut; feature: human-associated habitat; material: faeces | place: Austria | collected 2013 | reverse complement strand
AATTACTATGTATACCAATCAACCCCTCTCAGGCAAAAGCCTGCACCATCTCCGACCAGCTGTACGGCGTGCCCGCCGGAGGCACCATGGCTCATGCCTGGGTGCAGATGTTCGACACGGAGTATGATGCTTTCAAGACGTACTGCGAAATTTACCCCACCAACGCCACGCTGCTGGTGGATACCTACAACACCCTGAAATCCGGTGTGCCCAACGCCATCCGGGCCTTCAATGAGGTGCTCAAGCCCATGGGCATCACCAAGTGCGGCATCCGGCTGGACTCCGGCGACATGGCGTATCTGACCCGGAAGGCCCGGAAGATGCTGGACGACGCCGGGTGGACCGAATGCAAAATCACCGTGTCCAACTCCCTGGACGAGTATCTGATCCAGGATCTGTTTTTGCAGGGCGCCCAGATCGATATGTTCGGCGTGGGTGAGCGGATGATCACCGCCCGGTCCGAGCCGGTGTTCGGCGGCGTATACAAGCTGGCGGCGGTGGAGGACGATGAGGGAAACATCATCCCCAAGATCAAGGTCAGCGAAAACGTGGAGAAGATCACCATCCCCCACTTCAAGAAGGTCTACCGCTTCTATGGCCGGGATACCGGCAAGGCCATTGCCGACCTGATCACCCTCCATGACGAGACGGTGGACGACAGCCAGGACATGGAGATCTTCGACCCCATGGCCACCTGGAAAAAGAAAACCGTGTACAACTTCACGGCCCGGGAGCTGCTGGTGCCTATTTTCCTCAACGGCAGGCGGGTGTATGACTCCCCTTCCCTGCCGGAGATCCAGGCCTATTGCCGCCAGCAGGTGGACACCCTGTGGGACGAGGTGAAGCGGTTCGATTATCCCCACAAGTATGTGGTAGACCTGTCCCGGAAGCTGTGGGACATTCAGCAGGAGCTGCTGCGGTCCTCTCAGCGGTGATGGAGGATAAGGGCGGACAGAGTCGTCCGCCCCTACAGGCCCTCTCAGTCGGCTGCGCCGACAGCTCTCCCAGAGGGAGAGCCAAGGCTGTAGAGCTCGCTGCCCTCAGCGGGCCGCAAAACAGACACCCTTAGATACCCATACACCGCCGATGAGCGGCGGGGACAGCGGGAAAGGAGGAAGGATTCCCGGTGAAGAAACCACATGTGCAGCAAAAGACAGAGCGGCGCATATCGGCGGCCCTGCGGCTGGTGCTGGTGGCGGTGCTGCTGCTGGCCCAGATCGCGCTGGTGCTGGTGCTCAATGACCTGCTGCGGCAGAGAATGGCCATCGCCTATACCCTGCTGGAGCTGGTGGCCCTGGCCTACGTCTTTCGCATCAACAGCCGCCCCGGCGGCAGCTCGTATAAGCTGGGCTGGACCCTGCTGATCCTGACGGTGCCGGTGGTGGGGCTGATCCTGTACTGGCTGTGGAACGGGGACCATCCCCAGAAGCGGCTGGACCTGAAAAAGCTGCCCAGGCCCCAGGAATCCGAGGCCCGGCGGGAGGCCAGCCGCCTCCAGGTGGAGAAGCTGCGGCGGGAGCACCCGGAGTGGGGACGCCTGGCGGCGTATCTGGACCGGCAGGGCTTCCCCCTGTACACCGGCACCGGGGCCGTGTATCTGCCCACCGGCGAGGCGTATCTGGAGGACATGCTGGAGCGCATGGAGCAGGCGGAGCACTTCATTTTCATGGAGTTTTACATCATGGCCGAGGGGCAACTGTGGGACCGGCTGATGGATATTTTCCGGCGGAAGGCCGGACAGGGCGTGGAGATCAAGGTGCTGTTCGACGACTTCGGCAGCATGATGCGCATGCCTGAGGAGGCCGTGGAGGAGCTGCGGCGCATTGGGGCGGAGGTGCTGATCTTCAACCCGGTGCACCACTATGTGAACCGGCTGTACTTCAACTATCGGGACCACCGGAAGATCGCCTGCATCGACGGGGACACCGCCTATACCGGCGGGGCCAATATCGCCGACGAGTACGCCAACATCACCGAGCGGTTCGGCTATTGGAAGGATGATGGCATCCGGCTGGAGGGCCAGGCCTGCTGGACTCTGACCCGGGAGTTCATCTATATGTGGGAGCGCATGGGCGGCTCCCTGCAGCAGGAGCATGACTATTACCGGCCCCAGAGCACCGCGGCGGGGCAGGGCTTTGTGCAGCCCATCGCGGACGGGCCGGACAGCAACCCGGTGTCCTCTGCCGAGGACGCGTTTCTGCAGCTGATCGGCGGGGCCAAGCACATGGTGTACATCACCTCGCCGTATCTGGCCATTGACGAGTCCATGGAGAAGGCCCTGTGCATGGCCGCCGGCAGCGGCGTGGACGTGCGGCTGATGATGCCCGGCATCCCGGACCACAAGTTCGCCTTTATGGTGGCGGAGAGCTATTTCGGGGAGCTGCTGAACCACGGCGTGAAGATCTATCGGTTCACCCCGGGGCTGCTGCACGGGAAAACCGTGTTGGCGGACCGGGAAGCGGCGTTCGTGGGGTCCGTGAACATGGACTACCGCAGCTTCCAGCTGCACTTCGAGTGCGGCACCCTGCTGTACGGCGCGCCGGCCATGGAGACGCTGCTGGAGGACATGGACGGCATTATGGAAAAGTCCCGGCAGGTAACCCGGGCGGACTGGGAGCACCGGCCCCTGCTGCACAGAGTGCTGGGCGGTCTGCTGCGGCCCTTTGCCATGTGGATGTAAATATCAAAAAAAGCCCTGCTTTTTTTGATAAAAATTGCAGTCTGCCGCGCGCATAATTTCTTCGCCATAGGCGAACAAATTCCACACTTGCAGACTGAGAAGTGTTTTTTGCGGCGTACACGCCGCCGCAAAAAACGGATTATACTTGCTTTGCCGCCTGCGGGCGGCAAGCTCTGCGAGGCTTTTACAACAGGCTCAAAAGAGACCGTATTCTTCCGAATACGGTCTCTTTTTGTGCTTTATGGCTCCAGCGTGTGCAGGAGGCGGTCGGTGAGGGACACGGTCATGGCGGCGGCTGCCGCCAGCAGCACCGTTACCGCGCCGCCGCACCACAACACCGCCTGATACGCGGCCCGGCGCATCAGCGGTCCCCTCCGTCGCTGACGATGTGGTAATAGGCGGTGGAGGTGGCGCGGTACACCAGGGTGTACAGCACCGCAAAGGCCAGGAAGCTGGCGGCGGTGGTGCCCACCAGCAGGCGGGTGTTCCAGAGGTTGAACAGAAGCAGCAGCTTATGGACAAAGGGGAAGGCGAATACCAGATGCAGCCCCGCCAGCAGCAGCGGCAGGAAGAATACCAGCAGCAGCTGACTGTTGATGCTGGAACGGATGTCCCGGCGGGTCATGCCCACCTTCTGCATGATGTCAAAGCGGGCCTGGTCCTCGTAGCCCTCGGAGATCTGCTTGTAATAGATGATGAGCACCGCAGCCAGAGAGAAGCCCACGCTCAGCAGGATGCCCAGGAAGAAGAGGCTTCCGTAGGACCCGTAGAAATCGCCGCGATTCTCCGACAGGGACTCCACGTTGAAGCGGATATCGTCCTGCCGGGACACCAGCGCCTCCCGGATGGCGGCGGCCACAGGGTCGCCCTCGTCCCGGGCAGGCTCCTGGCCCAGGTCGAAGCCGCAGCTCCAGCTGCGGGACACGCCGGTGTTCATGCCCTCCATCAGGCGATCCATGTCCGCTATTTCCTCGTCGGGGACGATGGCCGTCAGCTGGGTGACCACGCTGGCGGAGTCACCGCCGGAGGCCAGGTTGTCCACCAGGCCCTTCACCTGCCAGGCAGCGCCGCCGGGGAAGGACAGGGTGCTCTCCCGGTAGTCGGACCGGCCATGGCAGATATACACCTGGCCCGGGGACAGGGTCAGACGGGCGCCCATGGCGGCGTTGTAGTCCGACAGGGGGATGGCGGTGAACTGAACGGCATCGCTGATGCTGCCGCCTGCGCCCTGCAGGACGCCGTTGCGAACAGTCAGCGCCGAGGAGGAGGAACGGTACTCCCGCAGGTCCTGCATCTGCGCGCCACGGCTGCGGGCGGCAGTGACGACGGCGGCGTGCAGGTCGGAGTGGTCCCGGTACAGGTCCTCCCGGTCCGTGTACCAGACGGTAACGTTCTCCGCCCGGGGATAGCGGGTACGGAGGGAATCCTCCGCCCCGAAATACAGGCAGGTGGTGGAGGAGAGCATCACCAGCACCATAGTGCCCAGGATGCAGATGGAGGCAAGGCCTGCGCCGTTGCGCTTCATGCGGTAGACCAGGGAGGAAACGGACACGAAATGCCGCTTCCGGTAATAGAACCGGGGATTCCTTTGCAGCAGGCGGCACAGGGTCACGGAGCCGGAGATAAACAGCAGATAGGTGGCGGCGATGACCATCAGCACGGCGGCGAAGAACCAGGTCAGGGCCGTCAGAGGCTCCCGGATGGACACAGCCAGGTAGTAGGCCGCCCCCAGCAGCAGAACGCCCAGCAGCGCCAGGGCCCAATTGGCCCGGGGAGGCTTCTCCCCCACCGCCTCGCTGCGCATGAGCTGGATGGCGGTGGAGCGGCGGACCCGCAGCAGAGCGGACAGCAGGATCAGCAGGTAAATGGCCCCGTACAGGCCCAGGGCCATCAGCAGGCCCCCCGCGGACACCCGATAGGTCATGTCCGCCTCCAGGCCCATGACCCGCATAAGGCCCAGCTCCGCCAGCTTGCTCAGCACCACGCCCAGGGCCAGGCCCCCCAGCAGGGACAGGCCGCCGGACAGCAGAGACTCCCAGCAGAGAATGCGGGAAATGTCCCCCTTGCCCATGCCCAGGACGTTGTATAGAGCAAACTCCCGGTTCCGGCGGCGGATCAGAAAAGAATGGGTGTAAAACAGCAGCAGCAGAGAAAACACCCACAGCACAAAGCTGCCCAGATTCAGGATCACCTGCACGGAGCCGCTGCCGGGCAGGGTCCCCTCCGGCAGCCGGGCCAGGGCCACAAGAATGTAGAAAAACGACACGGCGCCTACGCCGGTCAGCAGGTACGGTACGTAGAGGCGGCTGTTTTTCCGGATGCCGTCCCAGGCCAGATGACGGTACAGCTTCATGCCCGGTCACCGCCTGCCTGAAGCATGGTCAGGGTGTCCGCGATCTTCTGGTACAGCTGCTCGTCGGTACACTGGCCGCGGTACAGCTGGTGGAACACCTGACCGTCCTTGATGAACAGCACCCGTCCGGCGTGGCTGGCGGCCTTGACGGAGTGGGTGACCATGAGGATGGTCTGACCCTGGCGGTTGATCTGGCCGAACAGGTCCAGCAGCTCATCGGTGGAGCGGCTGTCCAGGGCCCCGGTGGGCTCGTCGGCCAGGATCAGACGGGGATGGGTGATCAGCGCCCGGGCCACGGCGGCCCGCTGCTTCTGGCCGCCGGACACCTCATAGGGATACTTGTCCAGCAGCTCCAGGATGCCCAGCTGGCGGGCGATGGGGTCCAGCCGGGCCTTCAGCTCCCGATAGGGCCGCCCGGCCAGCACCAGGGGCAGGTAGATGTTGTCCCGCAGGGTGAAGGTGTCCAGCAGGTTGAACTCCTGGAACACGAAGCCCAGGTTGTCCCGGCGGAAGGCCGCGGCGTCGGACTCCCGGACGGCGGACATGTCCCGCCCGTCTAGCTCCACCCGGCCGGCGGTGGGCTTATCCAGCGCCGCCAGAATATTCAGCAGGGTGGTCTTGCCGGAGCCGGACTCGCCCATAATGGCCACATATTCCCCCTCCTCCACGGAGAAGTCCACCTGCCGCAGGGCCGTGACCTGGCTGCCGCCGAAACGGGTGGTATAGACCTTTTTCAGGCCCGTTACATTGAGAATTTGCATATCCATGCCTCCTTTACGGGGCCTATTATAGCAGACCGGGGAAATGCGCCGCCATCGAATGGGCTTACATTTCCCCGGTCTGAGCTTACATTTTTGTCACTCGTGGGTGCGGACGTTGATAAATTCCGCACGGAGCTTGGAATAGAGGATGGTCTGGCTGCTGTACAGGCCGCAGTAGCCGGAGAGGAGATAGCTCAGGGCGCAGGCCACGGCAAAATACGGCGCCCCGGCGGAGCCGAACAGCTCCACGCTCAGCAGCACCGAAGCCACCGGGCAGTTCACCGCCCCGCAGAACACCGCCACCAGGCCGATGGCCGCGGCAAAGCCCGCAGGCAGGCCCAAAAGTCCCCCCATGAAGCAGCCGAAGGCAGCGCCCACGAAGAACGACGGCACCACCTCGCCGCCCTTGAAGCCGCAGCCGATGGTGACGGCGGTGAACAGGAGCTTCCACAGCCACGCCCAGCCGCTGACGTCCCCCCGCAGGGCCCGGGCGATGACGTCCATGCCCGCGCCGTTGTAGTCGCCGTTTGTCAGAAGGCTCATGCCGATCAGCAGGACAGAGCCTGCCAGCACCCGGACCCAGGGGCTTCTGAACCCCCGGTCCAGCAGGCGCTCCGTCCAGTGGAGCCCCTTGCAGAACAGGATGCTGACCAGGGCGCACAGAATGGACAGGACCACCACCGGCAGCATCAGCTCCAGGGTCACCCGGGGCATGGACACCGTGAAGCGGGTGGGCTCCACCCCCATGAGGGCGGATACACCGAAGGCCGCCATGGCGGCGGTGATGCAGGGCACCAGGCCCGCGTAATACAGCACGCCCACGCTGATGACCTCCAGGGCGAACACCGTGGCGGTCAGGGGCGTGCCGAACAGGGCGGCGAACACGCCGCTCATGCCGCACAGGGTGGCAAGGGGCAGGTCCTTTTCCCCCAGGCGCAGGAGCTTGCCCGCCTGGAAGCCCAGGCCGCCGCCGATCTGAAGGGCCGCACCCTCCCGGCCGGCGCTGCCGCCGCACAGGTGGGTAATGACGGTGGACACGAAGATCACCGGCACCAGCAGAATGGGGACGCTTTCGCCGAAGTGAACGGACTCGATGATGGCGTTGGTGCCCTTGCCCTCCAGATGGCAGAGCTTGTAAAGCCCCACGATGGCAAGGCCCCCCACCGGCATCAGGTATAGGATCCAGGGGTGGGCCCCCCGGATGGCCGTGGCGTAATTGACGCCGATATGAAACAGGGAGCCGATCACGCCGCCGGCCACACCGATGATGCCGCCCAGCAGCACCCATTTGAACAGTGTTTTCACATAAAGCCCCATATGGGCAAACTCATCCCGCAATCGCCGCACCTGTGACACGACCTTTCTCTCTTTTCTTAACACCTGCTTGATGGTAACATGTTCCCGGGCATCTGTCAATCTCCCGCCAAAAAACTTGGGCCTGCCTGAAAATTTTTCAGGCAGGCTGATTTTTTGAGATTTTCCCTGTTGATTCCGGAGAACATTTGCCGTATACTATAAGATGGAAGCAAAAAGATCCCAAGTGCTATCACCTATTACAACAATCAGGAGGAAAAGCAAGATGAAATACGGTCGTACTTTCAATTTCTCCGCAGGTCCTGCTATGATGCCGGAGCCTGTTCTGGAGGAGATCCGCGACGAGATGATGAACTATCGGGGCAGCGGCATGTGCGTCATGGAAATGAGCCACCGCTCCAAGGTGTTCCAGCAGATCGCCGACGAGGCCCAGGCCGACCTGCGCAAGCTGATGAACATCCCCGATAACTACAAGGTCCTGTTTATCCAGGGCGGCGGCACCCTGCAGTTTGCCATGGTGGCCATGAACCTGATGAAGAACGGCAAGGCCTGCTATGTGGAGACCGGCGCATGGTCCAAGAAGGCCATTGCCGAGGCCAAGAAGTATGGTGAGGTGCAGGTGGTTGCCTCCTCCGCCGACAAGAACTTCTCCTACATCCCCGACTGCTCCGATCTGGACATCCCCGAGGATGCCGACTACGTCTATATCTGCGAGAACGAGACCATCAACGGCACCACCTGGCACAAGCTGCCCAACACCAAGGGCCACGTGCTGGTGTCCGACCAGTCCTCCATGTTCCTGTCCCGGCCCTGCAACGTGTCCGACTACGGTCTGATCTGGGCCGGCGTGCAGAAGAACGTGGGCCCCGCCGGCATGGCCGTGGTCATCATCCGGGAGGATCTGATCCGGGACGACCTGGATCCCAAGACCCCCATTTACATGAAGTATAAGACCCATGCCGACAACGACAGCATGTACAACACCCCCAACTGCTGGGCCATCTACTGCTGCGGCAAGGTGTTCAAGTATCTGCTGAGCATCGGCGGTCTGGAGGAAATGGAAAAGCGCAACATCGCCAAGGCCCAGGTCATCTATGACTTCCTGGATTCCTCCAAGCTGTTCAAGGGCGCCGTGGTGCCCCAGGACCGCAGCCTGATGAACATCCCCTTCGTCACCGGCGACAAGGAGCTGGACGCCGCCGTGGTGGCCGCCTCCAAGGAGGCCGGCTTCGACAACCTGAAGGGCCATAAGTCCGTGGGCGGTCTGCGGGCCTCCGTGTACAACGCCATGCCCATCGAGGGTGCCCAGGCGCTGGTGGAGTTCCTGACCAAGTTCGAGGCAGAGCACAAGTAACACGCAAAACGGGGGACGGTGTCCCCCTGCCCCCTATATCCGACAACATTTCGTATTATGGAAGGAGATTATTACGATGCGTATTCTGGTTACTGACGGTATGGATAAGACCGCTATGGCGCAGCTGCGGGAGCAGGGCCATGAGGTGGTGGAGCAGTTCTATGAGCCCGATCAGCTGGGCGCGGCTCTGCGGGATTTCGACGTGGCTGTGGTCCGTTCCAAGACCAAGGTCCGCAAGGAGCACATTGACGCTGCCAAGGGCGGCAAGCTGAAGCTGATCATCCGCGGCGGCGTGGGGGTGGACAACATCGACGTGCAGGCCGCCGCCGCACGCGGTATTCCCGTGAAAAATGCCAAAGGATACTCCACCCACTCCGTTGCGGAAGCCACGCTCGGAGGCGCGATAGCCATGCTACGCGAAATCGTCTATTACGACGGTTTCGTCAAACAGGGCAAATACTCCTCCTCTCCGCGGCTCTTCAACTACGACCGCCCCACCCGGCAACTGTACGGCCGCAAATGGGGTATCGTCGGGCTCGGAGCCATCGGTCATGCCGTGGCGGAACTCGCCAGCGCTTTCGGATGCGAAGTGGCCTACCATTCGGTATCGGGGAACAAGCGGGCGGAGAAATACCCCGAAATGAAATTAATGGAACTATTGAAGTGGGCGGATATTCTATCCATACACTCACCGCTTAACGAACGGACACGAGGACTTATCGGCATGGCGGAACTTCGTTGCATGAAACCGACGGCCATCCTCGTCAACGTCGCCCGCGGCGGCATCGTCGACGAACAAGCGCTCGCCGATGCACTCGACGGCGGCATCCTCTGCGGGGCCGTGGTGGATGTATTCTCACAGGAACCGATACCGGCCGACAACCCCCTGCTCAAAATAAAAGACCCTTACCGGCTGCTGCTCTCTCCTCACAATGCCTGGTCGGCGCAAGAGTCCATCGACAACCTCGTACAGGCAATCGTAGAGAATATCCAAACATTCCTCAAAGCGGCATAACCGTCAGCCGGATGCAAATCACGTCAGACACAGAGGGGGCACTCCGTGTGAAGTGCCCCCTCTGCTTTAGTTCTTAACTATCGTTTACTTGAAGCTAACGAGCGCTTTTCCTGTCATCTCCTTCGGTTGCGGAAGTCCCATCAGCGCAAGGACGGTCGGAGCGACATCCGCAAGTACGCCGTCGGCCACCGACGCCACCCTGTCCGACACGACGATAATCGGCACCGGATTGAGAGAATGGGCCGTATTGGGCGAACCGTCCGGGTTAATCGCATTGTCGGCATTGCCGTGGTCTGCGATGACGACCACCTCGTAACCGTTTCTCTTGGCAGCCTCTATCACTTCGCCGGCACACTCGTCCACCGCCTTGACCGCTTTGGTTATCGCATCGTACACGCCCGTATGGCCCACCATGTCGCCATTGGCGAAATTGAGGGCGATGAAATCGAAACGCCCCGACGATAGAGCCCCTACCAGCGCATCCTTCACTTCATAGGCACTCATCTCCGGCTTGAGGTCATAGGTCGCCACCTTGGGAGAAGGAATCAGAATACGCTCCTCATTGGCGAACTTCTCCTCGCGGCCACCGTTCAAAAAGAACGTGACGTGGGCATATTTCTCCGTTTCGGCAATACGCAGCTGATTCAGCCCGAGCGAAGCGACGTACTCCCCGATGGTATTCTGTACGTTCTCCTTGTCGAAGAGGATGTGCAGTCCGCGGAATTTGGCATCGTAGGGCGTCATCGTACAATAGTAAAGAGGCA
>OLOK01003209.1_pt1 | contig 10244 bp, 9 predicted proteins | sample 1672591 | NCBI WGS metagenome assembly OLOK01 (sample SAMEA3136703, study PRJEB25190) | human gut metagenome | biome: human gut; feature: human-associated habitat; material: faeces | place: Austria | collected 2013 | reverse complement strand
CTGCCGCACCTCGCTCGCCGTATCGGCACTTAGAATTATGCGGTATTGCCTTAGGAATTGGAGATAGGGTTGGGTTTATTATGGATTTTATATGCGGGGTGGTGGAGCGGTATGCGGGTGATTTTTATATTGCAGTTTTTATGTGTTATGTCGGGCATTTATTGGCATCTCACCCGTAGGAGCACACATTGTGCGCCCGCCAACCTAAATAGGCAATACTTTTTTCAATGGTCCCGCATTGGGCAAACCGCCACGGGACGATGCTCGTCATCGTCCCCCTACAGATGATTTGCGGGTTTGCGTCAACTGCTTTACGTTTCTCTGCGGCGCGATGAGGGCATCGCGCCCTACAATTTTTTCATTGTTCGTCTCACATTTCAAAAGGCTCAATCGCCTAATATTTTTGAGCGGCATGTTTGTGCCGCGGTCCACCACAATGATTTACTATTTTTTTAACTCAACGCTTTTTCCAAGCGAAAAACGCCTCCCGGCCTGGACCCACGGTCCGCCGGGAGGCGTTTTGAAACATTAAATCAATCAGTTATTTTTGTAGTAGTTGATCAGGCAGCCATCGGCCAGGATCTGGCGCTCGGCATCGGTCAGGGCACCAAGCTTTACGGTGAACTCCTTCACACTGCCATCGGGCTTAACAGCCACGGCGGGCATGGTGTCGGCAGCTTCCAGCAGAGCCTTGCGCACGCCGGGCAGGTAGATGCAGTCGCCCAGTTCAAACACGCTGGGGTCCTCCACCAGGAAGGGCAACATGCCCCAGTTGATGCAGTTGGAGCGGTAGCGCTTGGTTGCATACTCCTTGGCAAAGTTGGCCGCGCCGCCCAGCACGCGCTGGCAGGAAGCCGCCTGCTCACGTGCGGAGCCATCGCCGGGCTTATTGGCAAAGATGGCGGAGCCAATGTTGGTGGCTGCGGCGTTCGGCTTGTAACCGGCCTTTTCCAGCGCGGCATACACAGCCTGTACTTCTTCCGGCAGAGTGCCTGCGGTGCGGGCTTCGTCCAGAGCCTTGACTGCCTTGGCGCGGCCGACATAGGCCGGGTCCTTGCGGGACAGGGTGAACTCTGCCAGGCGCAGCGGGTTGGAGCGGAAGGAAGAAGTCTCACCAGAGGGGATCAGCTCATCGGTGGTGGTGACAGGGTCGGTGATGTAGCTGACAATCTTGACCAGCAGGTCATCCGTCAGTTCCGGCTGCTGCGGCCAATCCTTGATGTTGGGGCCAAAGCGCAGGGCAGTTTCCGGTTCGGGGCTGCCCCAGCCGTTATAGATACGCTTATCGTACACACCCCGGTCAAAGTGATACTTGGGTGCGGTGTAGTCGTGGTCACAAACCTCGCTGGCTGCGGTCAGAATGCCGCCGTTGGCTGCGGTAGCCGCAATGGAACGGGCATCCATCAGCGCCACGCCGGAGATTTGACCCTCGCCGGGCTTGGAGCCTTCGCGGTTGGGGAAATTGCGGGTGGTGTGGCGGATGCTGAACTCGCCATTGGCCGGGGTATCACCTGCGCCGAAGCAGGGGCCGCAGAAGCATTCGCGGAAGATGCCGCCAGCGGAAACGATATCGGCCACCACGCCGTTCTTGACCAGCTCCAGGTAGGTGGGCATGCTGTCCGGGTAAGCGCTGAACTTGAACTCGCCGTTGCCGCAGCTCTTGCCGCGCAGGATGTCAGCCACAGCGCACAGGTTCTCATAAGTGCCGCCGGAGCAGCCAGCCACAATGCCCTGATCCACATAAATGCTGCCGTCGGCGCGCACCTTGCTGACAAGATCCATCTTGACCTTGCCGCTCAGCTGCTCATTGGCGCGGGTTTCGATCTCATGCAGCAGATCCTTGGCGTTTGCCTTCAGTTCGCGGATGGGGTAAGCATAGCTGGGATGCATGGGCAGTGCGATCATGCACTCGATCTTGGAAAGATCCAGCTCGATGCAGCCATCGTAATAGGCAACATCGGCGGGCTTCAGCTCTTTATAAGCATCGGCACGGCCATGGCCTGCGAGGTATTCCTCGGTCACGCCATCGGTCTGCCAGATACTGGACCAGCAGGTGGTCTCGGTGGTCATACAGTCAATGCCGTTGCGGCAGTCTGCGGAAAGGCTGGCAACGCCGGGGCCAACAAATTCCATGACCTTATTCTTCACATAACCGTTGGCATAGGTTGCGCCAACCAGGGCCAGCGCCACGTCATGCGGGCCAACGCCGGGGTTCAGCCTGCCGGTCAGGTAAACGCAGATCACGCCGGGCATGGCCATATCATAGGTACGGCCCACCAGCTGTTTGGCCAGCTCGCCGCCGCCTTCGCCCACGGCCATAGTGCCCAGTGCGCCATAGCGGGTATGGGAGTCAGAGCCCAGGATCATGCGGCCGCAGCCTGCCATCATCTCGCGGTTATAGCTGTGGATAACTGCCATGTTGGGCGGAACATAAATGCCGCCGTATTTATGCGCAGCGGAAAGGGCAAACTGATGGTCGTCCTCGTTGATGGTGCCGCCCACCGCACACAGAGAGTTGTGGCAGTTGGTCAGCACATACGGCAGGGGGAACTTTTCCATGCCGGAGGCGCGCGCCGTCTGGATGATGCCCACATAAGTAATATCGTGGGAAGTCATCGAATCAAACTTGATGCGCAGGTCTTTCATATCCGGCGCAGTGTTATGGGCTTTCAGAATGCCGTAAGCAATGGTGCCCTTGCGGGCCTCTGCTTCGGTCACATGGGCCGGTGCGGTATCGGTCAGCTGGCCGTTGACCAGGTACACGCCGTGGTCGTGCAGTTTCATTTTCATGCTCCTTCCTGCAAGACGGCTTTATTACAGCCGTGCCGCAACAGCGTCAGTAAATTCGGTGGTGGTGGCGGTACCGCCAATATCCGCGGTAACAGCCTTACCCTCGGCAACCTGTGCCAGAATGGCGGCGTTCAGCCTGGCGGCCTTATCCGGCATGCCCAGGTCGTTCAGCATCATGGCAAATGCCATCAGGATGGCGCTGGGGTTGGCCTTGTTCTGGCCTGCAATGTCGGGGGCGGAGCCGTGGACAGCCTCATAGATGCGGGTCTTGGCGCCAATGTTGGCAGAGGGGGCAAAGCCCAGGCCGCCCACCAGACCGGCGCACAGGTCGCTGATGATATCACCGTACAGGTTGGGGGCAACCAGAACGTCAAACTGCTCCGGCTTCTGCACCAGCTTCATGCACAGGGCGTCAATAATGCAGTCGTCTGCTTCAATAGCGGGGTAATCCTTGGCGACCTCGCGGAAGGTGGACAGGAACATGCCGTCGGTCAGCTTCATGATGTTGGCCTTATGGACTGCAGTCACCTTTTTACGGCCGTTGGCGGCAGCGTAATCAAAGGCAAAACGGCAGATGCGCTCGCAGGCGGGCTTGGTGATGAGCTTTACGCCGTTGGCGATCTCATCGTTCAGCATGTACTCGATGCCTTTATACAGGTCCTCGGTGTTTTCGCGCACAATAACAAGGTCCACATTTTCAAAGCGGGTGGGCACACCGGGCAGGGTGCGCACGGGGCGCAGGTTGGCGTAGGTATTAAAGCGCTGGCGCAGCTGCACGTTGATGCTGCGGAACCCTTTGCCGATAGGGGTTGCGGTGGGGCCTTTCAGCGCCCAGCCGTATTCTTCAATGGCATCCAGTGCGCCGGGCTGCAAAAGCTCACCATGCTCTGCGGCGTACTCTGCGCCGGCGGCGTATTCTTCCCATTCAATACCGGTTGCCAAAACATCCGAAATTTTGCGCACGCTCTGCGCAATTTCGCGGCCAATGCCGTCACCAGGAATCAAAACTGCCTTCATATCGGTTTGCCCCTTTCTAAAAAAGCGGCAGGGATGCGGCGTGCCGTGGCCGTTTACCCCGCCCTGCCGGACTGCTTTTTGCCGGTGGGCCCCGCCTTAACGCAGGACAAACCTGCCAAAAGCTGAACCACACCTGCAAAAAATTTGTTTTAATAATATTACAGTTTGAGTATACCCATTTTGGTCAGCCTTGTCAACGTAATTCATTAAAGTTGCACCTGTATTTTGCGGATTCAAGCTTTATTTTATAAAGTCATGTTTCGTTCACATTTACAATTCTTTAAGATTCATGCTTGACTACAGCGCTCAAATACTATAAAATTGTAACTGTTCAGCACTTTGAAGCGTTTTTGGCCCGCATGGCGGCGGGCAGGGCGCACTGCGGGCGCTGTGCCCGTTTTTTTGCACGTGCTGGTAATAGAGTGCAGGCAAAAGCCCCCAGCGGCGCTTTTGCAGGAAAGTAAGGAGGGCGCATCTGATGTATTACCCGGATGTTCCGGCGCTTGACCCGGAAGATATTGAACTTTTGTGCAATGAGTATGTTGCGCACAACAAGCATCTTGACCCCCACATTGCGGACCGCCTTGGCGTTAAGCGCGGCCTGCGCAACCCGGACGGCACCGGTGTTCTGGCGGGCATTACCAATGTTTCCAGCGTTATTGGTTACGAAAAGCTGCCCGAAGGCACCATCCGCCCCATTTCGGGCCGCCTGGTTTACCGCGGCATTGATATTGACACTCTGGCCGCCGAAGCCGACAAGAACGACCGCTTCATGTTTGAGGAAGTGGTGTGGCTGCTGCTGTTTGGCGCACTGCCCACCCAGGAACAGTATGCCCGGTTCTGCAAGCTGATTGATGAGCACCGCGAACTGCCCAAGGGCTTTGCGGACGACATGATCATGAACTCGCCCTCCCCCAACATTATGAATAAGATGGCGCGCAGCGTGCTTTCGATGTACAGCTATGACGAGCACGCCGATGATCTGAGCCTGCCCAACATCCTGACCCAGAGCATCAACCTGATTGCCGAGCTGCCCACCATGATGGTGAACGCCTACCAGCTCAAGCGCCGTGTGTATGACCACGAAAGCATGTACTTCCATTACCCCATCGCCGGGCAGAGCACTGCGGAGCACATTCTGAGCTCCTACCGTGCAGACCAGAAGTTCACCCACGAGGAAGCGCGCCTGCTGGATCTGTGCCTGCTTGTTCACGCAGACCACGGCGGCGGCAACTGCTCCACCTTTACCACCCGTGTGCTGTCCTCCTCCGGCACCGATACATACGCAGCCATCTCTGCGGCCATCGGTGCCTTGAAAGGCCCCAAGCACGGCGGCGCCAACCTGAAAGTTATGCACCAGCTGGATTACGTCCTGGCTAATGTGGAGCACCCGGAGGATGACGGCGAAGTGCGCGAGATGCTGCGCAAGATCATCCGCAAGGAAGCCGGTGACGGCAGCGGCCTGATTTACGGCATGGGCCACGCGGTGTACACCCTGAGCGACCCGCGCGCCCAGATCCTGAAAAACCACGCCCGCAGCCTTGCCTACAAAAAAGGCTACGATGAAGAATATAACATGCTGTGCAGCATTGAGCGCCTGGCCCCGGAGATTTTTGCCGAAGAAAAGCACGGCCCCAAAAAGGTTTGCGCCAACGTGGACCTGTTCAGCGGCCTGATCTACCGCATGCTGGGCATCAGCGAAGATTTGTACACCCCGCTGTTTGCCATTGCCCGTGTACCCGGCTGGTGCGCCCACCGCGTAGAAGAAGTTGAGTACGCCAACCGCATCATTCGCCCCGCTTACAAATACCTGGGCGAGCCGCAGGAGTACCTGCCGCTGGAAGAGCGCTGATTTCTGCTTATATCATCATGAATTGGCACCCGGATTTTTCCGGGTGCTTTTTGTTTTGGGGTGGCGCAGGAGGCAGTTATCTGATATACTGGAAAAAAGCCCCTTATTCCATTGGAACATGACCAGAAAGTGAGAGAAACATGGAAAAATTCAAACAGCTGCTCTTCTCCAAAAACGGCATTAAAATTGTAAACATGCTGTTCTTCTTGGCGTTTCTGGCCCACAACCTTGTGTTTCTGGTTGTGGCATACCTGGTCTGGATCCTTTTTCTGGCGTTCTGCATCAAAAAAGCTGCGAGTCGAACCTCCAGGATTATTTACGGCTGCTTTATTGCTTTTGCTGTTGTTATGGTCGTGCTGAATGTTGTGCCGGTACTGCTGGGGCTATAACTCAGCGGGCGTCCGCCTGTTTGCCGCACAGACCGTTTGATTTTGTTGGGAGGTCGATGTTATGCCATGGTGGTACCCTTTCGGCTGTATTGCATTTATCGTTGGCGGTATCCTGATTTTCCTGAAACCGGAATGGCTCTGGGCGCTGACAGAGCAGTGGAAGTCCTATGCGGCAGACGGACCGTCGAACTTCTATATCCTGAGCACCAAAATCGGCGGTGTGCTGTTTGCGGTATTTGGGGTCGTCGCACTGGTTCTTCCGCTTTTTCTTACTTGATGGTTCCGGCTTTGGGCAATACCGCATAATTCTAAGTGCCGATACGGCGAGCGAGGTGCGGCAGCTGCTAAGCCAAAAGCGCAGATAATACTTTGTGTATTATCGAGCATTTTGGCAACGCAGTTGCCGTGCCGCAGCCGCCGGAGCAGTGCTTAAGCCGTCAGGCGGGAATTGTGCGGTATTGCCTTTGCTTTTTCACAAAATAACAGCATCCGTATGGTGCCCCCTGCCCGTGGGCCGCCATGTGGATGCTGTTTTGCGTTTGTTATGCTTTTCTGGTAGTGACACCGTACAGGCTGTTCCAGGTTGCGCGGCCCAGCATGCCGTCCGGTTTCAGGTCATGCACTACCTGCCAGGCCAGAACCGCTTCCCGCGTGCTGGCACCGTAACGGCCATCGGTGGTCAGTTCCGGCACCAGGGTTTTCAATTTCTGCTGGGCGCTTTTCACGGTTGCGCCCCGGCTGCCGCGGCGCATGGTAACACCGGGCCAGATCTCCCCTTCCCCGTTTTTATCCGCCCAGGCGCGGTACAGGGCATCCCAGGTATCGCGGCCCACGTGGCCGTCAATTTTCAGCCCCTGTTCCCGCTGGAACCGCCGCACTGCGGTTTCGGTGCTGGTGCCGTAGCGTCCATCCACATTCAGTCCGCCCAGCCAGCGCTGTACCAGGGCAATATCCGGGCCGGACGCCCCCGGCCGCAGCACGGTTCCACCATATTCCGGCATTGCATTTGCCATAAAAAAGCCCCCTTTGCTGTGTGTTGCAGGCTTGCCGCCCGCCCTCATTTCACACTATGCAAAGGGGGTTCGTTTTGTGTTAAGATATTCTGTATTTTTAAGCAATATAGCCGCCGCTACGCAGAACAAAGATCCAGAACGTCAGCGATAGCGCCGAGAACAGCGTGGTTGCCGCCACACAGCTGGCCGTCAGCACACCCTCATGGCCCATGTTCTTGGCCATAACGTAAGAGCTTGGCGTGGTGGGGCTGCCCAGCATGATGAGCAGGGCAATCAGCTGCTGGTCCCGGAAACCGAGCTTGACGGCAATGGGGATAAAGATCGTGGTCAGCACCATCAGCTTGCAGCAAGCCGCCACCAGGGTGGGTGCCAGCTTTTTGATGGCCTTGGCTCCCTCAAACGAAGCGCCGATGGAAAGCAGCGCCAGCGGGGTGGTCAGGCTGGAAAGGCTGGTCAGGGTTTTCTGCGCCAGGGTAGGCAGGCCAAAGGGCAGCAGGCTGTACAGCGTACCCAGAATAATGCCGTCCAGAATGGGGTTGGTCAGCACACCGTACAGCAGCTTGGAGGGGGTCACTTTGCCATGCTGCTGCGGGCTTTCCACCGTCAGGATAATGACCGCAAAAATGTTGAACAGCGGCACACTGCCCAAAATCATCAGGGGGGCCATGCCGGAAGTGCCGTAAATGTTCTGGATGAACGCCACGCCCAGAATGGCCGCGCTGCTGCGGTAGCTGGCCTGTACGAACTCACCCACCAGGGTTTTATCTTTCAACAGGCGGCGCGCCAGCACCCAGATGACCACAATGGCAATGGCCGTTACCGCAAAGCAGAACAAGACAAACTTTGCATCAAAGCTGTGGGCAAGGTCCAGGGTTGCCATATCACAGAACAGCATGACCGGCAGCGTTACCTTGAACACCAGCTTGTCGGCCACGGTGCAGAACTGCTTTGGCAAAAAGCCTTTTTGCCCCAGCGCCCATCCAATGACCATCACCAGAAATACCGGAAGGGTCGCGTTCAGGCTGAACATTAAATTATCCACATTGATCCCTCTTTATATTACGTCCTTACATTCCCGCAGCCATACTTGGGGCAGGCCCGCAGGATTGTTTTGATGATACGATTATACCATATCATTCCGGCAAAAAACATGCCGAGAATGACCACATTTGCACGGCTTTCCGCCGCACTTTTTGCGCAACTGGCCTTTAATTCGTACCCACTCTCACATCACCGCACAAGCGCGCCGTTACAAGGTCTTTGCAGCGCTCACGGTGGGCAGCGTGCAGCGGATGCTGCTGGAAGCATTGCAGCGCCTGTTCATCCCGCAGTTCTGCATAGAATATCAAGTCATAGTCCCCTCCGGCCAGGTTGAGGCCAATTTCAATGCACAGCAAGCCGTCGATCCTGCCCCGCATGGTGGCAACGGAATTTTGTAAAAACTTCAAAGCTTCAGCTTCTTGATGCTGTGCTTTTACAGCGTCGGTATATTTCCAGAACAAAATATGGCGGATCATCTCAGCTGCCTCTCTTTCGCCGCTTTTTATTTTTAAATTATACCATACCGCCAGGCAAAAAGCACGCTGTGGAACCTGACACTCCCGGCGAACAAAATGCAGCAGTATTTGGCAGTTTTTCAACTTGTGTTTTACTGTCGTTTCTGGTAGACTAGATAAAGTATGTGTGTCTTTTTGTCCGGCCGGTTTCTGTTTGCGGCATTCTGCACGCTGGCCGCACACACATGCACGGTAAGGAGGATTCATTTTATGAGCAATCCCATTGATTATTCCCAGGGCATTTACGATGCCAAAAAACTGGGCACGCCCCGGATGCTGATCCTGGGTGCGCAGCACATGTTCGCCATGTTTGGCGCAACCGTGCTGGTTCCCCTGCTGACCGGCCTGAGCGTTTCCACCACGCTGCTGTGCGCCGGCCTTGGCACGCTGCTGTTCCACATCATCTGCAAGGGCAAGGTTCCCGCATTTTTGGGTTCCAGCTTTGCCTACCTGGGCGGCTTTGCCATTGTCAGCAATGACGGTGCCAACCCGGAAAACTTGCCCTACGCCTGCGCAGCCGTTGCGTTCAGCGGCCTGCTGTATGTGCTGGTCAGCGGGCTGATCTCGGTGTTCGGCATCCGCCGCATCATGCGGTTCTTCCCGCCTGTTGTCACCGGCCCCATCATCATCTCCATTGGCCTGATCCTGGCCCCGTCCGCCATCAACAACTGCCAGAGCAACTGGCTGCTGGCTTTTGTGGCGCTGGCCGCCGTTATCGTCTGCAACATCTGGGGCAAAGGCATGGTCAAGATCCTGCCCATTCTGATCGGTGTTCTGGTCAGCTATGCGGTTGCCCTGGTAACTGGTGCGGTTGACTTTGCCGCCATCGGCGAGGCCTCCTGGATCGGTTTCCCCATCCACAAAGAGGCCATGGGTCTGTTTTCCATTGACGGCAGCGAAAAATTCATCAGCGCCCTGTTCACCATCATGCCCATTGCCATTGCAACCATGATGGAGCACATCGGCGATATTGCCGCCATCAGCGCCACCACCGGCCGCAACTATATCCGTGACCCCGGCCTGAACCGCACCCTGATGGGCGACGGCCTGGCAACCGTCATGGCCGGCCTGCTGGGCGGCCCCGCCAACACCACCTACGGCGAAAACACCGGCGTTCTGGCCCTGACCAAGATCTATGATCCCCTGGTCATCCGCATTGCCGCTGTATTTGCCTGCATCCTGAGCTTCTGCCCCAAGTTTGAAGCCATCATCAACACCATTCCTTCCGGCATCATCGGTGGTATCAGCTTTGTGCTGTACGGCATGATCTCCGCCATCGGTGTTCGCAACGTAGTGGAAAATCAGGTCGACTTTACCAACAGCCGTAACCTGATCATTGCTGCCGTTATCCTGGTGTGCGCTCTGGGCTTTAACTCCGTGGGCGGCATCACATTCGGCATCGGCGGTGTCAGCGTTACCCTGTCCGGCCTGGCCATTGCTGCCCTGGCCGGCATCCTGCTGAACGCCATCCTGCCCGGCAATGATTACGAGTTCGACTCCAACCCCGGCACCGGCGAAGGCACCAGCCTGCGCGTCTGATCCTGCGCTTATCTGACGGGTGTGTTTGACACCTAAGGCAATACCGCATAATTCTAAGTGCCGATACGGCGAGCGAGGTGCGACAGAT
>OLOK01003202.1_pt1 | contig 10271 bp, 8 predicted proteins | sample 1672591 | NCBI WGS metagenome assembly OLOK01 (sample SAMEA3136703, study PRJEB25190) | human gut metagenome | biome: human gut; feature: human-associated habitat; material: faeces | place: Austria | collected 2013 | reverse complement strand
GTCGTGCCAGCGGCCGAGGCGGCGGAGGCGGCCTTGGCCTCGGACTCCTCATAAGCGGAAGCAGTGGGACGCGGCGGCACCAAGCCGGTTTTCTCGCTCATCTGCTTGGCGTAACGCTCCAGTTCCACGGCGGCAATCGCACCGTCGGCGGTGGCGGTGACCACCTGGCGCAGGTTCTTGACGCGCAGATCGCCGGCCGCGTACACGCCCGGCACCGAAGTTCTGAGGTAGTCGTGCGTGACCACGTAACCGTGGTCGTCGAGCTCCACCACGCCGCGCACCAAATCGGTGGCGGGCACATAGCCGGCGAACACGAAGACGCCGAAGGTGCCGGCGTCGGCGGGCTTCCACGTTTCGGTCTGGCCGGTGGCAAGGTTCAGGATTGAGGCTTCTCGCAGGCCTCCTTGGCCGGCGGTGACGCCCTTCAGCTCGACCTGATAACGCACGTCGATCTTCGGGTTGTTCTTGGCTTCGGCGGCCACTGCGGCATCGCAGGTGAAGTCCGGTTCGCGCACGAGCACGGTGACTTTGGAGGCGTATTTGGTCAGGAACACGGATTCCTCGGCTGCGGCGAATCCGCCGCCGACCACCAGTACTTCCTTGCCGGTGAAGAACTCGCCGTCGCAGGTGGCGCAGTAGGCCACGCCGCGGCCGGCGTACTCGGCCTCGCCCTCGAAGCCCAGCTTGCGCGGGCTGGCGCCGGTGGCGATGAGGATGCCGAAGGTCTTGAGGTCGCCGCGTGAGGTGTGCACGGTTTTGATGTCACCATCCACGTCGAGACCGGTGGCTTCGGCGGAGAGGAATTCGGCACCAAAGTCCTGAGCCTGCTGACGCATGGTCTGGGTGAGCGCGCGGCCCGTGGTGCGGCCCACGCCCGGATAGTTGACGACTTCGTTGGTGATGGTGATCTGGCCGCCGAAATCATCTTTTTCAAGAATCAGCACACGGTAGCGAGCGCGGGCCAAGTACAGGCCGGCCGTCAGGCCAGCCGGCCCGCCACCAATGACGACGACGTCATAGAGATTGTTGGTCTGAGTCATGAAAACTCCCTTACATACACTGGCTCCCCTCTCTGAGGGGAGCTGTCGTAGTGAGACTGAGGGGAGCATATCGGATCAGGCTAGCTCTCGCGAGCACCCCCCCCAGTCGCTTTCAGCGACAGCTCCCCTCAGAAAGGGGGGCCAAGATTACCGCCTATTCAGTGTCGATCACAGCTGGCCGACGAGGTCGAGGCTGGGCTCGATGGTTTCCTCGCCAGGGGTCCAGTTGGCGGGGCAGACCTGGTCGCCGTGCTCGTAGACGAACTGGGAGGCCTGCACGCGGCGCAGCAGCTCCTCGGCGTTGCGGCCCACGTTGGAGGAGATGACCTCGTAGGCCACGACCTTGCCCTCCGGGCTCACGATGAAGTCGCCACGCTCAGCCACGCCATCGGCCTCGTTGTAGGTGTCGAGATCCTTGGCCAGCAGGGCGGTCGGGTCGGCAAGCATCGGGTACTCGATCTTGGCGATCTTCTCGTTGGCGTCGTGCCAAGCCTTGTGCACGAAGTGGGTGTCGCAGGAGACGGAGTAGATCTCGCAACCGATTTCCTTGAACTTGGCGTAGTTCTCGGCCAGGTCTTCAAGCTCGGTGGGGCACACGAAGGTGAAGTCGGCCGGGTAGAAGAAGAACAGGGACCAGTGGCCGAGCACATCGTCCTTGGTCACTTCGTGGAACTCATTGTTCTGGAATGCGTTCACCTTGAAATCGGTCAGTTCATGCTGCAGAAGAGTCATCATCGGTCCTTTCGGGAATTGTTAATCTTCAAGCGTTTACCACCACCTATCGTAATGTGGTGAGCCACGGCTCGCGCGGGTGTAACGTATGAGCCTTATCACACCACCCGCAACCCTTGTGCCCAAATGGCCGTTGCCCCAATCACGACTATGCGCGAATACTCGCTAATATGGCAATCAGCAGCCCGCTGATAATGGAGGTTTCATGGCTCAGTCAGACTTTGAACAGGAATCGACCGCAAACGCAACGTGGAGTCGCATGCTGCAAGGCAACCGGCGCTTTGCCGAGGGCAAGCCCGACCATCCATGGCAGGATCAGGAGACCCGTCAAACGTTGCTTGATGGCCAGAACCCGGATGCCGCGGTGCTCTCCTGCTCGGACTCGCGCGTACCTCCGGAAATCATTTTTGATCAGGGCCTGGGCGACCTGTTCACCGTGCGCACCGCCGGGCAACTCATCGATAGCGCGGTTATCGCCTCGCTGGAGTACGCGGTCAAGAAACTGCACGTCAGCCTGATCTGTGTGCTCGGTCACGAGCACTGCGGCGCAATCGAGGCCGCCGAGCAGGAGCTGGACGACCTGATGCACACCATCACTTCCGAAGCCGACGGCTCACTGGAGGCCGCGGATGCGATGGACGACCTCGACGAGCACATCGCCGCCGCCGAATCGATTATTCTGCGCCAGGCCGGCATGTCCGTCTGGCAGGCGCGCGAAGCCGAGCTCGACGCGCATGAAGACATCGAGCGCGTGCATGTGGCCCACATTATTGAAACTTTGGTGGAGCAGTCTCCTGTCATCCAGCAGGCCCTCGCCGCTGACAAGCTCATGATCGTCGGCGCCCGCTATCAGCTCGATTCCGGCAAAGTGGAAGTGCTGAGCTTCTGAGCGTGCGATCCGCAACATCGCCAACCTGCGTGGGATTTGGCGAATCCTTGGCCATAGCCGCGAGAAACAGCCTCTCTGCACTAGTAATGCCGTCCAGCGCTGGAGCGCATACGGCATCGTCGAAGGCGAGCAACGCATCGGAAACACCGGTCGACACGTCGGCCGCAGTAATGATAAGAGTGCCCTTCCCTTTGCCGAGTTTCTTACTGCCCAGCCAGCACACCCCAATTTGACGTGCCACTCCCCTAGAGTTGAAGCCATGTCACTTGGTTTGAACATCCTCCTGATTTTTGTATTTCTCGTTATCGGTTCCGTGTTCTCCGGCACCGAGTTGGCATTGGTCTCTCTGCGCGGCTCGCAGATCGAGCAAATGGAGCAGGAGGACGCTCGCGGCGCCAAAGTCGCCAAAATCGCACGTGACCCGAACACCTTCCTGTCCACCGTGCAGATCGGCGTGACGCTCTCCGGCTTCCTGTCCGCCTCGTTCGGCGCCTCCTCCATCGCCCCCTACCTGATTCCGGCGGTCGAAAGCTGGGGCGTGCACCCCGGCATCGCCGGCGGCCTGGTGAACATCATCCTGACCCTCATCATCTCCTACTGCTCCATCGTGATCTCCGAGATGGTGCCCAAGCGCATCGCCATGCAGCGCACCGAGCAGATCGCGCGCGCCGTGGTGCCCGCCATCGACGCCTTCGCCGCCGTCTGCCGCCCGATCATCTGGCTCATCGGCAAGAACACGAACGGCATCGTCCGCCTGCTCGGCTTCGACCCGCAGCAGACCGAGTCCGAGGTGTCCGATGACGAGCTGCGCGTGCTGGTCAGCTCCAACACCAACCTCTCCAAGGACGAACGCACGATTCTGGACGATGTGTTCGACGCGTCCGAAACCATCGTCGCCGAGGTGATGCGCCCACGTGCCGACGTGGTCTTCATCGAGGGCGACCAGCCCTTGGCCGAGGCCGCCGCGTTCGTACGCGACCAGCCGTACTCCCGTTACCCGGTGACCGGCAAGGATTTCGACGACGTGATCGGCTTCGTGCATGTGCGCGATCTGCTGGACGTGCGCGATCCGAACGCCAAGATCGTGCGCGATGTGGTGCGCGAAGGCATCTCCCTGCCCGGCACCTCCAAGCTGCTGCCAAGCCTGGAACTGCTGCGTAAGCGCGGCATCCATCTGGCCGTGGTCATCGACGAGTACGGCGGCACGGACGGCATCGTGACGCTTGAGGATATGACCGAGGAGCTTGTGGGCGATATTCGCGATGAGTACGATCTGCCCAGCGAGAAGGGCGGCGAACGCACCACCCGCACCGCGTTCGTCAATGGCGTGGCCACGATCGAGGCCAGCATGACCATTGAGGACTTCGCCGATCTGACCGGCATCGAATTGGAGGACGGCCCGTACGAGACGGTCGCCGGCTACTTCCTGTCCAAGACCGGCAAGATGGGAGCGGTAGGCGACGTGCTGCATTCCGACGACGGCTACAACATGGTCGTCACCAAGGTGGATGGCCGCCGCATCGAAACCATCGAAGTCCGCAAAGCCGGCGCCCCGGACCATGCGCCGCTGCCGGCCGAATCACAAAGCGACGATGCCAAATAGTCGCGTGATATTCACCACCTATTCGTTCGGCCCGGGGCATAACCAAAAAACGTAGAATGAAAGGGCAACGTTCCACCTACTGAAAGAAGGAACATTATGACACTTGCATTTGTTGTGCCGGGCCTTGATGAAGCGGCCAGTGAGAAGGCCATCGCCATCCTGCAGAACCGACTGAGCCAGGAGCAGGAGGCCGCTCTGGTCCTGAAGCACGCACACTGGAACGTGACCGGCCCGAACTTCATCGCCGTTCACGAGATGCTTGACCCCGAGGTCGAGGCCATGCTGGCCCAGGCCGACGAGACCGCCGAGCGCATTGCCACTCTGGGCGGCACCCCGGATGGCCGTGCTGACGCCATCGTGCGCAACCGCACGTGGAAATCGTTCGACGCTGAGGGCCGCGTGGGCACCGAGGAGTATCTCAAGGCGCTGATCGAGTACTACGACGCCTTCATCGCCGACGACCGCAAGGCCATCGCCGAGCTGGACGAGCTGGATGTGATCAGCTCCAACATCATCCAGGACCACGTGCAGGAACTCGAAAAGTTCCAGTGGTTCATGCGCTCTCACCTGGCATAAGTAAAAGCCGTATTCCGTGGCTCCCCTCAAAGAGGGGAGCCACTTTCGTTTCACGTGAAATAGAGAGTCTCCACATACATAAGTTGGAAAAGTGTATAAAACTCCCCATTTTGAGGTTGGAAAACGTAGCCAAAACCGCATTCTTATGGTTGGAAAAGTGTAAAATATGCGCTATAAACAGTTGGAAAACGTGCCCAGCATAGATGCAAGGCCTACAAATGACTGGAGATTCTCATGCTGCGAAGAAAAATCGAGACACAGCTGGAAGCTTGGAGATCCGCGCCGAAACGCACTGCACTGCTGGTCACCGGAGCCCGTCAGATTGGCAAAACCTATATCATCAGGCACTTTGCCCAACAGCATTACGACCATATCGCCGAGCTCAATTTCATCGAGAACCCTGACCTCGTTGCATTATTCGATCGGCCCCGCGATGCCAAAAACCTACTGATGAGGCTGGAACTGGCCGTAAATACGCCATTAGTACCCGGCAAAACCCTGATTTTCTTTGACGAGGTCCAGCGTTGCAAGGAAATGGTCACCGCAATTAAGTTCCTTGTAGATGATGGTCGGTTCGATTACGCGCTTTCCGGCTCGCTACTTGGAGTCGAGCTCGAAGATATACGCTCGGTACCGGTCGGGTACCTGACCGAGCTGGATATGTATCCACTGGATTTCCAAGAGTTCTGCTGGTCGCAGCATATCGGCAACGACGTATTCGATATGCTTGCCGAATGCTTTGCCAAGCACCAGGAAGTGGATGAGTTCATTCATCAAAGGCTCATGGAGCTATACTCCAAATATCTGGTCATCGGCGGCATGCCTGCCGCAGTCGACTCGTTCGTGGCAAACGGCAGCGTTGCGGACGTGCGCACTATACAAGAGAACATAAAGCGTGAATATCGCCGCGATATCAGCCAATACGCGCGCAAAGAAGACCGGCTGCATATCCGCGCTATCTACGATTTGGTGCCCAGCGAGTTAAATAACCCAAACAAGCGCTTTACCTTCGCCAAAATCGAAAAGAACATGAGATTCCAATCGGTTGCTTCCGATTTCGATTGGCTGGTCAATGCGGATGTAGCCGTCGCCGCGTACAACGTGGACGAACCGTGCACACCGTTGGAGATGAGCAAGGAACGTAACCTCTTCAAACTCTTTTACAACGACGTGGGTCTGCTTACCGGCTCGTTTCTCAAGAAAACCGCGCTCGACGTACTCGACGGCAACCCTGATATCAACTACGGTTCAATCTATGAAAATGCGGTGGCCCAAGAGCTACGCGCTCACGGATTTGACCTGTACTACTACAACAGTAAGAAGCTTGGCGAGCTCGATTTCCTCATCCAAGACCGCAACGATCACGTGCTGCCGATTGAGGTGAAGTCCGGCAAATCCTACAAACGCCATCGCGCAATGGACAACGTGCTCGCCCACCCTGAATACCATCTCAATACAGGCTATGTGCTTGGCCCGTGCAACGTCTCAGTCGAAGGGAATGTAACCTACCTGCCTGTATACATGGCCGGCATGTTCCATAACGAATGACGGGCCGCACACTTAGTCAACAAGTACATGTCGGTCAGATGGTTCGGACTGGTCAGAGGGCCCGCTCTGATCAGTTAGGTCGGTCTGAACGGACTGGCTGGGCTGGTCGGCCTGAGTAGCCCGTTTGGACCGATCCGGTTCGCCCTTGCTGGCCTTCACACTGCTTCAGCTCCAGCTGAAGTTCGCTGATGCGCCGTTCGAGTTCGTCGATGCGCCGCACGTGTGGCGAAGTGAGACTAAGGGGAGCCGAGAGATGGCTCACAGGCCGAGGGCACCGGCCACGGCCATGGCCTCGTGTTCGGGATCGGCCTGGCCGATGTGTACGTTGACGTGAATTTCGTCATCGCCCGGCTCTTCGAGAATGTCGGACTGGGATTGCAGCATGCTCGGCTTCATGAAGTGGCCTTGGCGGTGGGAAAGGCGTTCCATCACCTCGTCGAATGTGCCCTGCATGTAGACGAACACCACGCCTTGACGGCGCAGCTTGTCGCGGTAGATCTTCTTCAACGCCGAGCAGGTGACCACGGCGGGCTCGCCGGCGGCCACGCGCTCGTCGATCCACGCGGCGATGGTGTCGAGCCAAGGCCAGCGGTCTTCGTCGGTGAGCGGGTGTCCGGCGGCCATCGAGATGGTGGCGCATTCGGATCATGCGAACGAATCCGATCAGGCCATCAGCCACATCGCCGGCACTGAAGCCTGACCCGTCATCGTCACAGCACCACGCGGCGGTTGAGGTCGCGGCGCAGCGTCTTCCAGCCGGGTAGGTAGGCGGTCATGCGGCGCTGGAATCCGGCACCGTGGCCGCTTTCCCACAAATGCGTCATCTCATGGACCAAGACGTATTCCAGGAATTGCGGTTCCATCAGTCCCAATTGAAGGTTCAGACGGATGCGGCCGGTTCGCGGTGTACACGATCCCCAGCGCGAGGTCATGACCCGTAGCGTGATATGCGTGGGCTGCCGGCCGACGACCGGCCCCCACTTGGCCAGCAGCTGTGGCAACGCGGCGTTGATCGCGGCCGCCGCTTGTCGTTTGCGTTCGTCGGTCCAGATTTGGGAGCGGTCAAAATACGGTTGGACATTCGTACCGGCTTGGCCTGGCCCGGCGTCACCAATTCCCGGACGACTGATATCACCGGTTTTCGGACGACCGGCAACGCCTCCATCATGGCCGCTGGCACCAGCTACACCACGACCTCCGTTCTCGAAGCCGGCGCCCTCGTTCAATGCCATGATGGAGCGCCGTTGCGCCTCAGCCATGCGCTGCTGCTGGGCGAGAATCCACGAATGTCGCTCTTTGACGAAATCCGCAATGCGACTCTCGCTCATCCGCATCGGTGCGGAGATTTCGACGCGGCCGCTCGGCGGTTTGATGCGCAGATACAGGTTTTTGATGGGTTTGCGCGTCAGGTGCAGATGGATGCCATCAATATCCAACGACTGCCCGGCGGCAGCGGACCGAACGGATTTCGGCGCACCGGACTTCGGAGCGGTGGATTGACGACGGCGATAAGGCACGCAAGTCATTCTCGCACAACGGCGGACAACGATGGCGGCCCGCCCGGAACCTAACGTTCCGAACGGGCCGCCATCAGCAATGAACGGTGCTGTCGGCAACGGCTACAAACCGTCACCGAGCCATTGAGTCACCCAATCAGCAACCGGCCGCAGTCAGCACCTGGTCGAGGATCTCGACGCTCTGGGTCGCCTCGTCGGCGGAGATGACGCAAGGAGGAGTGACGTGGATGCGGTTGTTGTGCACGCCGAGAATCAGGCCGCGCTTGTCGCCTTCGGCCACGATCTGCTTCATCGTGGCGTCGTCCAGCGGCTCCTTGGTGGTGCGGTCGGCAACCATTTCCACGGCCCAGAACACGCCCTTGCCGCGAACCTCGCCGATCTTCGGGTGCTGGTAGCCGATGTTGACGTTGACCTGCTGGCTGGTGAAGTCGAGCATTTCACGGCCGTCGCCGTACTTCAGCCACACGCCGTGACCGGTTACCACTTCAGTGGGATCCAGGTTGCGCTGTGCGTGCCACGAATGGAATACGTGTGCGCGGTCCAGCTTGTAAGCGTCGTCCCAGATTTCCGCATCCTGCGAAAGATCATGCCCCATGATGTGTCCTTTCCTCGATATTTTCTCGAAGTGCCCGATGCCGTCTCCCGTGGATCGGGTCAGGGCAGCAACGCGCTGTGAATGTCATTATGAGAGTTGAACATTTCGCGTCAAACTCGAACATTTAATAATGTTACAGTAGTGGCGAATACGAAATCATTTTGAAACATAGGAACAAGAACAATAATTGTATCCAGATTATGTAATGTTTATGTTATTCAAAAACATACTCATTGCACAATGCGGCGCTAACATTTGACTACCGTTGCCACAGTGACCGTTACTATCGGCAGTCAAGCAGCCAGCAACAAGCCGGCAACCGCCATCGATCATCAGCCGGCGGCAATCGGCAACATTCACGCAGACGCGCGCTCATCACGCTCGCCGCCAAGATCCGGGAGGCAGATCATGGATACGCCATCGCCATCAACCGCATCAACAACCGCACATGCCGTCGGCTACAACGATGAGCCAAGCATTACGGCCGCTCCCCTGCGTTCCACCGACGACCTGGCCGTTGATGCCGGCCAGTTATCCTCACTCATCCTCACCACCGAGGCGACGGCCACCCCGCAACGCATCGTCGAATCGGTCACCTCGCTGACCTCCTCCGGCATACTTGCGGAAGGCCAGCGCATGCCCACCGTACGCGATCTCGCCCGACTGCTACGCACCAGTCCGGCCACCGTCTCCAGTGCCTACCATGCCCTCGCCAGGTCCGGCATACTGCGCTCCCGCGGGCGCGCCGGAACATTCGTACTGCGGCAGTCGCGCACGCATCGCTACGATGCCGGCGACTTGCTGGCCGAAGCCCCGGCCACCGCGCCGGACCGACCGATTATCGACCTGTCCAAGGGCACGCCGGACCTTTCGCTGCTGCCGGACATCCGCCCGTTTCTCGGCAAGCTCGGCACGCACAAGGCATTCGTCAATTCATACGACGGGCCGACCATCCTGCCCATGCTGGAACAGATTTTGCGACGCAACTGGCCGTATGAGCCGGAGGCGATGACTATGGCATCCGGCGCGGGCGACGGTTTGGCGCACACCATGAACGCTTTTGTTCAGCCGGGTGATTTTGTGATTACCGAGGCACCGGAATATCCGCTGATTCTCGACATGATCGAGGCACATGGCGCGATGGCGTTCGGCGTGCCGATGGACGGGTTCGGTATGCTGCCCGACGCACTCGACCGTGCGCTGACCATGCTGGAATCGCAGCGTCTGGCGGTGCCGCACGGCGGCCATCAGGTCAGTATGATCCTGCTGCAGCCGCGCGCCCAGAACCCTACCGGGGCCAGCTTCAGCCCGCAACGCATCGACGCTTTGGCGGACGTGCTGCTCGCGCACTACCCGAATGGCGTTGGTATGCCGCTGATTGTGGAAGACGATCACAGTGGCGATGTGGCCAATGCGTATGCGACATCGTTGGCGCAACGATTGCCGCAACACGTGGTGCATATCCGCAGTTTTTCGAAGTCGCACGGGCCGGATCTGCGCTTGGCTGCGCTGTCTGGGCCGGAGGATGCCGTGGAGGCGATTATCGCCCAACGACGCTTGGGATCGGGATGGGTGAGCCGGTTCCTGCAAGAGATTCTGTATGAAATGCTGGCCGACAAAGAGGCGTTCCACACGGTGACCAACGCCCGGCATATCTACGCCACCCGGCAAAAGACGATGCACGCGCTGCTGCTGCGTCAAAGTTTGGACGTGCATACCGGTGACGGACTGAATCTGTGGATTCCGGTGCGCGACGAGCCGGCGGCGCTGC
>OLOK01003187.1_pt1 | contig 10328 bp, 10 predicted proteins | sample 1672591 | NCBI WGS metagenome assembly OLOK01 (sample SAMEA3136703, study PRJEB25190) | human gut metagenome | biome: human gut; feature: human-associated habitat; material: faeces | place: Austria | collected 2013 | reverse complement strand
GAAACAGCACAGGAGCCCTTGTGTCAGGAGCAGATAAGCTTAATAGTGGAGCAGGTCAGCTTGCAAGCGGAAGTGCAACACTTAAGGATGGTTTGAAATCATATACGGATGGAGCAAGCACACTTGCAGCAGGAGCAAGCAATTTAGATGCAGGTATGGATACACTTAAGAGTGGCACAGACACGTTGTCACAGAGTGCTCCATCTCTTGTGTCTGGTGTAAATTCTTTGTCAGATGGAATTAATACTTTAGATAAAGCTTTAAAGAACCCGATGTCAGATGAAGAAGCTGCAAAGTATAAGGAAGCTGCAAAAGCAGGAGTAGATGCAAAACTGGCAGATGATACTAATGCTACAAGTTATAATAATACAAAGAAATATGCTGCTGATGAGTATTATAAAGAAATGACAAGCGATAGCAGTGTTGAAAAAACTGTTGAGAGCCTTAAGGCTAATAAAACTTTATATAATATGATATATTCAACAGTTGAAGCACAGGTTAAACAACAGATTGAGGTTGCTGTTGTAGAAAAGGCAGGTGAGACCGCTGTTAAAGGGTATCAAGACAAGTTGGGTTCAAGAGAATCAGCAATAAAAGCAATATATAATGCTTCCGGCAAAGATTACGATAACGATGTTAAAGCATTATCTACAAGCAATACTGACAGTCAGTTAAAAACTATGGCTACACAGGTATTAGATGGAGTAGCAAGCAGCTCAAAGGATGCAGTTGGAACATCTGTTGCAGACGCAGCAAAAACGGGAGCTGAAACCGGAGCACAGGAGGCTGTAATTACCGGAATTGATTCTACAAAGAAAAATATTTCAGACCAGATTAATGCAAAACAGGAGAGTGGAGAGAGTCTGGTGAGTGGTGCAACAAAGCTTAATGCCGGAGCTAAGGTCTTGGCAGAAAAATTACCAGAGCTTGCTAAAGGTGTTGCAAACTTAAAAGATGGTTCGTCTCAGCTTAGCGCCGGAGCAGCAAAGCTTACAGCAAACAACGATACACTTAATGCCGGAGCAACAGCGCTCAATGCCGGAGCAAGCCAGCTTTCAGCCGGAACACAGTCACTTATGAACTCAGTACCAACTCTCACAAGCGGTATCAAGCAGCTTGTAGACGGTTCAAACACACTTGTAGCAAACAATGCACAGCTCAACAGCGGAGCATCACAGCTTGCAGATGGAACAAATCAGATAGTTTCAGGTGTTGACCAGCTCACAACAGGCTCAAAGACACTTTCAGAGGGTGCACACACACTAGCAGATGGTATGGTACAGTTCAATGAGGAAGGAATCAACAAGATTCTCGACGCATACAACGGTGACTTAAAGCCATTCACCGACAAGCTTCAGGCAGTAATTGATGCAGGTGAGGAATATCAGACATACTCAGCAATCGCTGATGGACAGACGGGCAGCGTTAAGTTCATATATAAATTAGCTTCAATAGATGCTAAAGCAGATAGCGACAAATAATTAATTAAAGGATGTTTAAAGATTATGGGAGGCAAAAATGGGCTGGATAGAATATCTGTTAATCGTGGCGGGAAGCTCACTGGAGATTTTCGTTGCGATGGAATGTCAGGGATCCCTGATCCAGAAAGTAAATAAGAAACAGCTTACAGCCATTTGCTTCATAGTTGCAGTTTGCCAGTTGTTAGCAATGTATATCGGGTATTTTCTGTCAAGCTTTCTTAATGGGAAATACTCGGTGAAGGATGAAGCACTTTTAGGAGAGATAATTTCTATCGGAATACTGATAGGACTGGGGATCAGGCTTATAGGAAAGGCTATAAGAAACGAAAGGATTGAGGAGCATTGTCAGGCGCAGCTTGACATGAAAAGAGTGCTAAGAATAGCAGGAATCACCGCATTTTATACGGTTCTTGCAGGAATAGCATTCGGCTTCCTCGGTACCGGACTTTTCACCATTATGATAATGGTGGCGCTGCTAACTATCATCTGTATAGTGGCAGGCATTTACACAGGATATCATTTCGGTTTTGAGCAGAAGACAAAGGTATATATCGTGGGGGCGATACTCTTTTGGGCGGCTGGAATTGATGTGATAGTAAGGCTTGTAAGTGCAACATAATGCATAGGGCTCTGTTCGTAAGGACAGGGCTTTTTTGCTGCCCATTGCAGTATGAAATACTTCGCTTGCAATGTCAAAGTAAATGCTATAGAATATTTTCATACTTAATAACACGCAAATGAGGAGATTTAAAGTTATGAAACAGAAATTGAGAAATCTTTCGGCACCGGCAAATATAATATTTGCCATTCTTGCAGTTTTTATTTTCATTGCACTCTTGCAGTGGAGCGGAAAAGTTCTGGGACTGATTCCGGGCATGGAAAAGGCGGATGACTATCTGCTGCAGGCTATTGTGGAGACAGTTGTTTTAGTTATTTTTCTTGGCATCACATATTTATTTGGGCTGTGGGATATCTTTAAGGAAAATGCAGCAGGATGGACCAGAAGTTTATACACAGGTGGATTTTTTATAGTATATTGTCTGTATGCTGTTGTTTCAGGTATTTATATGTGCTTTTTGAGCGAGCATGGTGATGTGAAGGCATTTTACAACATACTCTTTTTCTTTATTGCGGTCTGCCTTGTAGGGCTCGTTGAGGAGCTGGTGTTCAGAGGCGTGGTGTTTAATCTGCTGCTGAGAGCTTTTCCAAAGACGAAAGGTGGAATCACAGGAGCCGTAGTTTTGGGAGGCGTACTGTTTGGATTGATGCATTTTTCCAATATGGGCGCAGGGGTTAAGTTCAGTAGTTGTCTGATACAGGTTATTTCAGCAGGTCTCATGGGTGTGCTGTTTTGCATGATATACGCGTCTACACGCAATTTCTGGATGCTTGCCATTTTCCATACTGTTGTAGATATGGGAGGGCTTTTATCATCGGGAATATTTGAGGGAGGCGGAGTGGCCGACAGGATTAATGAGTTTTCGGCAATGAACTGTATTGCATTTGTCGTGCTCGGTATTCCTATGCTTGTTATGCTGCGTAAGTCAAGGCGTATCCGTCTTGAGATGCTTTACAACAATGTGACCATCATAGATGACGAGAGGGAGGGCGCTAAGCTTGCAGTGGTTTCACTGGTGCTTGGTATTTGCAGTATTATTTTCTCGTTTTTTGGATATCTGATGGGACTTGGAATTGTCGGCATGCTTGCTTCCAAAATGTCAAAAAGGGCAAAGCAGTATAACAATGCAATAGCAACTGCCGGTATGATTACATCGATAATAGGCTTTGTGCTGTCGGTCATCTGCACGATTGGCATGATGGTGCTGTTTGCAAGTGGCATTTATGACAGACTTGTTAATATGACTATGTAAATTAAAGTAACTGATTTGACAATATGGTAAAAATACCATATAATATTTTGTGAGAACAATGGAGAAGAGTTATGGGATTTTTGAATTGCGAGCTAAGGTAGGAACAGATATTTCGAGAGTATTATATTTTTTCTATTATGAAGGAAGAATAGTATTGACACATGGATTCATTAAAAAAACTCAGAGGACACCGGCTGGTGAAATTGAAAAGGCTAAGAAATATAGAAGAGATTATATAGAAAGGCATGGTAAATAATATGAGATATGACGATTATTTACAGGAGCAGCTTAAAAATCCTGACGTAAAAAAAGAGTGGGACGATCTCCAGCCTGAGATGGATGTCATAAGGGCTATGATAGATGCGCGCATTAAAAATAATTTGACTCAAAAGGAGCTTGCAGCACGTACAGGCATAGATCAGGCGGATATTAGTAAGCTTGAGAATGGAACGAAAAATCCATCTTTGAAACTTTTAAAGAGGCTTGCGCATGGAATGGGGATGCAGTTGAAAATTGAATTTGTACCAATGCAGCCGTTAAAAAAATAAAATTGAACGGATGCTGCAATAATACGAAGCAGACCTTTGAATGTGGTAAAAAGTCTACATTCAAGGGTCATTTTTTAAGGAGAAACCATGAATATTTTACTGACAGCAATCAATGCAAAATACATACATTCAAACCTCGCAGTTTACTCACTGCGCGCCTGTGCCGGGGAGTACAGGGATGCTGTGGAGCTTGCGGAATACACGATAAACAATCAGAAGGATTACATTCTTGAGGAGCTTTACAAGAGAAAGCCCGATGTACTTTGTTTTTCGTGCTATATATGGAATATTGATTATGTGACTGATATTGCACGCGAGTATAAAAAGCTTTGTCCGTCAGTGCCGATATGGGTTGGAGGCCCTGAGGTGTCTTACGAGGTGGAGGCATTTCTGCGGGAAAATCCATACATAGACGGTGTGATGATAGGCGAGGGTGAGGATACCTTTAGAGAGCTGTGTGGTTACTATGCGCATAAAAGAAAGCTGAGTGATATTGCAGGTATTGCTTTCAGAAAACACAGCACAGGTAATAGTACAAGTGTGAACAACATAGGAGGCAATAAAGCTGGTGAAATAGTATTCACAAGTCCACGCCCAATCAAAAACATGAGTGAAATCCCATTCTGCTATGATACTCTTGATGATTTTTCAAACCGCATCATCTACTACGAGAGCAGCAGGGGATGCCCGTTTTCGTGCAGCTATTGTCTGTCATCGGTGGATAAGACACTGCGTTTCAGGGATACTGAGATTGTCAAAAGGGAGCTTAAGTTTTTCATAGACCAGAAGGTGCCTCAGATTAAGTTTGTGGACAGAACCTTCAACTGCAATCATGCTCATGCCATGGAGCTGTGGCGCTTTATAAAGGCGAATGACAATGGTGTGACAAACTTTCACTTTGAGATATCGGCGGATCTGCTGAATCAGGAGGAGCTTGAGCTGATTTCTGATATGAGGCCGGGGCTTATACAGCTTGAAATCGGTGTGCAGTCCACCAATGAGGTCACGATTAAGGAGATTCACAGGACTATGAAGCTTGAGAGGCTTAAGGAGGTTGTGAAGCTCATTCAAAGCGGCAACAATATCCATGAGCATCTGGATCTGATTGCAGGGCTGCCATACGAGGACTATGACAGCTTTGGGCGTTCCTTTGATGAGATTTATGAGCTTAAGCCAAACCAGCTGCAGCTTGGATTCTTAAAGGTACTCAAGGGCTCGTACATGTTTGAGCATGCCGCGGAATATGGTATTGTGTACCATGACAAGCCACCGTATGAGGTTATGTCCACGAAGTGGCTTTCGTTTGATGATGTGATAAAAATAAAGCGCGTCGAGGAGATGCTTGAGGTTTATTACAACAGCGGACAGTTTGAGATTACGATGAAGCTTATGGAGTGTATCTTTGACAGTGCGTTTGAGTTTTTTCAGGAGCTTGGAGATTTTTATGAGGCAAACGGCTATTTTGGAATGAGCCATTCGCGTATCAGAAGGTGTGAGATACTGCTTGAGTTTCTGGCTTTATACCTGCATGGCTGTGACAGCGATGCTATGACTTCTGTGGGATTATTCGAAAATCACGGAGATAGAGATAATACTGATTTTGACGAAAATGCGCAGATTTACAGCATGATTCAGGAGTCACTCATCTTTGATTTGTACTATCGTGAGAACTGCAAGAGCCGCCCGAGGTGGGCCACAGATATAGGAAGCTTCAAGCACATGACACATGCATACTGTAAAAATGGAAAGCTGTCGCATGTGGAGCCGTTCCACTATATTTTTCCGGACAAGCACACGCGCAAGCTGGATGAGCTGCCAAAGTATCATAAGGAGCCGGTGTGGGCGCTTTTCCACTACGACATGAGAGACCCGCTTGACCACCAGGCGCTGGTGGAGTATGTAGAATAACAGTAAAGCGATATGGCTATAGCGCAGTATATAAAATAGCAGTAAAGCGATATGGCTATAGCGGAGTATATAAAAGAGCAGTAACGTGAAATGACTATAGTGTTAAAAGCCGGAAAGGTTTACGGACTAAAAAAATGAGCAACATAGACAATATAAAAAATTACACGGTGATTGACTTGGAAATGACAGGTCTTTCAGCTAAAAATGACAAGATAATAGAGATAGGTGCAGCACGTGTGAGGGGCGGCGAGATAGTGGATACGATATCCACACTGGTAAATCCAAAGCAGCATATTCCACAGCGTGTGCAGGAATTAACGGGAATTACCGACAGTGATGTGGAAAACGCGGCAGATATGGACGCGGCCGTGGATAACCTGCTTGATTTTATCGGAGATGATATCATACTCGGGCAGAATGTGACCTTTGATTACAGCTTTTTAAAGCAGTGGGCGGTAAATCACAAGCGAACCCTCTCGCTGAATGCATATGATACGCTGAAAATAGCCAGAAAATGTCTGCCTGCTGAGCAGTCGAAGAAGCTGGAGGATTTGTGTGAGTATTTTGGTGTGAGCAGGGAAAATGCCCACAGGGCGCTCGATGATGCGATAGAGACAAAGCAGATATTTGAAAAGCTGCTTGCACTGATGGATGAAAAGGGAGAGCCGGTTGAGTCAAAGCCACTTGTATACAAGGCAAAAAAACAGACACCTGCCACGGCACATCAGGTCAGACAGCTAAAGGAGCTGATGGCTGAGTATGGGATAGCAGATGTCATATCGTGGGACAACCTGACCAGAAGTCAGGCCTCAAGGCTGTACGATGAATATCGCAGTAAGTACATTAATAGGTGTGAGTAATTACCGGCCGAGGCGGCATCAGCCTGTAAGCTCTCAAGCATTGAAACAAATTTCGTGAAATTATCATCATATTCAGACAGCTTTTTAAAATTGAGAATGCCATATTTAAGCTTTAAATCAGTGTTTGTCATTCCGGTGAGATTGACAAGGGTTTTATCCCTTAAATCATTTATTTTATCATTATTTAATGGAAAAAACTTTTCCGGTATGGTAATATAACACAGGTCAGTGGTATCTCCGCGGAGGGTTGAGTTGGCCTTACGCTCCTTTTCCCAGAACTCCTCGGTGACCTTTGCCTGGGCAGAATCAGCCCTCTTTATGGCAAAAGTAATCACTGCAATAAATAAAATGAATAAAATTAGACAAATTGGAATCATATGTTGGAAAATCCTTTCTCATATATGAAAATAGTATAACTCATTTTTGAACAGAGGTGAATAGTATGTACGATTTTAATAAAAAAAGAAATCAGAAGGTGGTTGCTATAGTGATAATAGTGGTTATAGCAGCGATGCTTGTGACAACATTTGTGTCAAGTCTTGTATAGCTTTTCTTGAAATATGGAAAAAATATGATAATATGATTAAAGGGTCAAAAGGTATCATCGATGCATGCTTGCATGCAATTCGATGTATACCTTAGTGACCCGCACTACACCGAGAAAGTAGCAATTTGCTGCGGGAACGCAGGAAATTAGCGGATTTCGAGGTGTAGTCAGATTACGGGAATGCGTAGCATGTAGTAATCTGATTAATCATAAATGAGGGGCAAAATACCTTTTGACCCTCATATCATAATATGATATAAAATGCAGTTCAGTTAAGCGATGACAGGGGCGCTTTTAACAGCCTCAGGAAAAGGAAGCGGAAATGAAGATTAATAAAAAAGCATTATTACTGGGTACAATGGCATTTGTGCTTGTGGCAGCATCAGGCATGGTAAGTGCATATGCAAGCGGTTCGTCAGGCACAAAGAAGGCAAAGGTACAGACAATTACAGAGGGTGTGTGCATTGGCAGTGTGGATGTAGGCGGTATGACAAAGGAAGAAGCAAAAAAAGCAGTTGATGCCTATGTTGACAGCATAAAGGATACATCCTTTTCATTAAAGGGCGCCAATGGTTCATTTGATGCAACAGCACAGGAAATGTCTGTTTCGGCGGACAGTGATGCAGCGGTGGACGAGGCTCTTTCAGTGTGCCATGAGGGCAGCCTGATTGACAGATTTGTGGAATCAGAGGAGCTCAAAAAGGGCAATGTTGCCGTCAATATGTATCTGTCGGTTGATAAACAAAAGACTGCAAATATGATTTATGACAAGAGCGACGAGCTCAATATAAAGGCAGTTGACAATTCGCTGCAGAGAAACGGTGACAGCTTCGATTTTGTCCCGGGACAGGAAGGCAAAGAGGTTGATGTGGTAAAATCCGTCTATGCGATAAATGACTTTTTGCAGAACAGCTGGGATGGTTCGGCGAATGAGATAGAGCTGGTCACAAATACGGTTCAGCCGAGGGGCTCAAAGGAGGAGCTCTCAAAGATTAAGGATAATCTGGGAGGCTTTTCTACCGATTTCAGCAGCTCGGCAGCAGGGCGTGCAACCAATGTAAAGAACGCGTGCAGCCTGATAAACGGCAGTGTCATATATCCGGGGGAGCAGTTCTCGGTTTACGAGGCTATCAGCCCTATCACAACTGACAACGGCTATCAGATAGCAGGCGCATACGAGAACGGTCAGGTAGTGGATTCGGTAGGCGGAGGCGTGTGCCAGGTTGCTACCACACTCTACAATGCGGTTATAAGGGCTGAGCTTGACATAGTGCAGCGCTACAACCATTCCATGATAGTAAGCTACGTAAAGCCATCTGACGATGCGGCAATCGCAGGTACCTACAAGGATCTTAAGTTTAAAAATAATCTGGACAATCCGGTGTATATAGAGGGCTATTGCAGTGGTGGAGTCATCACCTTCAATGTGTACGGAGTGGAGACGAGACCGGCAAACAGGGAAATTTCATTCAGGAGTGAGACGATTTCCGAGGAGGATCCGGTTACGCAGTTTAAGTTTGATGCAGGTCAGCCGGTCGGTTATTTCAACACCGAGCAGTCTGCGCACAAGGGAGTAACCGCAAGGCTATGGAAGACGGTCACAGTTGATGGAACAGTGCAGAGCGATGAGGTATTCAACAACAGCAAGTACAAGTCATCACCAAAAATTGTGACGGTTGGTACAGCAGGAGCATCAGCGGAGGTTGTTGCGCAGCTTCAGGCGGCGGCAGCGGCTAATGATGAGGGCTCGGTTAAATCTATTGCTGCGTCTGCGGCAGCAGCGGTTCAGGCACAGGCAGCACAGACTCAGACACAGGATCCGAATGCGGCAGGGCAGACACAGCCGACAGACCAGAATGCGGCAGGGCAGGCACAGGGTACACAGACGCAGCCGACAGACCAGAATGCAGCAGGGCAGGCACAGGGCACCCAGACGCAGTAAATGCCCGCAGGTAGTTGTTTCTGATGTAGTTATTTGCAATCAATGCACCGGGCTGCAACAGTATACAAAACATATTATTATTAGGAACAGGAAAACACATGAAAAACGGTAAAATATCAGAGTCGGTTTTAAAGCGCTCTGTCTTAAAACAACTTCATACCAAAAGCGACAGAATACTTTTTAAACCGGCAGTAGGTGAGGACTGTGCGGTGATTTCCATGCAGGCAGGCGGCAAAACCAAGTTAGTTACTGCTACTCAGACGTTCACACTTGATGTATCGGATAAGCATGTGCGTGCTAACTGCGCAGTTTATGATGCATTGAACAATATTTATGCCATGGGGGCAAGTCCTGTTGGGATAGAGCTGGCACTGCTTGTACCTACCACAGAAAACGAAGCCGTGCTTCGCGAGACGGTGAGAGCGATTGATGCTGTATGTGAGAAAGCAGGCATTGTGGTGCTTGGCGGACATACACAGGTGAGCCGTGCGGTGAAGAATATCGTGGTGACAGTTACAGCAATAGGTGAGGCCTATGAGCAGGCGCTTACACCATCATCGGCAGCAGCACCGGGCATGGACGTAATAGTTACAGGCTATGTGGGGCTTGAGGGCACCGCAATTCTTGCAAATGAGAAAAGGGCCGAGCTTGAAACGAGATTTTCCAAGGCATTTATAGATAAATCAGCAGCATATATAGACCATATTTCCACAGCAATGGAGGCTGCATCCGCGATTGGCGCCGGTGTGGCGGCAATCCATGACGCTTCGCAGGGAGGCATCTTTGGAGCACTCTGGGATATGGCAGAGGCTTCGGGAATTGGTCTTAACATCGATTTAAAGAAGCTCCCTATCAGGCAGGATACGATTGAAATAAGTGAATTTTTTGACATAAACCCGTATAAGCTTTTGTCAGGAGGAAGTCTGATAATCATAGCTGCAGATGGTACCCGCGTGCTCAGAGAGCTTGAGAAAACAGGAAAAAATGCTGTTATAGTCGGTGCCACAACCGATTCAAACGACAGAGTGCTGATTTCCGGCGAGGAAAGACGGTTTTTGGAGACTGCCCAGACTGACGAGATATACAAGGTTTTCAACTAATATATTTGAATCAGGAGTTACTGTTCACACCTAACAGTGTGACCAGCAACGATTACAGCCCATTTAAAATG
>OLOK01003183.1_pt1 | contig 10332 bp, 5 predicted proteins | sample 1672591 | NCBI WGS metagenome assembly OLOK01 (sample SAMEA3136703, study PRJEB25190) | human gut metagenome | biome: human gut; feature: human-associated habitat; material: faeces | place: Austria | collected 2013 | reverse complement strand
AGATGCTGTTGTTGCTTTATATTTGAACGTAACTTCTTTCCACAGATCCTGATCTACAGACTTCTTGTCATCCCACTTCTTGTCTGCATCTTTTGTCCACTTCTTGTAGACTTTCTCGTATGCTGCCTGCTGTTTTTCCTGAAGCAGTGTGGATTTGTTTGATGCAGCTGCTGTTGTGTCGTTTGGATTTAACATCTTGATGATCACGTATGCATCGTCTAATTCTACGACTCCGCTTACCTGGTTCTTCTTAAGTTTTGCTGCTGCTGTTTCGAATTTTGTTCCTAATGCAGCTTTTCCTTTTGTATAGGATTCTTCGTTGTCAGAGTTTACGCTGAACTTCTTAGCTACAGAGCTGATACTCTGACCTTTCTTGATCATCTTTAATGCGGATTTTGCTTTCTTTAGCTGATCTTTCTTCTCAGCGGCTGTCATGTCTTTTTCTTTTCCTGTCTTGCTGTCTGTTGTCTTTGTTGTGAAAACAAGTTTGTAGACTTTGACAGTTTTGGCTTCGTCATCTGTTACTGTAACGTTTGCTTTCTTGATGATCGCCTGCATAACTTTACTTGCGATCGTGCTTTCTTCGTACAGTTTCTGGATCATATCTTTATCTGCTTCTGTCTTCTTCATGACTTTCTTACCTGTTGAGTCTTTTGCGAAGGCAGTTACGCTTTCTTTGATCTGCTTCTTCTCAGATTTTGTTAACTTCACGTTGTAGTCGTCTGCATGTGCTGCTAAAACTTTGATCTGTTTTAACTGGTTGATAACGCTGTTTTTGACAGACTGCTGCATTGTGATCTTCTTTCCTTTGCTGTCTGTTCCGACCTGCATAGACCACATGCTGTCTCCGAAGTATGCTCCGTACTGAGCTTCTGCCTGATACTGCATGATTCTTGCATATACATGTGCTTCCTGGAATGTTACTTCTTGTCCTGCATATTCAAATAATGTCTTCTCATTCTTGCTTTTACATCCTGTAAATAAAGAAAGAGTTAACGCAAGAACTGCAGTCAAACATAGCAACTTCTTTGCTAATTTCTTCATTTCATTTTCTCCTTCATATTATGATTATATTAGGCTAATGTCTGGCGATATTATAGCACAAACTTATCGGATTATCAATGAATTGAGCGAGTTCACACAATGTTCAATCTTTTCTAACTGCTTCACTTTCTTTGTCTTTGACAGATCCAGTACAAATGTCGGATTCTTGCCTGCCTGGAAGGATAATTCACGTTTGTATTCTTCTAATACCACTGGAATTTTTTCTACGCCCACAGCTGCATCTGGTTTCATTTCAAATGAGACTTTTTCTCCTTTTTGTTTCACATCTGTCATATAAGCGTGGTGTGCTAATGATTTCAAATATGCAACATATAACAGATTGTAGACTGCTTTCGGCATTTCCCCAAAGCGGTCGATCAACTCATCTGTCATATCTTCCATTTCATCTTTGGATTCAATGGATGAAATACGTTTGTATAATTCCAGTTTTTGATATTCATTATACACATACGTTGATGGAATAAATGCATTGATGTCGAGATCGAGTGTTGTGTCAAATTCATCCTCGTCTTTTAATTCGCCTTTTAATCTCAAGACTGCTTCATTCAGCATCTTGCAATACAGATCGTATCCAACTGCTTCCATATGACCGGATTGTGCCTGTCCCAAAAGATTTCCTGCTCCGCGGATCTCCAGATCTCGCATTGCGATCTTATAACCGGATCCAAGATCTGTAAATTCCCGGATCGCCTGTAATCGTTTTTCTGCGGTTTCTTTTAACAGTGTGTTTTTTTTGTACATCAAAAATGCAAATGCATTTCGATTCGATCTTCCGACACGTCCTCTTAACTGATACAACTGGGACAACCCAAGCTGGTTGGCATCGTGAATGATCATTGTATTTACATTCGGAATATCTAGTCCTGTCTCGATGATCGTTGTAGATACCAGGACATCGATCTCATGGTTCATAAATCCCATCATGATCTCTTCCAGTTCGCGTTCTTTCATCTGTCCATGTGCAAATGCAACTTTCGCATCTGGAAGCAATCTCTGTAATTCGGCTGTCACTTCTGCGATATTATTGACGCGGTTATACACATAATATACCTGCCCGCCACGTGTCATTTCACGGTAGACCGCTTCTTTGACCAGTTCTTCATTATATTCCATAACATATGTCTGGATCGCTCTTCGGTCATGCGGTGGTTCTTCTAATACACTCATGTCACGGATTCCGATCAGACTCATATGCAGGGTTCTTGGAATTGGTGTAGCAGATAATGATAAGACATCGACATCTTTTTTCATTGTCTTGATCTTTTCTTTATGTGTCACTCCAAAACGCTGTTCTTCATCAATTACGAGCAGTCCCAGATTCTTATACTGCATGTCTTTGGACAATAAGCGATGCGTTCCGATCACAACATCTACCGTTCCATTTTTGAGTCCTTCGATCGTCTCTTTCTGCTCTTTTGCTGTACAAAATCTAGACATCATGCGTACGGTGATCGGGTAATCATGAAATCTCTGTGCAAATGTATTGTAATGCTGCTGTGCAAGGATCGTGGTTGGTACGAGATACGCCACCTGTTTTCCATTGTCTACTGCCTTAAATGCTGCACGGATCGCTACTTCTGTCTTGCCATACCCGACATCTCCACAGATCAGTCGGTCCATGATCTTCTTGCTTTCCATATCCCTTTTCGTATCATCGATCGCATTTAACTGATCCTGCGTTTCATCGTATGGAAATAATTCTTCAAACTCTTTCTGCCATACAGTGTCCTTGTCATAGACATATCCTTCTTTTGCCTGTCTTAGTGCATATAACTGCACGAGTTCTTCCGCAATATCTTTGACTTGACCTTTGACACGTGTTTTCGTCTTCTTCCATTCATTTCCACCTAATTTATGAAGTTTCGGCTTTCTTGCATTTGCACTTGCGTATTTTGCGATCTGGTCTAGGGCTGATGCTAAAATAAATAAATTATCACCGCCCTGATATTCAATACTGATGTAGTCCTTTTCAACCCCATCTGTTGTGATCTTTTCGATTCCGCGGTAAATACCGACTCCATGTTTTTCATGAACAACGTAATCACCGATATTGATATCTGCAAAACTTCGGATCTTTTCTCCTTGTTTTTTCTTCTCTTTCTTTCGGCGCTTTTTTTCTTCTCTTCCTTTGAAAATGTCTCCTTCTGAGATCAATACCCATTTGGCTGCCGGATATTCAATTCCTGTCAGAAGCTTTCCTGCTGTGACAACAATCTGCCCTGCTTCCACTCCATATTTCAAGTCCTTATCATATGTCACAACCAAACCATTTTCTCTCAGATCACTGCTTAGACGTTTCGCTCTTGTAACAGATGGAGAAGCAACAACGATCCTGTAGTCCTTACTCTGATATTTGGTAAGATCTTTGACTAACTGCTCAAAACTGTTGTTATAAGACTGAATGGATTTTGTATCCATAAATAAGGTTCTAGCAACTCTAAAATCATTGATCTCAGCAGATAAGATCGAATAACATAGCATCTTATGTTTCTCGATCTGATATAAAATGCTCTCATAATCTGTCACCGTATTTGCCTGTTTAGGCAGAAGATACCCACCTTCCAGACGGCTTTTCATACTCTCTGAGAATTCCAGATAAAATGCATCTGCACGTTCTCTGATATGTTTTGGTTCATCCATATAGATCATGCTTTCTTCTGGGAAATAATCTAAGATGCATTCTGTATTTTCATAAAAATATGGGAGGTAACCTTCTACTCCGATCAACATATGAAGTTCCCTTAATTCCTCACGAACACGGTCCATTTCTTTTCTTAGGCGGGCTTCCTGATCATATTTTTTTTCTTTTTTAAACTTCTGTGATAACTTCTCATAATCTTCTTCCATATTTCGAAGACCATGTTCAATCCTTGGCTGGTTTAAAATGATCTCTGATGCCGGATAAATGGTCAGAGTATCGACTTCTTCGATGGATCTTTGGCTTTCTTTATCAAAACTTCGGATCGAATCAATTTCATCTCCCCATAGTTCGATACGATATGGGCTTTCCTGCGTGTATGGGAAAATATCAATGATCCCTCCTCGCACAGCAAACTCGCCTGGAGCCTCAACAAATGGTGCTTTTTCGTAGCCTCTGGCAACAAATTCTTCTGCGATCGTTGCCTCTTCCAGTGTCTCTCCCATTTTAAACGTCATCTTATGATTCTTGATATCACTTAATGGAACAACCTGATCCATCACAGCATCGATCGTCATCACAAAGGTTCCACATTTGTCATCCACGATCTGCTTGATCGCCAGCATACGGTCTCTTGCGATTGCATTTCCATGAACATCAGCTGTATAGAATAATGGATCTTTTGCTGGAATATACTGAACCTTTTCTCCAAAGAAATGACTTGCCTCGACCCATTGTCTTGCTTTGTTCTCGTCTGGTACGATGATGATCTTAAATTGCTTTTTCTTATGATTTCCGATCAGACTGGTCAGATGCCATTTGGCTGTATCGGTGCATCCTGATACAAGAACCGGGCCACAGTAATCTTCGACCTCATCCTTTAATTGTCTGTATACCGGATCGTCTTTTAATATATGTTCTAACACTTTCTATCCCTACTTTTTCTTATTGTGGCGGTTCATCGCTTCTGTGATGTCGCCCATAACGATCAGCTGTACTGCATCGTACACTTCATCAAAACGTTCCGCAAAGATTGCCTGTTCTTCTTTTGTAAAATGTCCTAATACATAATCTGCCAGATCATATCCTTTTGGTTTCTCTCCAACACCGATCTTCACCCTTGGGAAATCCATACTTCCTAAATGACTGATGATACTTTTCAGTCCATTATGTCCCCCTGCACTTCCCTTTCTTCGGATACGCAGTCTTCCAACATCAAGGTCGATATCATCATGAATAATGATAAAATCTTCTGGCTCTAATTTATAGAAATCCATGATTGGACGAAGACTTTCCCCGCTTAAGTTCATAAATGTCTGTGGTTTCACAAGAAGGACTTTTTCTCCTCCCATATAACCAGTTCCGATCAATGCTTTGTGTTTCCCTGTATTTATACTTATGCCTTCTTTGTCTGCAATATAATCAAGGGCTTCAAATCCAATATTGTGTCTTGTGTTGTCATATTTCTTTCCCGGATTCCCCAGTCCGACGATTACTTTCATAAGATATCTCTCCTTTTTCCCTAGAATCTATAAAACTGACAAACACCCGGAAATCAATGGATTCCCGGGTTGTCTTTTTCTTTCTTTAGTTATAGTATATCCCAATTTACAATTCTCAGCAAGATTTTTTCTAGTTATAATGCCTGAAAGAATTCTCTTGTCTTATTTACCTTCTTCATCAATGTATCAAACTGTTCTGGTGTCAGTGACTGTGGTCCATCACATAATGCTTTTGCTGGATCATTATGAACTTCTACCATTAATCCATCGGCCCCAGCTGCGATCGCTGCTAATGCCATTGGCTCTACCATATCTCTGATTCCTGTTGCATGAGATGGATCTACCATGACTGGAAGATGGGATTTCTTCTTGATCATAGGGATCGCAGAAAGATCTAATGTATTTCTCATAGCCGTCTCGTATGTTCGGATTCCTCTTTCACAAAGGATTACATTTTCATTTCCACCTGCCATAATGTATTCTGCACTCATTAACCATTCTTCGATCGTTGCTGCAAGTCCTCGCTTTAATAAGATTGGTTTGTTGATCTTTCCTAATTCTTTTAATAATTCAAAGTTCTGCATATTTCTTGCTCCAACCTGAATCAGGTCCACATCTTCGAATAATGGAAGATGACTTGCATCCATGATCTCTGTAACAACTGGAAGTCCTGTTGCTTTCTTAGCTTCTAATAATAATTCTAATCCTTCTCCATGAAGTCCCTGGAAAGAGTATGGGGAAGTTCTTGGTTTGAAAGCTCCTCCTCTTAATAATCCTGCACCAGAATTCTTCACATCGTTTGCGACTTCTGTGATCTGTTCTTTTGTCTCAATAGAACATGGTCCTGCGATCACCTGGAAGTTTCCACCACCGATCTTTACTCCGTTTACATCAACAACTGTATCGTTTGGATGGAATTTTCTGTTAGCCTTCTTGTATGGCTCCTGAATACGCTGTACATTTTCAACGATGCTGTTTGCCATGATATGACGCATATCTACAACAGATGTATCTCCCACTAATCCAAGGATTCTTGTGTTAACACCTTCGGATTCGTGGATTCCCAGTCCCTGCTCTTCCATCTCTTTCTTTAATGCGTTGATCTTTGCTTCTTCTGCCTGTTTCTTTAAAATAATAATCATGATGTTCGTCCTTTCCTGGCAAGTCGTTTCTATCTTGCTTCTCTGGTGCGGCCTTTGTTTCTTTGAGTAAAAAGAAAAGGCATGCACTCTGTTGCAAGAATGCATGCCTTAAATGTTTTACTCTGTCGGTTTAAAGTGACATAAGTTTTGGCGATGATTCATTGCAACAAAAATAGTCAGGATAAAAATAATAACCCTGAAAGCTAAAGTAATAAAATGTGCAATTATTCATCTTACTTGTTGTCATCTTAGTTTCTCCTTGTTTTGATGTTTTTACGATACATGAATTTTTTTTCTGTGTCAATAGATTTATAGATGTTTTTTATAAAATCCATAGGCTGTATTTATTGTTTATTTTATGAATTATAAAATTTATTTTTTGCGTACTGCAAGAAATGATGCGATCAATGCTGTGATCGGTACTGTTAATACAACACCGAGACTTCCAGATAATCCTTGCATGATCTCAATTCCGATCACATAAGAGTTCGCTAACTGTCTGTAGCTTAGATCATATGCGTAATTGATCACTAATGTTGTCATTGCACCGCCCACATAAGCAAAGATCAGTGTATTCGTCATCGTTCCCATCATATCTCTTCCAACATTGATGCCTGATACAAAAAGTCGTTTCATTGACAGTGTTTTGTCTGTTTCATAAATTTCCTGAATCGTAGATGCAATGGACATACCAACGTCCATGACGGCTCCTAATGCTGAAATGATGATTCCGGCAAAAAGCAATTCTCCGATCTTTATCTTCGTATTTTGTCCGACATAGTTCAATGCTTCGATATCCGATACATTATATCCTGTGATTCCTGCTGCTTTTCCAAATGCCATCGCTGCCACTGCTGCGATCACGACTCCGATCGCTGTTCCAAGGATCGCAGACACTGTTTTGCTCGAATATCCACCAAGAAGTCCTAATGTTACGATCGTTGTCAACACTGCTACAATGATCGTCAACACGATCGGTGAAATTCCCCGATACATCATCGGAAACATAATACCGATAATACATGCAAACGCAAAGACAAGACTTAAAATAGCATAAACACCTTTTTTCCCACCAATCGCACATACCACCGCTGCAAAGATCAACGCAAATCCATAGATTGCCATGGTACGGTCCTGACTATATACGGTAAATCCTGTATTTGTTCCACTTTTATTTACGATCACAATGATCCTTGCTCCTACTTTACAGTCAGCTCCAAATAAAGTTCCGCTTGGATTGATCGCCTGTTTTTCTTTTCCTTTGTAGGTTCCCGTTGTCATTTTAACCAGGACTTTCTGCGTTCCATAACGACTTCCGTCTTCTGCAAGATTATCTTTTATGATCTTTGTTACAACTGCTTTTTCATATTTTTGTCCTTTATAGGATGCCAATGGCGTTTTCTGAAACTGGTTGCATTTGACTATGATCCCTGCAAATAAACACACTGCTATTGCGAAGATCAAGATTTTTTTCCATGATACTGCTTTTTCCATAAGTTGTCTTCTTTCTATAAATCGTAGCCTTTTATTTATAAAGAAAAATCAGAGAATGCCTGTGTCCGGATCTATCATTCCGGGCGCAGGCTTTTGCTCTGTCTGATAAATTAAGTTACGACACTAATTCTTTATCATCTCTATTTGATTGTTGCTTTTTTGGCTGTGCTGTAGGCTCCATAAATACGTTTTCCGTTTACTGTTTTGTAAGAACGGACTTTGACGTAATATTTTTTCCCTTTTTTCAGACCTTTGATCTTGTAAGATGTTGTTGTTTTTGCTTTTCTTACTGTCTTTTTACCTGTAAATTTCTTGTTTGTAGAATATACAACTTGATATCCTGATGCTTTCGTATTCTTTTTCCATTTGATCGTTAGCTGTTTTTTGATCTTATTTACTAAAGAGATACTCTGTTTCTTTGGTGCTACAGTCACTGTAACTGTTTTGGAAGTTGCTTTGTAGTCTGTAGTTGCTGCTGCTTTGACTGTGATCTTGACAACTCCTGGTCCTTTGACTGTTACTTTTCCTGCGGCATCAACTGTTGCAACTGCTTTGTTTGATGTTGTGTAAGTGAGTTTTCCATTTCCATTTGTTTTTGCATTTAATTTAAATGCTTTGGATGTTTCACTCTTCTTATAAGATGCTGTTGCTGTGATCGTCTGGTCTTTTGTCTGTACTGCTGTTGTATCATCTTTCTTTGTTGTATTTGAGTTCGCATCATCTTTTTTGGTATCTTCTGCTTTCTTCACGATCTTATATGAAGATGATCCGTCTAATACTTTTCCTGTGTCCGCATCGTATGTTGTAACTTCAAAAGAGTCATCTGTTACATTGACTACAGAATAACTTGGTGTCCATGTCTGGCTTCTCTCAGAAATGAAATCCTGTTTTGCTGTGATCAGATTGTAGAATTTAGATCCTGTTGCTGAGTTTGCTTCTAAATATACAGTTCCTTTTGGATTTACAACCGTTCCACCTTTTGTTGTATCAACGATTTCGTAGCAGTTGTTTTCTTTTGCGTAATTTGCTGTATTTTCTGTTTTTGCGAATTTATCATGTGCCTGTCCATCACTCTGTAACTGATATGTTCTGGAGTATGTATGGTCATGTCCCTGAAGTACAACATCAATATCATATTTATCCATTAATGGTGTTAACTGTGTTCTTAAAACCATTCCGTCAGAATCTGAATGATCATATCCTGATCCATAAATATCCTGGTGGAACATTACAACTTTCCATTTTACATTTGGATTTTCTTTGATCGCTTTACGCATAACATTTTCGTGAGTTGCACAGTTGTAATTGTTTGTGTCTAATACGATAAATAATGTATTTCCATATGTGTAATAATAGTCTGTTCCTGCTGCTGTCTTTCCTTCTGTATACTTTGCTGTATTTCTATATCCACTTGTATCAAATGCATTTGGATTGTTGTAATGCATCTCATACTGTGCTGATCCAGAATCGTGGTTTCCGATCGTTGTTGCTACTGGAAGAGATCTTAAAGCATCTGCTCCAAGGTAACCTGCATACTGTTTTTCATTGTTATTGTTATTTACCTGATCTCCTGCGGATGCAACAAAACTTAGATTTGGATTCTGTTTTACCGCATTATTTAATACGTTGTTCCAGTTATAACTATCATTTCTTGCTGCATAGTTATTATCTTTCATCGCATCTCCTTCAGTACTTGTCTGTCCTGAAGATGCTCCGATCTGAGGATCTCCTACATATAAGAAAGAATAATTTTTAAATGATTTTGTAGAATATTTCTGTACACCCTGATATTTTCCGTTCTGAAATACCTGATAGTAGTAAGTTGTATTTTCTTTCAGCTCATTTACAGATGCTTTGTTAGAATAGTACTGAACACCTTCGATCGCTACTGCCTGTGTCTGTTTTCCTTCGACTTCTTTTGCATCAGACATATCTGCTTTTGTTGCGATCTTAACTTTTGGTGTTTCTTCTGTCTTGCTGTAGTATGCAAAATTAAGCTGTGATTCTGTCGCTCCTGGTGTTAGGGATACATTTTCATAATTTGTGCTGTATTTATCCCAGTTTGCTTTCCATGTGGACCAGCTTTCTGTTTTAGAAGCAGATGCATCATTCCAATGTTCTGTCGCTGCGCTGACTGTTGATGAAAGGATTGGAGATGCCATCATAACTCCGCCTGCTAACATCATGGCTGATACAGTTGCTTTTGCTGCATATTTTTTTGCATTTCTTGCTATGTTTCTGCGAATTGTTCTCACAATAAGATCCTCCTTTGATATAGTCAATCATTCTCTGTTGTGTTTAACTATAAACTTGTGAGATTAAGGAAAGGTACATGGGAATGATAAGTTTTTGTAAAATTTTTTAATTGTATGACGGGAATGTGTCGAGTATTCATAAAAAGATAAAGAAAGATAGCGGTACGAAATGGTAGAATTCCATAGGATTTTTTGCAAAATCGCAGCCAACACGGGCACTGTTTGAACGCAGTGAG
>OLOK01003163.1_pt1 | contig 10377 bp, 10 predicted proteins | sample 1672591 | NCBI WGS metagenome assembly OLOK01 (sample SAMEA3136703, study PRJEB25190) | human gut metagenome | biome: human gut; feature: human-associated habitat; material: faeces | place: Austria | collected 2013 | reverse complement strand
TCTTCTGCCGAGCCGACAGATAGTCGCTTGGCTTCGGCATATCCGTGCCGTTCAGAACAGCGCCCTCCGGCAGGTCGACCGCTTCAAGCTCGGCTGTATCGAGCGTGGGTACATCGTTGCACATGATTTTTACCGGCAGACCTTTCTGCTTTTTCTCTGCGGCAGGAGCGGGTTTATCTCCGGCTCTAACCCGTCTGCCACCTCTGTTTGTGCCGTCCTTAGCCATGATTTCACCTCCGCAGGACAAGAAAAAAGGACGGTTCACACCGTCCGAAAATGATTTGTGGTTTAATACCCCGTTTGAACCCCGATTTTTGCACACGAAGCCCCGGGCCGCTGTCCGAGGTAAAGAGTGCAGAGATTCTGAACGCCCCTATGCTGCACACTGTAAAACAAATTACTATATTGTGTTGACAATGTTTTCAAAATTGATTATAATATAATTGAGCCATAAGAATTGAAAGGAGATCAATTTGGAATTTGTAGAATACGGCAGCAAAAACGCCCCCACTCTTATATTCATTCACGGCTCATGCACCACAGCCGAGACCTGCTATTCAAAGGTAGCCGAGGCACTGAAAGACAATTATCACTGCGTCCTTTGCAGGCTTGACGGTCACTATGACGGCTCACCCGACTTTGTTTCCCTCGATAAGGAAGCGGAACAGATAGAAGAGTATGTACAGCAAAGCCTGAACGGAAGCGTATATGCCCTTATCGGGCTGTCCCTCGGCTCCACTATATGCGTTCATCTGCTCACAAGAAAGAAAATTTCCGTCAGCAAGGTGTTCCTTGACGGCGTGTATGTGCAGAACAAGGGCGCTTTGTACGCCAATATGTGTGCGCTAATGTGCAATATCGGCATCGACTATATGCGAAAGGGTGGAAAAGTCCCCGACAAGCTGATAGAAATGGTTTTCGGCAAGGGCAACAGAAGCGTTGTGGATATGATGTACAGCGGCACATCAAAGATAACGGTAAAGAACGTGTGCAGGCAGGTCTATGAGTATAAGCTTGGCAATATCTCCGCCGACGGCGTAGATATCATCAGCCTGAGAGGCGAATATGAGCCTATACCCACAGCATCATTCAAGCTGCTGAAAGAACATATCCCCCATATCCGTGAAAAGATTATACCAAACTGCGGTCACGTCCAATTTCTCAATGAACAGCCTGATAAATATATCCGTCTGCTGACGGAATTTCTGAAAAAGTGATGATCCGAAAAAGGAGCGTATGAAAATGCGCACCGAACGCAATACGCTTGAAAAACTGCTGAAAGATATAGGAATGTCATAAACATATTCGCCTGTGATAATGGCAGCCTTTGATAAATATGCAAAGGAAAACGGCAGTAAGCTTGATATATCCTCAATCAAGCCGCCCTAAACAGCCTCGATATCTATTCGGATTAGGCACGCAATATAATGCTTTTTTGCTACTGGCAGCAAAAAAAGCATGAAAACGGCGTGTGGGCAAGATTTCCCGAGGATATTTTTATAAATACAATTTTAGAAAGACTTATACAGAGATCACAGCTTGATCGGAGATTATCGGGATTTCAGAGAATGCCATATTGAACCCGACTTGCTGTTAGTGTATCGCATAAATGAAGATGAACTTGAACTTTTCCTTTTCCGAACGGGTTCACACTCTGATTTGTTTTAATCATCTATCCCCAATATCGTGATGTATTTTCGTATGACACGACTGACAAAGCGACATCAGGTTGCTGAAATCGTTACTACCGCCGCACGACACGGGAACAATGTGATGTACCTCCTCAACCGGAGTAAGCCGACCCTCTTTCAAACACTTCTCGCACAGCGGGTGAGTCGCAACGTACCGTTTTCGTATCTCTCGCCACGCTCTGCCGTACTTCTTGTTGCTGTCGGCAGGGCGGACGAATTTGTTATAGCGGCGGTTCATCTGCTTTGCGTGTTCATCGCAGTACTGCCCGTCACATCTGTTCGGGCAGCCAGGGTAGGAACACGGTCGCTGCGGTCGTCTGGGCATGGGATTCATCTCCTCAAATTGCACGATTTCTTTCTATAATTCTTGAAAATCGTGCAATATTATCTCTGCTTTTTCATGCAGACACACAAAGAGCCTTGCGGGTGTTACAACCTACAAGGCTTTCTCTGTATTCTTTGCTGATTATATCATACCACAAAGGGGCTACTGTAAAATAGTTGATTTTACTGTAATGTTTCAGGCACGATTACTTCACGCAGCGCCTTGTGGTGCATTTTGTAGATATTGTCAATACCGTAGCCCATTTGCACAGCAATCTGTTCCCACGTTTTGAAACACAGATACCGTAGTTCAAGTAAGGTCTGATACTCAAGATTTGAAACGCCGCAAATAACTCCGGCAATCTCTTTTTTGAGGTCAACCAAGCTGTCAATGTCTGCATTTATCTCGCTTTCCATATCCACGATTTTGATTATTACGTCCTCCATGCGGTGGATATTGCGGGTTGAGTTACCGGGCATATCGTTGAAAACCGTGGTAGCTTTCTGCGCAAGCAGGTTCAGCGAAGCTATCTGCTCCATCTTGCTGTTGATACGCTGATCTATTCTGTATGCCTGTCCGAGATATTCCTTTGCTGTCATACCGAAACCTCCTCTTTGAGCTTTTTCAGAAGCAATTCACCGTTCAAGTCCGAGAGAATTGAAAACCAGTTTGAACGGAAAAATTTCTCTATGCTCCGCTTATCGTGCTGCACCGATTTATCGTCCGGTGTATATCTAAGACGCTCCACAGCATCTCGGTAATCCTTGACCGCCTGTACGATTATGGCGTTTGCCAGTTCCTTGTATGGGTTCATTTATGTACCTCCATATCTGCTTTCACAGCGGCAATCAGTGCCGCCTGCGTTGTGTCCTTTGATTTCAGAGCCTTCATAATCTGCTCGTCAATCGTGCCTTTTGAGATTATGTGCTGAATTACAACCGTGTCGGCAGTCTGTCCCTGCCGCCAAAGTCTTGCGTTTGTCTGCTGATACAATTCAAGACTCCATGTAAGCCCGAACCACACCAGCGCCGAACCGCCGCTCTGCAAATTCAAGCCATGACCTGCGCTAGCTGGGTGGATAAGAGCCACGGGGATTTTTCCGCTGTTCCATTCGGAAATATCTCGGCTAGACTTGATTTCACGGATTTCAAAGCGTTTTCGGATACGCTCTAAATCGTGCTTGAACCAGTATGCCACAAGCAGCGGTCTGCCGTTCATACTCTCGATTATATCTTCCAAAGCGTCAAGCTTTCGGTCGTGTATCTCGATTACACTCTCGTCATCTGAGTAAACTGCGCCGTTCGCCATCTGCGACAGCTTGTTTGAGAGGGACGCAGCATTAGCCGCAGTAACCTCATTATCCTCTGTGGCGAGAATGAGGTCTTTCTTTAACTGGTCGTATTTCTCCTTTTCCTTTTCGGAAAGCTGAACTGTGCATTCCAAACTTATGAGTTCGGGCATTTTAAGGTGGTCGGCGGCTTTCATGGAAATGGTGATATCCGAGATTTTGTCGTAAATCCGCTGTTCTGCATCGGGTAACGGCTTGTAGCTGTAAATCACCATTCCGTTTCGCTTGTCCGGCTGAAAATAGGTATTTCTGTACTGCCCGATAAGCCTTCCAAGCCGCTCACCCATATCCAGCAGTTTCAACTCTGCGAATAAGTCCATCAGACCGTTTCCCGCAGGAGTTCCTGTAAGTCCGACTATCCGTTTCAGCTTTGGTCGGACTTTCATGAAAGCCCTGAACCGCTTCGATTTATGGTTTTTGAACGAAGAGAGCTCGTCAATAACCGCCATATCGAAATCGAAAGGCAGTCCGCTTTCCTCCACAAGCCACTGTATATTTTCACGGTTGATGATGTAGATATCTGCAGGAGTGAGGAGGGCTGAAATCCGCTCCTGCGCCGTTCCTACAACCACGCTGTACCGCAGATTCTTCAAATGCTCCCACTTTTCGATTTCAGCGCTCCAAGTATCTCGAGCCACTCGCAGCGGCGCTACCACAAGAACTTTATGTACCTCGAACCTGTCAAAAAGCAGGTCGTTTATCGCAGTCAGCGTAATCGAAGTCTTGCCTAAACCCATATCAAGCAGGAGCGCCGCAACGGGGTGAGAGATTATGAATTCGGCGGCATACCGCTGATAATCATGAGGATTGTATTTCATCAATTATCTCTCCTATCTGTTCTACGCTATCAATGACAAACACCCTAAAGCCGAGTTCCATCAATGACTTGTGCCTTGCTAACTGAAGCGGTCTTGGTTTCTTGCCGGGTGCTTTCAGTTCTGCAAAAGCGATTTTCCCATCAGGCATTAAGATTATGCGGTCGGGCCAGCCCGCCGTTCCTGTGTTCAATTTTTCACACAAGCCACCACGCTTTTTTACCGCCATGGACAGCTTGCTTTCAATCTGTTTTTCGCGCATTTGATTACCTCCCATCAGAGTTATTATCCGGAAAGGGTAACCTCTCAAAAAGTCATTTACCTAACTTTTTCTTATACTATTATTTATAGTCCTTAGAGAATTTTAGTATATGACCTTAATAGAGGTTACCCAATCAAGAAATCAGTTAAGAAAATACTCGTCTGCCGTTGTATCGGTTCTTATTCTTAAGCCCTTGAAGAAACGCTTGTTATGGATTTTTATTCTTTCAAACCCAGCCTTCTCCAAAGCAAAGTAGAAATCTGCCGTACTACGCACATACTCGTTTGTATCCATACAGTACATACGGTACGCCTGATACAGCGAAGAGGAGCTTTCCTTTAGGGCAACGCCTACCTCGCACTTATCCTCAAGGAAATGGCTGAACCAGTCATTCTGACTGCGGTATTCGTTGATTGCGTCCTGCACACAAGCGGGAGCGGGTATACTATAGTTCATCTCGATTACCTTTCTTGCGCCCTCGATAACCCACGCCAGAATACTGCCGCCCGCGTTGTCGTAGAGATATTCGCCGTAATTCTTGATGTCGCTTTTGCCTGTTATCTTGGCGTTGAACGGAATAACGATCAGTCTGCGCCAAATACCATCATCTGTGGCGCTTACTCGGGGAAGGTGGTTTGTGTACAGTACAAGTGTGTGGCAAGGCTTGAAGGAAAACGGATCTTTGTACTTCTTTTCAGCAAAGATATCATCGGTGGAGCAGAGCTGCTTTACGGTGGAATCGTTCAGACGCGCGCCCTCCTGCATTTCCGCAGCGATAAGCAGACGCTTTCCTTTGACCTCCGCCATTTCGGGCTTTATGTTTCGGCGGCAGCCAACTGTAAGCGTGTCCGCAGAGATATTTCCCGAATACAGCCCCAGCACATGAGAAATAACGTTCCAAAAGGTTGACTTGCCGTTTCGTCCGTCACCGTAAGCTATGATAAGCGCTTCAAGATACACCTTTCCGATAGACGCAAGACCGCAGACCATCTGTACATAGTCGATAAGTTCTTGGTTAGACTGAAAAATCAGATTAAGGCTGTCCTGCCAGATTTCCTCTCCCTTATGGCTCGGAGATACGCTGGTAATTTTCGTGATGAAATCCTCGGGCGAGTGTTCGTGCGCGCCATCCATTCCTTTTCGGAGATCATAAGTAGCTTCTGGAGTACACAGCGAAAAGCAGTCGGAGTCTAAGTCTTTGATGGATATTTCAAGCATAGGGCGAGACTCTTTGAGGGTAGATGTGATGTTTTTTGAATCACGGCGCTTTATCGCAAATGCTTGGTATGCTTTTGCCGCCAAGTATTCTTGATACACTTTCTGCTGTTCCTCATTCATCAGCTGTTCTGCTTTTTCCTTTGACATACCCTCAATGAGCGCCAAAGTGCCGGTGCTTTTCATTTTACCGAAGGCCTCCATATAGTCGTTATTTGCCTCACGCATTTGCCTGCGGGTAAGTTCGTGAGCCACAGCCTGCGCTCCGGGTTCGCTTTCCTGCCAGTAGTGGTCGGAGTAGCGTATAAAGTGCGTGGCGGGGGAATAGCGCAGTTCGTTTGAGAAATACTTGGCAAGCACCTCTGCCTGTCCCACATCTGAATAATCGGTAGGCCTATAGCAGGATGGGTCATTGTAAACCTCCGGCGCAACATATCCGTCCTGCTGTTTTACCTTTGCATAGAACCGCTGCGCCGAATTCCAGATAGTAGCAAGTTCACTATTGGCAAGCGGTGGAACGCATTTTTCAGCTTCTTCCGTGAATGCTTCGTATGCTTTTTCAGTATCGCCGTAACGCTTGAGGATACGCCCGGCAAATCTGGACATTGTGGCGTTGCGCTGACCCTCGGGAATTATCCACAGCTGACCACTGGGGAGGTCTTCGTCAAAAACGTCCTCGTCAAGGAACTCGGTAAGGTTCATACGCCCGGGGTATAAGGCAATGTCAGCCGAAACCGTGCCGTAAAAGAACCTTGCTGCGTCAAGAGCCTTGGTATCGAAGTACGGAAAGATAGAGTTTACTATTTTCTTCATATCACTGTAAAGCGCTGCGTCAGTAATATGGTCTATTGGGAACAGAACATGGAATTTCGGTCTTGCAGGTTTACCGTTTTTCTCCCTGTTGTTGAAACGGCTGTAATGTACGGCAAAAGTCACTCCCGGAAAAGCCTGCATTACATCATCGGGAGTCACCCAGTCATTGGGATTCTCGGAGTGGTCGTTGTCGCAGTCAACGGGAAGGCAGTCGCTGCCAATGAAATTATCGCTGTTTCTGTAATTGTTCTTGTACTCCGCACACACATAGTCGCGGCTGATTGCCGCCTTTAAACCAGCTTCATCAAGTATGACCTGCCTGTGCGGATATGAGCAGTTGCTTGGATTGCTGATAACATCTGCGCTGTAAATTGTAAACATCAATCGTTAACCTCCTTGATTTCTTCCGTGAAACATCTGATACGAATTTTCCGCTGCTTGGCTTTTTCTATTTCTTCGGCCATTCCATTGGTTATTTTGCTGCCGAATACCCACAGTTCCTTGCATTTGGTAAGCAGAACATAATTCATAAACATAGCCGTTTCTCTTTCGGTTTCCTCGTTCATAAACTGAGGAAACAAAAGGTGCGGCGCGATGGGTATGCAACCTTTGTCTACTGCGTATCTGCAGTAGCGGCGAGCATTGGCTGTATTCAGCTTGACGTTATCCGAGTAAGGCGAGCATATATACACCACAGGCTTAAAGCGCTTGGCGTTTTCTGCTTTCATAGCCGCTGTAAGTCCTGCATACGCAGTAGGGTCGGGATAGCGTTCAGAGTTATAATAGCTGATACCACTCATGTATTCTCACCTCCCGCAACTGCTGTAAGCAGTCCGTTTACGAAATTTCCGTAAGCCTCCGGGTGGAGTTCCTGTATGTCCTTGATGTCATAATTGTCATAGGTTGAACGAACCTGCCTTGTGAAACCGAGCTTGCACAGAGATAATGCCAGAGCCACAACATCGTTAATGGTGGGGTGGTACTGCTTAAACCGCTTCTTTGTGCATTCGGGGCACACTATCCTTGCTGATAGCGGGTGTTCTTTCTTCGCTTTGAACAGTTCGTTCAGGGGAACAGGGACTTCCTTTCCGCATTTGCAGCAGACAGAGAAGGTGTTTCCATCCAGAACGGGATTTTTCTTGTTTTTGTTTTTGGTGTAAATCATTTTTCTCCTCCAAAAAATTAGATTCGGTTTATTGCCTTCACCTACTAACGGACAGGCAAAGGCAAAAACCGAACCGACGCTCAATCTTTTTTGTAAAAACTACATTCATAGCCATCCGCACGGAGCGGAAGCCCCTCTGCCTTGGAGGCAGCTTCTGCCCAAGGCGGAGTTCTCCCCATCATTTCGCAAATCTCAGATACATTCGTATCTGACGGGCATTCGATGATAAGCTCATCATGAACGTGACCGCAAATACGGTAGTTACGCAGCGTTCGCATAGCGTAGCAGAGAATATCCCTACTGACCGCCTGAACGATGTTCTCCACGAACTTAGGACCGTAGCTTTCAATACGCTCCCACTTCTTTGTTGCGCCTACTCCCTCATAAGTGACAGACTCGCCGCCGAACTTATTCTCACCGATACGGGGTTTGACGTATGAAAGCCGTCTGCCGCTCGGCAACGTGATGAACAGCATTCCGCTTTGGTAATTAAAGCTAATACCATGTGTATCTGAGCGGCATCTTTGTCGGATTGTATCCTTCACGCAGCGGTCGACCTCCCACCAGAACCGCACGATATTCGGGTTGGAACTGCGCCACATATCTACAAGCGGCTGAAGTTCGTCCTCCGACAATCCCATCTCCAATGCTCCCATAGCTTTCAGCGCGCCCACCGAGCCGCCGTACCCTAGCGCCAATTCTGCGATTTTACCTTTCTGCCGCAAATGTCCGTTTACACCATGCTTCTCAACAGGCACACGGAACATCTGCGAAGCGGACGCGCAGTAAATATCTCCGCCGTTTTTGAAAACATCGAACCGCCATTGTTCTCCCGCGAACCAGGACAACACTCTCGCTTCGATTGCAGAAAAGTCCGAAACCACGAATTTCATTCCCGATTTAGGCACAAAAGCCGTGCGGATAAGCTGCGAAAGTGTGTCCGGAATATCATCGTAGAGCATTTCCATAGCTTCGTAGTTGCCGCTTTTCACAAGTTCCCGAGCCTGTTCAAGGTCGGGGATATGGTTCTGCGGGAGGTTTTGCAACTGTATGAGCCGCCCCGCCCACCGACCGCTGCGGTTCGCGCCGTAAAACTGAAACATTCCGTGCGCGCGACCGTCCGAGCAGACAGCATTTTTCATCGCCTGATATTTCTTTACCGAGGATTTTGCAAGCTGCTGACGGAGTTCCAGAACCTCCGCAAGCTGCGGCGGTACGGTTTTCAGCATTGACGCTACCTCCTTTTTGCCAAGGCTGTCAACCTCCAAACCGTTCTCCGAAAGCCACTGCTTCATCTGCTGAACGGAGTTCGGGTTTTCGAGCGAGGTTAGTTCTTGCATTTTTTCGGAAAGCAGCGCCTTTGACCGCTCATCAAATCGTATTGCGTTCTCAACGACAGCCATATCCAGAGCAATTCCACGGTCGTTTATCTGCTGGTCAAGGCAGTATTCCTCCCACACAAAATCCGGCGCGGGAAACTTACGCAGCTTGTCCTGTATAGCCATTTCGACCTCGACATCACGCTTGTTGTAAGCCTTGAACTGCGCCCATTTTTCGGAAGCGTGTCGGGGAAGATTTCGCATTCTTCCACCGTTTGCCTTGGTAGGGGCGCACGGAACGCAGAAATACTTGATGAGTTCCTTGCCCTCTTTCAGCTTCTGTTCCGGTAGTCCTAGAACGGCTCCTACGCCCTCAAGCGACAACGGAAGCCCCATATATGCCGACCATATCATCGAACATCTCCACGAAGTCGGGTCAAGATACTCTCCTAACGATAGACCGAGATGTTTTGATAGACACATTCTCTCAAAGGTAGCGTTGAATGCCCATTTGATGACAGAATTGTCCGTTAATGCAGACAGAATATCTGCGGGGATTTCCTCACCCTGTGCAAGGTCGTACACCGCGACATCGCCGCCGTTCACTGAAACTCCGAAAAGGAGTATCTCAAATGCGGGTGACTCAACATATCTGTACACACCGCATTTTGCGAGGTCAATATCACTGAATGTTTCCAAGTCGATACTTAAGGTTTTTATCTTTTCCATATTTCACCTCAAAAAGGGCGGTAAAGCTAGTCTACCGCCCGATTGATTATCAGATGCACAGCAGTCTGAATGTTTCCTTGCCTTTAGGGGTTATCATTGTTTGAGTATCCGTGTATCCCGTTTTGTCGTTGACGAACTCCTTCATTTCAAACAAACCGCTTTCAACGTATGCAGCATACGGTCTGAGCTTGCCTTTCTTGGTGCGGAAAAGATAACCCTTGTCCAGCAAGAAACGCACAAAATCATTCTGCCTTATGCCGAGTTCCTTTGCTGTGTCACGAATTCCCGTGAGCAAGTTCCTGTCAACGAGCATATCGAAATAATCTGCTTTCGGCTGCATTATCTGATTGGAAACGGTAAGCTGTGCGTTTTTCGCCTTTTCGGTTTTCAGTCTGGTAGCCAGTTCAATGAGAAAATCCGGAGAAGCAAGCGCCTGCTCCAGAACATCTTCCGTCATATACGCGCCGTGCTTGCGGATAGAGGGAAGAACCTCATCAAACACCCATCTCTCAAAGCGTTCTGCGCCGGCAGTTTGCTGTGCGCAATAAGGCGGTAAAGATTGCCTTCCGTGATAAACTTTGCCTGCTGGTCTCTGCCCATGCTGTCTATGAGTGGGTAAATCGCCACCCCATTTTCTTTGCAGTGCTGAATAATCGCTTTCTTCGGGTCTGCATATCCCAAAGCGGCTGCAATAT
>OLOK01003157.1_pt1 | contig 10385 bp, 6 predicted proteins | sample 1672591 | NCBI WGS metagenome assembly OLOK01 (sample SAMEA3136703, study PRJEB25190) | human gut metagenome | biome: human gut; feature: human-associated habitat; material: faeces | place: Austria | collected 2013 | reverse complement strand
CCGCGGGTTCGAGCCCCGTCTATCGCTCTTAAGAATCAGGATTTAGTCCTGGTTTTTTTTTGTCTGTAATTCTTTATCTGTCAGATATTATCTATACAAAAAGCAGAGGAAACTTTGATGGGATTTCCCGAACCAAAGTTTCCTCTGCTGTATCTGAAATTTATATTTCAGACCTGTTCTTTATTCTTAGTGGTGGAACAGACGGATTCCTGTGAACGCCATTGTCATTCCATATTTGTTACATGTTTCGATCACTGCGTCATCTCTCACAGAGCCACCTGGCTGTGCGATAAATTTCACGCCGCTCTTATGTGCGCGTTCGATGTTATCACTGAACGGGAAGAATGCATCAGATCCGAGCGTTACATCGGTAAGCTGATCGAGCCATGCACGCTTCTCTTCTTTTGTGAAGACTGCCGGCTTCTCTGTGAATACGTTCTCCCATGCTCCGTCTGCCAGAACATCCATGTATTCGTCGCCGATATAAACATCGATCGCATTGTCGCGCTCTGCCCTGCTGATGGTATCTTTGAACGGAAGAGAAAGAACCTGCGGGCTCTGACGGAGGAACCAGTTATCTGCCTTCTGTCCTGCAAGTCTGGTGCAGTGTACACGGGACTGCTGTCCTGCGCCGACACCAATCGCCTGTCCGTCCTTGACAAAACATACGGAATTGGACTGTGTATATTTCAGGATGATCAGAGAAACTTTGAGGTCGCGCTTTGCTTCTTCTGTAAGTTCTTTACTCTCGGTTACGATGTTGGAGATCAGCTCGTCGTCGATTGCAAGTTCCTGACGTCCCTGTTCGAAAGTCACGCCATATACCTGCTTGTGTTCCAGCGGAGCCGGTACATAATCCGGATCGATCTCGATCACGTTGTAATTGCCTTTTTTCTTCTGTTTGAGGATCTCAAGGGCTTCCTCTGTGTAACCCGGTGCGATCACGCCATCGGAAACTTCTCTCTTGATCAGCATTGCTGTGTCTTTGTCGCAGACATCAGAAAGAGAAATAAAATCACCGAAAGAAGACATACGGTCTGCGCCTCTCGCTCTTGCATAAGCGCAGGCAAGCGGGGAAAATTCTTTCCAGTTCATATCGTCTACCCAGTAGATCTTTGCAAGTGTTTCTGTCAGCGGAAGTCCGACTGCTGCACCTGCAGGAGAAACATGCTTGAAAGAAGTTGCTGCCGGAAGTCCTGTTGCTTTCTTGAGGTCACGTACAAGCTGCCAGCCATTGAATGCATCGAGGAAGTTGATATATCCAGGTCTTCCTGAATGAACTTTGATCGGAAGCTCACTTCCGTCCTCCATGTAGATCCTGGAAGGTTTCTGGTTCGGGTTGCATCCGTATTTTAACTGTAATTCGTTCATCTTATCTCATCCTCCGTATCTTACTTGTTTTTGTTTACGATCTTTGTCTCATAGTTTCCTGTTGCGATGTCGATGTAACGTACAAACAGGGAAACTTTGTTGTCTTCGTTCAGGCTGTTCCAGAGAAGTTCTGTGAATGCTTCCATATCGTCCGGAATATCTACGAGTTTCGGTTCTCCTTCAAAGCTTGGGAGCGGATTTCCGTCGCATTTGTAAGTGTGGATGAAACGTCCCTCACCTGGAATTGCTTTTTCGTATGCGTAAGTGTAACGGAGGCAGGCATCCGGATTTCCGTTGTTGCTCTTGAGGATTGACATTGCGTAACTGTATTCGCCGTTTTCGATGTGCATGACACCGGAGATCCTTGGTGTATAGTTCGGTCCGTCCGGCTCAAATTCGCGGGATCTTAAGGACTGTTCGAAGGTGAGCTGTTTGTCCATTCCTTCATAGATCGTGTCTGTCTGATCGCCGTTTGTCACAATTGTCTTATTTCCCAGTACACGTACCGGAGCATAAATGATCAGGCTCGGATCTGTCAGTTTGGATGGAGCAAATGCCTGTGTGCGGATTCCCTCTCCATCCTCGACAAATACTCGATTCCTGCTGTTTTCACTTCTTCCCATGATAAAATAAGCTGTTACTGCTTTGGTTCCGTCTGCGGAACGTCCAATGATGATTCCTCTTCCCGGATAAGAGTTGCTTTTCAGTTCATTTTCCAGTGAAATTCTTTCCATGATTCGTCTCCTTTAGTGTTGTAATAAGATACAAAAACCGCCTGGGTAGTCTGTTGCTTACACAGGCTGCCCAGGCGGTCGGCACGTTACTTACTGCACTCCCTGTAGGTGATCCTACTTCCGCCAGTCATGCAGTCGTTATAATATCATAATATGTTACTGTTCACTTCGTTCACAGTAACTTGGTCAAAATGCATTCCAAATCACCTACGGTGATAGCATTTTGCCCCGCATGTCTCGGGATTCTGCCATATTCATGGCAAAACACCTCGCGGAATATTCTCTGCAAACAGTAGTCTCTCTATTTATCAGTCTTTCTTAGAAAGAATCTTTTCCTGAACGGACTTCGGAACCTGTTCGTATTTCTCGAAGAACATGGAGTAGTTACCACGTCCCTGAGTTCTGGAACGAAGGTCTGTTGCGTATCCGAACATTTCAGAAAGCGGAACGAATCCACGGATCATCTTACCTCCGCCGATATCATCCATACCTTCGATACGACCACGACGGGAGTTGATATCACCGATAACATCACCCATGTAATCTTCCGGAGTAGTAACTTCGACTCTCATGATAGGCTCAAGAAGAATCGGAGCTGCTTTCTGCATAGCATCCTTGAATGCAAGAGAACCTGCAATGTGGAATGCCATTTCAGAGGAATCGACTTCATGATAAGAACCGTCATATACGTTTGCATGAACGCCGACTACCGGGAATCCACCCAGAATACCAGCTTTCATAGCTTCCTCGATACCTTCGCCAACAGCCGGGATGTATTCCTTCGGAATAGCACCACCAACAACTGTGGATTCGAACTTGTACAGTTCTTCTCCGTTGGCATCCATAGGCTCGAATTTAACTTTACAGTGACCATACTGTCCACGACCACCAGACTGTTTAGCATATTTGCTGTCGATGTCTACGGCCTTAGTAATAGTCTCTTTGTATGCAACCTGAGGAGCACCTACGTTAGCCTCTACTTTGAATTCACGAAGCAGACGGTCAACGATGATTTCCAGATGCAGCTCACCCATACCAGCGATGATGGTCTGACCAGTTTCCTGATTGGTGTGTGCACGGAAGGTCGGATCCTCCTCAGCCAGTTTTGCAAGGGACTCGCCCAGTTTGCCCTGGCCTGCTTTTGTCTTAGGCTCGATAGCCAGCTCGATAACCGGCTCCGGGAACTCCATAGACTCAAGGATTACCGGATGCTGCTCGTCGCAGATGGTATCACCTGTGGTGGTGAACTTGAATCCGATTGCAGCTGCGATGTCACCAGAGTAAACTTTGTCCAGCTCCATACGTTTGTTTGCATGCATCTGAAGGATACGTCCAACACGCTCTTTTTTATCTTTTGTTGCATTTAGTACGTAAGAACCGGAGTTCATGGTTCCTGAATACACACGGAAGTATGCCAGCTTACCAACGAATGGGTCTGTCATAATCTTGAATGCCAGTGCGGAGAACGGCTCGTCATCGGAAGAATGTCTTACGATCGGGTTTCCGTCCAGATCGGTACCCTCGATTGGCGGGATATCGGTCGGAGCCGGCATGTACTCAAGAATAGCGTCCAGGAGTTTCTGAACACCTTTGTTTCTGTATGCAGAACCGCAGCATACCGGTACAGCTGTACACTCGCAGGTAGCTTTACGCAGAACTGCTTTCATCTCGTCTACAGACGGGATATCATCATCCAGATAACGCATCATCAGCTCATCGTCCAGCTCGCAGATTTTCTCTACCAGCTCGGTGTGATACAGCTCAGCGTCGTCTTTCATATCTTCCGGGATATCAACGATGGAGATATCATCGCCCTTATCGTCGTTGTAGATGTAAGCTTTCATCTCGAACAGATCGATAATTCCCTTGAACTCATCTTCCTTACCAATTGGAAGCTGAAGGCAGATAGCATTTTTACCAAGTCTGGTCTTGATCTGATCTACAGCGTTGTAGAAGTCAGCACCAAGGATGTCCATCTTGTTGATGAATGCCATACGCGGTACGTTGTAGGTATCAGCCTGACGCCATACGTTCTCAGACTGAGGCTCTACACCACCTTTTGCACAGAACACGCCGACAGCGCCGTCCAGTACACGAAGAGAACGCTCTACCTCTACGGTAAAGTCAACGTGGCCTGGGGTATCAATGATGTTGATACGGTGCTCAAGAGCGCCCGGTTTCGGCTTGCAGTTCTCTTCCAGAGTCCAGTGGCAGGTTGTAGCAGCTGAAGTAATTGTGATACCACGCTCCTGCTCCTGTTCCATCCAGTCCATGGTAGCAGTTCCTTCGTGAGTATCACCAATCTTGTAGTTAACACCGGTATAGTACAGGATACGCTCGGTCAGGGTTGTTTTACCTGCATCGATGTGAGCCATAATACCAATGTTTCTGGTTCTCTCTAATGGATATTCTCTTCCAGCCAAGGTTTTTCCTCCTTAATTTACTACGCCGATATGCGCAGAACATTTTTATAATACTTGAGAGCAAAGTTGCTTTGCTCCCGGTATCTATTCATATGGCAAATGATATTAGAAGCGGTAATGAGCGAATGCTTTGTTTGCTTCTGCCATTTTGTGCATATCTTCTTTTCTCTTAACAGATGCACCTGTGTTGTTAGCTGCATCCATGATTTCATTTGCAAGTCTTTCTTCCATGGTCTTCTCACCTCTGTTACGTGAGAAAGTTGTTAACCAACGAAGTCCTAAAGCCTGACGACGGTCTGGTCTAACTTCGATTGGTACCTGGTATGTTGCACCACCAATACGTCTAGCCTTTACTTCGAGAACAGGCATAACGTTATTCATGGCTTCTTCAAATACTTCAAGAGCAGGTCTTTCTGTTTTCTCTTCTACTCTTGCGAAAGCTCCATATACAATTTTCTGTGCTACACCTTTCTTACCATCTAACATAATGTTGTTGACAAGCTTTGTAACGACTTTGTTATTGTAAATTGGATCTGCTAATACGTCTCTTTTCTGAGTATGTCCTTTACGTGGCACGGTTCTTCCCTCCTTAATCATAATTTACTATACAGGTCTTCCCTGCATTTACTGTGTCCGGTTTCCCGGCTCTGCAACATTTGCAATGAAAGTTCAATGCAACATGTTGTCAGTGAACTTCATTTCGATTAATTCAACGGTACTCACATGTGTAAAATGGGCAAGCCCATCTCGGAACAAAATCTTGTTCCCCCTTAGTGTTCGTGCGGAAATATATCTCTAGTGAAACAATTCCAACACTAAACCTTTTAGTTCTGTTTGTGATACTATTGGTTTTACTTCATTCTGTAATCAAAAATTACTTAGAAGCCTTTGGTCTCTTAGCGCCGTATTTAGAACGAGCCTGTTTTCTGTTAGCAACACCTGCTGTATCAAGTGTACCACGGATGATGTGATATCTTGTACCTGGTAAGTCCTTAACACGTCCACCACGGATCATAACAACGCTATGCTCCTGTAAGTTGTGTCCTTCACCTGGAATGTAGCTTGTTACTTCGATTCCGTTAGAGAGACGTACTCTGGCGATCTTTCTAAGAGCTGAGTTAGGTTTTTTAGGAGTAGCTGTCTTAACAGCTGTACAAACACCTCTCTTCTGTGGAGAAGGAGCATCTGTAGGTCTCTTCTGTAAAGAGTTGTAACCCTTCTGAAGTGCAGGTGCTGTAGACTTCTTAACAGATGTCTGACGTCCTTTTCTTACTAACTGGTTAAATGTTGGCATTATTTTCACCTCCTGTTTTATTTTAAGCAGTGCAATCTTATGCACGCTAAAATATTATACAAATCCTTGTCTGTTTTGTCAAGACCAATTTTGTTTTCAATATAATACAAGAAAGAAGTCCGGTTTCCCGGACTTCTTTCTTTTTAGTTTGTAACAGCTTCTGTAGCTTAAGTACAAACATCAGTAATTATTTTTCATCAACTGATTCAGCATCTGTATCAATGACTCCGACTGCCTCTTCCTCTGCGAAATCCGCAAAATCATCATCATCAAAATCAAGTGTATCCTCATCGTTTACATCGCTGTCAAGCTTGATATTACGATAAATCTTCATACCTGTTCCTGCCGGGATGAGCTTACCGATGATTACGTTCTCCTTCATACCGATAAGCGGATCAACCTTGCCCTTGATTGCTGCCTCAGTAAGAACCTTTGTGGTCTCCTGGAATGAGGCTGCTGACAGGAATGAGTTGGTTGCAAGAGATGCCTTTGTGATTCCAAGTAATACCTGTGAGCCAACTGCAAGCTCCTTGCCCTCTTCCTCAAGCTTCTCGTTGAGCTCTAAGAAGTCAAGGGCATCAACCATGCTGCCCGGAAGTAAATCTGAATCTCCCGGCTCCTCTACGCGGATCTTCTGTAAGCACTGACGAACTATAACCTCGACATGCTTATCGTTAATCTCAACACCCTGTAAACGGTAAACACGCTGTACCTCGCGGAGCATGTAATCCTGAACCGCACGAACGCCCTTAATCTTGAGGATATCGTGTGGATTTACAGAACCCTCTGTAAGCTCGTCGCCGGCCTCAAGCTCCTGTCCGTCTACAACCTTGATACGTGAGCCGTAAGGAATGAGGTAAGCCTTTGTCTCGCCTGTCTCGTTGTTTGTAACGATAACCTCACGCTTCTTCTTTGTATCCTTGATTGTAGCAATTCCGCCGAACTCTGTGATAATAGCGAGTCCCTTAGGCTTACGTGCCTCGAAAATCTCCTCTACTCGAGGAAGACCCTGTGTGATATCTCCACCGGCAACACCACCTGTATGGAAGGTTCTCATGGTAAGCTGTGTACCAGGCTCACCGATTGACTGTGCTGCGATGATACCGATTGCTTCACCAACCTGTACTGCCTGACCTGTTGCAAGGTTTGAACCGTAACACTTAGCACATACTCCCATGTGTGAACGACAGGTAAGCACTGTACGGATCTTAACCTGTGTGATTGGATTACCGTTCTCGTCAACACCCTCTGCCATAACCTTTGCTGCACGCTTTGGTGTAATCATATGGTTGGCCTTAACGATTACATTGCCATCCTTATCGCAGATTGTGTTGCAAGAGAAACGACCTGTAATTCTCTCCTGAAGGCTCTCGATTTCCTCTCGACCCTCCATGAATGCCTTTACAACCATTCCCGGAATCTCACGTCCTGTGCCTGCACAGCAGTCTGACTCACGAACGATCATATGCTGTGAAACATCTACGAGACGTCTTGTAAGGTATCCTGAATCGGCTGTACGAAGCGCTGTATCTGAAAGTCCCTTACGAGCTCCATGTGCTGACATGAAGTACTCGAGTACGTCAAGACCCTCACGGAAGCATGACTTGATAGGAAGCTCGATTGTACGACCTGTTGTATCAGCCATGAGTCCTCGCATACCTGCAAGCTGTTTGATCTGCTTATCAGATCCACGGGCTCCGGAATCTGCCATCATGAAGATGTTGTTGTACTTATCAAGACCTGTAAGAAGTGCCTTTGTAAGGGCATCATCTGTATCCTTCCATGTCTCGATAACCTCTTTGTAACGCTCCTCATCAGTGATAAGTCCACGCTTGTACTGTCTTGTAATCTTATCTACAGTGTCCTGTGCATCAGCGATCATCTGTGGCTTCTGTGGTGGCACTGTCATATCTGAAATTGAAACTGTCATGGCAGCCTGGGTTGAATACTTGTATCCCATAGCCTTGACATTGTCAAGAACCTCTGCTGTTGTTGTAGCTCCGTGTGTGTTGATAACCTTCTCAAGGATCTGCTTGATCTGTTTCTTACCAACGTGGAACTCAACCTCAAACTTGAGTGCATTCTCAGCCTTTGATCTGTCTATAAAACCAAGATCCTGTGGAATGTTCTCATTGAATATCAAAAGTCCTACTGTTGTCTCTGTAAAACCTGAAACCTTTGTGCCGTCAGCAAGCTTTACTGTACGGTGTACAAAGATATTCTGGTGAAGAGTAATCTCCTTGTTCTCGTAAGCGAGCATTGCAAGATTAACACTTCCATAGTAACGGCCGAGAAGATCTATCGGTCTGCAAAGCACACGACGGTTTCCGTCTGTGACATCCTCAAACCAGATGAGGTCATATAAGCCAAGCTCAGCCTTTCCTGTATTTTCATCAGGAGTTGTGAGCTTTCTAAGCTCATCAATATCATTGTATACAGTGTCTGATGACACCTGTGCAACCATCTTTGGATCATCCTTGTAATCAGCGAGCTTTCTCATTGTGAGGTAGTAAACTCCAAGGATCATATCCTGTGAAGGAACGGCTACAAGTCCACCATCAGAAGGCTTAAGCAAGTTGTTAGGTGACAGAAGCATGAATCTGCACTCAGCCTGTGCCTCAGCAGTCAGTGGAAGATGTACAGCCATCTGGTCTCCATCGAAATCGGCGTTGAACGCTGTACATACGAGTGGATGAAGCTTGATTGCCTTACCCTCTACAAGGATTGGCTCGAAGGCCTGGATTCCAAGTCTGTGGAGTGTAGGAGCTCGGTTAAGCATAACCGGATGCTCTTTAATGACGTCCTCAAGGACATCCCATACCTCCGGCTGAAGTCTCTCAACCATCTTCTTTGCGCTCTTTATGTTGTGTGCGGTTCCGTTAGCGGCAAGCTCCTTCATAACGAATGGCTTGAAAAGCTCGATAGCCATCTCCTTTGGAAGACCACACTGATAAATCTTAAGCTTTGGCTCTACACAGATAACTGAACGTCCTGAGTAGTCAACTCGCTTTCCGAGAAGGTTCTGACGGAAACGTCCTCCCTTTCCCTTGAGCATGTCTGAAAGAGACTTAAGAGCTCTGTTTCCGGGACCGGTAACAGGACGGCCACGACGGCCATTGTCGATAAGTGCATCGACAGCCTCCTGAAGCATACGTTTCTCGTTACGAACGATGATATCCGGAGCTCCAAGATCAAGAAGTCTTCTAAGACGGTTGTTACGGTTGATAATTCGTCTGTAAAGGTCGTTAAGATCACTTGTTGCGAAACGTCCTCCATCGAGCTGAACCATTGGACGAAGATCCGGTGGGATAACAGGAATAACTGTCATAATCATCCACTCAGGCTTGTTTCCTGACTCACGGAAAGCCTCTACAACCTCAAGTCTCTTGATGATACGTGCACGCTTCTGGCCTGTAGCATTCTCAAGCTCAGCCTTAAGCTCTGCCGAATCCTTCTCGAGATCGATTGCTGCTAAAAGCTCATGGATAGACTCAGCACCCATTCCTACACGGAATGCTGAGCGGCCATAAGTATCGCATGCCTCCTGGTACTCTGACTCGTTGAGAATCTGCTTATATGCAAGCTTTGTCTCGCCCGGGTCAAGCACAATATATGAAGCAAAGTACAGTACTCTCTCAAGTACACGTGGAGATAAGTCAAGGATGAGTCCCATACGTGATGGGATACCCTTGAAATACCAGATATGAGATACAGGAGCAGCAAGCTCGATGTGTCCCATACGCTCTCTACGAACGCTTGACTTTGTGATTTCTACGCCACATCGGTCGCAGACAACACCCTTATAACGTATCTTCTTGTATTTACCACAATGACACTCCCAGTCCTTCGTTGGTCCGAAAATCTTCTCGCAGAAAAGACCGTCTTTTTCAGGCTTTAATGTTCTATAGTTAATGGTCTCAGGCTTTTTAACCTCGCCATGTGACCACTCTCTGATCTTTTCAGGAGATGCTAATCCAATCTGAATCGCATCAAACTGCATTGCCTGATTATTTTCTATATTATTTGTTTCTGGCATTTTGGCACTCCCTTCTAATTATTCTTCGTCATCAAGAACTTCATCAGCAAAAATATCGTCATCCGCTGTCTCAGGAGACTCTTCCTCTTCTATGTCAACAAGCTCTTCGTTGTCATCAAATTCTTTCTTTGAGAAACCATGCTCTGCGAATGACTCACTGTCCTCGAATGCATAGTCCTTATCGTTTCCGATAATTGAGTTGATATCTGTATTACCGTACTCACTTGTCTCGATAAGCTCAACCTCTTCTCTGTTCTCATCAAGTACCTTGACATCCAGACCAAGTGCCTGAAGCTCTTTGAGAAGTACCTTGAATGACTCTGGAATACCAGGCTCAGGGATATTCTCACCCTTGATGATAGCCTCGTAGGTCTTGACACGGCCAACAACATCATCGGACTTCATTGTAAGGATCTCCTGGAGTGTATATGCAGCACCATATGCCTCAAGAGCCCAAACCTCCATCTCTCCGAAACGCTGTCCACCGAACTGTGCCTTACCACCGAGTGGCTGCTGTGTAACTAATG
>OLOK01003154.1_pt1 | contig 10388 bp, 10 predicted proteins | sample 1672591 | NCBI WGS metagenome assembly OLOK01 (sample SAMEA3136703, study PRJEB25190) | human gut metagenome | biome: human gut; feature: human-associated habitat; material: faeces | place: Austria | collected 2013 | reverse complement strand
AAAGGCAGGAGTTCAAAGAGGAAGGGAAACCGCAGGTGTCCCTTCCTTTTTGCCCACCGCCGTGGGTACGGCGCTGTCCCAGCCGCGGGTACGGCAATCTCCCGCGCTCCGCAGAGCGCAACTCCTCGCTGAATTTCAGCGAAAAACTCTCCGCCCATTAGGGACGAACACGCTTGCGCAGTTCGAGTACCCCGCTCAGCCGGTGCTGAGAAATGCTGCCCGGATAGGGCGAACCGCCTGCGCGGTTCGTGCATCCCAGCGGGTCGGTGCCGGAATAGCCTGCGTTGCGGTTAAACCACCGCAACTTCACATAAACTACGTTTGCGTTACTCCCACATATACGGTATAATATAACCCGTTAGACAAACTTTTCCGGAATCGAGGGAAATTATGCAACAAGTGACCCGAAAAACGCTGGGTGCGGGAATCAATCTCACCTGCGTGACCACACCGAAGTTTAAGCGGGCAGTGCTGCGCACGATGCTGGTGCTGCCGCTCGGCGGCGAGGATGCCGCGCTGCGCGCGTGTCTGCCGCAGGTTTTGCGCCGCGGCACGGCCAGGCTGAACGACATGCAGGCGTTCGGCACCGCGCTTGACGAGCTGTACGGTGCGCGTATTGAAGCCGCAGTGCGCAAGGAGGGAGAGAACCTGTGCATCGGCTTTTTGTCCGACTGTATTGATGAGGCTTATGCACCGGGAGCAGACGGTCTGACTGCCGGTGTGATCGGTCTGCTGTGTGATCTGCTGTATGACCCGTATCTGCAGGACGGCCTGTTCTGTACCGCCTATACAGAGGGGGAACGCGGCAATCTGATCGACCGCATTGCCGCACTCAAAAACGATCCGCGTTCGTGGGCGCCGCGCCGACTGAACGAGCTCATGTGCGAAAACGAGGACTACGGCAAGTCCGCGCTCGGTACGATCGAGCAGGCGGAGCGCATTACGCCGGAAACGTTGTACGCGGCCTATCGCCGTGCGCTGAGTGAGGCACAGGTGGAGCTGTTCTACTGCGGTACGATGATGCCGGACGAGGTGGAAGCGCGCTTCATGGCAACACCGCTGGCCCAGCCGCGCGAGGGCACGCTGTATCAGCCGCACACGGTCGTGCAGGCGCAGCCTGCCGGTGATGTTCGTGAGGTCGTTGAGGATGCCGAGGTAACCCAGGGCAAGCTGTCGCTCGGCTTCCGTACCGGCGGTGCATCACTGACCGGCGGAGAACCGGCGGCGTACTGGATGTTCCAGACCATCTACGGCGGCTCGACAAGCGCGAAGCTGTTTCTCAACGTACGCGAGAAAAAGTCGCTGTGCTACTATGCAAGCGCACAGTTTGTCGCCTCCAAGGGATTGATGATCGTCAACTCCGGCATTGAGAACAGAAATTTCGAGGTCGCACGCGATGAAATCCTGCACCAGCTGGATTTGTGCCGCAAGGGCGAAATTACGGACGCAGAACTCGAAAGCGCACGCAAAACGCTGGTCAACGGCTGGCGTACCATGCTCGACGACCCGCTTACACTCGAGCGCTACTGGATGGGACAGGCGGCTGCAGGCACGCTCGTATCGCCCGAGGAGCGCATCGAGCAGGTGGCCGACATCACGCGCGAGCAGGTCATTGCCGCGGCACAGAGCACAGCGCTTGACACGGTATGCTTTATGAAGGGAGCGGCAAAATGATAAAGAATTATTCCGCTCTGCACGAGAGTATGCAGACCCGCACGCTGGCAAACGGTCTGCGCATCTGCTATCTGCCCAAGAAGGGTTTCAGCAAGACCTTCGCCATCCTGGCGACCGATTTCGGTTCGGTGGACGCATCGTTCACCTTTGAGGGCAAGCGGTATGACACACCGGCGGGCGTTGCGCACTTCCTTGAGCATAAGATGTTCGAGGATGAGGACGGCAATGCACTGCAGAAATTCGCCCGCACCGGTGCAAGTCCGAACGCGTTCACAAGCCACACCATGACGGCGTATCACTTTTCCTGCACCGACCGGTTTGAGGAGAATCTGAAGATTCTGCTTAAATTCGTGTTCACGCCGTACTTCACGGATGAAAACGTGGAGAAGGAACGAGGCATTATCAATCAGGAGATCCGCATGGTAGAGGACACACCCAATTGGGAGGTGTTCGTCGGCGCGTATGAGGGCCTGTACCGCAATCATCCGGTGCGCGTGTCCATTCCGGGCAGCGAGGAGAGCATTTCGCATATTACACCGGAGCTGCTGTACACCTGTCACCGTGCGTTTTACAGTCCGAAGAACATGGCACTCGTGGTGTGCGGCACAGCGGACTTCGAGCAGGTATGCCGCATGGCAGAGGAGATTTCACCGAAGGACGCACCCGAGATCGGTCAGCGTCATTACGGCGAGCGCCGCGCGGAAGTCCATCAGCCGGTTGTGACGCGCAAAATGCAGGTGTCGCTGCCGCAGTGCATGGTCGGCTTTAAGGACGAGCCGGTTCCGGCAGGCGAAAGCCGCCTGCGCCGCAGTCTGATCGGTGATCTGGCGGTGCGTATTCTGTGCGGCGATACCTCTCCGCTGTATGCAAAGCTGTACGAGAAGCGGCTGCTCGGACGCGATTTTGATGTGGATTATTCGCTCATTCCGGATGGCGCATGCGCGATCCTCGGCGGCGAGAGCCGAGATCCGGCGGCTGTGCGCGAAGCACTTGAGCGGGAGACTGCACGGCTGGCGCAGGAGGGCATCGAGCCGAAGCTGTTCCGCCGCATGAAGAACGCGCTGTACGGCATGCGTTTGCGTATGCTGGATGTGCCCGATCTGTATGCACGGCAGGAGATCGCTTCTGTTTTTGCGGGCGAGCATTATCTGGATTTTGCCGGACTGTTTGACACCATCCATGCGGAGGATGTGCAGGAAATGTTCCGCCGCTGGGCACAGCCGAACCGCTCGACCATGTCGGTGGTAGAGCCGAAGTAACGATAGAAAGAAGAAAGATCATGGAACACGCAATTTCATTTCCGGCGCTCGGACTGAATTTTAACATCAACCGTGTTGCCGTCAATCTGTTCGGCAAGGATATTTACTGGTATGGCATCATTATCTGCCTGGGCTTTGTGCTGGCGGCGCTGTATGTCAATCGACGGACGAAGGAGTTCGGCGTTACGTCGGACAATCTGATGGACTGCCTGATCATCTGTGTGCCGGTCGGCATCATCTGCGCCCGTATTTACTATGTGGCGTTTGAATGGGGCTATTACAGCCAGCATCCGAATGAGATCATCGCCATCTGGAAGGGCGGCATCGCAATTTACGGTGCGGTCATCGGTGTTGTGATTGCACTGGCTGTGTACAGCAGAATTAAGAAACTGTCGTTTACCAGCCTGTGCGATCTGGCGGCGTTCGGTCTGTTGATCGGTCAGTGCATCGGAAGATGGGGCAACTTTGTCAACGGTGAGGCACATGGCGGTGCAACCTCTCTGCCGTGGGGCATGAGCATTGACGGCGCCTCTCCGGTGCATCCGACCTTCCTGTATGAGTCGCTGTGGAATCTGGTGGGCTTTGTCGCGCTGCATATCTACTCAAAAAAGCGCAGATTCAAGGGCGAGATGGCGCTGCTGTATGTAGCGTGGTACGGTCTGGGCCGTGCGTGGATCGAGGGTCTGCGGACGGACAGCCTGTATCTCGGCCCGGTGCGCGTATCGCAGCTGCTGGCCGGCATAAGCTGTATTGCGGCGATTGTTGTGCTGGTACGGCAGTATAACCGCATCAAGGTCGAGAAGGCATTCTACGCGCCGGAGCAGGACAAAGCGGACGAGAAAAAAGGCGAATAACATTTCACGATAAAGGAGAACGACAATATGAGTGCAGTAAGAATGGACGGCAAGGCACTGTCCGCGAAGGTGCGCGGCAGCATTCTGGCAGAGACCGAGGCGCTGAAAAAGCAGGGTGTAACGCCGGGTCTGGCGGTTATTATCGTCGGCAACGATCCGGCGAGCGAGATTTACGTCCGCAATAAGGAGCGCGCCTGCGAGCAGTGCGGCTTTTACAGCGAGAAGTACGCGCTTCCCGAAGAGACCACGCAGGAGGAACTGCTCGGTCTGATCGCACAGCTGAACGAAAGTCCGGCAATTTCGGGTATCCTGTGCCAGATGCCGGTGCCGAAGCATATTTCCGAGCAGGCGGTCATCGACGCCATCGATCCGAAAAAGGACGTGGACGCGTTCCATCCGGTCAATGTCGGCAAGATCATGGTCGGCAATTTTGATTTCGTGCCGTGCACGCCCGCGGGTGTCATGGAGCTGCTCGACGAGTACAAGATCGACCCGAAGGGCAAGGAGTGCGTCGTGGTCGGCCGCTCGAATATCGTCGGCAAGCCGATGAGCATGCTGCTGCTGCACCGTCACGGTACGGTTACCATCTGCCACAGCCGCACGCAGGATCTTGCAGAGGTGTGCCGCCGTGCGGATATTCTGGTCGCCGCTGTCGGCAAAGCGGGCTTCATCACGCCTGATATGGTCAAGGAGGGCGCGGTCGTTATCGACGTCGGCATCAACCGCAACGCCGAGGGCAAAGTCTGCGGCGATGTGGCGCCGGAGGTTATGGAAAAGGCCTCTTACATGACGCCGGTTCCGGGCGGTGCCGGTCCGATGACCATTACCATGCTGATGAAGAATACGCTCAAGGCGGCAAAGCTGCAGAACGGCATCCGGTAAATAAAAAACGTCCGTATCCGGGTTGACAATCCGGATACGGACGGGTATACTGAAAGTAACGAAAGGTGCTGCCGGTAGACAGTCAGCCCCTAAAACTGTGGAAAGAAGTAATCGCACATGTAGGAGTGTCGGCGGTTACTTCTTTTTTGTTCCTAAAATACGCTCAATGAGTACGAGTATCACTACAAGTATTACGAGATATTCCATAGAACCACCCCCTTGCAGGGGCAAGACTTAACCGCCTACCGTGAAAGCACAGCAGCACCTTTCTTACCGTTAAGTATAGCAGAGTTCGACAGAATGTGCAGCACGGTGCGGCGGTAATCAATCACAGCCTTTTTCAATTCCTCCAGATTTCGGCGGGATTGTTTTTATTTTGTAAATTAGAAAAGATTGACCTTTGTCCGGATTCATTCTATAATAAAGCTAATGAGTTAACCGCAACATACGGTTTATCACGTCAGGGGAGGACGAATACAATGGATATGAAGAAGCTTGCCGGCGATAAGGCGGCAGAGTATGTAAAGGACGGCATGGTTGTTGGTCTGGGCACCGGTTCCACTGCGTACCACATGGTAAATGCAGTAGGCGAGATGGTAAAGAACGGCCTGAAGATTCAGGCGATCCCGACCTCCAAGGCTACCGAGGCGCAGGCTCGTGAACTGGGCATTCCGCTGCTGACCATCGACGAGCTGGATCACGTTGACCTGGCAATCGACGGCGTAGATGAGATCGACCCGCAGTTCAACGCCATCAAGGGCGGCGGCGGTGCGCTGTACCGCGAGAAGGTCGTTGCATCCATGGCGAAGGAAGTTATCTGGATCATGGACGAGTCCAAGCTGGTAGACAAGATCGGCGCTTTCCATCTGCCGGTTGAGATCGCACAGTACGGCTCCAAGCAGGCGATGGAGCGCATGGCAGCTTACGGCTGGAATCCGGTTCTGCGTGTACGCGACGGCAAGACCTTCGTTACCGATAACGGCAACTTTATCGCGGATCTGCACCTCGGCGCAGGTTTTGACATTCAGGACGTTTACTCCAAGCTGACCGGCATGCTCGGCGTGCTGGAGCATGGTCTGTTCCTCAACATGTGCAAGCGCATGATCGTCGGCCACTCCAACGGTGAGGTTCAGGTCATCGAAAATCCGTCCAAGTAAGCGCAGCTGAAAGGCAGGAGAATTAATGATGGATCAGAACGATCAGAACGACCGCTTCGACAGATTCGACCGCTTTGAGCCGGACTTCAGCCGGTTCGAAAGTGCCTCGGACCGCAGTGAGCGCTCGAGCAGCCTTGACCGCAGTGAGCGTCCCGCACGCACAGGCAGACGTCAGTCGGCACGTCCGGTGCGTTCCGGCATGCGCATGGGCAAAGGCAAGCCGATGCGCAGAGCATCGGTCAAGCTGAACTACCGCATGGTGCTCTGCATTGCCGTGCTGGTACTGCTTTTGCTGACGATCATCTTCGGCGGACTGTTCAAGTCCCGCGGCAGTAAAATTGCGGACCTGAACTCGCAGATCGAAACACTGAATAAGGATAAGGACAATCTGTCCGCACAGATTGGTGCGCTGACGCAGGAGAATCAGACCCTGCAGAGCAGCATCACCGCAACGCTTCCTGCGGCTAAGACCGCAGAGACCAACAGCATCGTGGATCTGATCCCGATGCTGAACGACGGCGTTTATGTAGTACAGAGCACCGGCTCGCAGCTTCGCTACATCAGCGTTCCGAAGGGCTATCTGCAGGACAAGCTGGGCGAGTACCGTGATGACGCTTCCGGCTATGCTGCCTCCACCGGCGATGCACCGATCTGCCAGTACTATGTGCTGTTCACCGACCGCGTGATCGGTCTTGCAGAGGGCGACACCGGCTTTGTCAGCACCGACCGCAGCGCAACCGGCTCGACGAGCACGATTCCGTCCGGCTTCTATGACTTTGTTGCTTCGTTCTTCAATAACAGCAGCAATACCACGGCTTCCGGCAACAGTTCGAGCGATAGCAGTAGCTCGGATAGCAGCAGCTCGGATAACAGCTCTGACAGTTCGAGCGACAGCAGTGCGTCCGACAATTCGTCTGACAGCAGCGCTTCCTCCGCATCTGCGGATGCAAACGCATAATCTGCGGAAAAATTAAAAAAAGCTCATTTGTAAAAGTAAATTCCGATTTGTAAGATTAAATTCCATAGGGTAAGCATCGATTTGAGAAATAGGCTGATAAATCTATGCAAAATCCCTTTACAAACCGTGAATACCTGTTAAAATATAAGATATGAAGCATGGGTTTCAGCAAAAAGGCGTAAAACTCCCAGAGGTGAAAATTACCGTTTATTTTTTGTAAAGGTAAATTCCACCCCTGAGAGTTTGGAATGAATCTGAAATATTAGGGTTGTTTTATTAGTGTGTTACTTCCTCAATAATTTCGGGGACAAGACAATATCGTTGGGTTGGAGCTCATGTACATTGAGTTTATTCAAAATAGACTCACCATAGATAAAGCTGAACAGTTGGTAGGCAGACCGATTGTTCAGCTTATCTCTTTTATATGAGTTAATGTGAGAAAGCATCAGGTCAATATCCTCTTGCTGTAGATTATCAAAAGAAGTGCCTTTCGGCAGAATACGTCGAATCAATTCGTGGGAAACTTCAATCCCTCCCTTCTGATATGGTGCACTGGGATTGCAATAGAAGATACGGCTGCGAGAATGGCCGTCAGCGTCTTTTTCGATGGCAGTCGGGTTGCTGAATTCACTGCCGCGATCTGTCAGTATAACGGGAAATAACCTATAATAATCGTCATGTTCTAAGCGGCTATAAAGATCTTCAAAAACGTCAGTAACCGACCTGGCCGTGTTATGGTCTCGTAGAAATGCCAACAACAGATTGCAGTTCTGAAAGAATATAGTCAACAGGACTTTTCCACCTTTACGGCCAATTACAGAATCCATCTGGACAACTGGAGTATCTGGATGTTCCTCCATAAACCGTATAAAGTCGTCGTAAGTACGGCCATCATAGCAGTGCCTGTCCACTTTGGGAGCAGGCGTTTTCTGTCTTGGACGCATTCTTACAATGCGAGGACAATCCAATTTGGTTGCTGAAAAAGCTCCGGCGTTTAGTAAGTTGTACAGAGTTTTCTCGCTGACCATCAAGATGTCCTTATTGTTTTTCCAGATATGGTGAATGGATTGACCGTTTTTGATGAGGGGTGAAACGATTTTGTTGATACGTTCTAATTCCTCAGGAGTAACCGAAAATCCTTGCCGGCTTTCTCCGAGTGTTTGCTGGTATACTTTATCAGCACGATTGGGATGATATTCGAACTTACGTAATGTACATTTGGAACGTTCTTTACACGCGGTGCAGATGTATGGCGGCTTCAAAAGTTTAGGACATACTTCTTCGACAAAATCAGGGCAGTTCTTATGGCAGTTCTTGCAAAGAGAACATTTCTTGCCGCGATAAATGCAGTTTACGCATACAAATTTCTTGGTACAGTTACGCCGGTGAATACATGGATTAAACCCGCAACCAAATGAACCAGTTTCTATGCTGACTCGGTGCAACCGAATTTCTTTTGAAATGGTGCCAGGGTCTTTGTCGAGCTCAGTGCTGATTTGGTGGAAGGATGCTCCTTGAGCAATCCTCGCGCAAATAATGCTTCGCTCCTGTAATGTTAAATGTGAATGTTTTGCCATAGGCGAATACTCCTATCTTGAGTGCCCGTCTATTTCAGATTCATCAATACGCTTGCATCCGCTCCTTTGTTGCGAGATTCACCGAACTTCGCTGCATTGCAAACAAAGTTTCGACATTTCTCTTAATAGAACTATAGTATCATCTTGTATCTGCTTTATCAATATCTTTTGATTTTTTTAGATGTATGTGCTATTATAATAATAGAAAGTCTCTCTAAAGCCACCCTCGTGGCGTGTATCCCTTTCTGTGTAAGCAGAGTTGTATTTTGTAAATGATATTATCATATGCGAATATACTATTAAGGCAAGAGATGAAAAATATAGCGATTTCAGGTTTGTCCCTGATATAATTTCGGGACAAATCACAAGGTCTGCCCCGTTTTTATATAAATTTTATGAAAGCGAGGTAGTAAACAAATGTTAAGAATAAGCGAAAGAGGGTGTACATGTTATGAGTAAGAAACAACTCGAAGTTATGGATATGCAGTGCTGGGTTTTTCGTATGGCTCAAATTAAATGGAATATGTCACCGAGAGACTGTGCTAAATTGTTCAAAAAATATGATATTCTTGGATTTATTTCGGAGTGCTATGAGCTTCTCCATGTGAGCAGCTATAATTGTGCTCTTGAAGATGTTGAAGATATTTTGAGAACAAATGGGGTGAATATATGCAAGAGCTAACAGATGGTATTTTGCTTTATCACGGAAGCTATACTGGAATATCTTCGATCAATTTAGCACGTAGTCGAAAATCTCTTGATTTTGGGAAGGGATTTTATCTTACGTCTTCTTTCGATCAAGCAGTTCGATATATCCCATCTGCAGTGTATAAAAACATTAGAATGCGTAAATTGCCACCTAATTTTTCAATTAACGATGGATGTCTTTCTGTGTATCGTTTCCATGCAGACTCAGAGTTAGCAATCCACTATTTTGAAAATGCCGGTATTGACTGGCTTCATTTTATCGCAGCAAATCGAGATAAATCGCTATTTCAATATTTCCTCAAGCGGTTCTATAATTATGATATTATAGGCGGAAAAGTTGCTGATGATACTACGGCGGTGACCTTGAATGCCTATATCACCGGAGATTATGGAATCCCAGGATCGATGAGAGCAGATAACTTTGCTATTGAACAACTTCTACCCAATCGACTGACGGATCAATTCTGTTTTCGCACAGAGAAATCCCTAAAATCGCTTGAGTTCATAAGGAGTGAGCGCTATGGAGATTTACAGCAATACTGTACCTGACAGAACGAAAAATGCTTGTGCGGTAAAATTGATGAGGAATATGCTTGTCAAGTATGCATTAAAACATAATATTTCTAGTGAAGAGGCTATGCTTCGATTTGCTGAATCTATGACATACGACTTGTTATTTGACTTTAATACGGAGGTTTGGAAAGAGGGACCGGACTATCTCTTGTCTCTTTATGAAGATGAGCTTTCGGAGGCATATTCGCAGCTTGCATAATGCTATTGTCGTTAAACCTGCTCGCCTTACGGCGAGCAGGTTTCTTGATGCATTTTTATTTGTAAGGTTAATTTCCATAGTGGATTATAGATAGATTTGTAAGACTAAATTCCACACCCAACTGGAATTTACTTTTACAAATAACTTATTTAATAAAAAATTTGAAAAAAGTGTTGACAACCTGCTCTATATGCGTTATACTAAATGAGCTTGGTCAAAGACAGCTGGCGCCGCAAGGCTTAAATGGCGATTTGTTCGCCGCCCGCCGAGGTCAACACGGACATGCTTATTATCATATTTGATTATGTTTTCTGTGTACCCTCCCTGTGTCTTTGCACCGGGAGGGTACTTTTATTTTACAGGAGGTGAAAATGATGCCGAACGCAAAGATTCTGGAAGAGAAGAAGGCTCTGGTCGCTTCCCTGGTAGAGAAGATCAAGAATTCTCCCGCAGGCGTCCTGGTGGATTACAAGGGCATCACCGTGGCTGAGGATACCGCGCTTCGTACGGAGCTGCGTAAGAACGACGTAGAGTACGCCGTTGTCAA
>OLOK01003138.1_pt1 | contig 10431 bp, 3 predicted proteins | sample 1672591 | NCBI WGS metagenome assembly OLOK01 (sample SAMEA3136703, study PRJEB25190) | human gut metagenome | biome: human gut; feature: human-associated habitat; material: faeces | place: Austria | collected 2013 | reverse complement strand
TGGAGCGCTCCGGCTTGTCGGTGTTCGTCATGCTCTGTACCCTGGATTATAAGAAAAATGACATTTCAGAAGAAAAAGAGCGTGACATGTCCCACGCCTTGAAGAAAGCCATACAATCCTCTGTCCGCAAAGGGGATTTTTATACAAAATACAATATGCGGCAGTACATAATCATGCTGATCGGAATCAGCCAGGAAAACTGTCCAATGGTTTCCAGGCGAATTGAGAAAGCCTTCCGCAAATGTTCCGGTGAGAAGAAATCTCTGCAGGTAGACTTCTACGTGGCATCAGTAGGTGAGGTGTGCGAAAGCGATGGCGTTATAGTTGATCGAAGAACCTGATGGGACCGTGGCCTTCATAAGACTGCAGAAACGTAAAACTTATATAAAAGAAACCACTATTATGGAAAATGTTTTGCAAATGAAAGAGATGGAGAAAGAGCTTAGATGTTACAATAGCTATAAATAATGAACCATTTTAAATATAATACACGAATGTGAAGGAAAACAATCCATGTTCGGTTAAAATAAATGGATATTCTAAGTTCAAGAAAGGAATGAGAATTTATGAAGAAGAATGGTTATGTAAGAAGATTTCTAGCATTGTTTCTCACTCTGGTGATGATCATGGCCGACTCATCAGTGACTACGTTTGCGGCGACGGTGGGAATGGTAAGTACGCAGAGTCTGAATTATGTTGATGTTAGGCTTAATGCCCCGGACGGAACTTACTATGTGGCTGCAATGAAAGATAACGGTTCATGGTACGAGGCTAAATCACAGGTCGCTGAAGTTGAAGTGACAGGTGGTTATGCAGATACAACATTAAGCGTGTCAGACATTAGTGATGCCCAAATTGTTTTGTTAAGGTTAAAACAGGGAAGCTATAGTCAGAATTATGATCAAAGTAATTATGCTGTAATAAAAAGCAATAATATATTAGACTACACCAAAAAGGTATCTGGCGGTGAGATTAATGGTGACGCGGCAGAGATAAACGTTACCACTATTGGTAATACCACTGTTTCAGATGTATATGGTTCTCTGGGATCTGCGACAAATTATGCTGTGTTTGCAGGAACGTTCTATAATGCTGGCGACATGGAAGGAAATATTGCCACAGATTCGTTTCACTCAGATGGTAGTGATATAGGCGATAGCGGTAACGTTGGCCAGTATACAGAAAGATTAAAGATTCATACAACTAAAACGGTTTCTGGATTAAAAGATACAGAAACATTTAAATTTGGATTATTTGATAGCAACGATAAGCTGGTACAGGTAAAAGCGCTTACATTTAGTAAGGATGGAACTCAATCTTTCAATTTTGATACGATTGAGTTAGGAAGCTCCAGCGGAACGGGTTCTTCTTCCTATAAGTATAGTGTATATGAGCTCGAAGAAAGTAAGTCAGGACAATATACGTATGGCAGTGGAAAATATAATAAGGTAAGTAATACATATAAGGACTTCACAGTATCTTATAGTGAAAATACAGCAATTGAAATTTTTAATAATGATAACTACGTAAAAACAGCTAGTGGTACAGTTAAATTAAGAGATGGAAATCTGTACACAACATCTAAATCAGGTGAAATTTCAATATCAGGACAAGTAAATAATGTAAAATATGGCTTGTCAGATAGTGAGTTTACTTCAAGAGTTACTAATGGAGAATATTCTTCTGGTGGCGTATCTGCCATGATTAATGGGAAGTTGAAAACTCTGGCCAGGGATTTAGGAACGGCTAAATCAGGAAATGGTACACAGGTTATTTATATTACTCCAAATGTCTTGACCGGAAATTCGGTTTATTTACCATACAATGGAAATATATTAGCCGATTCAGCTGAAAAATTAGTAATAAATATGATTGTTCCAGATGGAATAACAGAACTTGATTTGTTAGGCGGTGATATCGGAATAGTAGATGTTGGTGGAACTAATATTAAGGATGGCAAAAACTGGTCAAAAGCTGGCCTGAATATCGTATGGAATTATATAAAAGAAGATGGAACTCCATTTAATGGAACAGTTAAGTTAGGTGGAGGTCAGTTACCTGGTATTCAGTTGTTACCAGATGGAACCTTATATTCTGGAAATAATGTCTCTCAGTTAGATGTGGCAAAAATTCTACATCAGATAGGTGGAGAAATTCATAAAGCCCCTATTCAGGGAGAACGTACTGCCTATGTAAATATTTCTAACACTGGAGCAAGTGGAACATATACACCTGTTGTAAAGAAGGAGTTAAGTGGTCGAGAACTAAAAGAGGGGGAATTTAGCTTCACAATCGCAGAAGTAGATTCGGCCGGAAATGCAGTAACAGGTGGCTATACAGACACCAAGAGCAATGCGGCAGACGGAACCGTGACTTTTGATACAATCACATATACTACGGCGAAAACTTATTATTATAAAGTGATTGAAAAAGTACCGGAAAATAAACTTCCAGGAGTGACGTATACTACAGATAGTTACATTATTACAGTAACGGTAACTAATAATGGAAACGGAACACTGAATGCGAGTGCTGATAAAGGGCTAGATAATCTGGTATTTCATAACAGTTATACATCTAAGAAAACAGGAATCACCTTCAGCGGAACAAAGACCCTGGAAGGAAAGACCCTGGAAGCAGGAAAGTTCACCTTCGTCCTGCAGGAAACAGATAAAAACTGGAAAGCAAAAGACGGAAAAGCAGCAGTGACCGCGACCAACGGTGAGAATGGGGCTTACAGCTTCGGAAAGATCGAGTACACAAAAGCAGGAACCTATTATTACACCGTCAGCGAGCAGGGAAAAGGAACAACCGTAGAGGGAATCACCTATGATGCAACTGAATACAAGATCACGGTAACCGTAACAGATGACGGAAAAGGAAACCTGGTAGCAAGTGCAGATCGGAAAGTGGATGAGCTGAATTTTACCAACACTTATAAGGCGACCGGCTCCACAACCCTCACCGCAACCAAGACCTTGACTGGACGTTCCTTCCAGTCTGGTGATAACTGGACATTCACAGTAACAGCATCTCCGACAACTGCCCCGATGCCGGAACATCCAGTCATTACCACAAGTGCAACCAGTGGAAACAGCGAAACTCTTAATTTTGGAAAGATTAACTACACACTTAAAGATGTTGGAACCTACGTTTACACAATTACCGAGTCTGGAAATGTAACCAACGTAGAAAACGATCCGAACACAGCAAGAACTGTGAAAGTTATCGTTACAGACAACGGAGATGGAACACTTAAGGTTGAGCAGATAGAAGATGCCAAAAATGGTTTAACTTTCACCAATAAATATGCGGAAGGTGAAACTACACTTGGTGTGACAAAGGTATTAAGCGGCCGTGAATTTAAAGACGGAGATGCATGGACATTCAACCTGACAGCAGATTCTGAAACTGCTCCAATGCCGGCAGAAACAAGTGTAACAACAACTGCAACCAGTGGAAACAGTCAGTCATTGACCTTTGGAACTATTAAGTACAGCCTTGCAGATGTTGGAAATACCTATACCTATACAATTACCGAAAGCGGAAGCGGAGAGGGCGTAACCAACGATCCAAACGCAACCCGTACCGTAACAGTAACTGTAGCAGAAGGTAGTGACGGCAAGCTTGCTATCACCAGAACAGAGTCTGAGGGTGGAACTGTATTTACCAATATTTATAATGCTACCGGAAGTCTCACATTGGAAGCAAATAAGAAGCTTAAGAATAAAACTCTTGCAGCTGGTGCATTTAGCTTTGAGCTGAAGGAACTGACTGCTGAGAATACAAAAGTTCTTGAGACAATTCCTAACGAAGCTGACGGAAGTGTGAACTTTACCACAATTAATTACACCCTTGCAGACGTTGGTACTCATACTTATACAGTATCAGAAGTTAAGGGAGATGATGGAACTGTTACTTATGACGGAACTATTTATACAGTAGAAGCAACTGTAACAGATGCCGGAAATGGAACCTTGAATGTAAGCAAGGTTATTAAGAAAAATGGTGAGAAAGTAGATTCCATTGATTTCACGAATACTTATGTAGGAGAAATCGAGATTGCTGGAACCAAGACCTGGAATGATAATAATGACCAGGAGGGAATCCGTCCAACAAGCATTACCGTAAACCTTTTTGCAAATGGTGAGAAAGTTAAAGATCAGAAGGTAACTCCTGATGGAAATGGAAATTGGAATTATAAATTTGAGAAACTTCCAGAGTACAATGAGAATGGAAAAATTACTTACACCGTAACCGAGGATGCAGTTGAAGGCTACACCACCGAGCTGGATGGCAACAACTTCATCAACACCCATGTACCAGAAACAACCGAGATCAGCGGAACCAAGACCTGGAATGATGCAGAGGATCAGGACGGCAAACGCCCAGAGAGCATTACCGTGAAACTTCTTGCAAATGGAGAAGAAGTGAACAGCCAGACGGTAACCGCAGGCGAGGATGGCAGCTGGAACTACAGCTTTACCAATCTGCCGAAGTTCGCAAATGGCCAGGAAATCACCTACACCGTAAGCGAAACCCCGGTAGAGGACTACACCACGACCTATGATGACAACGACATTATCAACAGCTACACCCCAGGCCAGACCAGTGCCACCATCACCAAGATTTGGGCTGATGCAGATAACCAGGATGGAATCCGTCCGGAGAGCATCACCGTAACTCTTCTTGCAGATGGCAAAGAAACAGGAACAACAGCGACTCTGACTGCAGCCAACAACTGGACCGAGACCATAACCGGTCTTCCGGAGAAGGCTAACAGAAAAGCAATCGAGTACACCTGGGCAGAGAAAGATCTTCCAGATGGATACGAACTGACCGATAACAGCACAGACGGAACCGTTACAACCCTGACCAATACTCATACCACAGCGGTTACTTCCCTTAGCGGAACCAAGACCTGGGAGGACGCAGACAATCAGGATGGCAAACGTCCGGAGAGCATTATCATCAATCTTTTTGCAGATGGCAAACAGATTGAGAACAAGACTGTAAAAGCAGATGCACTTGGCAACTGGGCTTACAGCTTCACCAATCTGCCGAAATTTGCAAATGGCAAGGAAATCGTTTACACCGTAACTGAGGATGCAGTTGAAGGTTATACAACCAAGGTGGATGGAAATAACTTCATCAACAGTTATAAACCGGAAACAACCGAAGTCAGCGGAACCAAGAACTGGAATGATGCAGAGGATCAGGATGGTAAGCGCCCAGAGAGCATTACCGTAAGACTTCTTGCAAATGGAGTCGAGAAAGACAGCCAGACTGTGAAAGCAGATGAGGCTGGCAGCTGGACTTACAAGTTTACAAACCTGCCGAAATATGAAGCAGGAGAAGAAATTGTTTACACCGTAACCGAGGATGCTGTTCCGGATTACACAACGGAAATCAGCGGCTACGATATCACCAACAGCTACGCACCTGGCAAGACCAGCGTAACCGTTACCAAGGCATGGGTTGACAACAATAACCGCGATAATCACAGACCAGACGCAATCAAGGTACAGCTGAAAGCGGACGGTGTGAGCAGCGGCGAGGAAATTACCCTGAATGCAGAGAATAACTGGACCTACACATGGTCTGACCTTGACCAGAAGAAAGCCGGTAAGGACATTGCCTATACCGTAGAAGAGACTGGAAAAGCAGCTGGTTACATTTCCACAGTAACCGGAAATGCAGAAGAAGGCTTTATCATTACCAACACCATTACCTCCGTGAAGATCAGCAAGGTAGACATCACCGACCAGAAAGAACTGGCAGGTGCTCATATCCAGGTGATCGACAAGGATGGAAATGTAGTAGAAGAGTGGGATTCCACATGGGAAGCTCACGAAGTAACTGGCCTGAAGCCTGGCGAAACCTATACCCTTCGCGAGACTGTAGCACCAGAGGGATATACTTTGACCAGCGATACCACCTTTACCCTGAAAGAGGATGGAACCGTTAACAAAGATACTACCACAACAACCATATCAGATAATGGAACCCTTCTGGTAGAAGACAGCAGAACTTCTGTAAAAGTAAGCAAAGTAGATATTTCCGATGGGAAAGAGCTGGAAGGTGCTCACATCCAGATCATTGACCAGGATGGAAACGTAGTAGACGAGTGGGATTCCACCAAGGAAGCTCATGTTACCGAGAAACTGAAAACCGGTAAGATTTACACTCTTCGTGAGACTGTAGCGCCAGACGGATATTTACTTACAAGCGACACTACTTTTGTTCTGAAAGAAGACGGAACAGTAGATGCAGAAAAAACAACAGCTGTTTCCAAGGATGGTGTTTTACTTGTACAGGATAAACTGGCAACCTCAGCATCTATTGCAGTAACAAAGAAACTTACCTATATTGGTGAAGGTCTGGCAGCAAGAAATCAGACCTTCTATGTAGCCCTGTATTCTGATAAAGAATGCACACAGAGAGTTTCTGATGTGAAAGCTCTTGTATTCAAGAATGCAGATGCTTCCACCGTAGTATTCTCAGAGAATATTAAGGCAGGCAAGACATACTACATTGCAGAGTGTACACAGGATGGAACTTCTCAGACGATCGGCGCTCTTGCAGATGGAACCGTCTATGAAGCTGTATTTGGCAATGGTAACTCCACAACAGTAACCGAAGCCGATGGAACAACAACCGTTTCCTTTGAAAACGTGTTCAGCAGCTTCCCGCCAGATGGATTCTACAAACAGGGTCAGCTGACAATTACCAAGAAGGTTCTTGGTGCAGATGGAGGCACCAGAAACAGCAACGAGGTATTCTATGCAGGTATCTTTGATGATGCAGCTCATACACAGCTTTCCCAGCAGGTTGAGCAGAACATTATCAAGCTTGATATGGACGGTGGCTATGAAGTAAGTGAGATCATCAATGTTGGTCTTGCCCAGTCAGGAGCAAAGGTAACCCTGTATGTAACGGAAACTGATTCCAACGGAAAACCAATTGCAGGCTCCGAAGGCTTTGGATATAAAGTTACCGTAAGTGCAGATTCTGTTATATTTGATGAAACGAATATGACAGCAGAAGTTGTCATCACCAACCAGGAAGAAAGCACAGTAACAGAAACACCAACACCTACTCCTTCTTCCGATGGTGGAAATAGCGGTGGCTCCGAAAATCATTCCGGCGGCTACGGCGGTGGCAAATCACCGAAGACCGGAGATGATACCCCGATCGGAACTTATCTGATGCTTCTTCTTGCAGCTGCAATGCTTGCAGCCGAGACTGAAAGACGCCGCAGAAGAAACAAAAGACAGTAAAGCAAAACAAGGTTTCTGACCAGATTGGAACCATAACAAAGTAAGTACAAACGAAGGCGGTCCGCACACAAAGCGGATCGCCTTTTTGCAGATTCACTTTAGCTTCCTGCTCAATTAAGGAAAACTACAGAACAGCCCTGTGGTTCTGGTTTTGCAAAAAAGTAAAAAAACTTTCCTGAAAAGTGGAAAAACATCCCGAAGAAAGAGTTGACGAAACAGCCCTACTGGTATAATGAAGTCAAATTAAAGGATATTACATTTGGGAATGACTTTATAGATTTCAGGAGGTTTCCATTATGAGAAAGAATACATTAAAAAAAGCAATGGCAGTTATGATTTCAGCGACAATGCTGGTGACAGGATATACAGTAGTTTCCGCAGAAGGATTTACAGATGCGGAGGCACTTGCAGAGATGGATGCTTTTACTACAGGTAATGAAGCTGTATATGTGGAAGAAGTTCAGCCGGAAGCTGCACAGACTGAGGAGGTTCAGCCAGAGCAGACTCAGACAGAGGTTCAGCCGGAGGTTGCACAGACCGAGGAAGTTCAGGCAGAAGAATCTCAGGATGAGTTCCAGACCGGGGAATCTGCTGAAGAAGCCGCTTTTGTTGATGGATTCACAGATAGCTCTGCAGAAGCTGATCCAGCTGAGTTTACCGATGGAACCGGTGAAGTTGGAGATGCAGTAGAAACTACCGTAGATTCCGATTTCCGTTTCGAGAACGAAGAAGTCATTATCACTGCAAAAGTGTTTGATGAGACAGCTCTTCCAGAAAACGCTGAAATGAACGCTGTAAAGCTTGAAGCTGGCAGTGAGAAATATGAAGAAGCAAAACAGGCTTCCATCAGAGACCTTGGAACAACAGAAGACGACGAGTACACTTTCTACGACGTAACCTTCATCGCAGATGGTGTTGAGATCGAAGTTCCAGACGAAGCAGTCGTAATTAATATGGAATTCAAAAATGTTGCATCAGAGGAAAACGAAACCCAGAGCGCCCTCCACATCCAGGAGACAGAAGCTGGCGTAGTTGCCCAGGACGTAACCGCACAGTCCGCAGACGGAACACTGAAATCCGTAGGATTTAACTTCTAAAATTCAATAACCGCAAGCAGATACAGGACTTTCTGAGAAATCGGAAAGTCCTTTTTGTATAATCAAAATTTCATCTATGCTGCTCCCGCCACGCCCGTGGTGAAACCCCATACACATTTTTAAAAGCCCGGGAGAAGTGGAGGGCGTTTTCGTAGCCTACGGCAGAGCCGATATCTCCTATAGATAATGTGGTCAGCTTCAGCAATTCCGCCGCTTTTGTCATGCGGTAATGAATGAGAAATTCCTGTGGAGAGTGTCCTGTGCTGGTGCGGAAAATTCGTCCCAGATAGCTTCTGTTAATACCGCATACAGCTGCCACATCCTCAATAGAAATATCATTCTGGAAGTTCTGTTCGATAAAATTTATCGCCTCTTTTATATAATAATCACTCATTTTACTGGTGGCGGCAGGCTGCGGTCTGGCAACAGATTGCGCAAGCAGATCCGCAAAAAGATAGAAATGTCCCATCAGATGAAAAGGAGATTGCTCTGAATTCTGAGAAATGTAAATCAGTTCATCCACCATCTTTTTTCGTGCCTCCCTGGAGTGGGCCATATAGACTGGCGCATCCTTGGAAAAGCCACAAACGTTGAGGATTTCTGTGGTACGCAGCCCGTCAAACTCCACCCAGACGTATTCCCATGGCACCTGAATATCTGCCACATAAGTGGTGATCTGTCCTGGAAAAATCATAAATCCCTGTCCGCTCCGAACCTGATAATTTACATTCTGCCCCTTGGAATTCGTGGCCATCAGGGTGCCTGTTCCGGAAAGAACATAGTGAAAAAGGTAGTGATTCCGCGTTGCCGGACCAAATAAATGTCCGGGAGTACACTTCTCATGTCCATATTGGTAAAGGCATAGATCAATGAAAGTTTCGCTCGGAAAAATGTGAAAGTTGTTATCCATATCCGGAATCCTCCTGTTACATTTGCTGACAATATATCATAATGCGATAATATATTTCATTATACCATAAAAAACCATCATAAAGGCATAAAATAAGAAAAATTAAGCTATTTAAGTGTTGATTTTGGTATGCTATACTTAACACATCATAGAAAAAGGAGGCCCCACTCATGGCAATCACCTTCAACGAAACAACCCGGATCTTTACCCTCACCACTGCCCACACTACCTATCAGATGCAGGCGGATGCTCAAGGGTACCTTTTGCACCTGTATTATGGTGCCAGAACTGCAGGAGAAATGGACTATCTTCTGAATTATGGAGACCGTGGCTTTTCTGGAAATCCGAATTCAGCAGGCAGCGACAGAACCTATTCTCTGGATGCATTGCCACAGGAATATCCATCACTTGGCACAGGAGATTTCCGAAATTATGCGTTAAATATAGAGAATGCAGATGGTTCCCAGTGCTGCAATCCGGTTTACATAACGCATGAAATTGCGGCTGGAAAATACACTCTGAAAGGTCTTCCATTCGTCCGTGCAGAAGAAAATGAAGCGGAAACTTTGAAGATTATACTGGAAGATCCTGTTACAAAAGTAGAGCTTCATCTGCTCTACGGAGTACTGGAAAAAGAAGATATTATCACCAGAAGTGTGATAATTAAGAATGCTGGAAAAGCCCCTGTAACAGTAAAAAAAGCCCAGTCTGCATGCCTGGATTTCCTTCACGGAGACTATGATCTGATCAAATTTTATGGCAGACATGCTATGGAAAGAAACATGGAAAGAATGCCGGTTTCCCATGAAAGCACCCGAATTGGCAGCCGCCGTGGAACCTCCAGCCACCAGTATAATCCAGGGGTAATCCTTGCAGGAAAAAACACAAATGAAGACAGCGGAAGCTGCTACGGAATGCTGTTTGTATACAGTGGAAACTTCCTTGTAGAAGCAGAAAAGGACCAGTATGATCAGACCAGAATCCAGATGGGTCTGACCGATGAACTGTTTGCATATCCCCTGGAAGCCGGAGCTGAATTTACCGCGCCAGAGGTTATTTTATCCTACACAAACAAAGGTCTTTCCAGGCTTTCCCAGCAGTACCATCACTGCATTATGAATCATATTTGCCAGGGAAAATACGT
>OLOK01003132.1_pt1 | contig 10454 bp, 9 predicted proteins | sample 1672591 | NCBI WGS metagenome assembly OLOK01 (sample SAMEA3136703, study PRJEB25190) | human gut metagenome | biome: human gut; feature: human-associated habitat; material: faeces | place: Austria | collected 2013 | reverse complement strand
TATTATGATTATTATAAATGTCAATATAATCTAAATAAATGTCAATATAATCTAACTCAAATGCCATTTTTTTGACACAAAATCACGTTAAAACAATATTTTACACAAAACCGCAGCGGTTTTGTCTGCATTATTTTATGGGGAACGCGCAATTTCGGGTTGTAATCACTTCTGACTGTATGTGTGTCGGAAATGACTTTAAATCTAAAGTTCCCGGTTTTAATTTTAAAGAATTCTTTCATAATAAATAGAAAACTCATCAATAAAAAAACAGTTGAAAACCACACAAAATTTACGTTAATATGCGATTAAAACATATATTATGTTATGTAAATCAAATAAAATAAAAAAATATGAAAAAAGGGTTGACTTTATAAGGGTTTATGTGGTAAACTATTTTAGTATGAAAAATACGCACATTTGTGGATTGTGTGAAAGTTGCCTGTTTTGCCTGGGTCTTCACATAAGGTGAAACAAATGGAGGAATAATCAAAAAACGAGGAGGAAATAAAAATGGCAAACGTAATTTCAATGAAACAGCTTTTAGAAGCAGGTGTTCACTTCGGACACCAAACAAGAAGATGGAACCCTAAAATGGCTGAATACATCTTCACAGAAAGAAACGGTATCTACATCATCGACCTTCAAAAGACAGTTAAAAAGGTTGAAGAAGCTTATTATTTCGTAAGAGATATTGCTGCAAGCGGTGAAGATATTCTATTCGTTGGTACAAAGAAACAAGCTCAAGACTCAATTAAAGAAGAGGCTGAAAGAGTTGGTATGTACTATGTAAACGCAAGATGGCTTGGCGGTATGCTTACAAACTTCAAGACAATCCAAAAGAGAATTGAAAGACTTGCTCAAATCAACCAAATGGAAGAAGACGGTACTTTCGATATGCTACCAAAGAAGGAAGTTATTAAGCTAAAGGCTCAAAGAGATAAGCTTGAAAAGTATCTTGGCGGTATTAAAGATATGAAGAAACTTCCTGGCGCAATGTTCATCGTTGACCCAAGAAAAGAAAAGATTGCTATCGCAGAAGCTAAGAAACTTAACATTCCTGTAGTAGCTATCGTTGATACAAACTGTGACCCTGATGAAGTAGACTACGTTATCCCTGGTAACGACGACGCTATCAGAGCCGTAAAGCTAATCGCATCAACAATGGCTAACGCTATTATCGAAGGCAGACAGGGCGAAGATGCTCTTGCAGATGCTGAAACAGCTGAAGAAGATACAGTAGAAGAATAATTTTCATATAATTAATATAGGAGGAAAAGTAACATGGCATTTACAGCTAAAGACGTAAAAGAATTAAGAGAAATGACAGGTTGCGGTATGATGGACTGTAAGAAGGCTCTTACAGAAACAGACGGTGACAAGGATAAGGCTGTTGAATATTTGAGAGAAAAAGGTCTTGCAACAGCTGCTAAGAAGTCAGGCAGAATTGCTGCTGAAGGTATCGTTAAGGCTTATGTTGACGGTAACGTAGGCGTACTTGTAGAAGTAAACTCAGAAACAGACTTCGTTGCTAAGAATGATGAATTCCAACAGTTTGTTTCAGACGTTGCCAAGACAATCGCTGAACAAAATCCTGCTGACGTTGAAGCACTTAAAGAATTAAAGTGCGGAGACAGCACAATCGGAGAAATGCTTACAGAAAAGATTGCTAAGATCGGCGAAAATATGAACATCAGACGTTTCGCAAGAATTGAAACGACAGGTGCAGTTGTAGATTATATCCACGCTGCAGGTAAGATTGGTGTATTGGTTGAGGCTGACGCTGAAAACAATGACACTACAAAAGAGTGTCTAAGAAACGTTGCAATGCAAGTTGCAGCACTTAGCCCTAAGTATCTTTCAAGCGATGATATTCCTGAAGAATATAAGGAACACGAAAAGAAGATTCTTATTGAGCAACTTAAGAATGATCCTAAGAATGCATCTAAGCCTGAAAACATCATCGAAAAGATGATCACAGGTCGTCTTGCTAAGGAATTCAAGGAAGTTTGCCTACTTGAGCAAGAATACGTTAAGGCTGAAAATAAGGAAAACGTTGCTAAGTACGTTAAGAGCGTTGGCGACATTACTATTAAGCAATTCGTACGTTTTGAAACAGGCGAAGGTCTTGAAAAGCGTGAAGACGATTTCGCAGCAGAAGTTGCATCAATGGTAAAGTAATTTAACTAAACCGTATATTAAACCACGGTAGACGATAAGTTTATCGTGGTTTTTATGTGCAAATTAGAAAGTGGATTAATTTTGTGGAATTAGTTAGCGTTAGCTAATTTTGTCTGCTTAGGATAAAAGAAAAGGGAATAGAAGATATGGGGAAAAAGATTATATCATTTTTGTCTGACGGTATTTTGTCGGGAATATTTTTGTGCGTAGGCTGTTGTGTGAGTATGTCGGTTGAGTCAAAACCGCTGGGAGCGTTCTTGTTCAGCTTGGGTTTGTGTGCAATTATTGTGTTTAAATTCGGTTTGTTTACTGGTAAAGCCGGATATATGGCGGTAAAACCGTTGTCGTATGTGCCGGAAGTTGTACTTACCTTTATCGGTAATGCAACAGGTGCGGCGATAGGCGGTTTCTTGCTTAACCTTACACGTTTGGAAGCGACTTTATCGGAAAAGGCCGCTGCTATCACGGCAACAAAGTTCGCCGATTCACCGCTTAGTATATTTGTATTGGCGGTGTTCTGCGGTATATTGATGTTTACGGCGGTTGACGGAAATAAAAGAGCGACTGAAAAAGGTGACTTTGTGATGTCGCTGTTTATAGTGGTTTTACCTGTTATGGTGTTCATACTTTGCGGATTTAATCACTGTATCGCAGATACTTGTTACTTCTTTATAAGTAAATGTGCTAATGCGTCACAGGCGGCAGTATATTTCTTATGTGCTGTACTTGGTAATGCTGTCGGTTGTATGTCTGTACCAATGGTTAAAAAATTATCGCTTAATAAATTGTTTTAATAAAAAAGTTGCGGTGATTGTTCACCGCAACTTTTTTTGATAAGCAATTATGCACAAATTTATCGAATTTCGCCAACTTTGCGACAGCGATAACATCTTCGTCTGTGGCATTCTTTTTACTGCTTGTATGTTTTCCATTATGGCATTGTTGTATTAACACCACAATATTAAAAAGTCGATATTTTTCATGCAAAAAAGTAAAAAAAATTTTTCGGCATTTATTGACAAAAAATATATTGCGTGCTAAAATAGATTTGATTAAATAAATCACTAAAATATACACAGAGAGGAAGATAAAATTATGAAATTTAATTTTTTAAAGGATAAGAAATGTTGGTGCTTTGCAGCAGGTATAGCTACTGCAGTAGTAGGTAAGAAGATTGCTACAAGCGAAAAAGTTAGAAGTATGTGCGTTTCAGGTCTTGCAAAGGGTATGAAGTTCCAGCAAGAGGCTAAAGAAACACTACAAAATATGCGTGAAGAGGCTGAAGATATGTGTTATGAGGCTAAGTCACAGCTAAACGACGAGGAAGAATAATAATGAAATTTAAAATCGTACATGATACTCCGGGTCGTATCAGATTGCGTTGTGGTGGATATTATTTTGATAAAAATCAAGAAAAATCTCTTGAGAAAACAATTTTATCGGAACATTATGTTGATTCTGTAAAGGCTAAAAGCGTCAACGGCGGTATTTTAATTACCTATCAATCCGATTACAGACAGGAGCTTTTGAACTACATAAAAGGAATCAAGCAAAATCAATTAGCGGCTGTTGAAGATGAGTCTGAGGATATACAGGCTGATTTCAAGAATGAGATTATAAAAATGCTTATAAAGCGTTTTGTTCTTAGAAGAATATTGCCGTATCCTGTACGAGTTGCAATGGCTTACTTTAAGGCATTCCCATATGTGAAGAAAGCTGTGGGCAGTGTACTTAATTTAAGGGCCGATGTGGCACTTTTGGACGGTGTTGCACTCGGAACGGCACTTTCAAGAGGAATGTATTCGGAAGTTAATTCAATTACATTCTTGCTTGGAGTTTCGGAACTTCTTGAAGAATATACAAGAAAACGTACAAAAAATGCACTTGCGGACAGTCTTGCAATGAAGATTGACACTGTATGGAAGAAGAACGGCGAAAACGAGGAACAAGTTCCAATTTCAACCGTTAAAGAGGGTGACTTTGTCGTATTCCGTGACGGTGCAATGATCACTTTTGACGGTGTGGTCGTATCCGGACAGGCAAGTGTAAACGAAGCGTCTATGACAGGCGAATCGGTTGCGGCTGTAAAGGATAAGGACAGTACTGTTTACGCCGGTACAGTTGTAGAGGCGGGAAATATAGTAATTAAGGTTAGTGCTGCGGCTGATAATACACGTATTTCAAATATTATTGAAATGATTGAAAACGGTGAAAGTATGAAAGCCGAAGTACAGAGCCGTGCAGAGAAAATTGCAGACGGTTTTGTACCGTACAGTTTGGGATTGGCGTTGCTTGTTTATCTTACAACAAGAAATGTTGTAAAGGCAATGTCTGTTCTTATGGTGGACTATTCTTGTGCAATTAAATTGTCAACACCGATAAGTATTATAAGTGCTATGCGTGAGGCATCCTCAAGAGGATTTGTTGTAAAAGGCGGACGTTATCTTGAAAGTGTATCTCATGCCGATACTATTGTATTTGACAAGACAGGTACACTTACAAATTCATGCCCGACAGTAGAAAAAGTGCTTTCATTCGGTGAGTATACATCAGATGAAATACTTAAAATAGCTGCGTGCCTTGAAGAACATTTCCCTCACAGTGTGGCAAAGGCAATCGTTAAAGCCGCTAAATCAAAACAGCTTGACCACGAAGAAGAACATGCTGAAGTTGAATATGTAGTTGCACACGGCATAGCTACAATGTTGCATGGCAAGCGTGCAATTATAGGCAGTGAGCATTTTGTGCTTGAGGACGAAAATATTCCGATAACTGATGAACAGAAGTCTGTTATTGAAAACGAATGTGAGGGCTTTTCTGTTATATACCTTGCAATCGGAGGCGTGTTGTCGGGAGTTATTTGTATAAGCGACCCGCCGAGAAGTGAGGCTCATGAGGCAATTCAGTTACTTCGTGAAAGCGGTATTGATAATATTATTATGCTTACAGGTGACCATGAAGGTGCTGCAAAACGCACTGCCGATATGCTCGGTATAGACAATTTCCGTGCACAGGTATTACCTGAGGATAAGGCGACAATTATTGAAGAATTGAAGAACGAGGGAAGAACGGTTATAATGGTCGGTGACGGTATCAATGACTCTCCTGCGTTGGCACTTAGCGACGTTTCAATCGCTATGAAAGATTCTGCCGATTTGGCAAGAGAAGTGGCTGATGTCACATTGCTTTCGGGCGATTTGAGAGATTTAGCGCTTCTTCGCAAGTTAAGCAGCAGACTGTTCAGACGAATTAAACGTAATTATACGTTTATTATGGCATTTAATTCATTGCTTATTTTGCTTGGATTGAAAGGTACTATAACTCCGTCTGCATCATCACTTTTGCATAATTCGTCAACTATGCTTATAAGTGCGAACAGTATGCGTCCGTTATTGAAGGACAAGAATTAATCGTATTAATTTATTTGACGGTTGAGCGGCAGTATAAAAACTGCCGCTTTTTTTATCATATGGAATAAATTTAAAAGAATAAATATTAAAATCGGTATTCCCAAAACGAAAAATATATAGTATAATAGAAATAGAAAGTAGGTGGTAGGTTGTGAGAATTGAAAAGCTAAACAAAGACAAAATAAAGGTAACGCTTACAACTGCGGAATTAATTAATCTTGATATAGACGTGAAAAGGCTTTCGCCCGATTCAAAAGAATTACATACATTTTTATTTCATATTATGGAAACGATAAGGGAAGAAACAGGTTTTAATCCGTATAACGGCCAAGTGGTCGTTGAGGCTACTCCGTCACAGGACGGTATAAGTATTTTGGTTAAACGTTTAAACAAGGGTATAAAAAAAATTACCGAGGAGCAGTTTAAAAAAGTTGTTTCGGTCAAGCCTAAAAAGAAAGAACCGGGTACGGAATGTGTATTTTATTTTGAAACTTTTAATGATATGTACGGCGCTATAAGCGAAATGGATAAAAGTATTCTTGCAAAAGCAAGCCTTTTTAAGCTGAATAAAACATATTGTATTCTCATAAGAAACGATAATGAGAATATGAGAGGCATTAATGTAATAAGAGAGTTTACGGAAAGAATGTCGATATACCCGTTGCAGAATGAGTACATAAAAGAACATGCTCTTCTTGTCGCAAAAGGTCAAAAACTTGTTGAAATGGCTGAAAACGTCAAACGATTGATGTAAGAGAGATTTTATTTGTTAATATTTTGTTAAATCTATTGCAAAGTTCATATATAGATAGTATAATAGATAGGTAGAAAAAATTATCAAAGGAGAACTATTATGGCAAACATTTTAGAAACAGTCGTTTTCGCAGACGGCGAAACAGCAAATACACAACAGGCGACAGGTACTCAAACAGCAGCAGACCCTAATGCTACACAACAGGTTAATCCTGTAATGAGTACAATAGTAAGTATTCTTCCGCTTGTTCTTATTATCGTATTGTTATACTTTATGATGATAAGACCGCAAAGAAAGAAAGAAAAAGAAACAAAGGCAATGATTAACGCAATGAAAGTCGGCGATAAGGTTGTAACAATCGGCGGTATCTGCGGTAAGGTTGCTAAAATTAAAGACGAATATGTTTTTATTGAAACAGGTAACATCGGTACACCGGATCAAAAGTCTGTTGTAAAGATGGAAAGAGACGCTATCAGAACTGTTGAAACAGCTAAAAACTAATTGGTTATAAAATTTAAACCTCTCTAATATATTTATAGTAAATATATAGGGAGGTTTTTTTATGGGTATTAATTTTAAGGGTGTGATAAAAGGGACGATATTTGCAATTCTTGTTACTTTTGTTATAATTCTGATATTGGCACTGCTTTCGTATTTTACAGGCATAGACGAAACTATTATCACAACCGGAGTGTATGCCTCGGTTATTATCGGCGTGATACTCGGAACGATTGCGGTATCAAAAGCGGCAAACAGCAGAGCATTTGTTCACGCAATGCTTGTATGTGCGCTGTATTTGATCGTACTTATCGGAATATCGTTGATTGTAAACAATGGAATAATGTTTAACACGCATTTTCTTGCTGTAATAGGCGGTACATTTGCATCGGGAATATTGGGGTGCATCATAGGAAAATAGCCGAAAAATAAGCTTTGTGAGAAAAAATACAAAATATTTGTAAAAAAGCCTTTTCAATCACTTGAAAGTATGTTATAATATATTCATAGTGAATTAATATAAGGAGGTTTTAATATGAAACACGTACAGACTTTAAACAAGGCTAATTTAAAGGATTCAGCAAAGCACGGTGGTTGCGGAGAATGTCAAACATCATGTCAATCAGCTTGTAAGACATCTTGCACAGTTGCAAATCAAAAATGTGAACAAGCAAACTAATGTTTTGCCGAATAAATGAACATTAAAGATGAATCATCGGCTTTTTAAGGTCGATGATTTTCTGATTTTATATAGGGAGTTTTTGAAGTGATACATAAGTATAAACAGTTGGGACTTAATATTGTAATGGATGTATATTCAGGTGCGGTACACGTTGTTGATGATGTAATGTACGATATGCTTGATTATACTCTTGAGCCGTTTATGGCAGAGGCAAAATGTCCCGATTATATTAAAGAAGGTTTAAAAGATAAGTATAGTGAAGAAGAATTGGAAGAAAGCTATGCTGAAATATGTGCACTTGTAAATGCAGGTCAGTTGTTTACAGATGATTGCTATGATGAAATCGCGAAGAATTGGAATAAGCAATCTGTTGTAAAGGCTCTTTGTATTCACGTTGCACATGACTGTAATTTGAGATGTAAGTATTGTTTTGCCGATACAGGTGAATTTCACGGTGGCAGAAGTCTTATGAGTGCGGAAGTAGGTAAGAAAGCTATTGATTTTGTTATCAATAACAGCGGTAACAGAAAAAATATAGAAATCGACTACTTCGGCGGTGAACCGCTTATGAATTTCGGCGTTGTTAAGGAAATTACAGAATATGCAAAAGAAGAGGCGAAAAAGCACGGTAAGAATTTCAGATTTACTGTAACAACAAACGGTGTATTGTTAAATGACGATATTAAACAATATATTAATGAAAATATGTCAAACGTTGTTTTGAGTATTGACGGTACAAAGGAAACTAACGACAGAATGCGTTATCGTGTAGACGGCAGCGGTTCTTACGATACAATTGTTCCTAAGTTCCAAGACTTGGCTGAAAGCAGAAATCAAAATAATTACTACGTTCGCGGTACGTTTACGGCGTATAACGTGGATTTTGCAAAGGACGTAATTCACCTTGCGGATTTAGGCTTTAAGCAGACAAGCGTTGAACCGGTTGTTGCACCTGAAACAGAGGACTACGCACTTACAAGTGAGCATATCGAAAAGGTTTGTGCCGAATATGATAAGCTTACTGAAGAATATGTAAAGAGATATGACGAGGGCAGAGGTTTTAACTTCTTCCACTTTATGGTTGACCTTGACCAAGGTCCGTGTGCGATAAAGCGTCTTTCAGGTTGTGGTGCAGGACACGAATATCTTGCGGTTGCACCGAACGGAGACATTTATCCGTGTCACCAATTTGTCGGTAACAAGGATTTTCTTATGGGTAATGTCAATGAAAATAAAATTGATGAAAATATCGAGAAGATGTTTGAACGCTCAAATGTGTATACTAAAGAAAAATGTAAGAATTGTTTTGCAAAATTCTATTGCAGTGGTGGTTGTGCAGCTAACTCATATAACTTCCATGGTAATATCAATGATGCGTATGATGTTGGATGTGAACTTCAGAAAAAGCGTATAGAATGTGCAATAATGATTCGTGCGGCCATGGCTGAGGAAGAATAAGTATAAGGGAGAGTTTTTAACATGAAGTACAGTTTACCTAAGAAGATTATTTATTCAATAATCGTTGCTGTTTTACTGGTTGGACTTGTATTAACAGCATTTTTCGGACTTAATGGAAAGGGATACGGAAGCACTTATGATATAGATCTTGGTCTTGATCTTGCCGGTGGTGTAAGTATCACATACCAGATTAAGGAAGATAACTTTACGTCACAGGATGTAGAGGATACTATCTATAAGCTTCAGAAGCGAGTAGAAGGAAAGAGTACAGAGTCACAGGTTTATAAGGAAGGTGACAACAGAATCACAGTTGAGATTCCTGGAGTAACAGATGCTAATGAGATTCTTAAGGAACTTGGTACACCAGGTTCATTGGAATTTCTTGATTCTACAGGATATACAGCATTCTCACAGGGCAATGACTACACACCATTACTTACAGGTTCTGATGTAAAAGCTGCACAGGCTTACACAGATACTAATAGTCAGGAAGATACTCCTTATGGAGTGCAGCTTACATTTACAGATGAGGGATCAACTAAGTTCTATGATGCAACATCAGCTAATATCGGTAAAAGAATATATATTGTATATGATGGAGAAGTTGTAAGTGCACCTAACGTTAAGACAGCTATATCAGGTGGTACAGCAACTATCACAGGTATGGAATCATTCGATGAGGCAGATAACCTTGCAACATATATAAGAGTTGGTTCTATTCCTCTTACACTTGAGGAAGTAAGCTCTAACATTGTTGGTGCACAGCTTGGACATGCAGCAATCAAGACAAGTTTAATTGCAGCTGCTATAGGTCTTGCATTACTTTGCTTATTCATGATTGTTATGTTCAGAATTCCTGGACTTGTTGCAACATTATCACTGATTATCTATACAGCACTTGTTTTATTCCTTGTAAGTGTATATGATCTTACTCTTACACTTCCAGGTATTGCAGGTATTATTCTTGGTATTGGTATGGCGGTAGATGGTAATGTTATTATCTATACAAGAATAAGAGAAGAGATTGGTGCCGGAAAGTCTGTAGAAAGTGCTATTCTTTCAGGTTATAACAAGGCAACATCATCTATAGTAGATGGTAACGTAACAACACTTATCGCTGCTTTAGTATTGTACATATTCGGTACAGGTCCAGTTAAGGGCTTTGCTACAACTCTTGCAGTTGGTAATATCGTATCAATTTTTACTTCACTTGTTATTACTAAGGTTATTATGAAGCTCTTATATAACTTTGGTATAAGGGACGCTAAGTGGTATGGTAAGAATGTATACAGAAAGACGCTTGATGTTCTTAGCATTAAGAAATGGGCTGCGATTGGCTCAGCAGTAGTTATTGTAGCAGGTATCATAACTATGGCAGTTCAGGCTGGTCTTGGAAACAGAGCATTAAATTTCAGTCTTGAGTTTGTTGGTGGTTCAACAACAGCATTTACATTTGATAAAGAATATACAG
>OLOK01003130.1_pt1 | contig 10461 bp, 9 predicted proteins | sample 1672591 | NCBI WGS metagenome assembly OLOK01 (sample SAMEA3136703, study PRJEB25190) | human gut metagenome | biome: human gut; feature: human-associated habitat; material: faeces | place: Austria | collected 2013 | reverse complement strand
CATAAGGACCGCTTCCGAGCGGAACTGCTTCGTCCCTGGAGCCGTCTTTGATTATCGGAATGTCCAGCAGCAGCGGCAGGCACTCATAGGCGGTGTCGGTGGTGAGGACGAGGGTTTTCTCGTCGGAGGCGGCGATCGACGTGACATGGCGCAGGCGCGAGCCATAGTAGACCGTGCCGCGCGAGGAGATCAGGGAATATGCCGCGTCCTGCGCGGTGAGCGGGCTTCCGTCTGAGAAGCATGCCTCGGGTCTGAGATGGACGGTGGTGGTGAGCCCGTCGTCGGAAACCTCATAGGAGCTGGCAAGAACCGGAGAAGCCTCGAAGTTTTCGCTGCTTACAACAAACAAAGGCTCATAGAGAAACGAGAGAATGCAGCGGTTATTGAGGCTTTCGCAGTCATACGGATGCACGCCGTAGTTTTTCTGGTAGGCAAGACCAAACGAGGAAATGTCGTTGAAGACCTCGGTGACAACGGCGGTTGCTTCCGGGGCAGCTGCTTCCTCAGCGGCGGCAGACTCCTGCTCCTGCTGGATATCTTCGGCGGTTTTGCCGGTAAATTTGCTGGTAAACCACGTGAGGTCCAGCTTGCCGCCGGAGCAGCCCGTGAGCATCGACAAAAGAAGCCCCGCGCACAGAAGAAGCGAAATCTTTTTCTTCATTGTGCTGCCTCCTTGAGCTCGATGATGCCCGTCTGCGAGCCGCGATAGCCCTTCGTCACGCGGTGCGACCAGAACCGCTCGGGCTGGCACATGGTGCAGTCCTGGCTGACATCGATGTTTGTCACGCCCATGCGTGTGAGCCAGAGCCGGTTCAAGCCCTTGTTGTCGACAAAGTATTTCTCTCCGCGCTTTTCGATATAGGCGTCTGCCTCCGGACCGAAGGCGGCAAGCATAGCCTGCGGCACATCAAGGTCCGTTTCAAAGCAGCACTGCGAAATGCAAGGACCGATTGCCGCGCCGATATCGGCGGGGTTCGAGCCGAACTCACGTGCCATCTTCTCGACCGTCTTGCGCACAATGCCGTTTGCCGTGCCGCGCCAGCCCGCATGAACCGCGGCAGCGACATTTTTGACGGGGTCAAACAGCAGAACCGGCGTGCAGTCGGCGGCGAAGCACACAAGCGCCACACCGGGCTCGTCGGTAATTAAACCGTCGCAGACCTCGGGCTGGTTGCGGAATAGCCCCTTGCCGCAGTCCACTTTTCCCACGCGCAGAATGGTGTCCGTGTGCTCCTGCCACGTGTGCACGACGTCCTCGGGCGAAAAGCCCACGGCGGCTCCTAAAATTTCGTAGTTCCGGAGCACGTTTTCCATGCTGTCGCCGCGGCTTGTGCCGAGGTTGAGCGTGGAGAACTGCCCTGTACTTACGCCGCCGTAGCGCGTGGTGAAGCAGTGCACGCTTCCTTCCAGCGCGTCGGCAGTTAAGTATTCAAGACTTCCTTTTTGGATGGTATGAAACATAATGATCCTCAATCGGTGACGCGGCGTGTGCCGAGCAGGTCTCCGGTGTCCGCGTTCAGATATAGATACAGATTGTTCAGGGGGTCTTCCGTCTCGTGCAGATGCACACACCAGATGCGCATATCGCAGGTCAGGTGACCGAAGTCCTCGTCCCGGAATTCGCCGTCGTACCAGGTAAACGCCTGCACGCCCGCTTCACTCATCTGGTTCCACGCCGGACCGCCGGGCGCAGGGAGCGTCGCACCTTCGTCCAGATCGTAAAGCGCCGTGTCGGACGCCGCATAAACGGAAGTCTCCGTGCGGCGCGGAAAGACCGGAAGCGTGGACACTGCCTCCGCAACGGCAATTGCGCCGTCTTCTGTCAGCGGGAGCGGCTCGTTTGGGAGCGTGACTTCCGCGGGGGAAGCTGCTTCCGCCGCAGACGCAGCTTCTGCGGTATCCGGCTCCGGAGAAACCGCAGGTTTTTGCCTTGCGCAGGCGCAGAGCAAGCTCAAAAGCAGCAGCGCGGTCAGAAATTCTGCGCGGCGCGTCATGCCTGTTTGCCCTGTTCGGCGGCGAGGTCCTTATCGCGGCAGCATTTTTTGTACTTCTTGCCGCTGCCGCAGGGGCACGGGTCATTCGGACCGACCTTGATCTTCTTGACGACGGGCTGACGTTTGACGGTCTTGTCTCCGCCGCCGCCCTCGCCGGTGATCTTTGCCACACGCTCGCGCTTGACCTCTTCGTTGGTGCGAAGGCGGACGAGGAACACGCGGCGGACGATTTCTTCCTTGATCGCGTTCGTCATTGCTTCGAACATCTCGAAGCCCTCACGCTTGTATTCGATAACGGGGTCGGTCTGCGCATAGGCGCGCAGGCGGATGCCCTGGCGCAGATCGTCCATGGCGTCGATGTGGTCCATCCAGTATTCATCGACCACACGCAGCGTCATCACGCGCTCGAGCTCGCGCATCACGGGCGCGCCGTACTGCGCTTCTTTCTTTGCATACGACGCGCGGAGCATGGAGAGGATTTTCTGCGTCATCTGCGCCGCGTCCATCGAGGAAAGCTCTTCGTCGGTCGCAATCCACGCGCCTTTCGGGAAGCAAATATTCTCGAAGTGGCTCATCAGCGAGAAGAACGCCTGGCGGTCTTCCAGATGCGGCTGCCCTGCGAATGCGCTCGTGACGTAGCTTTCTACGTAATACTGCATCATGGACGCAATGCTCTTCTGCAGGTCTTCTCCGTCGAGCACCTGCCGGCGCTGCTCGTAGATGATCTTGCGCTGCGTGTTCATGACATCGTCGTATTCCAGAACGCTCTTACGCGCCTGATAGTTGCGGCTTTCGACCGTCTTCTGGGCATTTTCAATCGCACCGGAGAGAATCTTTGCGTCGATCGGGGTGTCTTCATCGATGCCGAGTGTCTCCATCATGTGCATGACGCGCTCAGAGCCGAACAGGCGCATGACATCGTCCTGCAGCGACAGGTAGAACTGCGTCTCGCCGGGGTCTCCCTGACGGCCGGAGCGTCCGCGCAGCTGGTTATCGATACGCCGCGACTCGTGCCGCTCGGTGCCGATGATGAAAAGACCGCCAGCCTTGCGTACCAGCTCCGCCTGCTTGTCGACCTCCACCTTATATTTGGCGTAGGCGTCTTTATAAGCGGCTCTTGCCGCAAGAATTTCGGGGTCCTGCGTCTCGGCAAAGGAGTTGGATTCGGCGATCAGCTCGTCGGAAAGCCCCTGCTTTTTGAGATCGCTCTTTGCCATGAACTCCGCGTTGCCGCCGAGCATGATATCGGTGCCGCGGCCTGCCATGTTGGTTGCAATCGTCACTGCACCCAGGTGACCTGCCTGCGCGACGATCTCAGCTTCCTTTTCGTGGTGCTTGGCGTTCAGCACGTTGTGGGGGATTCCTTCGCGCTTCAAAAGCTGCGAGAGAAGCTCGGATTTTTCGATCGAAATCGTGCCGACCAGAACCGGCTGCCCCTTGGCGTGGCACTGCTTGATCTTGGCAATGACGGCGCGGAACTTTCCTGCCTCCGTTTTGTAGACGATGTCGGGGTTGTCGATTCGGATGACGGGCTTGTTCGTCGGAATTTCGACCACGTCAAGGTTGTAGATGCCGCCGAACTCCTCTTCCTCCGTAAGCGCCGTGCCGGTCATGCCGGAGAGCTTGCCGTAAAGCCGGAAGAAATTCTGGAAGGTGATGGTGGCAAGCGTTTTGTTTTCGCTCGCAACCGACACGCCCTCCTTTGCCTCGATTGCCTGATGCAGACCCTCGTTGTATCGCCGACCGTACATCAGACGACCCGTAAACTCGTCGACAATGATGACCTGCCCGTCCTTGACGACGTAGTCGATGTCCTTTTTCATCAGCCCACGCGCCTTCATCGCCTGATTGATGTGGTGCGAAAGCGTGGCATTTTCCGCATCGGCAAGGTTCTCCACGCCGAAGAACTCTTCGGCTTTTTTGATGCCCGCCTGCGTCAGAGATACCGTGCGGTCCTTTTCGTCGACCACGTAGTCGCAGTCGTACTGGTCCTGAAGACAGAAAGAAGCTGATTGAGGTTCAGGATCTTGTCGTCGGTGGTGGAGAAGACCTGCTTTTTGAGCCGGGCGACAAAATAGTCCGCCATCTCGTAGAGCTTGGACGATTCCTCGCCCTTGCCGGAGATGATCAGCGGCGTTCTGGCTTCATCAATCAAAATGGAGTCGACCTCGTCGACGATGGCAAAGGCATGTCCGCGCTGGACCATTTCCTCTTTATAAATCGCCATATTGTCGCGCAGGTAGTCGAAGCCCAGCTCGTTGTTGGTGCCGTAGGTGATGTCCGCGGCATAGGCGGCGCGCCGCTCGGCAGGGGAGAGGTCGTGGACAATCAGACCCACCGAAAGCCCCAGGAAGCGGTAGACCTTGCCCATCCACTCTGAGTCGCGCTTGGCAAGGTAATCGTTGACGGTGACGATGTGAACGCCCTCGCCGGTGAGCGCGTTTAAGTAAGCCGGAAGAATCGCGACGAGCGTCTTGCCTTCGCCGGTCTTCATTTCGGCAATTCTGCCCTGATGCAGAACGATGCCGCCGACGACCTGCACACGGTACGGGCGCATGCCGAGCACGCGGCTTGCCGCCTCGCGGATGGTTGCGAACGCCTCCGGCAGCAGATCGTCGAGCGTTTCACCGCCAGCAAGACGTGTTTTGAATTCCTGCGTCTTGGCACGCAGCTCGTCGTCCGAGAGCTTTTTATACGGCTCTTCAAGCGCCATGACCTTGTCGACCGTGGCGCTGAGCTTTTTGACCTCGCGCTCCGAGCGCGTTCCGAACATTTTTGTAAACAGTCCCATATCCTTCTGCCTTCCTGCGCCTTTTCCGCGGCGCGAAGTGATTTGCTGCATTCCTGAAATTACATTATACCATAGTTGGAGGGCTAAAAAAAGAAGAAATTGTGAATTTCCACGTTGCTGCGCGCCTTGATTTACCTGTCGGATGCTGGTAAAATAGGGCGCGTAACAGAAAAAACAGAGTGAGGGTTTGACATGGCAATTCGTTTGGCGGCGCTGGATGTGGACGGTACGCTCCTTGCGCCGGACAACTCCATTACGCCAGCGACAAAAGAGGCAATTCGCGAGGCAAAGGCGGCGGGCATTGAAATCGTCGTATGCACGGGGCGCGCGTTCGTCGAGGTGCGCGACATTCTGCGCCAGTTGCCGGAGGTGCGGTACTTAAGCTGCGGCACGGGCGCCTACGCGCTCGACGTGTGGACGATGGAAACGCTCTATGAGTGCAGCATGCCGGAGGAGCTCGGCAGGCAGGCGTATCGCGCGGTGGCGCAGGCGGACTGCATGGTGCATTTCTACACGGGGCTTTCGGTCCTCCATTCGCGCTGGTGCATGGACCATTTTACCGATTATATGGAAGAAAAAATGCGCACGCTCATGGAGCAGTCGCACATCATCGTGGACGATCTGGACGCCTTTGTGGAGAGCTATCACGGCCCGGTCGAAAAGCTCTATGTGACATTCCCAAACCGCGCGGAATATGAAAAGGCGTATGAAGCGGTCAGAAAGCTTCCCGTTTTTCTGACCGACGGCGGCTGGGCAGTCGATCTGGAGGTCATGAGCCGGGATACCGACAAGGGCGTTGCGCTGCGGGCGCTGGCGGAAAAGCTGGGCATTGCGCGCGAGCAGGTTCTGGCGATGGGCGACAGCGGCAACGACTGTGCGATGCTCCGCTATGCCGGCGTCGGCGCGGCAATGGGCAACGCGGGCGAGCAGGCGAAGAAGGCAGCCGACGTGATTGCGCCGAGCAACCGTGAAGACGGTGTGGCATGGATGCTCCGGCGCGCGGCGAGAGGAGAAGTTTAAGATGCAGACGGGAGAGCTGACGCTTCAGATGGCGCTGATTGTGGCGGTCGGCGTATTTCTCGCGTCGTTCACAGACGCCATCGCAGGCGGCGGAATTATTTCGGTGCCGACGTACCTGATTGCCGGGCTTCCGGCGCACTATGCGCTGGGGACGAACAAGCTCTCGGCAGGGCTCGGGACGATTGCCTCGACCGGGCGGTTTATCAAAAACGGCTACGTCGACTGGAAGCTCGGCGTGCCGTCGATCGTGCTGGCGCTCATCGGCGCGCACTTCGGAACGAGCCTGCAGCTGATGATCGAGGAAAAATATTTGCAGTATCTGCTGCTGATTGTGCTGCCAGTGGTGGCGTTCGTGGTGCTGCGCCAGCGGGAGCTGCCGGAAGAAAAGGGCGAGATTGCGCCCAAAAAGCAGATGGCAATTGTGTGCGCGGCATCGCTGGTTGTGGGCGCCTACGACGGATTCTACGGACCCGGCACGGGGACGTTTCTGCTGCTCATTTTCTGCAATCTGGCAAAGATGGACGTGCGCACCGCGGGCGGTAATGTGAAGCTCGTGAACCTTGCCTCCAACATGGGCGCGCTCTTTACAAGCCTCATGAGCGGCAAGGTGTTTATTGCGTTGGGGCTCATCGGCACGGTGACAAGCGTGTTGGGACACTACATCGGCTCCGGGCTCGCGATCAAAAGCGGCTCAAAGATTGTCAAGCCCACGGTCGTGATTGTACTTATTTTGCTGGCAGTCAAAGTCATCCAGGGACTTATTACAGGATAACAGAACAGGAGTGTGCATATGAAAAAGACCATTGGCATTCTCGGCGGCATGGGACCGCTTGCAACGGCAGACCTCTTCCGGAAGATTACGTTACTCACAAAGGCGAGCTGCGACAATGACCACATCCGCGTCTACATCGACTCCAACGCGCAGATTCCCGACCGCACGGCGGCAATTCTGCATGGCGGCAAAGATCCGCTGCCGCAAATGCGCGCGGCGCTGCATTCGCTCGAGGCGTGCGGGGCGAGCTGCGTGATCATGCCCTGCAACACGGCGCACTATTTCCTGCCCCAATTGCAGGCGGAGACGAAGCTGCCGTTTTTGAGCATGCTGGAGGCGACGGCAAAGGCGTGCGCAAAGTTCTACCCCGGAAAGACGGCGGCCGTGCTTGCCACGAAGGGGACGCTCGCAACCGGTCTTTATGAAAAAGCGCTCGAAAAAGAGGGCGTTGCGTTTATCATTCCGGACGACGCGGAAAAAGATACCCTGATGCACCTCATTTACGACGTGGTTAAGGCATCGAAGTCGCTGGCTCCGGAGGAGGAAACGTGGAAGGAGCTTCTGGAGGGGCTGCGCAGAAAGGGCGCGGACTACTTCATCCTCGGCTGCACGGAGCTTCCGATTGTTGCCGATACGCTGCCGGAAGACGGACCCTTCATTGATCCTACGGCGGAGCTGGCGAAGGCGGCAATCCGCTTCTGCGGATACGAAACTACGCAGGAGTAACTGCAAACAGCTGCAAATTGCTGTAAATATTGGACCAACACCTGCATGCGACTGGAAAACACAGGAACGTGCAGGTGCTCTTTTTTGCATGCATTCCTGCAAAAAAACTGCGGGACTTGTGAAATGGTTACAAAAGAGAAACGAATGAAATCGTTTTATTTGTCAAAAATATAACGAAAACTTTGGGGAACTTCACGAAAATTTAACGTGATGCAAAAAATCCTTTACATCCCTTCACACGAATGATAAAATCACAATGCGGTAGGATGTGAAAGCTTCCGCAAATATGAATTTGAGGAGAAAAGAGTCTATGAAAGAAAAGAAGAAGCTCGGTCTTGGCGTATGGATCATGATCGGTCTGGCTGCCGGTATCGCATTTGGCGCGATTCTCTGGGCAGCCATGGGTGCAGAAGCTGCCACCGATTTTACGGCAAGCTATCTCAAGCCCTTCGGAGACATTTTCGTCAACCTTCTGAAGTTCATTGTTGTGCCTCTGGTTCTGCTCTCCATTATGGACGGCATGTTCTCCATGGGCGATATCGGCAAGGTCGGTAAGATCGGCTGGAAGACCGTTGTGTACTTCCTTGCCACGACGGCTGTTGCCTGCGTGATCGGGCTTGTGGTTGCAAACCTCTTCAAGGGCAGCTTCCCGGTTCTGTCTCTTGCCGAAGACGCGGCATATGAGGCAAAGGAAAGCGACATCATGACCACGATCAAGAACATCTTCCCGTCCAACTCGGTGCAGCCGATGATCGACGCTTCGATGCTCCAGATCATTGTCATCGCGCTGCTGTTCGGCTGCGGCGTCCTCGTAGCCGGCGAAAAGGGCAAGCCCTTTGCAACGTTCATTTCCTCGTTCAACGAGGTCACGCAGACGGTCATGACCTTCATCCTCCGCGTTTCCCCGATCGGCGTGTTCTGCCTGATGAGCTGGGTCGTCGCGGCGCAGGGTCCGAAGATCCTCGGCTCTCTGGGTCTGGTTCTGCTGGCGGCATACATCGGCTACATCATTCACACCGTTCTCGTTTACAGTCTGTCCGTCAAGGTTTTCGCCGGCATGAGCCCCCTGAAGTTCTTCAAGGGTATCCTGCCCGCAGCTGTGTTCGCCTTCACCTCCACGTCCTCCGTCGCTTCTCTGCCGGTTTCCAAGGAGTGCTGCGATGAGATGGGTGTTGAGAAGGACATTTCCTCGTTTGTTCTGCCGCTCGGCGCAACGATCAACATGGACGGCACCGCGATCTATCAGTGCGTGGCTGCAATCTTCCTGGCAAAGTGCATCGGCATGGACCTCGGCATCACGCAGATGGTCACCATCGTCGTCACCGCGACCCTTGCCTCCATCGGCACCGCCGGTACCTCCGGTGCGGGCATGATCATGCTGGCAATGGTCCTCGAGGCTGTCGGCATCCCGACGACCTACATCGGCATCATCTACGGCATCGACCGCCTGTTTGACATGGGCCGTACGGCGCTGAACGTTGTCGGCGACGCGTCCTGCGCCATCTGCGTCAACCATTGGGAAGCCAAGGCTGCGGCACAGAAGGCTGCAAAGTAAGATTTCCATTACCCCCGATTGCCCGCCGAGAACCGGCGGGCAATTTTTACGGAAACCTTCCATATTTGTACCGCCTCTTCGCTTGCTTTTTAGCGAGGAACTGGTATACTGTAACATAGAAAGCGGCGCAGAAAGCGCGGCTGAAAGACGAAAAAATACGGAAAGAAAGGTTGCGGAACAATGAGCGTTGCATATAAAGACCGCACACACGAAGAACTGAAGCAGGAGCTGGCAAGCGCGCAGGCGGCATACGAAGCGCTGAAGGCGCAGAATCTCAAGCTCAACATGGCGCGCGGCAAGCCCGGCAAAGAGCAGTTGGATCTGGTATCCGATCTTCTGACGATTCTCCATAGCCCCGAGCAGTGCATGTGCGACGGCATGGATGTAAGAAACTACGGCGAGCTTTCGGGTCTGCCGTCTGCAAAGCGGCTGTTTGCCGACATTCTCGGCTGCAAGCCAGAAGAGTGCTTCGTTGGCGGCAGCGCGTCGCTGACCCTCATGTATGACGCCGTCTCCAAGGCGGTGACGCACGGCATGCTGCACTCGGAAAAGCCGTGGTGCAAGCTCGACAGCGTTAAGTGGCTCTGCCCCGCGCCGGGCTATGACCGCCACTTCAAGATCACCCAGTCGTTCGGCTTCGAGATGATCACTGTTCCCATGACGCCCACTGGACCCGACATGGATCTGGTTGAGCAGCTGGTGAAAGACCCGGCGGTCAAGGGCATGTGGTGCGTGCCGCAGTATTCCAACCCCGACGGCATTATCTACTCCGACGAGACGGTTCACCGCATTGCCAATATGAAGCCGGCGGCGAAGGACTTCATGCTCATGTGGGACAACGCCTACTGCGTGCATGAGTTCGACGGCGAATACGTCCCCTTCCCCAATATTTTGGAATACTGCCGCGAGGCGGGCAATCCGGACATGGTGTTTGAGTTCGCCTCAACCTCCAAGATAACCTTCCCCGGCGCGGGCGTATCCTGCTTCGCCACCAGCCGCGACAACATGGCGTATATGAAAAAGCTGCTCAATGCGCAGGTGATAAGCTTTGACAAAATGAACCAGCTTCGCCATGTGTTGTTCCTCAAGGACAAGGCGGGCGTGCTTGCGCACATGAAGAAGCATGCCGCAATAATGAAGCCCAAGTTCGATGCCGTGATAGCCGCGCTCGATACCCTTGCGCCCTACGGCATAGCCAGCTACAACCGCCCCAAGGGAGGCTATTTCGTAAGCCTTAACGTGATGAACGGCTGCGCAAAGCGCGTGCATCAGCTTATGAAGGAAGCGGGCGTTGTTATGACCGGCCCCGGCGCAACCTTCCCCTACGGCAAGGATCCGGACGACAAGAACCTTCGCATCGCCCCCAGCCTGCCCCCCGTGGAGGACGTTAAGCAGGCCATGGAGGTGCTGTGCGCCTGTATAAAGCTCGCCGCAGCGGAGAAGATGGCAAAGTAAACAGCAAAAGCTTATAAGAATATGGGGACGGCAAACCGTCCCCTGTTTTGTTTTATCAAGAGTATATAGAAAACGTTGTAGGGGCGGCTATCGTGTCAAGAGTCACATAGTTTACAGATTGTGCAATCACATGGTTTACACATTGAGC
>OLOK01003128.1_pt1 | contig 10477 bp, 3 predicted proteins | sample 1672591 | NCBI WGS metagenome assembly OLOK01 (sample SAMEA3136703, study PRJEB25190) | human gut metagenome | biome: human gut; feature: human-associated habitat; material: faeces | place: Austria | collected 2013 | reverse complement strand
ACGGGTATCGGGTGGTTCGACCGGGCTTTGGACACTGTGGGTGCGGTCGAGGTGCGCCGGGTTTTTTCGGATGGCGGCCGTTTTGCCGAGAGGCGCCGCCGGTACGGTCTGCACCTGTGGTACGAGGTGCGTACCGACGGCAGGATGCCTGTCGCGGAGGTCGTGCAGGTGTTCGCGGCACTGCCGGCGGTTGCGTATGCCGGATTCGTGTATCGGGCCGAACTTGCGGATTAGCGGCAGGGGGAATGTGTTCGGATAGGGGCATCCGTACTATCGGAGGGCAGAATGGCGTTAAATATATATATGAATGGGATAAATACACCAAATAATTGTCAACTCTAATGTTATGAAAAGGATTTCTGTTTTTTTATTGGCTGCTGCGGCTATGTGGTCCTGTACGAAGGAACCGGTGTTGTCCGAAGCTCCCGAACGGGACGTTCCGGACGTATCGGTGCCGGACGATGATAACATAGTCAGCGGATGGGTCAGGATAAAGCTGGCCGACGATGCCGCTCCGCTCCGTGTCGGTGCATTCACGCGCGGGGAGGTGGAGTCGGGCGACCCGCGGCTGGATGAGATAGCGCAGGAGCTGGGTGCGACCGAGATTCGCCGCGTTTTCCGCGACGGGGGCCGTTTTGCCGAGAGGCGCCGCCGGTACGGTCTGCACCTGTGGTACGACATAAAGATAGGCGAGGATGTGCCCGTATCGAGGGCGGAGGCGGGAATCGCCGCCGTGCCCGGCGTGGCGCACGTACAGCCCATCTACAAGGCGAAACTGACGGACCACAGGGTGATTCCCGCCATGGCGGCCGACATGAAGTATAAACCGGCTGCGCTGGACGCTTCTCGGCCGGTGCTGTCGCCGGAGGAGTATCCTTTCAACGACCCTGGTCTGCCCCAGCAGTGGCACTACTATAACGACGGTTCACTGGAGAAGGCGGTCGAAGGGGCCGACATCAACCTGTTCAAAGGATGGGAGATAAATACGGGCCGTCCGGATGTCATCGTGGCCGTGGTGGATATGGGCGTGCAGTACGACCACCCCGACCTGGCTGCCAACATGTGGATAAACGAGGCCGAGATGAACGGCACAGAAGGCGTGGACGATGACGACAACGGATACGTGGACGACCTGTACGGATGGAACTTCGCTCCGAATTACGACAGCGGCGAGATAGTGCCCGGATACCACGGGACGCATATCGCCGGTACGATTGCCGCCGTGAACAACAACGGCGAGGGAGTCTGCGGAATCGCGGGCGGTTCGGGTAACGGCGACGGCGTGCGGATAATGACTATCGGATGGTCGGCGGACAACCGGCAGACGATTCCCAACTGGGACATGTTTGCCTATGCGGCCGACAACGGAGCGGTCATCGCTTCCTGCAGCTGGGAGGTCTCCTCTCCGGACCTCGCTCCCGACCTGCAGGCGGGGCTCGATTACTTCATCGACAACGCCGGCATGGATGAGAACGGAGTGCAGACGGGTCCCATGAAGGGCGGACTCATCATGTTCGCTGCGGGCAACTCCGGTGAGAACAGACTGAAGTTCCCCAGTTATTACGACCGGGTTGTCAGCGTGGCTTCGATGGCGCCGGATTACAACAAGGCCAGCTATTCGAACTGGGCTCCGGAGGTAGACATCCTCGCGCCCGGCGGTGAGAAAAACTTCGGCGAGGCGTATGCCGTTTACAGTACCTATACCGACAGCGGTTACGCCTACATTGAGGGAACGTCGATGGCTACTCCGCATGTGTCCGGTGTCGCCGCACTCATCGTTTCCGAATACGGGAAGGAGGGCTTTACGTCCGACGACCTGCGCAAGCGGCTGTTGGCCAGCTTCCGTCCCATCAGTCCGGTGGTCAGCGGCGAGTATGCCAACCAGATAGGTGTCGGACTCGTGGATGCCTCTCTCATCACGCTCGAAGACCCCGGAGTGAGCCCCGGTGCCCTGGAGAACTACGGTGCCGAAGGGCTGCCCGACAGCGTGAGGATATATTGCCGCGTGCCGGCCGACGGCAACGGTATGCCCGTGGTGAAGTACCGTCTCGAATATGCGGAGAAGAGCGGCGGCAGTACGGGCGAATGGCAGACGATGGACCTCGTGAATACCGCGGATGCGGGCGAGGATTACGAATACCGCATGATGCTCGTGCAGCTTACGACCTATGCCTTCCGGATGACGCCCGTAGACCGCTTCGGCAACGAAGGCAGTACGGTGGAGTTCGAGGCGACGACCTTGCAGCATACGAACCGTCCGCCGAGGCAGAAAGCTAATTTCCTCGATGTGGAGGCGGCGAAGGCCGGAGAGAAATACTCCAAGAAGTTCAAGCTGGCCTATTACTTCATCGAACCGGACGAAGCTTTCGGCGATGCGCTTACCTTTACCGTGACTTCATCGGATGAGGATGTGGTCAGCGTCGTTATGACCAACGGTTCCGACCTGGAACTCGTTCCCCTGAAACAGGGCGAGAGTACCATCACGGTACGTGCTACGGACAAGGGCGGCCTGTATGTGGAATCTTCGTTCAAGTTCACTGTGCTGGAGAATGCCTTCGAGAATATCAAGCCGAGGGCGACCAAAGAGTTCGGTACGGTTCGTATGGCGGGAACCGGCGCCGAATACAGGCAGTCATTCGTGCTTTCGGAGTATTTCACAGATGCCAACCTGGCGGACGGAGACGTGCTCACGTTCTCGTTCACCAATATGAATGAAGCGGTTGTGGGCGTGACGGTTGAGGAGGGGAGCCTCGTCGTGGAACCGATAGCCGAGGGTACGGCCTCCGTGACCGTGACCGCCACCGACCTGGCCGGCGAATCGGCGCAGTCGGTACTGACGGTACAGGTCGGCAGTGTACCGGCCGGTGATGGCGGTCTGCTGATTGCACCCAATCCCGTAGGGGAGACGCTCTCCATGCACTTCGCTGCTGCGGCAGGCGTCGGTGCCGAAGCCGTGATATACGATGCGGCGGCCCGCAGGGTGCTCTCCGAAAATGTGGAATTCGATGGGAACGGAACGGGGACGCTCGACGTGTCGGCACTTGCTCCGGGTATCTATACGTTATCGGTGAAAACGGAGGGCGGAATTGCAGGTAACGGCACTTTCGTCAAGCGATAGCGTGCGCCTGCGGCTGGAGGATGCATCTCCGGCGGAAGAATTGAGGAAGGGTATCCGGCATCGTCCGGATACCCTTTCTGGGTATTCGGCGGCACGTATGCCGCCGGTGCCCGAAAGGTTGCCGTGTGGACGGATGCGGAAATATTTTTCCTGGTGTATGTATTGGCTATCATTTTGTTATGTGAAAGTGCGGTGGGCCGGGAGGCGAGAAAATACGGTCTGGATATGACATATTTCCATATTTTGGTTATTTTTGCTTGATATGCTTACCGTATCTTGATGATACCTGTTCCGAAAGGATGCTTCCGGATACAGTATTTAATTCATACTTATATGGATTTCAGATTCCTGGTGGCTATGGCGGCCGTTGCCTTGTCGGTTTTCTCTTCCTGTACGAAGGACCCTCTTATGATGAATGGAGGCGGAAGCAGTGAGGGAGAGGCTGCGGATTTTGACGATTCTGCCGAAATCGTGCCGGGATGGATAAGGATAAAACTGGCGGATGATTCGGAGCCGTTGCGTACCGGGATTTTTACCCGCGGCGGTTTCGATTCGGGAGATGTGCGGCTCGACGAACTCGCAGCCGGACTGGGGGCGACGGAAATCAGGCGTGTCTTCCGTGACGGAGGCCGTTTCGAAGAACGCCACCGCCGTTACGGGCTCCATTTATGGTACGATATCCGAATCGCCGACGAAGTGCCCGTTTCCCGGGCCCGGGCCGAAATGGTTTCGTTGCCGGGTGTCGATGTCGTCGAGCCCGTGTATCGCGTGAGGCTCGCCGAGGCACATGTGGTGCCGGATATTTCCGACCGGCTGTACCGGCCGTTTTCCGAAGGCGAGGCGAGGCCCGAACCAGCTCCCTTCAATGACCCGGAACTCTCCCGGCAGTGGCATTACAACAACGACGGGTCGATTGAAGGCTCGGTGGCGGGTGCAGACATCAACCTGTTCAAAGCCTGGAGAGAGATAGGGGCGGGGAGACCGGAGGTTGTCGTGGCCGTTATCGACGGCGGCATACAGTACGACCATCCCGACCTGGCGGCCAACATGTGGACAAACGAGGCCGAGATGAACGGTACACCCGGCGTGGACGATGACGGTAACGGTTATGTGGATGACATTTATGGATGGAATTATTATACCGATTCGGGAACGATAACCCAGCATTTCCACGGTACACATGTGGCAGGTACGGTAGCTGCGGTCAATAACAACGGTATCGGTGTCTGCGGCGTGGCCGGCGGTACGGGTGTGGGTGACGGTGCAAGGCTCATGTCCTGCCAGATATTCGCTCCGAACGACGCTTCGGAGAGCGACTACCCGGACGTGTACCGTTATGCCGCCGACAACGGTGCGGTGATAAGCCAGAACAGTTGGGGCTATTCCCAGATGTACAGTGCCATCCCGGAGGATATGGCCGTGGCGATGGATTATTTCATAGACAATGCGGGTATCGGACCCGACGGCGAGCAGACCGGCCCGATGAAGGGAGGTATCATCATCTTCTCGGCAGGCAACGACTATTCGTCGCGTCCCTCTTTCCCGGGAGCCGACGACCGGGTGGTGTGCGTTACCTCCATGATGCCGAACTACATGAAGGCAGGTTACTCCAATTTCGGCGATGCCGCCGACATCTTCGCTCCCGGCGGAGCCGGTTCGACCGATACGGAGTTCAGCATGGAAGGGCAGGTGTACAGTACGGATATCACCGATGCGTACGGTTACAAGGCGGGTACGTCGATGGCGTGTCCGCATGTATCGGGTATCGCGGCCCTTATCGTGTCGCGTTACGGCGTGGGGCAGCCCGGTTTTACGCCCGACAAGCTGAGGGAGATACTGCTGCGCAGCTATCGCAGCGTAGGTCAGTATCAGAAGACGCCGGCCATTGCCGACGGCCTCGGCGTGGGCTTGGTGGATGCTACCATGATAGAGCTGGAGAATCCCGGAACGGCACCGGAGGCTCCCCAGGCCGTGAGTGCGGAGGGAACGGACGAGCGAAAACTCACGCTCCGTATCACCGCTTCGGCTGACGGCAACGGAATGTCCGTAGCGCAGTACCGTGTCTCCTATGCCCCGGAAGGAACGGCCGACGGAGCGGACGGTTGGCAGTCGGTGGAGCTTTATAACCGGGCCGATATCGGCGAGGTGAGCGAATATACGGTAGGCAATCTCGAGCATGAAACCACTTATGTGTTCCGTGTGAAGAGTGTGGACCGTTTCGGCAACGAATCGGCCGGCTATACGGAAGGGCGGGGTACGACCGTCGAACACACGAACCTGAGCCCGGAGATAACCAAGCCGCTCGGCAGGGTGGTGCTCCCCTCCGGCAACAGTTTCACGGCGACCGTGGATTTGAACGAGAACTTCAGCGACCCCGACCTGCCCAACGATGAACTGACGTTTACGGCCGAAAGCAACGATGCTTCGGTAGCTACGGCGCAGGTATTGGAGGGCGGCATACTGGAGGTGACCGGCCTCAAGAAGGGCGATACGTTCATCTCCGTGACCGTGAAGGACCGTGAAGGACTGTCCATTTCGAAAAATATGGGCGTATCCGTTACGGCAGACCCTGCCGGCAGCGGAGAGGGGACGACCGTGACTTTGCCCGACAGTGCGAACGCTTTCTCCGGAAACATCGCGCTTGATGAACTGTTCGGCGTTACGGGCGGTCTGACCTATACGGCCGTAAGTTCCGCACCGGATGTGGTATCCGTGGCAGTGAACGGCAATGTCCTGACGGTTACCGGATTGAAGATGGGCAACGCTTCGGTGACGGTGACGGGAACTGATACCGCCGGAGCATCCGATACGCGGACGGTCGAGGTGACGGTGACGGCGAATCCCGGAGGCGGTACCGCCCCGCAGACACCCGCCGGAAGCATCAGCCTCTATCCCAATCCGGCCGATGATGTCCTCAATATCGGTGTGGGCGGAGCGACCGGAGGGGCGGCCGGCATTCGGATATACGATGCCGGCGCCCGTCAGGTAGGCAATTTCTCCGTGACGCTCGACGGTAACGGCGTGGCAGCCGGCAACGATGTGTCCGGCCTCGCTCCCGGAGCCTATTCGGTCGTGGTCGAGCACGACGGTCACCGCTATACGGGCAGCTTCATGAAACGGTAGAGCCGCCGGACGAATGGAACGGCGGAGCCGGGCCCGGTCGGGTCCGGCTCCGTTGTCTTTCTGTGACCGGTATCTCCGGGACGGTTATTTGCGGCGGAAGGTCATTTTGTTTTCAGGGGTAACGATATTGTGGCATATTTTTTATATTTTCGCAAACGGCCGTCGGTGCGGGTATCCTGCCTGCGGCGGACATTTATCAACCAACCCTACTATCGAATGAAACGGTATTTGAATCTGTTGTTCCTCGCGGCGGCTGCTCTTTGTGCATCGTGTGCGAGAGATGCCGTCGTTTCCGATGTCCCGCCGAAAGGGGAGGATGTCGGCGGTTACGACAACAACGTTATTGTGCCCGGATGGGTGAGGATAAGGCTCGACGACGAGGCTGCCCCGCTTCGGACGGGCGTCTTTACCCGGGGCGAGGCCGATTCGGGCAATCCGCTACTCGACGAACTTGCGGCCGGCCTCGGGGCGACCGAGATACGGGAAGTGTTCCCGACCGACCCCCGGTTCGAGGAACGTCACCGGAAATACGGGCTCCATCTCTGGTTTGATATCAGGCTCGGCGACGAGGTGCCCGTATCCCGTGCGGAGCAGGAGTTTGCTGCACTGCCCGGCGTGCGGCATGCACAGCCGATTTATCGGATAGTCGCACTGGACGGTGCCGATTATCCGCTGCCTTCGGAGGTGAGCGAACCTTCCTCCTGGGAGGGCAGTTCCCGCGAGATGCCTTTCAATGACCCCGGTCTGAAGATGCAGTGGCATTACGACAACGACGGTACGATGACCAATGCCGAAGGCGAAACGGTCGCTGTCGAGGGGGCCGATATCGGGCTGTTCGAGGCATGGGAGATGTACGGTGCCGGCGACCCGTCGGTAATCGTCGCCGTCATGGATACGGGAGTTTTCTCCGGACACGAGGACCTGCAGGGCAACATGTGGGTGAACGAGGCCGAACTGAACGGTACGGCCGGTAAGGATGACGACGGCAACGGCAACGGGTACAGGGACGATATACACGGCTATGATTTCTACAAGAAGTCGCCCGATGTGGAGCCCGGTGAGCACGGTACCCATGTGGCCGGTACCATCGCTGCCGTGAACGATAACGGCATCGGTGTCTCGGGTGTGGCCGGCGGTACGGGCAACGGCGACGGAGCCCGCATCATGTCGATGCAGATATTCGAGGGCGACGAATCCGTAGGCGATACGAATGCGGAGTGTTTCGTGTATGCCGCCGATAACGGGGCCGTGATTTCGCAGAACAGTTGGACGTGGACCCGGCTGTCGTCGCTTCCGAGAGCCTACGACGAAGCTTTCGACTATTTCATCGAAAATGCGGGAATGGACGACAGCGACGGCGACGGGGTGAATGACCGTCAGACCGGCCCCATGAAGGGAGGTATCATCATCTGTGCGGCGGGCAATTCCGGCGGGAGAATAGAGTATCCTGCGGCCGATGCGAGGTGTGTGGCCGTCACGGCAATGGGGGCGACTTTCAAGCTGGAAGCCTATTCCAACCGGGGAGCGGAAGCCGATATCATGGCGCCGGGCGGCGTGAAGGCCGCCAATTCGAAACGCCGGGTGTGGAGTACGGTTGCCGATAACGATTATGCCGCCATGTACGGTACGTCGATGGCGTGTCCGCATGTATCGGGCGTGGCAGCCCTCATAATCGCGGAATACGGACAGGAAGGGTTTACGGCCGAGCAGTGCCGTGAGATACTGCTGCGGGCATACCGTCCTGTCGGCGGTCTTGCCGACGACGATGCGGAACTCGGCGTACTGGGCGTGGGACTGCTCGATGCGGGAGCCGCATTCGTGACGGACCCCCAGTCGCAGCCGGGTGTCGTGGAATTCGGTTCCATGCAGGTGTCGGGCAATACGGTGAGCGTGCCGTGGCGCGTGCCTGCCGACGGCAACGGGAATGCCGTCGCGCAGTTTGTCGTGGAGTATGCCCCGAAAGAAGGGGGCGGCACGCCGGGTGGCGGAACCGTTGCGAACCGTTACGACGTGGGGCAGACCATGGTGTACACCTTCGAAGGGCTGTACAATACCGATTACGAAATAAACGTTCGTTCTATAGACCGGTTCGGAAACAGTTCGGAGGCGGTGTCCGGTTCGGTATCCATAGGCAATTTCGAGAATCGTCCGCCGGAGAGGACTTCCGAAAGGATGGCGGATGTATCCATGCCCGATACGGCGGAGACGAGTATCGTGAGCATAACGCTCACTCCTTATTTTACCGACCCCGACCTTGAATACGGCGACGAGCTCTCCTATTCGGCGACGAGCGTGAACGAGGATATCGTCGCCACAGAGGTGGCAGGGGAGGTGCTGAGGCTGATTCCGCGTGCCAAAGGAACGAGCCTGGTGACAGTGACGGCATCCGACCTTGCCGGGGCGACGGTGGGTTTCTCGATATATGCTACGGTGGCCGGAGGTACGGGTCCCTCGGGCGATGACGGGGCGGTTGCAATAAGTCCCAATCCGGTGGCTGACAGGCTGAATGTCCGGTTGGGTGACACGGAGGGCGAAGCGGTCGTACGCATTTATGACGGTGCTGCCCGGCTGGTGATGGAGGCCAGGGAAGAGATAGTCGGCGGCGGTGTGGAGCTCGATGTCAGCCGTCTTAGTCCGGGAGCCTATTCGCTTGTTGCGGAAGGTGGCGGACGGACGGTGCGCGGTACTTTTGTGAAACGGTAGCGGTCGATGGAACCGAATGGTGTCCGGCGGGTTCGGACACCGGAGCGGAAGGGCGGGATGTCCGCCTGAGGAGACGGAACAAACATTTAATACATAATAACAAGGATGAAAAAAGTACAATATTTATTGATGTCCGTATGTGCCCTTGCGGCGGCTTCCTGTACCAAGGAGGCTTCCTTTACGGAAGAAACCAAACCGGAGGCCAAAACCGAGATGGGGGCAGGCGAAGTGCGCGACGGGTGGATAAGGATAAAAATCAAGGAGGATGCCGCTCCGCTGCGTGCGGGGGTGTTCACCCGCGGTGCCATGGAGTCCGGAAATGAGGATATGGACCGTATCGCGGCCGAACTGGGTGCTACCGAGGTGCGGCGCGTATTCAGCGACGGCGGCCGGTTCGCGGAGCGCCGCCGCCGGTACGGCCTGCATCTGTGGTACGACGTGCGTTTCGATGAAAGTGTACCCGTGTCGCGTGCTGCAGACAGGTTTGCGACCATCGACGGAGTGGAGTATATCGAACCCGTCTATGTCATCAAGAGTACGGATGCCGATGCGGTCTATGTGCCCGACAATGTCATCTATACTCCTTTGGTAGCGGTTACGCGCACTGAGATGCCGTTCAACGACCCGATGCTCTCCCAGCAGTGGCATTACAACAACGAGGGGGAGAACGGATTTACGGCCGGTGCCGACATCAACCTGTTCGAGGCATGGAAGGTCGAGACCGGCAAACCGAACGTCATCGTGTCTGTGCATGACCAGGGAATCGTGCTCGACCATGAAGATTTGGCGGCCCATATCTGGGTGAACGAGGCCGAGATGAACGGTGCGGAAGGTGTCGATGACGACGGCAACGGCTATAAAGACGATATTCACGGGTGGAATTATATAAACAATTCCCCGGATATCATTCCCGAAGGACATGGTACCCATGTAGCGGGTACTATCAGCGCGGTAAACAACAACGGCATCGGTGTCTGCGGCGTGGCCGGCGGAACCGGTGAGGAGGACGGCGTGCGGATAATGAGTCTTCAGATACTGTATCAGCCTGTGGCCGGCGGTTCGTCGCAGTTTTCGGAACGTGCCCCTGAAACGTATGCGTATGCCGCCGATAATGGGGCAGTGATTTCGCAGAACAGTTGGACTCTCGGCGTGACGGGCAAACTTCCGTACTCCTACGAACAGGCTTTTACCTATTTCAATGAGAATGCCGGTATGGACGATACGGACGGCGACGGCGTAAACGATGTACAGACCGGTCCGATGGCGGGCGGTATCCTGATATTCGCCGGAGGGAACAACGACTCTTCGGCTATACAGCAGCCCGCTGCCGACCCGCGCACCGTGGCGGTGACGGCTATGGGACCGGATTATACCAAGGCGGGGTACTCCAACTATGGTGTCATGGCGGATATCTATGCTCCGGGCGGAGCCGACGGCAACGACACGAGCTATCCGCGGGAGTGTCAGGTGTACAGTACCGATTTCGGCGGCGGCTATGTCTACATGAGCGGTACCTCGATGGCTTGTCCGCAC
>OLOK01003126.1_pt1 | contig 10479 bp, 9 predicted proteins | sample 1672591 | NCBI WGS metagenome assembly OLOK01 (sample SAMEA3136703, study PRJEB25190) | human gut metagenome | biome: human gut; feature: human-associated habitat; material: faeces | place: Austria | collected 2013 | reverse complement strand
GGACCTCATTGGCCCGGCGGGAGGTGAGCAGCCCCTGAATGCTCTGGCGCCGGAGCACCCGGCCGGCCCGCAGGGCGCCCACCCCGTACATCAGCAGAAACAGCAGAAAGGTCATCCCCAGCGCCTTGGGCGAGGCCACTACCTGGTACTGATGGGGCGTCTGAAAAATCCACCATACCCCTTGGGCCAGGACTCCCGCCAGTCCCGTTCCCAACAGCGCCCCCAGCCCAAAGGCCGCCAGTCCCAACAGCCCATTCTCCCAAAAAAACATCCGTTGGACGGTCCTCAGCTCCATCCCCATCAGCTGATACAGGGCAAACTCCTGTTTTCTCTGCCCCAGCATGAAGCCCACGCCATAGGCAATGACACAGGAGGACAGCAGCGCCACCAGAACCGAGACCCCCACAATCCCCGTGGTGAGAATCCCCATGTTCTCCGACAGGGACAGCACATCCCGGGCACAGGCCAGCGCCAGAAAGGACTCCATCAGCGCCACTGTAACCGCCACGGTCAGAAAGTAGATGCCATAGTCCCGCGCAGAACGCCGCAGATTGCGCAGGGCAAGTTTGATGTACATGGGTTTGCCTCCTCTTCCAATGGGTTTCCTTTATGATACGCCAACAGAACCCCCATTGGTATGGTATTTTCTTACGAAGTTCTAACAAAATTGTAAGATTTGGCCGGGATACCAGGGGAGGTATTTCTTGACAAATTAAGAACATGTTAAGGTTCCATTCGGCTTGTTAAGGGGGAATCAAACTTTCCCATTTCCCCTTGTATTCCCCCAGAAAACCGCTATAATCAAAGCCAGTTTCAGGAACGCAGCCACAGGCCGCAAAAGGAGGGACAGCGATGGCCCACAGCAAACTGATTCTGGCCGTGCTCCAGGGAGAGGACTACGGCGACGTGGTCCGGCAGCTCAATGAAAACGGCATATTCGTCACGATTCTTCACTCCACCGGCGGGTTTCTCCGCAAACGGAGCGTCACCATTATGATTGGCGTGGAAGAAGCCAAGCTGGAACAGGTTTTGGACCTGCTCAAGGAAACAGCGGGCCGACGGACGGTTACTCTCTACCAAAATCCCGGCTCCATGCCGCCCCCGCACGGGCTGCCGCCGCTGTTTGCCTCCACCCCCATGGAAGTCTGCCAAGGCGGTGTTGCCGTCTTCGTGCTGGACCTGGAACGTCTGGAAAAATATTGATCTCTTCATCCTCAAATTGAAAATACACACGACACAAGGAAAAGGACCACATTTTGTGGTCCTTTTCCTTGTCCATATATCAGCCTCCCGCCGCCGGCTCCTCCAGAAGGAAGGAGAGCGGCGGCTCTCCCTCTCCGGTCTCCAGGCTCACCTGATAGCTGGGCAGATGGGGCAGCAGGACCCCCTCGCTGTACTCCCCCGCCGGCGTGTTGTACAGGGTCAGCCGCTCCTGTCCCGGGGCCAGCGGAAGCGACAGATAGACCTGCTCCCCACTGGACAGGGTCAGGACCTGCCCCTCCGCCTGGCCTATCCCCTTTAGAAGAAGGGTGGTCTCATACACCGTGCCCGCCTGCTGCAGGGCGGCCTGCTCCCCCTGGGCTTTGGCCAGGAGGCTTTCCTGGCCCTGCTGATAGGACGGGTCAGGGTTGGCCCGCTTGTTCTGCGCCAGCTGGGCGCACAGGGCCGCCTTTTCCTGGAGCAAGGCGGAAAAGGCCGCCGGCTCCGCCTGCCGCACCGTGCAGGTCACTGAAATGCCCTGGGCGCCGCCGGTATAGGTATAGGGGGCCGCCGCCAGGTCCGCCGGGTCCGGCGCATATCCCTCCACTGGATAGCATCCCACCGCCGGCGGCACCGAAACCGTCTCTGTCTGCTGACAGCCGGCCAGCAGGCAGCATCCCAGGAGCAGAAAGAGCCAGAGCTTTCCTCCCATCTCTGCTGTCCTCCTCTATACCCGTTTCTGGAAATTCCCCACCACGGAAATGTCCTCACAAATGATGGCAAATACGTTGGGGTCCCGCTCCTGAAGGGCCCGGCGCAGGGACAGGGCCTCCTTTTTCGAGACCACCGTGAGCAGAATGTCCGTCTCCTGGCTGCTGTAAGCGCCCTCCCCCACCCAGCGGGTGACGCCTCGGCCGGCCCGCTGGAACACCAGTTTTTCCATGTCCTCCCGCTTGGTGATGATAAACATGGCCACCATCACATTTTGCAGGTGGACCCGGTCCAGGCAAAGATACATGACCCCTGCCATGAGAATGCTGTACACCACCGACTGCCGGTCAAAGAGGAACAGGCCAGTCCCAAAGACCCCAATGTTGAGGAGCATGGAGATTCTCCCCACGCTGAACCAAGGGTTTTTCATGGCGCACAGCAGGCCCAAAATTTCCTCTCCGCCGCCGGAACAGCCGGCTGTCAAGGTGAGGCCGGCCCCCGCGCCGCACAGCAGGCCGCCGATGACGCAGGCCGTGAGGACCTCGTCAAACACCCCCACCTCCGGAATGGGGATCACCGCCAGCAGCACACTGTAAAACAGGACGCAGGCAATGGTCTTGCCCAAAAAATAATGCCCAAACCGGGACCAGGCAATGGCCAGCAGAGGGAGGTTTAACAGAAAATAAATGGCGCCGGCCAAGTCTCCCAGGCTCTGCAAGCCCGGCACCAGGGATTCCAGCCCCATCCGCAGCAGCTGGGCCAGGCCCAAAAAGCCTCCGCTGTACATGCCCGTGGGCAGAACGATACAGTTCATAGAGGCCGCGAAGAGAAGGGACCCCAAAAAGATGACAGCCAGCTCCCGCCACAGCCGGGGGCGCTTCCAGGGGCTTGTCCTCTCCTGCGCCTGCCGGGCGGCCTCGTTGGACAAAGCAGATTTCTTCATCACCACAACGACCTTTCTCTCTCAATGTTGAAAAGCAAAACCCCAAAAGTTCCCGGCATGCTTTCTCTGGCATACCGGGAACTTTTTCCTTCTTTTATGGGGTTTGCCGTGGGGAGGCGATCATCCCTCGATGAGGCCCTGCTCCACCAGGAAGTCATGGGCAACATCCTTGGCGTCCATACCGTCCACGTCCACTTTGGCATTCATAGCGGCCATAGTTTCCTCATTGAGGGTACCGTCCAACAGCGCCAGGGTCTCAGCCAACTGGGGGTCCCCATCCACCAGCGCCTTGTCAGAGAAGTTCACCGCATAGTAAGGCGGGAAGAAGTTCAGGTCGTCCTCCAGCATGGTCAGACCCAGCTTGGACAGCAGGGCATCGGTGGCAAAGGCGTCCACCACGTCCACCTCACCGGCCTCAATGGCGTCATAACGCAGGCTGGCGTCCAGGCCGGACACGTCCTTGAAGCTGGCGTCGTACTTGCTCTCCAGCAGCGGCAGGCAGTCCTCCCGCTGGATGAACTCCACGGTGCAGCCCAGGTTCAGTTCCGGAGACTTCTCAATCAGATCCGAGAGGGTCTTCAGGTTGTACTGTTCCGCAGTCTCGGGCTTCACGCTCATCACATAGGTGTTGTTGAAGCCCAGAGGATTGGAGGTGGCGATGCCGTGGTCCTTCTCCATAAGGTCATGGACGGTCTGCCAGACCTCATCCTTGTCTGTGGCCATGGGCTGGGCCAGCAGATTCATCAGCGCGGTGCCGGTGTACTCCACGAACATGTCGATCTCCCCATTTTCCAGGGCATCGAAACAGACCGCGGCGCCGGCCAGTCCGAACTTCTGCTCCACAGTATAGTCTGTCTTAGCCTCAATCAGCTGGCTGTACACCTCTCCCAGAATAATGGCTTCTGTAAAGTTGGAGGAGCCAACTGTAATGGTTTTATCAGACCCGCTGGCCTGGCTCTGCCCCTCGTCCTGACCATTGTCACCGCCACAGGCACCCAGTGCCAGAACCATCGCGGCAGTCATACCGGCTGCCAAACATTTCTTCCAGAGTTTCATGGAATTCAATACGCTCCTTTTTGTTTTGAAAATAATATAGATTGCGCGGGATTTCCCCCGATGGGAGACATTAGATCAGCGCCGCATAGGACAGTACGGACACGCCGATGAGCGCCACGCACAGTCCCCAGGCCACGTTCCGCCGGCGGCGGCGGACGGTACGGGACAGATTTTTGATCTGATCCGGCGGCAGCAGGCCCTCACTGGTCACCGCCTTCTCCACCCGGCCCAGGAGGAAGTCCAGGGCCAGGGCCATCACCGAGGCGGCCACTGCCCCCATGAGGGTCAGGGGATAGTTTCTGGAGTTCATGCCCAGCACGATAAACCAACCCAAGCCGTTGGCACCGGCAAAGGCCGCAATGGTCATGGTGCTCACCGCGGAGACCGCGGCAATGCGGATGCCCGACATCACATAGGGCACCGCCATGGGCAGTTCCACCCGGGTCAACTGTTGGGCCCGGGTCAGCCCGATGCCCCGGGCCACCTCCAGGGAGACCGGGGAGATCCCCGCGATCCCTGTGTAGGTATTCTTCAGGATGGGCAGGAAAGCATAGACAAAGACCATAAACACGGCCAGCTTTTCCCCAATTCCAAAGACCGGGATGCCCAGGGCCAGCAGCGCCATGCAGGGAATGGACTGCATCACGTTGGCCACCGCGATGACCACCGCGGAGAGCTTTTTGTGCCGGGTGATGAAGATACCCAGAGGGACCCCGATCACCAGGGCCAGCAGAACCGCCAGACTGGTCATAGATAGATGGCGCAGGAACTCCTCCACCAGCTCATCCCATTTGGTCACATAGATCTCTAAGTAGTCGCTCAGTGCGTAGCGCATATCACACCGCTCCTCTCCCCTTCTCTCTGCTCCGGGACGAACTGGCGGCTCATGGTCGCCAGGAGGCTGCTCTTGGTGAGGAAGCCCCGGAGAATCCGCTGCCGGTCCACCACCGGGATGATGCCCGCCGCGTCATAGTCAATGTTGGCGATGATCTCCTGGAGGGTGGTGTCCTCCTCCACGGCCACATAGTCGTCAGACAGGTAATCCTCCACGGGAGCCGAGCCATCCCGCTCCTCCATCAGTTCTGTCAGCCACACCACGCCCAACAGGTGCTCCTTCTCATCCACCATAAGCAGACTGTCCACGCCGCCCTGGCGCATCATTTGCAGGGCTTGGAGGACCGTCCGCCCCCGGTTGACGGTCTTGGGCCGCAGGCGCATGATATCGGCGGCCCGGATGTACCCCGGGTTGGACCACAGGCGGTTTTCCCCGATGAAGGTACTGACATACTGATTGGCCGGATGCTTCAGGATGTTCTCCGGTGTGTCGCACTGGACGATATGCCCGCTCTGGATGATGCAGATGCGGTCGGCCAGCTTGATGGCCTCATCCATGTCGTGGGTGACAAAGATGATGGTTTTCCCTGTCTTCTTTTGCAGGGCGTGAATCTCATTCTGCAGCTCTGACCGGGTCATGGGGTCCAGGGCCGAGAAGGGTTCGTCCATGAGGACGATGGGCGGGTCCACCGCAAAGGCCCGGGCCACCCCCACACGCTGCTGCTGTCCGCCGGACAGCTGGGAGGGATACTGGTTGCGGTACAGGGCCGGGTCCAGGTTCACCATCTTCAGCATGGCGGTCACCCGGTCATGGATCTGCTCCTTGGGGTACTGGGCCACTTTCATCACCAGGGCGATGTTCTCCTCCACCGTCAGATGGGGGAACAGGCCCCCGGCCTGGACCACATATCCCACCAGGTTGGGCAGCTGGTTGACCTTAATCTGGGACACCGGAGTCCCGTTGATCTTCAGGGTTCCCTGCTGAACGGGCAGGAGCTTGTTGATGCTCTTGAGCAGCGTGGTTTTCCCACAGCCGCTGGAACCAATGAGCACAAAAAACTCACCATCCTGAATGGTTAAATCCACATTGTTCAAAACTTCTTTTTCCTTGTAAGCCATGCAGACCTGTTGAAATTCAACCATAATAATAAAAACACCTCACAATGCAGGTCTTGGATTACGTTTGGATTGCTGAGGTTATGGTAGCACAGAAGTAATTAGTGTGCCCATAAGAGTTCCGGTCTAAGATTAAGATTCCACAAATCTTGCCCCTGTTTTTCCCACCCTTCTGCCTGTACCGCCAGAAGATGTCAAAAGCGCCGCCGTGCCAAAACAGCACGGCGGCGCTCTGCTGGGGCGGGACAGTCAGCTCTCGTCCTCCTGCCTCTGCCGAATCATCCGGTAACCCACCCCCACGTGGGTCTGGATGTATTGGGGATGGCTGGGGTCCAGCTCCAGCTTCTTGCGCAGGGTGGCCATAAACACCCGCAGAGAGGGAATCTCCGCCACGGCCTCCCCGGCGGAGACCCCCCAAATCTCACTGATGATATAGTTGTGGGTCAGCACCTTGCCGGTGTTCTTGGCCAGCAGGCACAGCAGCTTATACTCCATGGGGGTGAGTTTCATCTCCGCCCCCCGGCAGCAGGCCCGGCCGCCGGCATAGTCAATTTTCAAGTCCCCATTCTCATAGAGGGCGGCCTCGGCGCTGGTTTTCTGGCTGTCATAGCGCACCCGGCGCAGCGCCACGCGGATGCGGGCCAGCAACTCCTCCACGGAAAAGGGCTTGGTCAAGTAGTCGTCAGCCCCCGCGTCCAGGGCCACCACCTTGTCCGCGTCCTCCCCCCGGGCAGAGACCACAATGATGGGGAGATTGCTCCAGGAGCGGATTTTTTTGATGATCTCAATGCCGTCCATGTCCGGCAGTCCCAGGTCCAGCAGCATCACATCCGGCCGGTAGGACAGGGCGTCCATCAGCGCCCCCGCCCCGGTCTTGGCCCGGTGAAACTGATAGTTCTGGGTCTCCAGCGTTGTGGCGATGAGGTTGCCCACCGCCGTGTCATCCTCCACAAAAAGAATCTGCGGTTTATTCATGGTTTGTCTCCTCCACTGCGCCCAGGGTGAAGCGGAAAATGGTCCCCTGGGGATGGTTGTCCACGGCCTGGATGGTTCCGCCGTGGGCATTGATGATGGACTTGCACAGCGACAGCCCCAGCCCCAACCCCCGCCGGCTGTCCCCCCGTTTCTTATCCGCGGTATAGAACATGTCAAAGATCCGATCCTTGGCGTCCTGGTCAATCCCCGGTCCGTCGTCGGCAATCTCCACCTCCACCTGGTCCCCCTCCCGATGGGCGGACAGGGTGATATGGGAGCCCTCGGGGGTGTACTTAATGGCGTTGTTGACAATGTTGATGACCACCTGCACCAGGAGGCGGGCATCCACGTTGGCCATGAGCAGATCGTCCTCCAGCTCCACGGAGATCTGATGCCGACTGGCGTTTCGGTCCAGATGCTGCAGGGCCTCCTGGAAGATCTCCTCCAGCAGCTCCGGCTGGGTTTTCAGGCCCAGCTTGTCATCCTCAATGCGGGTGATGGACAGCAGGTTTTCCACCAGGTCAATAAGCCACATGGAATCGTCATAAATGGCGGTATACAGGGCCTGGAGCTTTTCCTGGCACAGCTGCCCCCGGCCCTCCATCAGAATATTGGCATTGCCGGAGATGCTGGTCAGGGGGGTGCGCAGATCGTGGGAGATGGCCCGGAGAAGGTTGGCCCGGAGGGTCTCCTGGTGGGCCCGTTCCTCCACCGCCTGCTTCTCCCGGACCGTCATCTCCTTCTCCAGGGCCAGGCCGCACTCATCCAGAATCGCCACCATAAAATTCTTCTCAAAGGCCTCGGGCTTCTCCCGGTTCTTGGTGACGATGGCCGCCACAGCCAGGGCGCCGCCGGTGCCCCGGATGGACATATACAGGCACTTGGCGCTGGGCAGGGTGTTGGTGGTGGCGCCGGCGTGCTTGTTGTTCTTAAACACCCATTCCGCCACGCCCCGCTCGGACTCCGTCAAAAATTCCGACAAGTCCGTCCCTGGAGAGACGGGAAAGAGGGTGGGGCTCAGCTCCCCGTTTTCCTCCCGCTGGTAGATCACCAGGTCCCGGTCCAAAAGCTTGTTCAGCTGGTGGGCGGTCAGGGCCAGGATGGCCTGGCTCCCCTCCGCCTTCTGGAGCTTTTGGCTGGTCTCCAGGAGGATGGCGGTGCGGTAGGCCTTCTCCGCGTTGAGCCTGGCCTGCCGCTTCATTCGGGTGGTCAAAGAGCTGCCCAGAAAGGCCACCACGAACATCACACCGAAGGTGGCGATATAGCTGGGGTCGCTCATAAAGGTAAAATAGGGGTGGGTAAAAAAGAAATTAAAGATCAGCACCGACAGCACCGAGGCCGCCACACTGTAACTCCGGCCTGTGGTGACCATGGCGATGCCCAAAACCCCCAAAATATAGAGCATGATGACATTGGAGTTGGCAAACCCCCAATGGCTGAACAGGGCACCGCCCAGGGTACACAGCAGCAAAATTCCCAACATCTTGGCCAGGTCCTTGGGGGAGAACTTTTCCTGGGACTGCCGCAGCCGCCGCAGCCGCTTGCTCTGCCGGGCCGTCTGGTCCGGGATGATATAGAGGTCCAGGTCGGGCGCCAGTTCATTGAGCCGGTCCACCAGGTTTTTGGGGGAGGTGAAGCCCCGCTTCCGGGGGCTCCGGCCCAGAACCACCTTGGAGATACCACTGATCCGGGCGTACTCCGCGATCTGTACCGCCGGGTCATCCCCATAGGCCGTGGCAATGCGGGCGCCCAGCTCCTCGGCCAGGTGGACATGATCCCGCAGGCGTTTCCTGTCCTGCTCCGATTGGGAGGCAAAGTCCGACGTCTCCACAAACAGTGCTGTAAACGCCCCGTGAAAGGCCTTGGCCATCCGGGCCGCGGTGCGGATGACCTTGGCGTTGGAGGGCGCGCCGGACAGGCAGATCAAAATATGCTCCCCCGCCTTGGGCTTCACCTCCCCCTGAAACCGGGGGGAGCTCTCCAACTGGTCCGCAGTGCGCCGGAGGGCAATCTCCCGGAGGGAGGCCAGATTTTTCAGGCTGAAAAAATGATCCAGGGCCTGGGCCGCCTGGGGCCCCCGATAGATTTTCCCCTCCCGGAGGCGTTCCAGCAGGTCCGCCGGCTCCAGGTCCACCACCTCCACCTGGTAGGCCGAGTCAAACACATTGTCGGGCACCCGCTCGGACACGGAAATGCCCGTGATGGAGGCCACCACGTCGTTGAGGCTCTCCAGATGCTGGACGTTCACCGTGGTGTACACATTGATCCCCGCCCGCAGCAGCTCCTGGATGTCCTGATACCGCTTGGTGTGGCGGCTGCCGGCGGCGTTGGTGTGGGCCAGCTCATCCACCAGCAGCAGCTGGGGGTGGCGGGCCAGGGCACCGTCCAAGTCAAACTCCTTCAGGGAGATGCCCTTGTACGTCACGGTTTTGGTGGGCAGGACCTCCAGCCCCTCCAGCAGCGCCATGGTCTCAGGCCGGGTGTGGGGCTCAATATAGCCGGCCACCACGTCAACCCCCGCCTCCTTGGCACGGTGGGCGGCCTCCAGCATGGCGTAGGTCTTCCCCACGCCGGCGGCATAGCCAAAAAAGATTTTTAATCTTCCCCCAGGGGGGCCGTCCGCATTCTGGATGCTGCGCAGCAGCTGCTCCGAATCCGGCCGTCTGTCTTCTTCCTTCACAGAACTCCCTCCTTCTTGTCTCCAGGCTGCACTGGCAGCCCGCTCTCACCCCGCCAGCCGGGATGACTTCCCGCCCTTCTCCCGGGGCTTCTCCTGCTCCGGGGGGGTGGGCCACTGGCGGGACAGCCAAGGCATGTCCTCCCGCTCCTTCGATCTTGCCCCTCTCCCGGCGGACCGGCCGGAGGTCCCTATGGCAAAGAAACGCGCGACGCGCCCCACCACGAAATAGCCCCCTATGCCGAACCCCAGCAAAGCCACCGCCAGCAGCACCGATTCCATACGCGCCCCTTCTCTCCCTTGCGGTTTCGAAATCCCCGCCTCTGGTGTGCTTTCCCTTTCCATCATACGACGGGGAATGGGATTTGAACAGGGGATTCCTTTTCTTACTCCCCATTATACCCCCAAAGAGATATGGGTGAGATTTGTATTTTCCGCCCCCTGTTAAGGTTTTATAAAGGGCCCTCTGTCACCGTCCCTTCTTAATGAGAGTTTAACGCCCAGGCAGGATTCTAAACCGCATCCTAATTTTTTTCGGGGTACAATAGGCACGGAATCCTTGACACAGGGCCGTCCGCGCCCAGCCCAGGGAAGGAGCAAGATCCCCATGAGATATCCCTTTCAAGTCATCAAAGAGTGGCAGATTCCTTTAACCCCACTGCCCAAAACCTATCCCGCCACCGCAGCCTTTCTGGAGTTGATGGTCACGCTGGACGAGCTCTTTGACGAGTTCCCCGCTGTGCTGCGCCTGCCCGAGGGCACCGCCCTCACCCTGCTGTACCGGGACGTGGTGTACAGTGACCAGGATATTTTGAACAGCGTAGGCGGCTTGGCCTGCCATATCAGCGAGACCTGCTCCCTGACCTTTTACGGCACCACCGAACACCGGGAAACCGCGGAAATGACCGTCCGTCCCGGCAGCTCCCCCAAGAAAGGGCGGGTTTTGACCCGTTCCCTCTCCGGCCGC
>OLOK01003121.1_pt1 | contig 10512 bp, 5 predicted proteins | sample 1672591 | NCBI WGS metagenome assembly OLOK01 (sample SAMEA3136703, study PRJEB25190) | human gut metagenome | biome: human gut; feature: human-associated habitat; material: faeces | place: Austria | collected 2013 | reverse complement strand
TTTATTTTTGTGGTTTATAAGAAAACTTTTAACAGTGTAATGTATTCCACCGGTTTTGCCATGACTCTGGTGGGGATGACTATGGTGACTACTCTGGTAATCCTGGCAGTAACATCAAACGTTGTGTTGTCGCTTGGTATGGTTGGTGCTCTTTCTATTGTGCGCTTTCGTGCAGCAATCAAAGAGCCTATGGAGATTGTGTATCTGTTCTGGGCTGTAGCTGCAGGAATTGTAATTGGTGCCGGAATGCTGCCGCTGGCTGTGATTGGCTCTGGTATTATTGGTGTGATCCTGATTCTTTTTGCCAATAGAAAGGTACATGACAATCCATATCTGCTGATTCTGGACTGTCAGGACGAGAATGCAGAAAATGCAGCTGTTTCCCTCATGAAAGAAGCCGTAAAAAAGTATGCCGTGAAATCAAAGACGGTAAATGCACAGGGAATTGAATTTACAGCAGAGATTCGGATGAAAGATGGGGAGACTGCTTTTGTGAATCGTCTCAATGAGATCACAGGCGTGGAAAACGCGACTCTGGTAAGCTATAACGGAGAATATATGTCCTGATGGGAATTGCTCAGAGACAATCCGGGAAGTGCAGAAAAAATCCTGAAAAGTTCTGCGAGGCGTTCGGTGTGAACAGTACTTCCCCTGACAGATTTTCAGGAAAAGGATGAGAAAAAACTGACAGGAGGAATAGACATATGGTTACAAATAAATATATAACAAAAATCATTTCTGCACTTATGGCACTGGCGGTGATTCTCTGTCTTGCGACATCCGCTTTTTCCAAGCAGCTTCAGGCTGTTTACGGAAATAATGCTGTGACCATGGAATACGAAACCGAACTGTTTGATACAGACCAGGTTATGGATATCGATATTCTTATGGATGAGGATGACTGGAATGAGATGCTGGAAAATGCTATTTCTGAAGAATATTATTCCTGCGATGTTGTGGTAAATGGCAAGAAGTTCTATTCTGTGGGAATACGGCCCAAGGGAAATACCAGCCTTTCGTCTATTGCAAGTGCCCCCGATACAGATCGGTACAGCTTTAAACTGGAATTTGATCATTACATTAAAGGGCAGACCTGCTATGGTTTAGATAAGCTAATCCTGAATAATAATTATGCAGACGCTACCAATATGAAAGAAGCTGTTGTTTATGATATGTATCAGTATCTGGATGTGGATGCATCACTTTATAATTATGCAAAAATCTGTGTAAACGGAGATTACCGGGGCATGTATCTGGCTTTGGAAGCTGTAGAGGACAGTTTTATGCTGCGCAATTATGGCACAGAAGATGGAAATCTGTATAAGCCGGAAAGCATGGGTGTTGGCGGCGGTGATGGGGAGGAAGGGAAAGATGGAGGCGAATTTCCCGGTATTGACGCAGAAAAGGTAGGAGAAGACAGTCAGGAAAGTGATGGTGAAAAGACAGGAGAAGACAGCCAGAATAGTAACAGGAAGGAAAACGAGGAATCCGGTACAGACAATGGGGAAACGGCGGAAAGTGAAAAAGAAAGCCCATCAGCAAGCAGTGAAAGTCAGATGCCACAGGGAGGCGGTTTCCAAGGTGGTGCACCGCAAATGGGAAATCCGCCGGAGAATATTCAGATGCCCCAGAGTGAAAATGACAAAATGCCAGATGAATTTCAGTTTTCCCAAAATGGTGAACAATCTGAGGATATTGATTTTTCAGATTTTAAGATGGGTGCCATAGGTGGCAGCGGAGGCGCGGATCTGAATTACACAGATGATGACCTTGACAGCTACTCCACTATCTGGGACGGAGAAGTTACCAGCTCGGGCAAAAAAGATCATAAGCGCGTGGTAGAAGCCCTGAAGAATATTAGTGAAGGCACAGATCTTGAGACGTATATGGATGTAGACAATATCTTGAAATATATGGCAGTTCACACCTTTGTGGTAAACGATGACAGTCTTTCCGGTACAATGGCCCATAATTATTATCTCTATGAATACAACGGTAAACTGAATATTCTCCCATGGGATTACAATCTTTCTTTTGGAGGAATGTCCATGGGTGGTGGAATGGGAGGTCAGTCTTCTGGTGCCACATCTGTGATAAACGATGCTATTGACACACCATTTTCTATTACAAACTTCTTTGATGCATTGCTGGAAAATGAAGAATATCTGGCGAAATACCATGAGTACTTAAATGAGCTTGTAGAGAAATATGTAAATGGCGGTGAATTCCAGAAAACTTATGAGCGGATCCGCAGCCAGATTGATGAGCTTGTGGCAGAAGATCCCACTGCATTTTACAGCTATGAAGAGTATGAGGCAGCTGTCGAAATGCTGTATGAAGTAATAAATCTCCGCGGGGAAAGTGTAAGCGGTCAGTTGGACGGCACAATTCCTTCCACAGATGATGGACAGAAGGCGGACTCATCCACTCTTATAGACGGTTCCGGCATTGAACTTAGTGTGATGGGAAGTATGTCCATGGGAGGTGGAGCAGGAGAAGGCATTGGAGTTCCCGGCGGAAGAGGTGATGGAGGGCAGATGAGAGCTCCTGGCGGAAGCGTTGATGAACAGCAGACAGGAGCTTCCGGTAAAGAGGCTGGTAATTCAGATGGAAATGAAGCATTACAAAAAACAGAGTCAGGTGGTGTATAATAAGAAAAACGGAGTTGAAAAGCCATGGTTAATCCGTTATAATTTTCATATATAAATACATGAAAAAAGTTTTTTTTCAGAAAATTGTATGTTGCTGGTCATGGGGTGGACAGCAACGACTATATGAAGGGGGATTTTTCTATGACGAAAATGAAGAAGATTTGCATACCTGTTCTTGCAGCTGCAGCCCTTGCATTTTCAGTTCCCGGAACTACGCAGGAGGCAGAGGCTTCCTGTAATACTTACCGTGTGAATGTTGTTACTGGATATCTGGCTCTTCGGACAGATACATCCTATAATAGCGGTAATGAGATTGGAGAGCTTTACAGTGGCGATCTGGTGGAAGTGATGGATTACACTGGTGCCACTGGTTACTGGTATGTATACTCTCCTAAGTATGACGATTTCGGATACGTGAATAATGATTATCTGGATTCTGTGACATCTTCCGTATCTTCCTATGATACAATGTGGACCGTAAGCGTTTCCACCGGATATCTGGCTCTTCGCAATGTACCGGAATATGATGCATCTAATGAAATCGGTGAGCTCTATTCAGGAGATACCGTCTGGGTTTCCGACAGCAGCAATTCTCAGTACTGGTATGTGTATTCCCCGAAACTGGACGGCTATGGATATGTGAACCAGGAGTACCTGTACAGAGAAGAGGGACTGGATACAGATTCCAGCTATTTTGGCGAAATAAGAACGGTCAGTGTTGCCAAGGGCTATCTGGCACTTCGCAATATGAAGGCATATGATGCTTCCAATGAAATCGGGGAATTATATTCCGGTGATACCGTACAGCTTCTGGATACAAGTGATTCCCAGTACTGGTATGTGTATTCCCCGAAATATGATACCAATGGATTTGTAAACAAAGATTATCTGGTGGGTGGAAATGCATATGCTACCTTGTATGTAAAAGTGCCTACCGGCTATCTGGCTCTTCGATCCGCTATGGGATATGATGCGGCAAATGAGATTGGTGAACTGAATACCGGTGATACTGTGGTAGTAATTGATTCCAGTTCGGATAAATACTGGTATGTATATTCTCCACGCCTTATGAAATACGGATATGCGGATTGTAATTATATATTCTGCAATTGATGAGCAGGAAAGAAAAACAGCCTCTGACTTTTTTACTGGGAAAGTCAGAGGCTGTTTTTGAAATAACTATAATTTTTATAACTGCACACTTGAATTCATATCCTACGCGATTGGTATAGTTGTTACTGTTTACTCCGTGACCAGTAACGTATAGTTATCTTTATAGAAATTTCATACTTTCTCTGATTGAACAAAAAAACCTGCAATGCTATACTAAAATTAAAATATATTTGAAAAACAGGAGTGTGATAAATTGCAGGATACCATAGAAAACTATATTCACCTTGAAAAGGTTTCCAAGATTTATGGAACAAAAGAAGTAAAAATAATCGCAGTAGATGAGATCAGCTTTAACATAGCAAAAGGCGAGTTTGCCGTGATCGTAGGTCCCAGTGGCGCTGGTAAGACTACGGTTCTGAATATTCTGGGAGGAATGGATACTGCCACCAGCGGTCAGATCTGGGTAGATGGAAGGAATATAGCGAAATACAATAACCGCCAGCTCACCAGCTACCGCAGGGACGATATTGGATTTGTTTTTCAGTTTTATAATCTGGTTCCCAATCTGACAGCTCTGGAAAACGTAGAACTGGCAGGACAGATCTGTAAGAACCCCATGGATCCGAAAACTGTTTTGGAAGAGGTGGGCCTGAAAGACAGACTTGGAAATTTTCCTGCCCAGTTATCAGGCGGTGAACAGCAGAGAGTTTCCATTGCAAGAGCTCTTGCCAAGAATCCGAAGATGCTCCTTTGTGATGAGCCTACAGGTGCGCTGGATTACCAGACTGGTAAGGCAATTCTCAAGCTTTTACAGGATATGTGCCGCCAAAAGGGGATGACAGTAGTGGTTATCACTCATAACTCTGCATTGACGCCTATGGCAGATCGCGTGATTAAAATAAAAAACGGCAAGGTGGCACAGATGACTTTGAATGCCCACCCAACCCCGGTAGAAGAAATTGAGTGGTAGGTGAGAGATGAAAGCATTAAGAAAAGAATTCTGGATGGAGATCCGGAAAAGCAAATCCAGGTTTATCTCCATTCTTCTGATCGTGGCTCTCGGAGTGGCCTTCTTTTCCGGTATTCAGGCTTCCTCGCCGGATATGCGCTATTCCGGAGATGCCTATTATGACGAAAGCAGCCTGATGGATATCAAGGTTGTGGGCACAATGGGCCTGACATCTGATGATGTTTCTTCTATAGAAAGTATAGATGGCATTGAGTCCGCAGAAGGTGCCTGGTCTACCGATGTGATGTGCGGAGAAGGCCAGAAGCAGAAGGTTCTTCACATTGAATCCATAAATGACACAGTGAATAAACTGGATGTGCAGGAGGGACGCCTTCCGGAAAAAAGTGGAGAGATTTTTCTGGATAGCACATTTGCTTCTACCAATGAATATAAGGTAGGAGATAAGGTGGCTTTGCGTGAAGAAGGAGATTCCCCCGTTCTTGTGACCACAGAATATACGGTAGTGGGAACTGGAAGAAGTCCTCTTTATATTTCCTTTAATAGAGGAAATACCACCCTTGGAACTGGTGAAGTCAATGGATTTGGATATGTGCTCCCGGAAGATTTTGACCAGGAAATTTATACGCAGATTTATGTGACCGTTCATGGAGCAAAGGGTCTTACAAGTTATACAGACGGTTATGAGAATCTGATCGCCAAGATCAAAGACCGTGTTGAAAACATAGCAGATGATCGCTGTCAGATCCGCCTTGCAGCTGTGAAGGCAGATGCACAGGAGGAAATCAATGATGCCCAGAAGAAGCTGGACGATGGGAAAAAAGAGGCAGATGAAAAACTTGCTGACGCAAAAGAAGAATTAGATAAAGGTGAAAAGGATTTAGAAGACGGCAGGCAAGAGTATGAAGATGGAAAATCCCAGTTAGAAGACGCAAAAACAGAGCTTGCCGATGGGAAAAAACAGCTGGAAGATGCGAAGACAGAGCTTGCTGATGGGAAAACCCAGTTAGAAGATGCGAAAGCGCAGCTTGCTGATGGAAAAAGTCAGCTGGAATCTGCCAAGAGTCAGCTTTCCTCCAGCAAAAGCCAGCTTGACACTGCCAGAAGCCAGCTGGATGATGGATGGAGTCAGGTAAATGCAGCAAAAGCCCAGCTTGCTGACGGACAGGCTCAGCTTGATTCCGCGCAGAAGCAGGTAACCAGTGGTCTGGCAGAATTAGAGGAAAATCAGAAGACTTTAGATGAAAATAAAGCGAAACTTGCAGATGGAAAAGCCCAGATTGAGGCAGGCGAGCAGCAGTTAGAAGCCGCAAAGCAGACTTTGACAACAAAGCAAAGTGAACTGGATCAGTCAAAAGCGGAGATCATTGCCGGACAGCAGCAGATCGAAAGTACCAGAACCCAGTTAAATGCCCAGAAGCAGCAGATTACAGATGGACTTTCCCAGGTATCAGCAGGAGAAGCACAGCTTCAGGATGGAATAAGTGCTTTGGAAAGTGCAAAAGCTCAGCTGACGGAGCTGCAGAGTCAGCTTGAGATAGTACGCGCAAGTTACAACGCAGCACTGGAAAATCCGGATGCTTCCCAGGAGGAAATAGATATTCTGGCAGCTCAGGTGTCTGCACTGGAAGAACAGGAGGCGGCGGTAAGCCAGCAGATTCAGGCAAGTGAAGCGCAGATTGAGAGTCAGCGGCAGCAGCTTGCAGCGACCAGAAGTGAGTTGGAAAGCGGGCTTGCAGCAGTCGAGAATGGACTTTCCCAGCTTTCTCAGAAAGAAAGCGAGCTGAATGCTGGACGGGAACAGATAACAGCAGGTCAGGCAGAGATTGACGCCGGATGGATTCAGATTCAGGAACAGGAGAATACTCTTGCTGCTTCGAAAGCTGAGATAGAGGCAGGGGAACAGGAACTGGAAAAAGGTCAGAAGCAGTTAAAGGCAGCAAAGAAAAAACTGAATAAAGCCCAGAAAGAAATTGATTCCAATGCAGAGACCCTGGCTGCCGGACAGGCGGAACTGGATGCCAATGTGGCAAAGCTGAATGACAGCGAAGCGCAGTATGCTTCCGGCCTGGAACAGTATCATTCCGGTGCCCGGCAAATTGCGGAAAATGAGGCAAAGCTTACTTCCGGTGAACAGGAGATTGCAGAAAATGAGGCAAAACTTGCCGATGGTGAGAAAGAAATTGCAGACAATGAGAAGAAGCTTGCAGACGGTGAAAAAGAGATTACAGACAATGAGAAAAAGCTTCAAGATGCGGCTAAAGACTTGAAAAAAGGTGAGAAAGACCTTGCAGATGGAAAGAAAGAGTACGAAGACGCCAAAAAAGATGCGGAGGATGAGATTGCCGAGAATCAGCAAAAGCTGAATGATGCGAAAAAGGAACTGGAAGATCTGGAAATGCCGGAGTGGATGGTCACAGATAGGGAGGATCTTCCGGAATATACGGATTACGGTGATAATGCAGACCGTCTTCGAAACATCGGTCAGGTTTTCCCGGTCATCTTTTTCCTGGTAGCGGCATTGATCAGTCTTACCACTATGACTCGTATGGTGGAGGAGCAGCGAACCCAGATCGGTACCTTGAAGGCATTGGGATATAAGAAGTCTGCTATTGCAGCAAAATATATCTGTTATGCATTTTTTGCAACTCTTCTTGGCAGTGTGCTGGGAATGCTGATCGGAGAGAAAATCATTCCATACATTATTATAACTGCTTATGGAATTATGTATCATAACGTGGCAAATACCATTTCCATTGATTATCAGCCTGGCTTCGCACTGATCGCTTCCGCAGCCTCTGTTGTATGTACAGTTGGAGCGACTCTTTTTGCAAGTGGAAAGGAGCTGCAGGAGACACCGGCCTCTCTTATGCGCCCACCGGCTCCGAAAGAGGGCAAGCGGGTATTGCTGGAGCGGCTCACATTTATATGGAAGCATTTAAGCTTTTCCTGGAAGTCCACAATTCGAAATCTTTTCCGTTACAAGAAGCGCCTAATCATGACGGTCTTTGGAATTGCAGGAAGCATGGGACTGATGCTGGTTGGCTTTGGGATTCAGGATTCCATCAGTGATATTGCCGCTATTCAGTACCGGGAGCTTCAGCATTATGACGGAATGGTGATTGAGGACAGCGATGCTACAGAGGAAGAACATGCAGAGCTGTTTGAATACATGAAGGAAAATGAGCAAATCGCCCATTGCAATCGGGTACAGATGACGAAGATCAGTGCTCCGAAAGGCAGCTCCAGCGTCAGTATTTATCTGTTTGTGCCAGAGAGCCTGAGTGAGTTTGCAAAGGATGTAACCTTAAAGAACCGTATTACCGGGGAAACATATGAGCTTACCGACGAAGGTGCTGCTATTTCCGAGAAAACAGCATCCCTGCTGGGATTAAAGGTGGGAGATATGATTCCCCTAAAAAAGGGAGATAAGGAATATAAGGTGAGGGTGGCTGTGATCACAGAGAATTATATGAGCCATTACCTTTATATGACGCCCAGGGTTTATGAGCAGACGTTCGGGGAAAAGCCGGAGTATGAGAACATTGTGTTTACTATGCAGGAAGACTGCAAGGATGATCTGGAAATGGCAGGAAGCCGGATCCTTGCTAATCCTGGTGCTCTCAGCATCAGTTATACCAGTAGTCTGGCATCACAGGTTGACCGTATGCTGAGCACTCTGGATGCGGTGATCCTGGTGCTGATCGTTTCCGCAGGAATGCTGGCTTTTGTGGTATTGTATAATCTGAATAATATCAATATTACAGAAAGACAGAGGGAGCTGGCAACTTTGAAGGTGCTTGGCTTCTATGACGGAGAGGTCTCCCAGTATGTGCTTCGGGAAAACGTGATCCTGACAGTGCTTGGAATTATGTTTGGAGCAGTGTTTGGAATTCTCATTCACAGGTATGTGATTACTACGGTTGAGGTGGATGCAGTTATGTTTGGACGTAATATTAAGCCGTTGAGCTTTTTATACAGTGGAATTCTGACAAGCATATTTTCCATTGTGGTGAATGGGGTGATGCATTTTAAGCTGAAAACTATTGATATGGTGGAATCCTTAAAGAGTGTGGAATAAAAAATATTGAGAAAACACTGTCTGAGCGGTGTAATTGAGAAATTTTGAAATTAGCTTGACAAGCCGGAAGAATGCAATTATAGTTATATCCATAAAAGTGGCGGCTTTTTCCGGATATTTACAAGGAGATCAGACCGCTGCAGCGAAAAGCGTTGAAGAAGAGGAGTAAGTAAATGCCCTCCCAGAGAGAAATGTCCAGGGATAACTGTGGTGGAAGACATTTTGAGATCCGCATTCACTGAAGGTAGCTTCTGAGCCGGGAAACTGAACAAGCAGTGATATCTGCAGTAAGTTTTCACGCAATTCCAGCGTTACAGGAAAGAGATATGTGTACAACAGAGCGAAGACTGTAAATGAATTCAGGGAAACAGTACTTTGCATTTTGCACATAATGAAGGTGGTACCGCGTTAATTTCGCCCTTCACACAATTGTGTGAGGGGCTCTTTTTTTAGGAGGAAAATCATGAGCAAAGAACTTGCAAAGACCTACGATCCAAAAGGAATCGAGGAACGTCTTTACCAGAAATGGATGGACAACGGATATTTTCATGCAAAAGTAAACCCGGATAAGAAACCATTTACCATTGTTATGCCGCCGCCAAACGTAACCGGACAGCTGCATATGGGACATGCACTTGATGAAACTATGCAGGACATTCTCATCCGTTTCAAGAGAATGCAGGGCTACGAAGCACTGTGGCAGCCGGGAACTGACCATGCAGCTATTGCTACAGAGGTTAAGGTTACTGAGAAACTGAAAAAAGAAGGCATCGACAAGGCAGAAATCGGCCGTGAGAAATTCCTGGAATATGCCTGGGAGTGGAAAGAAGAGTACGGCGGAAAAATTATCAACCAGCTGAAGAAGCTTGGTGCTTCTGCAGACTGGGAGCGAGAGCGCTTCACCATGGATGAGGGATGCTCCAAGGCTGTACAGGAAGTCTTCATCAAGTTATATGAAAAAGGCTACATCTACAAAGGTTCCCGTATCATCAACTGGTGTCCGGTATGCCAGACTTCCATTTCCGATGCAGAGGTTGAGCATGAGGATCAGGACGGATTTTTCTGGCACATCAATTACCCGGTTGTTGGAGAAAAAGGAAAATTCGTGGAAATTGCAACAACACGTCCGGAAACACTTCTTGGAGATACTGCAGTTGCAGTAAACCCGGATGATGACCGTTACAAAGACATTGTTGGCAAAATGCTGAAGCTTCCTCTCACAGACAGAGAGATCCCGGTTATTGCCGATGAGTATGTTGATAAAGAATTTGGTACCGGATGCGTAAAGATCACACCGGCACATGACCCTAACGATTTCGAGGTTGGAAAGAGACACAACCTTCCGGAAATTAACATCATGAATGATGATGCTACCATCAATGAGCTGGGTGGTAAATACGCCGGCATGGATCGTTACGAAGCAAGAAAAGCCATGGTAGAGGATCTGGACAAGCTTGGCCTTCTGGTGAAGGTTGTTCCGCACAATCACAGCGTTGGAACACATGACCGCTGCCATGCAACCGTAGAGCCGATGATCAAGCCTCAGTGGTTTGTAAAGATGGATGAAATGGCAAAAGCTGCTATCAAGACTCTTGAGGATGGAGATCTGAAATTCGTTCCGGAGCGTTTTGACAAGACTTACCTTCACTGGCTGGAGAACATCCGTGACTGGTGTATTTCCCGTCAGCTCTGGTGGGGAC
>OLOK01003116.1_pt1 | contig 10538 bp, 8 predicted proteins | sample 1672591 | NCBI WGS metagenome assembly OLOK01 (sample SAMEA3136703, study PRJEB25190) | human gut metagenome | biome: human gut; feature: human-associated habitat; material: faeces | place: Austria | collected 2013 | reverse complement strand
GAGCCCACGTCACACTGGCCCTCTCCGGCGCCTCTTCGACAAGGAGAGCCGAGAGGGCCGGGCACGAGGCGATAGGGGAGAGGCCCGCCGTGGCCGGGCGCACAAGCGCCACCAGCCCGGCGCCCTCCCCGAACCATCGCCTCGCGATCCGCCTTCCCCAGCGGGAAGGCCCATGAAGGAGCCCTATGGTTAAGAAGCTGCGCGGCCTCGCGCCGTTGCTGGTCATCGTGATCGGACTGCTCGTCCTGTTCTACCCGACGATCAGCAACTTTCTCGTCATGAAGAACGCCTCGCGCGTCGTCAGCAACTACGACGCGGCCGTCGAGGCACTCTCCGACGAGGAATACCGCAGCATGATCGACGCCGCGCACGCCTACAACACCAGACTCGCCGAGGAAAGCTCCGGCACCACCAGCGCCCTCACCGGAGCGGTGAACACCGAAGCCACCGACGCCGAGTACATGAAGCTCCTCAACCTCGCCGGCGACGGCATGATGGGATACATCACTGTGCCTAAGCTCAAGGAGACCCTGCCGATTTATCACGGCACTTCCGAGAAAGTGCTGCAATCCGGCATCGGTCACTTGGAACAGACCTCACTGCCAGTTGGCGGCGCGTCCACTCATGCGGCGCTGTCTGGCCACCGAGGGCTGCCCACGGCAAAACTGTTCACGGACTTGAACCTTATGAAAAAAGGCGACAAGTTCTATATCACAATACTTAAAGACACGTATGCGTATCAGGTCGATAAGATCACTACCGTTCTGCCGACCGATGCCAAACAACTGGCGATTGAGCCCGGCAAGGATTTGGTCACGCTCATCACTTGTACGCCGTATGCGGTCAATACGCATCGGCTGCTGGTGCGTGGCCATCGCATCCCATACGCGCCGCAGCAGCAGGATGACGCCAAATCCACGTTCCACGTGGACATTCCGCTGCAGTATTTGTTGCCGTCTCTTGCACTGATTGCCTTGCTTATCGCATGGCATTTGTGGCAGCGGCATGAGCGGCGACGCCGGCAGAGTGGGAGCGCCAAGGTCGCATCTGGTGATTCTGACTCTGCGGATATCGAGCCGGACGGTGACTTGCCTCCTCAGACAGCCAATACAAATAATCAATCACATTCATCACGGCGGAAAGGACCGGGCAGACATGTTAGACCTGCATAGCGGAAGCGAATATGGTGCGGCGCGCATTGCTGCCATGATTGCCGCCACCATTACTATCATCCTCACTGGTCTTGTGTCTTTCGGCTTCATGGTGCCATACGCGCAAGCTGATTCCTTCGGCACTCTCACCATCAATGCCGTATGGGGCCGAGACACGGCTTCGCCCAAATCACTTGCCGGCGATACTTATGCCATCGTGCGCGTCGCCACTGTCACAACGAACAATGATGGTAGCGTTTCCTCATATAAAACCGTCAGTGATTTTTCCGGTCTCACTGCCGATTGGGAACGCCTGACATCGAGCGAATATCACGATGCCGCCAAGAAGCTGGCTGCACACGCGGCGAAAAACAAGCTATACCAGCATTCCGGCACCACCAATGCAGCTGGCCAACTTACTTTCCAGAACCTACCGCTTGGCCTATATCTGGTCTCCCGCACGGATTCGGCGAAAGCCAACAAGGCATACGACTGTGATCCGTTCCTCATCTCGATTCCCGGCAGCGGAGATACGGCCGCCGATCTCAACATCACGGTAGAGCCGAAATTCAGCACCAGTACTCCGCCCACCCCGCCTGAACACGAACACAACCCAGGAGAGATGCCGGGCAATCCTGGCGTTATCGGCAATACCGGTGCCGCCGTGGGAGGTATCGCCGGTGTTGCGGCCGTCATACTTGTCATCGCATTTGCCGTGTTGAAACTACGCGTGCGATATCGCTCCGATGATACCGAGTCATCACACCAGTTCCGTGCCGACGGAGGAAAAGCATGACGCATAGCAAGGCCTCGTTCTCATCCGCACAGATAAAACGTCTGATCAAGCTGCGGGCGGTGGTGAAGGTATCGCCATCACGCATCAGGTATGCCGAGTGGTTCAAACGGGAATGCGTGATGCGCGCCGATGCCGGCGAATCGCCCACGTACCTGTTCCGTGAGGCGGGACTAGGGCCTGAGCTCATAGGCGAAAAACGTATTGAACGCTGCATGGACCGATGGCGGAAGAAAATGCAGCTGGAAGATCTGGAAGTGGCAAGCAGCCCGGAACGCCTGTTTTCTGTGGATATGGACACGGAGCAAGACAGAGAAGTCAGCAAGGTCGATGTGCGTGACGTGCGCGATCTGATCATCTGCAAGCAAACACGTTATATCGAGAGCCTGCAGCGGCAGATCGATGAGCTGCGTTTGCAGCTTGCACAGCAAACCAAGTCCAACGATATGCAATGAGCGGCATGGGGCGAGTTGAATCGTCCGTAAACATAACGCGCCGAAGTCGTGGCAAAGGAGCACACATCGCGAACGACACGTAAAATCGAACACATGGAGTTGAACGAATTGCCCCAGATGGATCCGCGTGCGCTGAAGGCCACGTCTGTCAAAGCCGAAGACGAACACGCCAATTCAGCCGAACCGCAAGCACTGAAAATCACCGCCGCCAGCTCGAACCCAAAGATGTTCACGCTGCCCTGGCACAAGCCCTTGGCCACCTGGCCTAAGGACCTGCTGGCCAACCTGCCGCGAGGCATCTCCCGCCACGTCGTGCGATTCGTGCACGTGGGCGACGAGGTGTACGCCATGAAGGAGATCACGCGCCAGGTGGCCGAGCGAGAGTACGAGATCCTGCGTCGACTGCAGAAGCTCGAACTGCCAACTGTGACCCCGATCGCCGTGGTCATCGGCCGTCATACCCGTGAAGGGGAGCCGCTGGAGGCGATTCTGGTCACCCGGCACTTGAAGTTCTCGCTGCCGTACCGTGCGTTGTTCGCCCGCAACCTGCGCCCGGACACCGCCGAACGACTGATTGACGCCCTCGCCGTGCTGCTGGTGCGCCTGCACCTGGCCGGCTTCTACTGGGGCGATGTGTCCCTGTCGAACGTCCTGTTCCTGCGCGACGCCGACGCTTTCTCCGCCTTCCTGGTGGACGCCGAGACCGGTGACCTGCAAGCCCAGCTCACCGACGGCCAGCGCGAATACGATATCGACTTGGCCCGCACCAACATCATCGGCGAACTTATGGATTTGGCGTCCGGCAAGCTACTGCCCGGCGACGTGGATGAGATCGAGGTGGGCAACCGCCTAGTCGACCGCTACCACTCGCTGTGGAGCGCCCTGACCGACACCGACAAGTTCAACCCGGACGAAATGTGGAAGATCGAGCAGCGCGTCAACAAGCTCAACGAGCTGGGCTTCGACGTGGACGAGCTGGAAATGAAGACCGCCGAGGACGGCAAGCGTGTGCTGGTCCGCCCGCGCGTGGTGGACGCCGGCTACGCCAACCGCAAGCTGCTGCGCCTCACCGGCCTTGACGTGCAGGAGAACCAGGCCCGTCGTCTGCTCAACGACCTTGACGCCTACCGTGCCTCCACGTGGCGTGAGGGCGAGGATCTGGAAATCGTGGCCACCGACTGGATGCGTGAGGTGTTCGAGCCGACCGTGCGTATGATTCCGCGCGAATATCGCTCCCAGATCGAGCCTGCTCAGTTCTTCCATGAGGTGCTTGACCATCGCTGGTTCCTGGCGGAGAAGGCCGGCCACGACGTGCCGATGGGCGAGGCCGTGACCAGCTACATCGACAACGCTCTGCCGAGCTACAGCCTTGACTCCAAGGCACTCGCCGAACTTAACGAAGAGGCCGATTCCGGCGTCATTGACGACGAATCCACCTACAGCGACCCGGACGACGACGGCTACAACCCCGATGACGATCCGGATGCGGCAGTGTGGAGTCATTAAGCGGACAATCCGGTGGACTGTCTGTAGGTGAGCCCATCACACAAAGAAGCCCCTCAAATAGAGGGGCTTCCGTGTATGTACAACCTATTACGGCCTCAAGCGACAATCACTCCGCCGCAGCCTTGCGCCGTGCGTTGGACACCGCGTACAGGCTGATACCCGCCGCCACTGAAGCGTTCAGCGACTCAACAGACGAGCTGATCGGGATGCCGGCAATCGCGTCGCAGGTTTCGCGCACCAGTCGGCCCAAACCGCTGCCTTCCGAACCGAGCACTACAACGAGCGGATCGGATTCAAAGCCAGTCTCGCCGACGAGCTTATCGCCGCCACCGTCAAGGCCGACAACGTAGTATCCACGCTCCTTCAAGCCCTCAAGTGCCTTAGTCAGGTTCACCACGCGCGCCACCGGCATATGCGCGGCCGCACCGGCAGACACCTTCCAAGCGGCGGCGTTCACTGAAGCGGAACGGCGTTCCGGCAGAATCACACCATTGGCACCGAATGCGGCCGCCGAACGAATCACGGCACCCAGGTTCTGCGGATCGGTCACGCCGTCCAATGCGATAAACAGCGGTCGCGCAGCAATACGGGCGGCCGCCGAATTCGCGGCCTCCATTGCCTTGGCCTTCTTCTCAGCACGATCGGCCAGCTCGTTCAGCGAGGAGTACTGGAACGGATCGACCTTCAGAATCACGCCCTGATGGTTGCCAGAGCGGGCGATACGATCCATCTCCAGACGATCGGCCTCCAGCATGTGCAGGCCGTTCATACCAGCGATTTTCACGATTTCGCGAGTACGATCGTCATGTTCAATACGAGACATGATGTACAGCGTGGAAGAAGGTACGCCTACGCGCAGTGCTTCCAGCACGGAATTACGGCCGTACACCAGATCCGAAGTATCCGCCGAAGCGAACTTGTCCACTCGACGGCGGGCTGCCAGACGCGGGTCGGCCATCTGCCGACGTTCGGCCGCTTTCTTGGCCTTGTACGCCTTGTGATAGACGCGGTCCTCGGCCTTGGGAGTGGGGCCGTAGCCCTTCAGTTTGTTGCGATGCTTGCCACCCGACCCCTTGGTCGGTCCTTTTTTGATAGCCATAGGTGCTATTGTCCCAGCACCCCGCGCCAAAACGCGGCTATTCCGCCGTCGGTAGCCGGTAAGGTATTGAGAGTGAAGAAGCAGCGTATGATATTCGGACTGTCCCTGCTGTATTGGGGATTATGGTTGGCGATTCTGATTCTGTGGATGGGTCGCTTCGTGACCTCATTCTTGTCGATATATTTGGTTTCCGCGCTGCGCCTCGATGAGGGTGTGGTGGGCACAGTCGTGGCCATGTACGGCTTCGGCGCAATCATCGGCTGCCTGTTCGGCGGTACCTTGTCCGACAGATTCGGCCGCCAATCCATGATTATCATCGGCGAAATCGGCGCAGCGGCTGCCCTGCTGGTCGTTTCCGTACTCACTGATCCTGTGTCTTTAGGCGCGGCTCTGTTCGTCTATGGTGCGTTCGCCTCGCTGCCCAGCCCGGCCATCGCCGCGTATATCGCGGATGTGGTGCCTGCCGAACGTCAGCAACGTGCATACGTACTGCAATCGTGGGCGATTAATTTTGGGTACGCGATTGGACCGATTGTGGCCAACCAGCTGGTCAAGATCTCGTATTCGCTGATGTTCTACGTTGAAGCGGCGGTGATGATAGCCGTCACGATATTGCTGATTGCGTTCTTCCGCGAGGTGCGGCATTTGGGGATTACTGTATCGGTGCCAAGTGCGGTGCGCCATGAAGACGAATGCAGTGTTACCCATGCGGAATTCGCCGGCATTGAAAGGCCGAATCACTCGGATGCCGCACCGGCTGCCAGTGTCAAGGGCGCCATGTCTCGCAATTGGCGGCGCGTGCTCACCGATACTCCATTCCTCGGCTTCTCCCTGCTGATGTTCGGCTACTTCCTTGTGTACTTCCAAAGCACCTCCGGCCTGCCCATTGCCATGACGGACCTTGGTCTAGGGCTGGGCGAGTATTCGGTGCTGCTCACCATCAATGGCGGTATGTTGTGCCTGCTACAGATTCCCGCGATGAAACTGTTCGCGCGCATGGGCAATTCACGCGTGCTGGTGATGGGCCTCGCCGTAACCGTCATCGGCTATGCGGTGCAGGCCGCGGCCCATTCTTGGGGCGGATTCGCGCTTGCCGTAGTGCTGTGGACGCTGGGTGAGCTGGGCACATTCCCTATCGCCACCACTACGGTTGCCGCCATGGCACCCGCGTCGGCGCGCGGCACGTATCAGGGCGTCTACAACGTAGTGTGGTCGGCGTCGATTGCGCTGGCGCCGCTGATTGGTGGCTGGACTATCAGCAACTTCGGCGGTCGAACGCTGTGGATCGCCTGCACTGTTGTGTTGATTGCCGTGACCCTCGGTCTCAAGCTCACCAAAGGCTCGCGCGACCGCGCCATGGCCCGCAGTCTTCACGATTCGCTGTAAGCGTTATTCGGTTTGGAGATACGGGCAAGACCGCATATGGCGAGTGGTTCTTATCGAGAACTATTCTCTGCGCGTATGATGTATGGCATGCAATACATTCAACAAACCATCGTTGGCATTGATGGCAGCGAGGCGCGATTCTTTGGCTATGTGGCCGACAACAGCGAGGAGATGGAACCGGACCGTATACGCCCGGCTATCCTGATTTTGCCTGGCGGCGGCTACGCCATGACTTCTGACCGCGAAGCCGAGCCAGTGGCCCTGCAATTCCTGGCCAAAGGCTTCGCCGTATTCGTGCTGCGCTATTCGGTGCAGCCCAGCCGCTATCCGGTGGCTTTGCTGGAGGCTGCCGAGGCAATGCGCCTGATTCGCGCCAATGCGGATCAGTGGCATGTAAACCCCGCGCAAGTGGCCGTACTCGGCTTTTCCGCAGGCGGGCATCTGGCCGCCAACCTCGCCACCTCGGTCGGCGACGAAGACATCCGCGAACAGGGCGGCATGGACCCGGACGCCGTGCGCCCGAACGCGCTGATGCTCTCGTACCCAGTAATCACCGCCGGCAAGTACGCCCATCGCGGCAGCTTCCAATGCCTGCTAGGGGACCAAGCTCACAATCAGGCTTTGCTGGACAAGTTCTCCATCGAAAAGCACATCGACGCCAAAACGCCACCCGTCTTCGTCTGGCATACCATGACCGACGACGCCGTGCCCGTGGAGAACACGCTAATGCTCATCCAGGCCTGCCGGGCCGCCGGCGTGAGCATTGAGGCGCACCTGTTCCCTGAAGGCAGCCACGGCCTGTCCTTGGCCAATGCGGAAACTGCCGGTAACGGCTTCTATGCGCACATCGTCGAATGCGTGCAGTGTTGGCCTGATTTGGCTGAGGCCTGGTTGCGTCGCCTGTTCTAGGCAAAACGCTATTACGCTGTGCGCCAAGTGCGCCACGCGGTTATGGAATAATGGCAATCGTATGCATCGGCAGCAGTTGCGCCGGTGTCCATAACCGCGCAGTCCTGTGCGTCCAGCCGGGAGAGAAAACCCGGCAGCGGCCGCAAGGCTGACTACTCCGCGGCAATACCAAGGAGAACATTATGGATGATCTCAAAGATCAATCCGCAGTGTCCACGACCGCAACGAACGGGGTCGTGGAATCGGAAGAGGTGCGCGCACAGGAAGCGCTATTGGGGGATACCGATCCAAGTCTGACCAGCGCCGACGACGTGGCCAAAGCCCTGAACGTCGACCCATCCCACGGCCTGAGCGAGGAAGAAGCCAAGCGCCGACTGGCCAAATTCGGCCCGAACGAGCTCGCCAGCGCCCCGCCCGTACCGAAATGGAAGAAATTCCTGGCCCAATTCCAAGATCCGCTGGTCTACCTGCTGATCGCGGCCACTATTATCTCGGTGATCGCTTGGTTCATCGAAAAAGCCAATGCGCAGCCCGGCGCGGAAGGCGGCGAAGTGCTGCCGTTCGACGCCATCGTGATCATCTTGATCCTGATTGTCAATGCTGTGCTCGGCTATATGCAAGAAGCCAAGGCCGAGGCGGCCGTCGAAGCGCTCGCACAAATGACGGCCCCGCAGACCTCGGTGCTGCGCGATGGCAAGGTCATGCGCATCAACACCGCCGACGTGGTCCCCGGCGACATCATCGTCCTTGCGGAAGGCGATTCGGTCTCCGCTGATGGCCGACTGGTCAACGCGGCCAGCCTGCGCATCGCCGAGGCTTCACTGACCGGCGAATCCGTGCCGGTTGGCAAGAAGCCGGACACACTCACCGAAGCCAAGGCGCTGGGCGACCGCGCCAACATGATCTTCAACGGCACTTCCGTGACGCAAGGCACCGGCCGCGCAATCGTGACCGGCACCGGTATGAATACGCAGGTCGGCAAGATCGCCGACATGCTCTCCGCCACCGAAGATGAGAAAACTCCGCTGCAGAAGGAGATGGATTACGTCTCCAAGATCCTCGGCATTGCGGTGTGCGTCATCGCTGTCGTGGTGCTGGTGGCGCTCGCCGTGCTGGAAGGCTTCAACGACGTCCATGACGTGATTGATTCCTTGCTGTTGGCTGTCTCGCTGGCTGTGGCCGCCGTGCCGGAAGGCTTGGCCGCCATCCTGACCGTGGTGCTGGCGCTTGGTGTGCAGCGTATGGCCGCGCACAACGCCATCGTCAAGAAACTGCATTCGGTGGAGACCTTGGGCTCCGCTTCCGTGATCTGCTCGGATAAGACCGGTACGCTGACCCGCAACGAGATGACCGTGGAACGTGTGGTCACCCCGTCCGGCGAAGTGCAGATCACTGGCACCGGTTACGCGCCGGAAGGCCGCATGGTTATGACCGGCGGCGTCAGTCCTGAATCCGAGCAGGCCCAGATTGTGGCCGATGAAGTCGTCGCCACGCTCGTGGCCGGCACGCTCGCGAACGACGGCGAACTACGCGAGGAGAACGGCCGTTGGGAGATTGTGGGCGACCCCACCGAAGTCTCGCTGATCGTGGCCGCACGCAAGGTCAAGGCCGATCGCAAGATCAAGCGATACACGCGCGTTGGCGAGATTCCGTTCACCTCCGAACGCAAGCGCATGTCCATCATTGCCAAGGACAGCACCGATTCAGACAAGCTCACCGTGTTCGCCAAGGGCGCGCCCGACGTGCTGTTGAGCTACTGCACGCGCATCCGCGTGGGTGGTCAGGTCCGTAAGCTCACCGAAGGCGATCGCCAGTCGATTCTCGCCACCGTCGAACGTCTCTCCTCCGAGGCCTACCGTACGCTTGGCGAGGCCTGCCGTCCGCTGGAAACCGGTTCTTTGGCTGATGTGCCCGGTGTAAGCGTCAACGCTGCAGGCCAGGTGTCCGACATCGCCGATCAGGCCGAAGCCATTGAAACCGATCTCATCTGGAATGGCATGGTCGGCATTATCGATCCGCCGCGTACTGAGGTGCGCGACTCCGTGACCGAGGCCCATCGTGCCGGCATCCGCACGGTGATGATCACCGGCGACCACCCGCTGACCGCCGCCCGCATCGCCTCCGACCTTGGCATCATCGCCAAGGATGGCAAGGCCCTGACCGGCGACCAGCTCGACCAGCTGCCCGATGAGGCCGCGCTCGACAAGGCCACGTCCGAAGTGTCCGTGTACGCGCGCGTGGCCCCCGAGCACAAGCTCAAGATCGTCGAATCCTTGCAGCGCCAAGGCAACATCGTGGCCATGACCGGCGACGGTGTGAACGATGCCCCGGCAGTCAAGTCCGCGGACATCGGCGTGGCCATGGGCATCACCGGCACCGAAGTGACCAAGCAGAGCGCCAAGATGATTCTGGCGGACGACAACTTCTCCACCATTGTGGCCGCCGTACGCGAGGGTCGCGTGATCTTCGACAACATCCGCAAGTTCCTGCGCTACCTGCTGAGTTCCAATGTGGGTGAGGTGTTCACCGTGTTCCTCGGTGTGGTGTTTGCCGGCTTCCTCGGCATCCGCCAGCCGGAAACCGTGGGCGTCACCGTGCCGCTGCTCGCCACACAGTTGCTGTGGATCAACCTGCTGACCGATGCCGCGCCGGCGTTGGCTATGGGCGTGGACCCGCAGACCGACGATGTGATGGGTCGTAAACCGCGTAAGGTGACGGACCGCGTGATTGACGCCTCCATGTGGGGCGACATCATCTACATCGGCGTCATCATGGCCATCGTCACGCTGATTGGTATGGACATGCACCTGTCCGGCGGCTTGTTCACCGACCGCTCGGTGGATGCCATCGGCCATGAAGCGCAGATGACCGAGGCCCGTACGATGGGCTTCACGATTCTGGTGTTTGCCCAGCTGTTCAACGCGCTGTCCTCCCGTTCGCATCTGCAGTCCGCATTCGTGGGTCTGTTCTCCAACAAGTGGCTATGGGGTGCGATTGGTTTGTCCGTGGCGCTGCAGCTCGTGGTGATTTACGTGCCGTTCCTCAACGGTCCGTTCGGCACCGTGGCATTGAGCCCGATGGCTTGGGTGGAATGCATCTGCCTGGCCGCAATCGTGCTGATTGCCTCCGAACTGCGCAAGATTGTGCTACGCGCGATGGCCAAGCGTTAAGCCATCGCAATAGCCCTGATTGTGGGCATATAGCAGTGGGCCGGGCTCTGGTATTCAGAGCCCGGCCCA
>OLOK01003109.1_pt1 | contig 10562 bp, 6 predicted proteins | sample 1672591 | NCBI WGS metagenome assembly OLOK01 (sample SAMEA3136703, study PRJEB25190) | human gut metagenome | biome: human gut; feature: human-associated habitat; material: faeces | place: Austria | collected 2013 | reverse complement strand
GTAAAAGTGTATCATACTGTCCTGGAAGCGCAGATTGCCGGAATTGCTAAGGCAAAAGCGGGAAAGACAGGCGCGGAGATTGACGGGGCTGCCCGCGCGCAGAGAGCCGAGAGATGAGCGGGAGAGAGTCTCGTTCATGACGTCCGCGGTGAAAACATCGCCGTTCAGCGTAGTCACGGTAAGGCAGACGCCGTTGACCGCTATGCTGTCTCCGAGATGAGCGTCCTCCAGCACTTTTGAAGCTTGGATACTGAGTATCGCAGATCTCGCGCCCCTTTTTATGTTTGAAATTTTGCCTATTTCTTCTATTATTCCAGTGAACATCACGTCACCTCGCCTTCGAGAAGTATGTCGCCGCCGAGCTGAGTCAGCCTTGTGTTTTTCAGTTGGACAGCGTCGCGCATGAGCGATATGCCCTTTCCGCTGACGGGAGAAGCCCCCGCTCCGCCTATAAGCTTAGGTGAGATAAAAGCCATAACGGCATTGACTGCGCCCGATTCAAGCGCTGAGAAGTTGAGCTTGCCACCGCCCTCGAGCAGAACGCTGTCTATCTTTAAATCCGCGAGCCTGTGCATTGCGTCTGTGAAATCTATGTGTCCGTCTCTTGTCTTGCATAATTCCACAGAGCAGCCGGCGTCCTGCAAAGCTTTTGTCTTATCTGCGTCCGAGCATGACGTCAGTATTATGGTGGGCACGTCCTTTGCGCTTCGAACTATGTTTCCGGAGAGAGGAATCCGAAGGTGCGTATCAGCAACAACTCGGATAGGATTGCGCCCGCCCGGAATCCTGCATGTGAGCATAGGGTCGTCAGCGAGCACGGTGCCTATCCCCACCATTATGGCGCTCAGCTTGTCGCGGATATGGTGAACGTGCTGCCTTGCCGCCTCGCCCGTCACCCATCGGGAATCGCCCGTGTGCGCGGAGATTTTACCGTCCAGCGTCATGGCGTATTTCATCACTACATACGGCATTCCCGTTTCTATGAAGTGAAAAAATATGCGGTTTTGTTCGCGGCATTCTTTTTCGAGAACTCCGGTTGTGACTTCGAGTCCATGCGATTTGAGAATTTCTGCTCCGCCGCCTGCCTTGGCGTTGGAGTCCATAGCTCCGATGACGACTCGCTTTATCCCTGATTCAAGTATTATCTCCGTGCAGGGAGGAGTCCGTCCGTAATGCTTGCATGGTTCTAAAGTCGCGTATATCGTTGCGCCTGTCGGGTCTTCGGAGCAGTGCAGAAGCGCGTTGCGCTCGGCGTGGAATTCACCGTATTTTTCGTGATAACCTTGGCCGATTATTCTGCCGTCTTTCACTACGACAGCGCCGACGAGAGGGTTGGGACTCGTTCTTCCGCGCCCTTTCTCGGCCAGCTCTATAGCCATGCGCATATATTTTTCATCCATAATATGCCTCCGGATTAATTTAACAAAAAAATGCCTTAGATTTCTCCAAGGCACTAGGCTAACATGCTAAAATGCGGTGTATCAGATAAAACCTGATAAAAAAACCGAAATGAAACAATTCATCTCGGGCAAATACAATAAAAACGGGCTTTCACCGCAATATTACATCTTCTTCCATCCGGACTGTAACCGTCGGCATCGGAATTTCACCGATTCATGCGTCAGCGCGTATAGCGTCGGCTCGTGGGCTATAACCACCGGTAGGGACTTTCACCCTGCCCTGAAGATTCTTTATTTGACTAAATTATAACACTGTGCATTCGATCTGTCAATAGATCTGAAAAACAATGCCGTATAAAATGCAAAAAGAGGCAGGGGAAAAAACGTTGATTTTGAAACAGGTATACATTAGCTTCTTAGTTAAACTATAATCAATATTTGTTGCAGATGTTACAGACAAAATTATTAGCACTCTATCAGGTTGAGTGCTAATAATTCATAATTACGACACAGTTTATTAATAGTTTATTAACAATTGGCGTTTACAATAAAGCTGTAAGGGAGAGAGGTAAGATAACGATGCAGAAAGGGAAGATTGAATTTATAACCGTGAACAGATAGAACCCGCCTCTATAGGCGGCGGGTTCCATCTAAGGCTTCGCTCCTTGTTCACTTGTTGAATGACGGGGCGGTGTCTCTTATTGAAAAGCCAAGACAGAATACGCCGAATAAGATGTTATATTAAAGCGGCGCAGTTAAGGAGGGGGAACATTATGAACTTACAGAAATTTACACAGAAATCTTTAGAAGCTATCCAGAACGCTCAGTCTAAGGCGTCGGAATACGGCAATGCAGCTATATGTCAGGAACATATCATGTTGGCGCTTTTGGAACAGGAGCAGGGGCTCATCCCTGCGCTGCTCAGAAAAATGGGTGTGGATGAAGGCGCGTTTCATCGTGAAGTGCTCTCTAAGGTAGAAAGGCTGCCCAAGGTAAGCTACAGCGGCGAGGCGGGTAAGGTCTATGTAGAGCAGGATGTAGACGCCATGCTGAATAATGCTGAGAACACCGCTAAGCAGATGGGAGACGAATACGTATCGGTCGAACACATATTCCTGGCTATGCTGGAAAAGCCGTCCAAGGGGATGCAGGAGCTTTTCCGCACGTTCGGAGTGGATAAGGATCGAACAATGAAAACGCTCGTAGACGTCCGCGGCAATGTCCGCGTGACCAGCGATAATCCCGAAAGCACGTATGACGCTCTCGAAAAGTACGGAATAGATCTCGTTCAGAGGGCGCGCACCACGCAGGTTGACCCTGTCATAGGCAGAGATGACGAGATAAGAAATGTAATACGCATTCTTTCTCGTAAATCAAAGAACAATCCCGTGCTCATAGGTGAGCCGGGCGTAGGTAAAACCGCAATAGCAGAAGGTCTGGCGCAGAGGATAGTCAAAGGCGACGTACCCGCCAGCCTGAAGGATAAGACTATATTCTCTTTGGATATGGGAAGCTTGGTCGCAGGCGCAAAGTATCGCGGCGAATTTGAGGAAAGGCTGAAGGCTGTATTAGCAGAGATAAAAAAGAGCGACGGCAAGATAATACTGTTTATCGACGAGCTGCATCTGATAGTAGGCGCGGGCAAGACGGACGGCGCTATGGACGCGGGCAATATACTGAAGCCCATGCTGGCGCGGGGAGAGCTGCATTGCATAGGTGCGACAACGCTTGATGAATACAGAAAGTACATTGAGAAAGACGCCGCTCTGGAACGGCGCTTCCAGCCTGTTATGGTAGAAGAGCCGACTCTTGAAGATACGATTGCTATCCTGCGCGGTCTCAAAGAGAGATATGAGGTTTTCCACGGCGTTAAAATACTCGACTCTGCTATTATCGCGGCGGCCACTCTGTCTAACCGCTATATAACTGACAGATTCCTGCCTGACAAAGCTATAGACCTGGTGGACGAGGCATGCGCCATGATTCGCACGGAGATAGACTCTCTGCCTATGGAGCTCGATGTAATTCAGCGCAAAATAATACAGCTGGAGATAGAAGAAGCCGCTCTGAAAAAAGAGACGGATAAGGTATCGGAAGAGCATCTTGCAGATATACAAAAAGAGCTGACAGAGACCCGTGAGAAATTCGCCGGAATGAAGGCAAAATGGGAAGCTGAAAAGCAGGAGATAAGCAAAGTGCAGAAGCTTCGCGAAGAGATAGAGAGGGTCGGAGGAGAGATAGAGCGAGCTGAAAATGAATATGACCTCAACAAAGCCGCAGAATTGAAATACGGAAAGCTTCCGCCGCTCCAAAAGCAGCTCGAGGAGATGGAAGCTCAGCTGCATGAAAAAGGCGAGGCAAGGCTGCTCCGTGACAAAGTGACCGAGGAGGAAATCGGCCGCATAGTGGAACGCTGGACGGGAATCCCCGTAGCGAAGATGATGGAAGGCGAGCGCGAAAAACTGCTCAACCTCGACAGTATATTGCATAAGCGTGTCATCGGTCAGGATGAAGCCGTAAAGACGGTATGCGACGCCATAATTCGCTCCAGAGCCGGTATCCAAGACCCGAGCAGACCTATCGGATCGTTTATGTTCCTCGGCCCTACGGGCGTGGGCAAGACGGAGCTGGCCAAGGCTCTGGCCGAGGCTTTGTTTGACAATGAGAACAACATAGTCAGAATAGATATGAGTGAATACATGGAGAAGTACTCTGTCTCCCGCCTCATCGGCGCGCCTCCGGGATATGTAGGATACGAAGAAGGCGGTCAGCTGACGGAGGCTGTGCGCAGAAGCCCGTATTCAGTTGTGCTTTTCGACGAAGTAGAGAAAGCGCATCCTGACGTGTTCAATGTACTGCTTCAGGTTTTGGACGACGGAAGAATTACAGATTCTCAGGGGCGTACAGTGGATTTCAAGAACACTATAATAATTCTTACGTCTAACTTAGGCTCAGAGTTTCTGCTGGACGGCATTGGTGCAGACGGAAGCATCACCGAAGAGGCGAAAGCTAATGTAAACAATCTGCTGCATCGTTCCTTCCGTCCGGAGTTCTTGAACAGACTGGACGAGATAGTATTCTACAAGCCTCTGAGCAAGGAGGATATCACACGCATAATTGATCTGCTTGTGGCTGAGCTAAACAAGAGATTGGCAGCTAAGCAAATTAGCTGTTCACTGACTCCCGAGGCCAAGAATTATATTATCGACCACGGGTTTGATCCGGCTTTCGGAGCGCGTCCGCTGCGCAGATTCGTACAGCATAATGTCGAAACGCTCATAGGCCGGAGCATAATCGCAGAGGAGATACTCCCCGGCGATGAGATGGTTATTACGATGGAGGGTGATAAGCTGGGCGTTCTAAAACAGCCCAAAATGACGATTAAGTAAAAAAATATTTATCTATGTAACGCGGAAAGGCGTCTCCGATGCAACAAGAGCGGAGACGCTTTTTTAAGCAAAAAATGTACAATATTTGTGAAATGATTTAAAATAAAACTTATTTTGCTAAACTAAATATTTTTGAGGCTAAGCGGTGGATTAATAAATTGTATTATGATAAAATAATAATGTATGCGTTTTTTAGGCGCTGAGTGATGAATGAGAATTATGGAGGTAAACCAGATGAAGCACTATGACGTTGCAATCGTGGGCGGAGGTATAAGCGGCCTTATGGCGGCGCATAGGCTCCTTAGAGAATGCCCCGAGCTAAACATAACGATATTGGAGAAGGGCAAGCCTATAGAACAGAGGATATGCCCGATTGTTGCGAAAAAAACACGCTCCTGCATTAAGTGCAAATCGTGTGCAATAATGGAAGGAATGGCAGGCGCAGGCGCGTTTTCCGATGGAAAATATGTTATATCTACAGAATACGGCGGATGGCTTCCTGAGTTTTTAGAAGATGAGGTAGTAATAGACTATATAGAGCAGGCGGATAAAATACTCGTGCAGTATGGCGCGACGGAAGAGCGCTTCTATCCGAGCAATGAGCTGAAAACGTTATGCCTCAGATACGACCTGCATATGGCGCAGGCGCAGCTCAAGCATTTGGGGACAGACTCCAACTTTGAAACGATGCGTCTGATGATAGTGGATTTGGCGAAAAAATGTGAGATACAGCCGGAGACTTTTGTCAGCGATGTGGACAAGGACACGCATGTGCTTACATTGTCGCGTAAAAACGGCGTAGAAGAAAAAATATCAGCAGACAGAATCATACTCGCGGTCGGGCGTGCCGGCAGTCGCTTCTTTGAAAAATGGTGCAAGAAAAACGGAGTCCCGCTTACGAATAATCAGGTCGATCTCGGAGTCCGCGTAGAGCTGCCATACCAAATCTGGCAGCATTTCTCGGAAAAAATATATGAGCCGAAAATTTGGTACAGGAGCAAAACGTACGGCGACAGAACGAGAATGTTCTGTTTTAATGAAAAAGGCAGCGTTGTTACAGAGAACACGGGCGGAGTCCTGACCGTAAACGGTCACAGCTATCGCGACGAAAGCCGCAAAACTCAAAACAGCAATTTTGCGCTGCTTTCTACTATACGTTTTACTCAGCCGTTTAACGAACCTATAGAATACGCGCGCCATGTCGCGAGCCTTGCAAATCTCATAAGCGGCGGAGAGGTTCTTGTTCAGCGCTTCGGCGACCTCGTGAGCGGCTCGAGAACGCAGGAGAAGAGGCTGAAGCAATCTACCACGAGGCCTACTCTGGACGCAGTGCCGGGAGATTTGAGCTTGTGTATGCCTAAGCGTCAGCTTGACAATATAATTGAAACAATATATGCTTTGGATAAAATCGCGCCGGGAACGGCGAACTACGACACTTTGCTTTATGGCGTAGAGTGCAAGTATTACTCAGCCAGACCTGAGACCGACGATTTCGAGTTGGCGGGATGCGATAAAATATATGTCGGAGGAGACGGCGCCGGCATAACGCGCTCTCTTTCTCAGGCGGCGGCGTGCGGTCTGTATGTAGCGGATAAAATAATACGAGAGAAAAAAGCATAGATAACCGTGAACAGATGTCTACCCGCCTCTATAGGCGGCGGGATTCGTCTGCGGCTTCGCCTCTCGTTCATTTGTTGAACGACGGGGCGGTGCCCTTTATTGAACAAACCGAAGAGTTTTAACGCGAGCCTGACGGTCGGTCGGGCTCTTTTTATATAAAAAGCCGCCCGGTGGCTGCCGGACGGCGAAAGGGGCGGAGGGGTTAGTAATTGACTGTAGGTATTTTAAGCTTCTGCCCCTTTTTGATGGTGTTGGAGGTGATACCGGTCGCTTGCTTAATGCGAAGCGGAGTTGTGTTGTATTTCTTGGCGAGCGATTTGAGCGTATCGCCGCTTTTGACGGTGTAACTTATGCGTTTCATTTTACCGCTGTTCTGGTGAACGATTATCTTCTTGCCTGAGCTGACCTTGTTGGAAGACAGATTGTTTATCTGCTTAATATAAGTAGTGTTGGTTTTGTATTTTTTTGCTATAGAGCTTAAAGTGTCGTTTTTGCCCACGGTTACTATGACCATTTTGCTAATTCCGTTTTTCTTCCAATTGTTGTAGTCGGAAGTGTTGTGGAAATAGAAGGTGTTGCCTCCGTATATTTTATAATATTTATGGCTGCCCCAGGATGCTTTGCCGTATTTGCCGGAATCGCGGAAATACTCTACGCCTTTAGGAAGCTGAGAGCCGTATTTCAAGAGACAGCGGGCCACCTCTAAGCATTTTTTGTTGGGCTTCAGTGTTTTGAATTTGCTGGATTTAACGACAGAGAATTGATTTTTTGCGTATATGACCTCCGAAAGAGTATCGTAACCCCAGCGCTCGTAGTTTTCCAGTCTGTTTATTACGACCGAACCGGCAGCCAGACAGTCTACATAGTCTGTGCCCGCCTCGAGTTGAACGACTTTAGCGAGAAGTATTTCGTCGCTTGTGTACGAAGCTGCGCTTGCGCTGACAGGAATGGAAACCATCCCGAGCAGTATCATCGCTGATATCATTATAGATAATAGTTTTTTTCTCATATTACCTCGCTTTCCGATTCGCGTTGAATCTTTTTATAACTGGCTGCCGCAGAGACAGCGTGCAAATGATTATCATCGTATCTGTTTTTTTAAGAGGTGCTCAAGTCTTAGGCTATTATATATGACCGTGCACAGTATGTAAACAAAACTTTCGCAATAGTTACAAAATAGACACAATATATTTAAAAACAGTTCTAATTCACATGGTGGTGAAAGGCGGCAATAGATAAAGTCGAAATTAGGCGCGGTGGGGGAGAAAGCTGTAATTTCGACAAATGAATAGTAAAGCGCAGCAGCCTAGTGTGTAACGGTGTGAAGAGCATTTATAGGCTGTGTGAAAGTTTTAGCAAGGGTATTTATTACATCAAATGTGTGTGGTAAAATACTACTATTCGAGCTATAAAATAATTTATAAAAAGGATGGGTGAATTAAATTTTATGGAAAAGAAAGACTCAAAGCAGGCTTCGCCTGAAAAGACAGCGGCTCAAAATTCAGAGACTCAGAAAATAAGCCTGCGCACTGCCGTCCGCAACATAATAGCGGGCGTGGTAGTTGGCGTTGCAAATGTAATACCGGGCGTGAGCGGAGGTACGATGGCAGTATCTATGGGTGTTTATGACGAACTCATGGAGTCTCTTTCGTCTAAATGGAAAAAGCATATATACTTCCTGATAACCTTGGCTGTAGGCGCGGTGGCAGGAATACTTGTATTCAGCAATCTGGCGACTCATTTGGTGACGAAATACCCAATGCAGACGGGATTTGCTTTTATAGGGTTGGTCATAGGATCAATTCCGATGGTGTACAAACGCGGAACTATTATAGATGGAGAGAGGAAGAAAATAACGCCGTCAAGTATAGTTTGGTTTTTTGTAGGACTGGCTGTTATGATAATAATGCTCATATTCTCGAAACAGAATATACAAAATGAAGTAATAGCTTCTATAAACGGATGGCAGTTCCTGAGATATGTAATAAGCCTTGCTGTGGCGGCGTTTGCTATGATAATCCCCGGGATAAGCGGCTCGCTGGTGCTCGTTATACTCGGACTGTACGAGACGGTGATTACAGGAGTGGCTCAGCTGAATGTAATGCTGCTGATACCGACTCTTATGGGAGTGATAATCGGCCTGTGCCTCGGAGTGAATTTGGTTAGATGGCTGTTAGGGACTCACACGCAAAAGACATATATGGCAATTCTCGGCCTCATGATAGGATCTATATTGACTATATATCCGGGATTCGAGTTTAACCTGACAGGTATAATAAGCATACTTGTCATGCTGGCGTGCGGAGTTATTTCATATCTTTTTGCTCGGACGGATAAATAGAAGGCGGGTATTTACAACTAACATATTGATAATTATTGCTCAATTTGTATTAAAGATGCGCAAATATGATAAATACATGTGAATAAATTATCAAAATAACATTTGACTTACTGGGAAGTGTGTGATATAATTAACAAGGATTGTAAATTTAAGTATTAAATATACACATATGGAGAATGACTTTCGATTTTTAAAATAATGTCTTTGCCAATGTAAAAATTCAGTTATTTTCTGGAAAATTTGCAAAAATATGTGGCGGGGAATGACGAAAAAAATTGTTATTTTATTCATACATAATATTGCAATATGAATATAAGTGTGTTATATTTATAACAGAGTTTAGAAAATCGGCACAAAAGTTGGTGAAAATCCGCACAAGGTGTGCATAGAATCAGACCTGTACAGCAGCTATATGGCGTCATATATAAATTTATATGGCACGGAAGGCGTAGATGCTTGTGTGTTAGTTGATGATATGGTAAAATATGGCAAGAACAAGTATTACAACAACATATTGCAAAACACAAAAGTGCGAATCGTACAGGAAGTGATTCTCGAGATGAAAGAAGCGCTGCGACGGCGGCGACGAATCGACGGCTACGAGGAGGCTAATGCTTTTTCGTTTATAGTTTCCATAAGAATCAAAGAGTGGTCTTGAACGGCGCTTATTATAGACAGAGCGCTGCAAAAAAAGACAGTCGGCTTTTTGATAGTTGGTAATAACAGTATTATTTAGGAGGAACAGTATGGACTTCGTACTCAGCAAAGAACACCAAATGCTTCGTACACTCTATCGCGACTTCGCTGAACAGCAGGTTAAGGATCTCGCGCATGAACTGGACGAAGAAGAGCGCTTCCCGGATGAAACGGTAGCGAAAATGGCAAAATATGGCTTCCTCGGCATTCCTTTCCCGAAGGAATACGGCGGTCAGGGCTGTGATACTCTCGCATATGCTATGTGCGTGGAGGAACTGGCTAAAGTTTGCGCTACAACAGCGGTTATAGTTTCTGCGCACACATCCCTCTGCTGCAACCCGATTAAGCAGTTTGGTACGGCAGCTCAGAAGGAAAAATACCTCGTTCCGCTGGCAAAGGGCGAGAAACTCGGCGCTTTCGGTCTGACAGAGCCCAACGCTGGTACGGATGCTTCCGGTCAGCAGACCAAGGCAGTCCTCGACGGTGATGAATGGGTTATCAACGGCACGAAAGTGTTCATTACAAACGGCGGAAAAGCTGACATATATGTTATTTTCGCTATGACAGATAAATCTAAGGGCAACAAAGGTATCTCCGCATTTATCGTTGAAGCAGACACTCCCGGATTCAGCATCGGTACTATCGAGCATAAGATGGGTATACGCGGTTCTTCTACAACAGAGCTGGTATTCGAGGATATGAGAATCCCGAAAGAAAACCTGCTCGGCAAAGAAGGCAAGGGCTTCAACATCGCAATGAACACTCTGGACGGCGGCCGTATCGGTATCGCAGCTCAGGCTCTGGGTATTGCAGAAGGCGCTCTTGAAGAGACGATTAAGTATGTCAAGGAAAGAAAGCAGTTTGGCAAGCCCATCGCAGCTTTCCAGAATACACAGTTCGTACTCGCTGACCTGAAGGCTAGATGCGATGCAGCTCAGCTTCTCGTATACCGCGCTGCAATGGCTAAGGATACGAAAGAAAGATTCGGTATGGAATCTGCTATGGCTAAGCTCTACGCTGCAGAGACAGCTATGTATGTAACAACAAAGTGCGTCCAGCTGCACGGCGGTTATGGCTACATCAGAGAGTATCCGCTTGAGCGCATGATGCGCGACG
>OLOK01003096.1_pt1 | contig 10597 bp, 13 predicted proteins | sample 1672591 | NCBI WGS metagenome assembly OLOK01 (sample SAMEA3136703, study PRJEB25190) | human gut metagenome | biome: human gut; feature: human-associated habitat; material: faeces | place: Austria | collected 2013 | reverse complement strand
TGTCATAGGTTGTCATGCATTCGTTTTCCGGAGTTGCTCCACCAGTGGCCGTGCCTCTTTCTTTCTCGTCAGCTCCGCCAGCCCCAGCTTTGTGAAATCCACGAAATCAGCCTTAACGGGATCCTCCCGCAGGCAGGCGCGTAAAGCCTCCGCCACCTGGGCCGTATGTTCGCGTTTCTTCATATCGATAAAATCTATGAGGATCATGCCGGAAATGTTGCGCAGCCGCAGTTGTCGGGCCGCTTCCTTTGCCGCTTCCAGATTAATTTTCAGGAAAGCCTCCTCCGGCTTTTTTTTGCCGTCGTATTTGCCGGTGTTCACATCGATGACCGTCAGTGCCTCCGTAGGCTGAATGACCAGATAGCCGCCGGACTTTAACCACACCCGCTCTCTGAGGGATTCTCCGAGAACGGAGGAAAAAGAATACAGCTTGGGAAGCGGCAGCTGCGGATCGTCATAACGGCGCAGCGTGATCTGGCTGTCCAGACCGTTCTGTATCAGAAAAGCCTGGATTTCTTCATATACCGAAGGTACATCGGTGACGATCTCCGTCAGGCGGGAAAGACCGGCGCCCTGGATGCTTTTGAGGAGCGGCCCGGCCGGACGGTACAGGCAGGAAAAACAGGTACGGCTGCCTGCGATCTTTCGGATCTTCTCATAGGATGCTGCCAGTGCCGCTGCTTCCTGGCGGATCACGTCCTCAGATGCCTGCTGGGCATTGGTGCGGATGATAAAGCCATAGGAATCGGTGACCAGATCTGCCAGCTGCTCCTTCAGCGCCTCTTTTCTGGCGGGAGAAAGCTTGCCGGACAGACCAAGCATGCGTTTTCCAGAGGTCAGTACCACATACGTGCCGGTCAGAGACAGGTTGCCGGTACCGCCCGGAAGCTTGGTCTTCAGCGCTTCCTTCGAAATCTGGACGATCACCTCATCCCCGGCACAGGGCTTTTTCCTGGCGGCAGCCACCGGATCGGGGAAACTCTCTGCAGGGAGCTCCGAGAGCGGCACATAGCACAGCTGACCGTCTGCGATCTCCACGAAGGCAGCCGCCAGATTGGATGCGATATTTTTGATTTTTCCGATGTAGATCCGGCCAAGCAGGGAAGTTTCTTCCTCATCCTGCACCGTAATCTGATCTGCCTTTTGTTCCTGTATGCGCATGGCAATGATCTTTCCTGGATATTCCGGCATACGGGAAGCAATCCACTGGCTCATAGCTTTTCCTCCAACTGCTTACTTATTTTTATAAAATATCTGTCCCGTAGTCTTCCAGGGAACGGAAACGGGGCGGCAGGTTCTCGTCAGTCTCATCGTTGGCCAGCAGATCCAGCCGGTGCAGCTGCAGTGCATAAGGGGACAGTTCTTTTCCCTGACTTTTGAAAAAAGCGTCCATCAGGAATTCCGGCTTGACATTCTCCACACTTCCTGCCGTCAGTCGTAGTATGATCTTGCCATCTTGCTCTGACAGTCGGTGTATATGTGGCCGCAGATCGATTTCTCTGCTGCCCTTCTTTGTCTCTTTCTCATAGAGAATGGCAGGATTGCCGCCAGAAAATCCTGCTGCCAGTCTCCCTCCGGCCGGTATTCCTCCCGGAAATCCACAACATAATCCGCTGCTGCCACACTGGCCATGGCATTGGTGCTCTTCTCCGGCAGCTGCCGGTAGCTGAGAATCTCGATGCCTTCCGCCATCTGGGCATTCAGACGGCGGATGCTTTCCACAGAGGAATCGGTCTGCCCCACCGCAATGTCCATATACTCGCCTTCGCTGGTAATGCCAAGCCCCAGCGGAGAAGCGAAGGACATGATCTGATGCGGGCTGTACCCTTCTGAATAAAGAATATCAATATCCGCCCGACGGATGGCCTTCTGGAAATAGCGCATCACATCCAGGTGGCCGATAAATTTTAAAAATCCATATTTGGAAAAACGTACTCTAATGTTCAACGCATACACCTCCCTGATAGGATGCAATGCCGCAGCCGGAGCAGGCTTCCCGGCAGTTGGGTGTCACTTCTCCCCGCTGTGCCCTCTCCCACTCCCGTTTCAGGAAGTTCTTGGAAACGCCGCAGGAAATGAAATCCCAGGGGAAGATCTCGTCCAGGCTTCGCTCTCTGGATGTATAGAAATCCATAGACAGTTCACATTCATCAAAAGCTTCGATCCACCGGTCATAATGGAAATACTCCGACCAGGAATCGAATATGCAGCCCTTCTCATAGGCTCGCAGCAATACCCGGGACAGCCGTCTGTCCCCTCTGGCAAAGACCCCCTCCAGAATACTCAGGTCAGAGTCATGCCAGTTGTAGCGGATGCTTCTCTGGTTCAGCTGAGAGCGGATCTCATTTTTGACAACTTTTGCTTTCTCAATAAAATCTTCCTCACGGAACATCGGAGCCCACTGGAACGGAGTGAACGGCTTCGGAACAAAGAAAGATGTACTGACATTGATCTGTACCTTTCCTCTTCGCTGTTCTTTCGGAACGACTTCATAATAAGTTTCTGCGATCTTCTGGGCAAGATGTGCAATTCCCTTCATGTCATCCTCTGTTTCTGTCGGAAGTCCGAGCATGAAATAAAGTTTTACCTGATTCCAGCCGCCCTTGAAGGCCTCGCCGGCACCGTGAAGGATATCTTCCTCGGTAAGTCCCTTGTTGATCACATTACGAAGACGCTGAGATCCCGCCTCCGGAGCAAAAGTCAGGCTGCTTTTCTTGACATCCTGCACCTTGCTCATGACATCCAGGGCAAAAGCATCGATTCGAAGAGACGGCAGGGAAATATTGACTGCCTCATCACGGAATTCATCGATCAGGAAGTTTACGATTTCTTTGAGCTGACTGTAGTCACTGGAGCTCAGAGAACTTAAGGAAATCTCCTCATGCCCGGTATTTTTGAGCATGATCCTTGCAGATTCCTTGAGAGTCTCCACGTCACGCTCCCTTGTCGGACGGTAGATCATACCCGCCTGACAGAAACGGCAGCCTCGGATACAGCCACGCTGGATCTCCAGTGTGACACGGTCCTGTGTCGCCTTGATATGTGGAACGACCGGTGCTTCCAATTTGTTGTAGTCTCTGCCCATATCGATGATGAGCTGTTTTTCTACTTTTTCCGGCACATCTGCATGCTTTGGACGGAAGGATTCAATCGTACCGTCTTCTTTGTAGGTAACTTCATAGAGAGACGGCACATAGATTCCCGGAATCTGTGCAGCTTTCAGAAGGAAGTCCTGCCTGCTGCCGCCGGCTTTCTTATTTGCCTTATATGCGTCAAACAGAGCGCCATAGACAGTCTCTCCCTCTCCAATATAAAAGAGGTCAAAAAACTCTGCCAGTGGCTCTGGATTATAAGCACATGCACCGCCACCGATCACGAGCGGATCATCTTCGACACGTTCTGCTGCCCGGAACGGAATTCCACTGAGATCCAGAAGCTGAAGTACATTGGTATAACACATCTCATATCCGAGAGTGATCCCAAGGAAATCAAACTCCTTTACCGGATCCTGGGACTCCAGAGTAAAGAGCGGGATCTTCTCCTCACGCATGATCTTGTCCAGATCCGTCCACGGAGAAAAAAGACGCTCACACCATACGTCGTCTCTTTTATTAAACATATCATATAAGATCATCATGCCGAGATTTGACATACCGATCTCATACACATCCGGAAATGCCATCGCAAAGCGGATATCTACATCATCTTTGTTTTTCATGACTGCATTGACCTCGCCGCCGATGTAGCGCGCGGCCTTGTCGATCTGTAGGAGTATTTTATCGCGTAATGCTAGTTTTCTCATAATTTTCCTTTCACTTTTTGAAGCAAAAAAATAACCTCACTGTTTCAGGGGTATGTGAGACCATTTTAATGCATTATAATGACTGTTAACAATGTTTCTTATTATAAACAGATTATCAAAGAAGTGCAAGTGTATAAAAGAAATATTCGGATAATATCCACAGGAACAAGGATTCGTTGAAACGCTGAACTTGATACAATTTAACCTGAATTATTCACGGCTTATTTTTAAAATTTCCTCTCACCCCTTTGCATGATTATAAAAATACTCTTTCAGAATCGAAAGACTTTCTTCACGTAAAACACCTTCCGAAACCTGCGGTTGCCAGAAAGAATTATCAAATACCATTTTTGAGCAATTGCATCCGGTGTTTCCGAGAATATGCTCCAAATCAATATTGCTTGCACCGTAAACCAACCGTCCCAACTTCACCCAAACCATTGCGCCACTGCACATAAAACATGGTTCGCAGCTGGAATAAAGAGTATATTCATGCAGATCGGTAATGCCAGTCTGTGCACAAAACTCTCGAATCAATCCTGCTTCTCCATGAAATGTTGGATCGTGTCTGGTATAAATTTGATTCTCGTTGCTAAATACAATTTCGCCATTCTTGACAAGTACCGCTCCGAACGGCTCGTTACCATGCTCAACTGCCAATTTTGACAGTTCAATAGCTTTTTTCATAAACATTTCATCTTGCATTATGTTTCCTCCACAAATAGAAGATCGGATTTTACAGCTACTTTCATAGCCTCTTATTTGTATATCCATTTCCAAAACAGGCTCTGGAACTTTATAGTTATTGCTTGTTATTTTAACCAACTTATGATAGTTTCATCTGTTGCATGGTTCGCATTAAATGGTCTGCACCATTTTGCAGGATATTTCTTTTTGATTCTCACCGCGATCTCCTGCGGTTCTGTAGCTCCACTGGTTGTAAAAATTGCTGCTTTTTTTCCATTTAGATTTACTTTATCCAGAAAACTGAACACTGCATTCGGAAGCGTTCCGCACCAGATCGGACTTCCTATCAGTATCCTGTCGTATACAGAAATATCAGGAATCTCCATATTCAGTTTTGGCCGCTCGTTTAACAGAATTTCTTTTAATGAGGTAAATACCGTCTTTCGATAAGACATCTGGTAAGATTTATGAGTCTTAATCTCTACCAGGTCTGCACCAGAAAGCTGTGCAATCCGTTCAGCTGCTTCTTTCGTCTTTCCTGTCTGTGAAAAATAAATAACTAATGTTTTCATTTGACATTCCTCTTTTCTACTACGATATATTTATAGCTAATGCCCTTACAACTCTAATACAGGATAACTCTATTATAACAGGGAATTTACCCTTTCGCACGATAATATTAAAAAATCAGGGCAAGTCCAAAATATCAGACCTGCCCATTTACAATATTTTTATTTATTTCATTGTACATAAATTTTCATCAATCCACTTCTGGACATCTTTTTCGCTTATCTTAACCAGACGGGCAATCGTCTTTACATCCATGCCCTCTTCTGCCATGGAAAGGGCTGTTTCTTTTGCTTTCTTGAGTTCACCTTTCTCTATACCGCGTTTTTCGCCGCTTTCCATTCCCTCGCTGTAAATTTTCTCCATTTCACGGCACATAAGCTCAACTCCTTTCTGTGTGTCCTTCCATTCATCAAAATCCTATCCCGGATTTAAAGTGTTCATGTCCATCAGTCCGCCCCGTGGTAACGTGCCTTCATTTGGTTTTATCCTAACATTAATGAGATTCCTTTACAAGCTACTTTTTGTTCTTCTTGCCATATACTAACTTCAATATAAAAAAGCAAAAGATTAAAATCCATCCAATTATTCCCACTATATTTCCCACAATTGGATAATAATATCCAAGAATCACTCCACCAAGTACCAGCAATGCCCCTGACACAATTAATGCAATCAATATTTTCCTCATCGCTCTATTCCTCCATAATGAATGTTTTAATGCTTCGCATTCAATCGTTTATTTACTCGTTCAACTGGAAATCTGTCCTCCATGCCAACTATTTCAAACAAATTTGATGGCAATTCCTTTTCTCCAATTAAAGTGAGATAGTCATCAACTGCTCTACGGTCAATCATAATTTTGCCATGACCAGCCCAATGCCGATTACTCTCTTTCTTTTTTAATCCGGAAATCCAATATTCTTCACCATTCTCAATGTCCATATAGTTTGCATAGTTACCAATATTCTTCTGAAAAGCATGATCATTGAAATAAATTGTTTTCCTGGTATTTGAAGTTTGTACATACCCAATCCATGCCGGACCATCATCCGAATATCCAGTTTTGAGTTCAATATACATTAATTCTTTAATCATTTTATCACCTCCAGATTGTTTTTCGATCAGATTCCATAGTGAATCATCCATTTATTTTTATCCAACGCCTGCTCTAATAATTTCTTTAATTCATTCAATTCAGAAATATCTGCAATGACATCAATAAATGCTTTTAACGAGTCAGGTGGAATCAATGTAATACCATAATATGCAAGCCCTTTGCCTTTAGCAGAAAGCGTGTGCCAATAAAAGTCAATGGTGCTAAGTCTCTCAACAATGTTTGCTAAGTCGTCATCATCAACAGAAATGCAGGTATATTTCCACGGTTCATATTCGTCATAATGCTTGCCTTTCTTAGGGGCATCCAGCATAATTCCAAATTCATGTTTCGCCATATACACCACCTCCACAAATCCTAAGTGTTCTAATTCTTTCTTGGCTGCATTTTCTTCCCTCGCAGATAAAAAGAGTCCTCTGGACCATCCTCCTGGGGACAATTTATTGACTTGCTTGTAGGCAAGTATAATTCCAACCATTCATTTTTTGCAAATTCATGTACTCTGTTGCTACTTTCTTTTACCATAGTCATCCAAAATTTCTAACTTCTGTTGACTTCCTGATAACTTACTTATCTCCCAGTCCTTTCCCCCTCCGATTTCTGTAGACCTTTAAATAACTTATTTCCTATCAGGTCATTCAGACCTTTAAATTTCGTGGGTCTTTAATCAATTTACTTCCCGTAGAGTCATCTCGCCTCCCAATTTCCATGAACCTTCAACTCGCTTGGTACGACCATACGGGACAAAACGCCATCACTGAAGGTGATTTGAAATGCATTTTGACCAAGTTACTGTGAATGGATTGAACAGTAACGATTCTCTGGCATTTGATTCATTTATCTGATATCAATCCGTATTTTTTCTCCCACAGCTTTCCATCCAGAATCATAATCATCTGCTACATCGTAAACGTTACTTTCTTCTTCGATATAAACGTCATCATCGTCGTCCAAAACATACTCCTTCGTAACACTGCTTTCAGTTACGTTTTCAGAGGAGTTCTCGGATTTCAGATAAAGCTGCAATTCCAGATATTCGCTGTCAGGATCAGGCAGTTCCGGTCTTTCATCGTCATTGAAAGTCCAAAATTCTGTCTTAAATTTCCAGTCCCGATGACTGTCGTCTGTTTTTGCATCATCCGTCAGATTATATCGCACTTTATTTCCTTTGCTGTCTGTTCCACGCAGCTCAACTTCGTAGTTTTGGTACAGTTTTTCTGGTACTTCTGCTGAAATACTGCTCTGTAATTTATTCAGGAAAATATCTTTTAATACCACTGGTCCTTCTTCAGTTTGAACAGAAATATTTTCAACTTCTTTATGGGTCGTCTGCTTAAGAAGCTTCTCTCGCGATACGGTAAAATCAAAGGTAAATTCCGCTACGGATTTCTGCCAGTCATCGAGATCAAAAACATGGAGCACAAGATGTATCTCCGGGTTTTCTCCAAAATCTCTGGGAGCATGAAAACGGTACTCCTGCACTTGGTCATATTCAGTTACATTTATGTCGGTATCTGTATCGAATAAATCTTCTGCAGAATAAGGAGTATAATTTCCACTCATATATTCATCCAATTTTTGACCATTTATTGTGGTTTTTTCCAGATCAAGTGAGACTCCTGTATTAGCAAAAGATGAAATCGGTGCCGATTTTCCCTGCTGATCATCTTCGGAATCATCAATTTCCGCGTGCACCTCAAACAGTAGAACTCCTTCATCCAAAACAACTTCTTTTAAGTTTGCAGTAATCCCGTGATCTGTTTTCGATGTGTTCAAAACCTCCGTATAGGAGTCGATTCCTCTTTGTAATCCCAGGGTTTCTCCTATTGATAAAACAACCTCTTTGATCGCGGCCTGCACTTTAGGATTCGCTAAAACAGTCGAGATCAACGTCAATATCACACAAGCTGCCGCCAGTCTGCGCCAAAATGATGGCGCCCAGGCATTTTTCTTTCCTTTCCATTCTCCTTCTGCTTCGCTGATATATTTCGGATCAATATCGCCAAATTTTTTTGAAAAATCAAATTTCTTCATAAGTGTTTTCCTTCCTTTTCTAACACTTTTAGCAGCTTCTTTCTGTTCCGGTACAGATTCATTTTTACACATCCAACAGACATAGCATGTCTTTTGGCGATCGCTGAAACAGAGTCAAAAAACCAGTATCTTCTCACGAAAATATCTCTGTCCTCTGCGTCCATTTTTTCAAGAAAATCGTTGATGATTTCCAGCAGTTCTTTTTCTGCCAGCTGATCTTCAATGGTATAGGTAACACTTAACTGGTCCATTTCACCCAGAATATCCGCCATATGTACATCAGGACGCCTGTCGGCATATTTTTTTCGCAGACGGTCAATGCTCAAATTCCTCGTGATCCGGCCGCAAAAATGTGATAATACAGACGGCTTTTTGGGCGGGATCAGTGACCAGACCGAAAACCAGGTATCATTCAGGCATTCCTCCGAATCTTCTCTGTTTGCAAGCAGATTCCAGGCGATCTTGTAACAGTAAGGATGATATTTATCGCTTAATACTTCGATCGCATGCTCATCTCTCATCTCAAACAGAGATATGATCTCATTGTCTCTCATTTAAGTTGTCCTCCAAAGTTTTGTATTTCATCAGCAAATACAAGCGCGCTTTGATTGCTGCTTTTCCTAAGGCTCCTTTTAGAAGGAAATTTCCTACTCATACTATATATCGTAAAAAATCCCGGATGGTAACAAAAAAATCAAATTTTTTAAAAATCAGGAAAAAAAGGGGCTATCGGGAAATAATGATTTTTAGTCCCGACAGTCCCTTCTTATATTAACGTTTCACCAACCGCAGATTACTTTTGTATCCTGTTTCGAAATGTAAAATATTTTACGGCAAACTGTAGAAAAGTAATAACGTATATAACTAATAATACACCCCGCACTGGCAGCAATCCATGTTCACTGTGATCTGTCGAAGATATATAAACCTGCTGAATCAGACCGCAAAGAATCACGATCAACGGAATCACTCTTCCCCAGAAAATTCTCTTCACCATATCCAGCCGGGAGATATCATCACAGAATATTTCCTCGTCCTGCTGCATCCTGTCTACCGGTTTTCGGAAATAGTTGTATCCAGCAAATTCTGTCAGATATTCCCATCCACAGTCCTCAAACATCCGTACATATTCCATCTGGTGTTTGATTCCTTCTTTATTATAATCCAGCTGATAGATTACTTTCTCAGGCTCACATCTCTCAAATGTATAGATTCCAGGAAAAGTCACTCTCTTGAATTTCCAGCCTTCCTGGTGTCTTTTACTCAGGTAATTTTCTTCTTTTTCGTACTCCATGATGTTAAACCAGCGAAATTCTTTTTTGACTTTCTTCATTGCATTACCTCCTGTGCATTGCGATACAATCTGCGGATTCTCTTTAGTTCAAGCTCCAGAACTTCCGTTCCAAGCTCTGTGATCTGATAGATTTTCCTCTTATCTTCCTCCCTGATAAAACAGATCAAACCGTCCTTTTCATCCAATCACATTCGCGCCAAACGGCATAAAGGAAAGTCTTTCCATCTTAAAGAACTGTTTTCCAAACGGAATACCAATGATCGTGATGCACCACAGGCAGCCTACGATCAGATTTTCGAAAGCCATTAATGTGTCGACTTCGCTTTCGGATAAATCTGTTTCATCCTGGCATCGTCGAAGTGTGTGTCCACCCATTTTTCTATCTGGTTCTGTGCTTCGACTCCCTGTGCCCTCTGATCGTAGCGCATCAGCGCCGCAGTGCACAAATGCCCTGTTTTGTTCTTATTTTCCCTGTTTTTTGTCCTCCGAATTTTCCTTCATTAAAAAGATTTCCCTGTAAACGCCTGGTGCCAGTCCGATATAACGATTAAAGTAATTTGTAAAATGGCTCTGGTCAGAAAATCCTGTCTGCAATGCCGCTTCCACAGGCGGCAGGCCCTGTTCCAGTAATTTCTTCGCTTCTCCGATGCGGATATTTTGGAGATAACTATATGGAGTTACACCTTTGGACTTCGTAAATGCCCGCAGCAAAGTTGATTTGCTGAGCCCCTCCAGATGACATATCTGATCCAGATAAATCAGCATAATGAAAAACGCTTGTAAAATACTTCCGGAGGCAAGGGAAAAGACTACTTATGACCGTGCGATTGTTTTCCATAAGAAATAAATCCACAGATGTACCAGTGGTGCTTCCTGAAAATACACTGTAATAAAAAATACCGACTCCCGGAATCATACTCCGTAAAGAGTTCAATTCCGAAAGCCGATATTTTTATATATGAAGCATAAATCGTCTTTTTTCAGGATGATACCGTCAAAAGAATTATCGGATATCTTCTTTTCTTTTGCGATACCTACATAATGATACAAAAGACTGTCTGCTGCCGCATTTCCAGTGTATGGAATCTCGAGCTCA
>OLOK01003095.1_pt1 | contig 10597 bp, 7 predicted proteins | sample 1672591 | NCBI WGS metagenome assembly OLOK01 (sample SAMEA3136703, study PRJEB25190) | human gut metagenome | biome: human gut; feature: human-associated habitat; material: faeces | place: Austria | collected 2013 | reverse complement strand
CGCAGCTGCCGGAGCGGTGCTTGAGCCGTTAGGCGGGAATTGTGCGGTGTTGCCTTTACTCAGCGGAGGAAACCAGGTTGCCATCGGAATCCAGCGTCTCAGACCACTTGACCTTGCCGTCAACAAAGGTGTTGAATGCAATGCTCTTGATGGCGTCGCCGTTTTCGTCCAGCTTGATCTTGCCGCCAACGCCGGTAAACTCCATACCTGTCATGCCCTTTACCAGGCTTGCGGTATCGGTGCCGCCGCCATTCTCGGCAGCTTGCAGCAGCATGTAGATGGCGTCATAGTACAGGGCCGCGCAGGCGTTCAGGCTTTCGGTGCCGTACTTTTCGGTGTACTTCTGCACAAAGTTCTGAACGGCGGGGGCGGTATCCTCGCTGGAGTAGTGGTTGGTAAAGTAGCAGTCATCAAACTTGTCTTCCAGGCCGGTGGTATCCGCGCCATCCCAGGCATCGCCGCCCATGATGGTACCGGTAAAGCCCGCGTTGCGCGCTGCGCCTACAAACAGCGGTACCGTATCCAGGAAGCAGGGATAATACAAAAACTCTGCGCCGGAAGCCACGGCCTGTGCTGCCTGGGAGGAAAAGTCAGTATCAGTGCTCATGCACTCGCCGGTATAGGTAATTTCAATGCCGTTGGCCTCGCAGTTTTCTACAAAAGCGTCCTTCAGGCCGTTGGAATAGTCATCATCCTTGGCATAAATCACGGCTACCTTGCTGAATCCCTTGCTCTTAACAAACAGGGCGGCCATCTTGCCCTGATACGGGTCAATGAAGCAGTTACGGAAGATCGTGGAGCCTTTCTGGGTCACATCCACGTTGGTAGCGCCGGTTGCCAGCAGCAGCATTCCGTCATTGGCAGCCTGGGTCGCCATAGGCAGTGTAACGGAAGAGAAGAAGCTGCCCACGATAGCGGCCGGGGAATCTGCCATGACCTTGTTGTAAGCGTTCATGGCCTGCTTGGCGTCCTTGGCATCGTCAGCCACCTTGCCGCCGTTGACGATCTCGACCGTGTAGCCGGAATCGCCGGAGTTGATCTCCTCCACAGCCATATCCACCGCGTTCTGGGCACCCTCGCCGTAAATGGCGGAGCCGCCGGTCATGGAGCAGACCACACCAACACGGATCACATTACCGCTGTCCGCGCTGGATGCTGTGGTGGAAGCGGCACTGGAAGTATCTGCCGTGCTGGCTGTGCCGCCCTGTGCGCTGGAAGAACAGCCGCCCAAAACGCCTGCCGCCATCGCTGCCGCCATGGTAAGAGAAAGAACCCGTGTTGCCTTTTTCATCGTAAGCCCCTCTTTCTTTCATGTTCGTTCTGCTTTCTTCTCTCAGGGCAATACCGCATAATTCTAAGTGCCGATACGGCGAGCGAGGTGCGGCAGATGCCAAGCCAAAAGCGTTGATAATACTGGATGCTGCAAAGGTGAGCGCCGCCAGTGGCGGATACAGCGAACCGAAGCAGGGGCAGCGGTCGCAGAGTGCGAGGGGCTTTTGCCCCCGAAGCACGATGCGGGTACCGCAACCCGACATTATCGAGCATTTTGGCAACGCAGATGCCGTGCCGCAGCTGCCGGAGCGGTGCTTAAGCCGCAAGGCGGGAATTGTGCGGTGTTGCCTCGGATATCTCCTGACCAAACAAAAAGCGCGCAGCCCCGCCGTCAAGCGGGTGCCGCACGCCTTTGTGCAAAAGCAAAATCTCTTTTGTTCTTTTTATGCTTTTGTCTCCGGAATCAGAACGGGGTCCGCAGCTTTTGCACTGCGGACCCCGTTGTCCCTGCTCCGTGTTCGGATTGTTCTGATTATAGCATACTGCCAAAATTTTGCAAGCACTTTTTGTCGGCATCAGGTGGATTTTTGCCGCCGATTGCCTTATTCTATTAAGCTGTTTCTTCGTTTTTCATCTCGCATCCCCGTTTTTGCTTTCTTTTTTTCCGTCAAATTGCCCTTTGGGCTAAATAACTTCAAAATTACAGCTTTTCCCCCGCACCACTGGGTTATGCCGGGCAGCGGACGGCCCAGTCCGGCAGCCTTATTCCGCTGTTTCTCCCTGCCTTACGTTGTCACAGCCTTGTTTATCGAAGAGTTTCTCTGCCAATTTCTTATGTCATCCAAAATCCCGCATTGTTTCTCATTTTATCGTCCCATGGTTTTATATCGAATGTTCGTATTATTTTACGCCGGCTTTTTCCGTCATTTTCCAATATTATATATTTTGTGAACAATCATTGCATAGGTTGTAAACATTAGCACTCTGCTATTGACAGTGCTAATTTTAGGGTTATAATAAAGGCGTACCTTGAAAGAGGGGGTGCGGAACGCAAGAGCGTTCCGGGAAACACCGCCAAGGAGCCGCAAGGCTCGGGAAGCGTCAGACTTCCCGGAGAGGCACCAAATAAAATTCCAGATTTTTACAAAGTGAGGTTATGACTTATGTTGCCGACTGTTTTTGGTGAAAATCTTTTTGATGATTTCTTTGACGATTCCTTTGGTATGATGAACGCACGCAACCCGCTGTACGGCAAGCATGCACGCAACCTGATGAAGACCGATATCCGCGAGACCGATACCAACTATGAGCTGGCCATTGATTTGCCGGGCTTCAAGAAGGATGAGATCCACATTGAGCTGAAAAACGGCTACCTGACCATCAGCGCCGCCAAGGGCTTGGATAAAGACGAAAAGGCCCCCGAAGGCAAGTATATCCGCCAGGAGCGTTACACCGGCGCCTGCAGCCGCAGCTTCTATGTTGGCACCGACCTGCAGCCCAAGGATGTCAGCGCCAAGTTCACCGATGGCATCCTGGAGTTGACCTTCCCGAAGGAAGCTCCCAAGAAGGAACCTGATGTGACCCGCGTTGAAATTGGTGAATAACCGATCTGCCTTTGCGGCATAACTGAATAAGTCTCAGCGGTGCCCCGCCCTTGACCCCAATCGGTCAGGGCGGGGCACCGCTTTTTTTGTTTTGTTGCACCCCTGTGGTATAATGGTTTTATAATAAATTCAACAGGGGAGCTGCTGTTTGTATGGTCGATCATATTGAGATCCGCGGGGCACGGGTACACAACCTAAAAAATATTGATGTCGATGTGCCGCTGAACAAAATCGTCGGCATTGCGGGTGTATCCGGTTCCGGCAAATCTTCGCTGGCGCTGGGCGTGCTGTATGCCGAAGGTTCGCGCCGGTATCTGGACGCACTTTCCACCTACACGCGCCGCCGCATGACCCAGGCCCCCAAAGCTGATGTGGACGAGGTTCTGTATGTTCCCGCCGCGTTGGCGCTGCACCAGCGGCCGGGGGTGCCGGGCATCCGCAGCACCTTTGGCACCGGCACCGAGCTGCTGAACAGCCTGCGGCTGATGTATTCCCGCCTTGCCAGCCACCGCTGCCCCAACGGGCATTATCTTGCGCCCACCCTGGCCGTGGCCGCCGGGCAGGAGCTGATCTGCCCCGAATGCGGGGCCCGCTTTTACGCCCCTTCGGCGGAAGAGCTTGCCTTTAACAGCCAGGGTGCCTGCCGCACCTGCGGCGGCACCGGCACCGTACAGACCGTTGACCGCGCCACCCTTGTGCCGGACGAAAGCCTGACCATTGACGAGGGCGCTGTGGCCCCCTGGAACTCTTTGATGTGGTCGCTGATGACCGATGTCTGTCGCGCCATGGGGGTGCGCACCGATGTGCCGTTCCGCGACCTAACCGATGTGGAGAAAGAGATCGTCTATGACGGCCCGGCTGAGAAGAAGCACATTTTCTACCACTCCAAAAACAGCGAGCAGGCCGGGGAACTGGATTTTACCTATTACAGCGCCGTACGCACGGTGGAAAACGCACTCTCCAAAGTCAAGGACGAAAAAGGCATGAAGCGGGTGGAAAAGTTTTTGCGTCAGGATATCTGCCCGGATTGCGGCGGTTCCCGGCTGTGCGCTGCAGCCCGCGCGCCCAGGCTGCAGGGTATCCCGCTGGATGAAGCCTGCCGCATGACCCTTTCCGACCTGGTTGCCTGGGTAAGCGGGGTTCCCGCCGCCCTGCCGGAAGAAATGCGCCCCATGGCGCAGAGCATCTGTGAATCGTTCCAAACGGTGGCCAAGCGGCTGATGGACCTGGGGCTGGGCTACCTGGCGTTGGACCGCGCCGCGGCTACCCTTTCCACCGGCGAGCGCCAGCGTATGCAGCTGGCCCGCGCGGTGCGCAACCGCACTACCGGCGTTCTGTATGTGCTGGATGAACCCTCTATTGGGCTGCACCCCGCCAACATCACCGGCCTGACCGGCGTGATGCAGGACCTGATCCACGATGGCAACTCGGTCATTCTGGTGGACCATGATACCCAGATTCTATCCGAAGCCGATTGGCTGATTGAGATGGGGCCGCAGGCCGGTGCGGGCGGCGGCCAGGTGATTGCCCAGGGCAGCATCCCGGCCATTGAAGCAAACGCTGCTTCCCGCATTGGGCCGTTCCTGGCGGGCAAAGCGCAGTGCCTGCGCCCCCAGGCCCCGCAAAGCGAGTTGTTCGCGCTGGGGCGCATTCAGCTTTCCACCAACGCCATCCACACCGTAAAGCCACTGGACATCGAAATTCCCAAGGGGCGGCTGACTGTGGTGACCGGGGTTTCCGGCTCCGGCAAGACCACCCTTGTGCTGGAAAGCCTGGTCCCCGGCCTGAACGCCGCCATACACGGCCAAAAGCTGCCGGAGCATGTACGCTCTATTGTGCCGGACGGCATCACCCAGGTCAAGCTGATCGATGCCGCACCCATTGGCATCAATGTTCGCTCCACCGTGGCCACCTATGCCAATGTGCATGATGAGCTGCGCAAAAAGTTTGCCGCCACCCCGGATGCCAGGCAAGCCGGGTATAAAGCGGGCGATTTTTCCTACAACACGGGCAAGCTGCGCTGCCCCGTGTGCGATGGCACCGGCAGCATCAGCCTGGATGTACAGTTTTTGCCGGATGTGGAGATTCCCTGCCCCGAATGCCGCGGTTCCCGCTATGCCAAGGAGGCCGGGCAGATTTTTTACACCAGCAAGTCCGGAACCAGATATTCCCTGCCGCAGCTGATGGATATGGATGTGAACACTACCCTGACCGCCTGTGCCGACTGGCCGGTGGTGCGCCAGCGGCTGACTGTTTTACAGGAACTCGGCCTTGGCTACCTGACCCTCGGCGAGGAAACGCCCGGCCTTTCCGGCGGCGAGGCCCAGCGCCTGAAGCTGGCCAGCGAGATGGGCAAAGCCCAGTCGGACTCTCTGTTTGTCTTTGATGAGCCCACCATCGGCCTGCACCCCGCCGATGTGCAGGTTCTGCTCGGCGTGTTCCAGACCCTGATCGAGCACGGCGCCACCGTCATCGTCATTGAGCATGACCTGGATGTGATCCGCAACGCAGACTACATCATTGATATGGGCCCGGGCGGCGGTGCCCAGGGCGGCACGGTGGTGGCCGCCGGCACGCCGGACGTTATCCGCCACACCCCCGCCAGCCAGACCGGCAAATTTATCTGATTTTATATCTTTATAAACAAGCACATCCCTCGGCAGCGCCGTATTGGGCGGCCCGCCGGGGGATGTGTTTTGCTTTTATTCGGTTTTATCTGCTTTCTGCTTCTGCTTTTCTTTTAACTCTTTTTGCAGCTCCGCTTCCACGCGGTCAAAGCGCTCCAAAAAGCTATGCTCCTGCCCTTCGGTCTTGTAGCCGGGCATGGTATCCAGCGCAACGCCGTGGATGCTGCGGAAAATGCTGTTCTCAATGTTGGGGTTATCCCGCTTTAGGCGGCGCAGCAGCACCTTGACTTCCTGCCGCTTGGAGCCACCGCCGCCGTTGTCGCAGGTGGTGCAGTTTTCGGTAAAGCGGCAGGCGCACTGGATGAATTCCAGGTCGTTATAGCGTTTCCAGGCAATAATATCTTCCTCCCGCACGCAGTACAGCGGACGGATCAGCACCATGCCGGGAAAGTTGGTGCTGTGCAGCTTGGGCGGCATAGCCTGCAGCTGGGAGCCATAGAACATGCTCATCACGGTTGTTTCGATCACATCATTAAAATGGTGCCCCAGTGCAATTTTGTTGCAGCCCAGCTCCTGAGCCTTCTTGTACAGGTAGCCGCGACGCATGCGGGCGCACAGGTAACAGGGGGATTTATCGCTGTTGTTGGCGACCGCAAACACATCCGTCTCAAAAATTGTGATGGGGATATTCAGCAGTGCGGCGTTGCTTTCGATCTTCTGGCGGTTGATCTCATTATAGCCGGGGTCCATCACCAAAAACACCAACTCAAAGGGCACATCGCTGTGGCGCTGCAGCTCCTGCATCAGTTTAGCCATCAGCATGCTGTCCTTGCCGCCGGAAATGCACACGGCAATTTTATCTCCCGCCTGCACCAGTTCATAGCGCTTGACCGCCACAATAAAAGGGGTCCACAACTCTTTGCGGTATTTTTTGATAATGCTGCGTTCAATCAGCTGGCAGGGTTCCATCTGGCGTTCCAATGGTCATTTCTCCTTTTGCAAATCCTTCAGGCAGCGGTCAAATGCTGCCAAAAATCCGTTCCGTTCTTCTTCGGTGGTCAGGTGGCTCAGGCTGATGCGCCATGAGCTGAGCGCATTTTTGCGATCCCGGCTGACGGCAAACACCGCCTTGGACGGTGTGCCGTCGGTGGAACAGGCCGATTTGACGGACACACATACCCCCTGCCCGCTCAACGCCTGCTGGAACACTCCGGCCTTGATGCCCGCCACGCTCACATTTACAATGTGCGGCACCGCACCCGCCGGGCTGTTGATGCGCACGCCGGGGCGCTTTTGCAGCTCTGCGCACAGGGCATCGTGCAGCGCCTGCACATGGGCGCAGCGCTGGGGCTGTTCATCCAGCGCAAGGGCCAGCGCCGCCTGCAAAGCCGCGGCAAGGCCCAGGGTGGGGGTGCCGCTGCGGTAAATGGTAGTGCTGGCCCCGCCGTCCATCTGGGGTTCGATCACCAGCCCTTTGCGCTTGTACAGCACGCCAATGCCGTTGGGGCCGTAAAACTTGTGGGCGGTAAAGCTCATGGTATCCACGCAGTCCAGCCAGAGGGCCGTTTTACCCACGGCCTGGGTGGCATCCACATGCAGGCGGCAGTTGGGGCAGCGGTGCACCAGCGCGGCGATCTCCCGCACCGGCTGCACGGTGCCCAGTTCACTGTCCACCCCGCAGATGGAAACCAGTACGGTATCCTTGCGCAGCAGCTCTTCCAGCTGTTCCAGGTCAATTCTGCCATCCCGGCCAATGTTCAGCAGATCGATCTCGTACCCCTGCTGCTGCAAGGCCGTCAATGTTGCCCCCACGCTGGAATGCTCCAGCGGGGTGGAGATGATATGCCGCCCCACATGCCGGGCCGCGCGGGCCGTGCCCTTTAAGGCAAGGTTATTGGCTTCCGTTGCGCCGGATGTATAAATGATTTCCTCCGGCAGCACCCCCAGCTGTGCCGCAATCAGGCCGGTCACACGGTCCATCTCCTGCCGGGCGGCCTGCCCGGCGCAGTGGGTGGAATTGGGGTTGCCGATAAAATTCTGCTCGGTGCGGCAGTATACTTCCAGCACACGGGGGTCCACCGGCGTGTTGGCCGAATAATCCAGATATATCATGCGCAAATCCCCCTGTTTCGTTGCCTGAAATTTAAGGCAACACCGCACAATTCCCGCCTTGCGGCTTAAGCACCGCTCCGGCAGCTGCGGCACGGCATCTGCGTTGCCAAAATGCTCGATAAGACATCCAGTATTATCTGCGCTTTTGGCTTAGCATCTGCCGCACCTCGCTCGCCGTATCGGCACTTAGAATTATGCGGTATTGCCTTAATTATACCATCATTTCCTACCGCGTCAATGGGTTGCAATGCGCCGTGCCGGATCCCTCGCCGAGCGTCAGCTTTTCATAAAGGCGATGATGTCCCTTGCCATCACATCCGGGTGGCCAATGATGTCGCCGTGGCCGTACCCGACAAAGGGGTGGTCCTGCGCGTTGGGGTAGGCGCGTTTTAATTTCTGCATCGCTTTTTTCATGTTCGGCTCGTTGGAACCGTACCAGATGGCCACCTTCGCTTCCGGGTCAGGGGCAAAAGTGTCGATCACATGGTACTGCTTTTCCAGCAGCGGAATCACCGCTTCAAACTGGCGCCAGCTCATCATGTTGCCGGGCAGCAGCATCATTTTGCGGCTGTTTTGTTTGCCAAATTCCTGTACTTCCATATAAGCGTTCCCTCCTCAGACCCCTGCGTTATTTTCGACTAACTCCTATTTCCATCATACCAGAACCCGCCTCAAAAATCCACAAAAAAGAACCTGGGAAGTTTGTTCTTCCCAGGTTCTCTGTTGCATTATTTATCGCGTTCTCAGTCTTTGTCGCGGTCGCGGCGGTCCGGCTTTTTGGTTTCCGGCTCCGGCGGGCGGCTTACCAGGCGTACTTCCTGCACGCGGCGGTTGGTGGCACGGGTCACGGTACCGTCAAAGCTGCCCCACACAAAATGGTCACCCACTTTGGGCAGGCGGCTGAGCTTTTCCTGCACCAGGCCGCCGATGGCCACCGCGTCGATTTCCTCTTTATCGCGGATATCCAGCTCCTCGGCCACATCGTCCACGCTGGCACCGCCGGCAATCAGCCAGCTGCCATCGCTCTGCTGGCGGATATCCTCCACCACTTCATCATGTTCATCCCAGATCTCGCCAACCAGCTCTTCCAGGATATCCTCCAGCGTGATGATGCCCGCAGTGCCGCCATATTCATCCACCACAACTGCCATATGGTGCTTGCTTTCCCGCAAAGTGCGCAGCAAAGCGGAGATGGGGGTCACGCTGGTTGTGTACAGCGTGGGGCCGATCAGGCTTTCCAGCTTGACATCTTCATCGCCCTTGCGCATGGCGGCAAAACAGTCTTTTTCATGTACCACGCCAATGATGTTATCAATGGTTTCGTGGTATACCGGCAGGCGGGAATAGCCGCTGTCGGCAAAAGTTTCGGTCACTTCGTCCATGGGGGTATCATCCGCCACGGCGATCACATCCACGCGCGGGGTCAGAACGTCCTGGGCTTCCACATCGTCAAATTCAATGGCGCTGCGGATCAGCTCGCTTTCGCGGTTGGTCAGCTCACCGTCTTTTTCGGCTTCGCTCACCATGGTTACCAACTCACCTTCGGTAATGGTGTCCTTTTCGTCGGTATAAAAGCGGCTGGCCAAAAAGCTTTTCCATTTGCCAAAAATAAAGTTCAACGGCCCAAATACCGCCACAAGGGCACCAAGCGCCGGCGCAAAGGCCATTGCAATGGATTCCGGCATTTCCTTCGCCATGCTTTTGGGGGTGATTTCGCCAAACGTCAAAACCAGTAAGGTCATGACAATGGTGGAAGCCGTGGGGCCGTAAGCATTGCCCAACAACCGGCTGAACAGCACCGTTGCAAGCGAAGACGCACCGATGTTTACAATGTTGTTGCCGATCAGAATGGTGCTCAGCAGGCTGTCATACCGTTCAGCCAGGGCCAGAACCTTGGCTGCCTGCTTATCGCCATCCTCCGCGCGGCTTTTTAAGCGGATCATGTTCAGCGAGGAATATGCTGTTTCCGATGCCGAAAAAAAGGCCGACAACATGATCAAAACGATCAGTGCGGTGATCATAAATATACTACTGCCATCGTCCATTGGAGAACCATCAACTCTTTCTTTTGTTTTTTGGCTGCCTGTGCGGCAGCGTTATCAGTATTGTATGCAGGGTATACTACACACATTATAGGTTATTATAGCATACTGTCTCCAAAAGCGCAAACGCTGCAAAGGCTTTTTGCACAAAACAGTCGTTTCAGCCAAAATGTGTGCCCATTGGGCCGCCCGCTTTGCTATACCTGCATACAAAAAGGCCCCCGCCTTACAGCAGAGGGCTTTTGCACACAATACCGAAAATTATTCCTATGGCAACACCGCATAATTCCCGCCTTACGGCTTAAGCACCGCTCCGGCGGCTACGGCACGGCATCTGCGTTGCCAAAATGCTCGATAAGACATCCAGTATTATCTGCGCTTTTGGCTTAGCATCTGCCGCACCTCGCTCGCCGTATCGGCACTTAGAATTATGCGGTATTGCCCTATACTTTTTTGCTTCCCTCTCCGGGAAGATGATTTTGTTGACAAAGAAGAAGATCAGCATCAAAATGTCACCGTTGAGCATCGTGGTTCCGATGTTATAGATAAAGTCCGGCACCAGCAGGCCCGCAACCGCCGCTCACACGCGGTTGATGAAGTTAACGAAGCAGGTGATCAGACAGAATGCCAGCACCAGGCGATCTGCTTGGCAAGGTCGACCTTGCCGCGGAACACAAAGTTGCGCTGGATCAGGTATCGGATTTTTATTCAAAGCCGGGAAAACGGTCGGGTTCGAGCCCAAAACGGCAGCTGCAATCTTGCCTGTTTAGACCGCGCATCAAATGTACATCAACAACTATGATTCATGGCAGGGAGCTTAGGACACAAAAGTTCATCCGATGCAGTTTTCTATGCATCCGATGAACTTTTTTCAGTAGCGTTTCCTTTTAAGCCACCTTGGTCTTTCGCAGATACCCCCATGCTGCCAATCCAACGAGCA
>OLOK01003085.1_pt1 | contig 10622 bp, 16 predicted proteins | sample 1672591 | NCBI WGS metagenome assembly OLOK01 (sample SAMEA3136703, study PRJEB25190) | human gut metagenome | biome: human gut; feature: human-associated habitat; material: faeces | place: Austria | collected 2013 | reverse complement strand
TTCTGACGCAGAAGCAGGTCCCTTCCTATGGCGCGATGGACGCGATGCTGCATCTGCAGGAAAGAGTCCGCCCGACGCTGGTTCAGATTTATCGCATCACACCGGAGGAAGCCGACGTCTATTTCCGCGATCTGTGGCTCGTGGTCCACAGTCTTGCCACCCTGATTGTCACCGGAGACTGCCCCTACTCCGACCGGGAAATCGGGAGCATTCTGACCGGCTTCAGTCTGAGCATCTGCAAGGCAATCAAGGAGGTCCCCGGCTTTGCGGCAGGAACCTTTGACCGGGACGCTGTCTTTCGCGCGCTGGTCGGCAAATGAGCGGGGCGACGGCAGCACAAGAAGAACCAGCATGAAAAAGATACGGAAGACCGCGAACCGTATGAAAACCGGATTTGACGTACTGCAGCTGTCAAAGCTGCAAGGGAACCGAGGTGGTCTTGAATGGTGAAGGAAGAACATGTCAAAACCGATTGGCTTTGCTGCCCGAAATGTGGCGGCAAAACGCGAACACAGATCCGGCAGCATACCGTGCTGGAGGACTTTCCCCTGTTCTGTCCGAAGTGCAAATACGCCTGTGTGGTTCGCTATCGCAACAGAAGATTGGAAGAAATCAAAACGCCAGACGCTTAGACGCAGTGCAATCCGGAAAACCGGTTTGCACTGCGTTTTCCTTTTTGCGCGTCGGACAGCCGGAATATCAGAGCATTATGAAAAACATTGGAGGAACCCATTATGAAAAACAGTGCGTTGGTCGTCATCGACCTGCAAAATGACATCACGAAAAACTACAGAGAAATCATCGAAAACGTCAACGAGGCAATCGACTGGGCGGTCCGGAAGGACCTGTGGGTCGTTTATATCCAGCACAACAACCTGTCCGCTGGAACGAGGACCTTCAAATCCGGAACCCGCGGCGCAGAGCTGGTGCCGGAGCTGAACGTCGTGTCCGACCATATCTTTACGAAGACAAAAAGCAACGCCCTGACCAGTGAGGCGTTTGCCGCCTTCCTGCAGGAGCATGGGATTTCCGAGTGTTATCTTGCCGGAGCCGACGCCGCAGCGTGCATCAAATCCACCAGCTTCAATATGCGAAAAAACGGCTATACCGTCCATGTGCTGTCGGACTGCATCACAAGCTATGATAAACGGAAGCTGCCGGAGCTGCTCTCCTATTACGAAAGCAAGGGCTGCTCTGTTCTCGCGCTGTCTGATGTCCTGCGGGCATAACTGCCGCATCAGTCCGGAAATTGCAACAGAAGGAAGACGCAAAAGCTTGGTAAGGCAGGTGAAAAAACATATGGATTTCAGAATCACGGCTGACGGAAACGAGCGCGATATCCGCGAGATCCACGAAATGTTAAAGAAATAGAATCTCGCGCACCGCGAGGCATCCCAAAGCGTTCCTATCGGCATATTCCTGGAAGAGGAAATGGGCAGAAAGCTCGCCGGATTGACCGGAGAAACCTTTGGGAATTGGCTTTGCATCCGGTATCTTTTTGTCAGCGAATCGCTCCGAGGGCAAGGCATCGGAGGCAGGCTGTTGGAGACTGCGGAACTGGATGCAAAACGCCGCGGCTGCAAATATGCCTTTGTGGACACCTTTTCCTTTCAGACTCCCAGTTTTTACAAGAATCATGGGTACGGGGAGGTTTTTACCCTCGAAGCATATCCTTACACCGGGAAACGGCACTATTATACGAAAGAAATACTTTGATTCAGAGGAACGGAGACAACGATGAAACACACGAACCAACTGATTGGCTGCTGCGGGCTGGACTGCGAAGCCTGCGACGCCAGAATCGCAACGATTACAAACGATACTGCCCTGCGCGAGAAAACTGCTGCGCTTTGGTCGAAGCTCAACGGGGTACCAATTACGTCGGACATGATGTCCTGCACTGGCTGCCGCGTAGACGGTCCCAAAACGCCGTTCTGCGACAAGCTCTGTCCCATCCATACCTGCGTCCGGGAGAAGGGCTTTGATACCTGTGCCGACTGCGCGCAAATGGACGGATGTCCGGTGCTTGGGCGCATTGCTGCCAACAATCCGGCGTCGTTGGAGCGCTTGAAGAGGCTTTGCAAACCGGAAGCAGACCGAGGATGAAGCGGCGCAGACCGCAGCCGGTGCGGCGCTGCTCGGGATTCTGTAAGCGATCGCGCGGCATATGCGCACCATAACGAAATCTGCGAAGGAGGCGTATCCGGATGAAGGACGTGTTTCTGGTATATGACAGGTGCTGCTTTTACGAAATCGTGATATTGAGCTATTTTCTGAACTACTCTCACTGCGATCTGGTTTTCTGCTCGCCGGACGGAAAGCCGGTTCGGGCAATGGAGGGGTTTTCCGTGCATGTCGATGCGTCTTTGGAGGACCTGGACAAAGCGCAGAGGTGAAAGTCCTTCTGCGGAATTTGAAGCAGCGCGGTGCTTTGATTGCCGGAATCTGCGCAGGTGTGGACGTGCTGGATCACGCCGGAATCCTGCACGATGTGAAATCGACGCATGCATCAGACGAAGATTGGGTCTGCGACCAACAGGTCGCCACTGCAAGAGCGAATGCGTATGTCGATTTTGCATTGGCAGTTGCAAAGAAACCGGGGCTCTTTGCAAGCGAAACAGATTTGCAGGAAACCATCCGCTTCTGGAAATATTACCAACGGGTTCAATAAGACTGGAGGAACCAACCATGAAAAACTTTATGAATATGCATCCGGTTCTGGCGGATGTCTGCGATACTGTATTGACGCTGCTTTCCGGCGGCTTTGCACTGCTGGCGGTGGGCATCGTCTGGCTGAAGGAATTTCTGACCGGACGGTCATCAACCTGAGGCAAAGGAGCGGGTACACACTATGAAACATATCGTAATCTACGTACACGGAAAAGGAGGCTCTGCGGAAGAAGCCGAACACTACAGAGCGCTCTTTCCGGACGCGGAGGTCATCGGCTTTGATTACCGCGCGCAGACGCCCTGGGAGGCAAAGCAGGAGTTTCCGGCATTTTTCCGGGCGCAGAAAGCGCGCTGCGAGCGCTTGAGCCTGATTGCAAACAGCATCGGCGCCTTCTTTTCCCTGTCGTCTCTTTCGCAGGAACAGGTCGATGAAGCGTACCTGATCTCCCCTGTTGTAGACATGGAGCGGTTAATCGGCAATATGATGCAGTGGGCTGGTGTAACAGAACAGGAGCTGGCGGAAAGGCAGGAAATTCCGACCCAGTTCGGCGAGACGCTTTCCATGCAGTATCTGCGCTATGTGCGCAAGCACCCGATTGTGTGGCAGGTTCCGACGCGCATTTTGTACGGCGAACATGACAATCTGACTTCCATGCAGACCATATCGGCGTTTGCCGGGAAAACCGGCGCGGCGCTGACCGTCATGCCCGGCGGCGAGCACTGGTTCCACACCGAAGCGCAGATGCAGTTTCTGGACCGCTGGCTCCAGACACGACCGGAGGCGAAGGTATGAACGGTACGCAGCTTACAGAACTGGAACAGCGCATCCGGACCGATTACAGCAACATCGCTGGCATGGTTGTGCGCAAAGACGGAAAGACCGTTTACGAAGGCTGCTTCGGCGGCTGCACACCAGACAGCCGCATCCACGTGTTTTCGGTTTCTTTGAAACCGGCGATTTTGATGTGACCATTCCCGTCAAGGGTGAAATTCAGCAGGTCGTTCTGAAAACGAAACAAATGGAAACCAGCATTTGGACAGCGGATACCTGCGAAACAGCAGCAACGGAACGCTCCGATGTCTATGCCCGGCTGGAGCCGTCTTCCCCGGAACTGGAAACACCCGAGCAGCCGACAGCACCGGCGCGCGAGCTTTCTTACCCCATGCTGCTTGGCAGCTCGGAGCAAACGGTCTATTCGGATGTCAGTGACGAGGAAATCCTGCTCTGGGACAACGCGTCGGGCGGACAGCTGATTGCCGTTGCAAAATACGTGCAGGCGATGCAGGGCGCACAGGACGCGCTGCAAAGCTGTGATTTTACCGATCTCGACGGCGACGGCCGCAGCGAGCTGACTGCCATCTTCCGCTTCCTGGACGGCACAAACGCAAGTCTTGTCTGGTTTTACACGGACGGGGGTTTCGTCTACAATCCGGAGTTTTCCATCCTGCCCGGAGAGCCTTCCGCCGCAGGCGAATCATCCGAGCACACGCTTGACGAGGCTGCCGCTTTGCGCTTACAATGGAGAAAAACGAAAAAGGGCGAAACACCATGCAGACGAAACTGACCGTCATTGTAGATAATATTCCGCAGGAGCCGCTTCATGGCGAATGGGGACTTTCGATTCTCGCAGCGCATCGGGGCAGCAGCATTCTGATTGACGCGGGCGCGTCCGGCTTATTCGCCGAAAACATGCGCGCGCTCGGTCTTTCCATCCGGGACGTCGACTGCGCGATGCTCAGTCATGCGCACTACGACCACGCGAACGGCATGGTCCGCTTCTTTCAGGAAAACGCGACGGCAAAGTTCTATCTTCGCGAAAGCGCGCAGGAAAACTGCTACGCCCGATATCTGATTTTCCGCAAATACATCGGTCTTCCGCGCCATGTCCTGACGGATTACAAAGACCGCATCGTCCATGTTTCCGGCGATTATCTGCTTTCCGATGGCGCGTATCTGATCGGGCACAAGACGCCGGGCTTATCGCAGATCGGAAAGCGCGAACGGATGTATCAGAAAACGGCACGCGGGCTCGTGCCGGATGATTTTTCGCACGAGCAGAGTCTGGTGCTGGAGACCGAGCGGGGGGCTCTTGATCGTCAACTGCTGCTCGCACGGCGGGGTCGTGAACATCATCCGGGAGGTCCGGGAGACTTTCCCCGGCAAGCACGTCTATGGCTACATTGGAGGCTTTCATCTGTTCAACAAATCCGACGCCGAGATTCGCGCGGTCGCGCAGAATATCCGCGCAACCGGTTTGGAATTTGTCTGTACCGGGCACTGCACCGGGCAGCGCGCCTACGATATTCTGAAGCAAACCCTGGGGAATCGCCTGCACCAGCTGCACGTCGGGCTGGAAATGACCTTCTGACACGTTATAGGCAAAAAAGATGGATTCGGAGGAACCTTTCGTGCACGCCGTTCGCCTATCGATCGAACGCAGCCGGAGGGTTCTTTCCCCTTTCCGGCAGCATAGTATGGAGGAATTCACATGAAGCAGCCATCAAGATTCCAGCCGACCCGGCGCACACTTTTGTTCTGGACGCTTTTCATCGGTCTCGGTGCGGTTGCGGGCGCATGCATGATGCTGCTCGACCCAACGGGAAAAGCCATGGGCATGGACGCGATGCTCCCTATTTTCAGGTGCTTCCGTTCGCAAAAATTCTGTTTCAGGGCTGCATGTTCTTCGTGTTGACCCAGGAAGCGAGCGCACTTTGAAGCCCCGGGCTGATCTGGTCCATTGCCGTCTCCCCCATTCTTACGCCTTCAGTGCCAGAAGGCGCACAATTGCGTCCATGGTTGCTTCAAAGTTCTGTCTGGTCTTGCCGCGAGAGATATCAAAGCTCTCGGCGCGGCGGTTGATGCTGAAAATGGCGCTCACACCCATCTCATAGCCGCCCTCTGCGCCGTCTCCGACGGAGCCGACGATGACCGTGACCGGAACATGCTTCTTCGCGGCTCTTCCCGCGATGCCGATGACCGCCTTGCCGTGCAGGCTCTGGCTGTCCATCTGCCCCTCGCCGGTAAAGACCATGTCAGCGCCCTCAAGCAACTCGTCAAACCGGACGCACTCGAGGACGGTCTCAATGCCGGACTGGAGCTTGCCGCCCAGAAATGCGACGATGCCTGCGCCGAATGCGCCCGCAGCGCCAGCGCCCGGCATGTTTGCAATATCTGCCCCGGTTTTCTGCTGCATGAGATTTCCAAGATGGACGAGATTCCGGTCCAGAAGCGCGACCATTTCTTCATCCGCGCCCTTCTGGGGCGCAAAGATTGCCGCCGCGCCCTGCGCGCCGTACATCGGGTTGTCGATGTCGCACATGGCAGTGACGGTGCAGCCGGAAAGAAGGCGCTCAGTTTCTGCCGTATCGTAGGACACGATCTGTTCGAGCGTGTCTCCGGTCGGCACAAAGCTTTCGCCCTTCTTGTTATAGAACTTCGTTCCGAGCGCTGCGGCAGCGCCGGCGCCGGCGTCGTTGGTGCAGCTGCCGCCGAGACCGATGACGATGTTTTTGCAGCCCTGCTCCACGGCATCGCGAACCAGGCTGCCGACACCGAAGGTCGTCGTCTTCGCGGGGTTTTTGTGCTCGCCGACCATCGGAAGACCAGCCGCCTGCGCCATTTCAATGAACGCGGTGCCGTCCTTAACGCAGTAGGCGGCAGAGACGTTTTCCTGCCACGGACCGCAGACGCTGCGCTCGATTTTCTCCGCGCCCAGCGCGCAAACGAAGCAGTCGACCGTTCCCTCTCCGCCGTCTGCCACCGGAATGGTCAGCACCTCGCAGCCGGGCATATGGCGCTTGACCGTCTTCTCGGCAATCTGGCAGAACTCCAGCGCAGACATGGTTCCCTTGAACGAATCCGGAATGATAATACACTTTTTCATACTGTTCTCCTCTTTTCAGAAGCGGACGGCAGTTTGCAGCGAAAATGGGCGCAATTGAGTTTCAATTGCGCAGCATTTGCGTCAGCCTCTTTTATATGCGCCCGTGGTAATGGTAGCAACGGGTCTGAAAATTTTCTTGCCGAAGTGATCGGCAACCGCGTTCAGCGCGTCTGCGATCTGCTGCGGCTCAAATCTCTGGATGTAATGAATCGGACCTTCCATGTTGTATCCGAGCTCCATGGCGGTGTGGCACTCTTCCAGCGAGCAGACGCCCTCTTCCAGAAGCTTGCATGCCTCATTTGCCTGGATGAAGTTCGGAATGTCGGGGTTATACTTGCCGGTATACAGGCTCTCGTCGATCACGGGGCGACCTTTTCCGGCCATGTAGTAGTCTTCTTGCCGAGCTTGTGCTCTGCAGAAGCTTCTTTGCCGCGTTGGACGGCTCATACTCCGGGGACAGATGCTCGTGATAGTAGTCCTGGCAGAACGAGGTCACATCGACGCCCGTGAAATCCGCCAGCTCCATTGGACCCATCTTCTGACCGTTCTTTATCATGGACAGGTCAATATCGGCAGGCGTAAAGCCGTCACGGTCGACCATGCGTCCGTTGTAGACGACAACCGGCGCGACAATGCGGTTTGCGATGAAACCCGGACGGTCCTTCTGCGCAACAACGACGGTCTTGCCGGCATGCTCGGCATACGCTTTTGCAAACGCAGTCGTTTCATCGGAGGTTGCGTCGCCGCGGATGACCTCGACGAGCTTCATGAGAACCGCCGGGAAGAAATAGTGGACGCCGACGAAGCGCTCCGGCTTTTCTACTGCTTTGGAAAACTCGGTGATGCTCATGGTCGAGGAGTTGGTGGAAATCACCGCGTCCGGGCTGCAGGCTGCGGAAATCTGTGTGAGCGTGCTGTTTTTGATGTCCATCCGCTTGGGAGCGGCTTCGACGATAAACTGTGCGTCCTTGACTGCCTCGGCAATCGAGGTGTAAGTCGTGATGCCGCTTTCCTTGATCTTCGCAACCGCCTCTTCGCTGATCTTGCCCTTGGAGGCAAATTTGTCGAGGCTCTGGTAAATCAGATTCACACCGCGGTCAACAAACTCCTGCTTGACATCACAGAGGTTCAGATGACTGCCGACCGGATGCCTGCACTGTAAAGGCCTGTTCGTCCCAGCCCTTTACCCTGTTGCGGCTCATGAAAATCGGAGAATACGCGCCGGTGAAATACTCGTTGTTGTTGATTGCTTCCGGATTGTGGTAGTTTTTCAGTCCGGCAGGAACTGCGGTTTCCTGCAGATCCCAAATGATGTTCCGCAATGTCAGCTTCTTCTCGTCGTCTTCGGTTGAGCCCTTCGGAAATACGAAATCGATGTGCAGATCGTTTCTGAATCCGATGTAAAAAACACGTTTCCGTTCCTCCGCAACGCCATAATTTTTCGCGTTGACCATCGTCAAAGAAACATCGTACCCTGCCTCCTCGGATAAAAAGAACCTGGGACGAAATTCCTTCAAGATACGAATGTAATCGAAGAAAAGCTGCCCTCTGGCATCTTCAATTCCTCTCAGAGCGCCGCAGCCGCTGAACAAGCTGATCACATTCATTTAATTTGCCTCATTCGATTCTTTCTCTTGCGCTTTCCTGTGATTCAAAAAAAGCGGAAGAATGTTACTTCTTCCGCGTTTGTCTGGCACCCCAGAGACGATTCGAACGTCCGACCCTTCGCTTAGGAGGCGAATGCTCTATCCCCTGAGCTACTGGGGCATTTGCCTGTGTATTGTACAATGCTTTTTTGCGCTTGTCAAGCGCGCCGCGCCGGTGTGTCATTTGCGATCTGCGGCACACCGGCGCGTGTTTTATCGCCGGCTTCCCGGCTGCAGCGCAAGCCCAGCACGAAGCCAGAGGCGTTTGAGCCAGCCGGAATCTGCAAGAAGCTGCTGCGTCTTCTGCCCGGAAAAGCTTCGAAGCAGTTCCAGTTCGCTGCCATCGAGCTTGTGCTGACTGAAGCGCGCCTTGAGCGCCAGATTCCGAAGCTCGTCGGGCGGTTCCGATTTATCAAGTTTACATAAAAATTCGATATGCCGCCAATACGCAACCGCACGCTTGTTATTGGAGCCTGTCTGCATCGCGGCTTTCCGCAGACTCAGAAGCAGCAGCTGCCAAACGCAGAGCGCAAGCAGCGCGAAAAGAACGATCCATACGACATGCAGCGCCACAGCGCCAGTCGTTTTTTCGGGCGCTTCGGTCTGCGGCTCCGGGTCACTCTGTGAAGGCTCCGGCGCTGCGGTTTCCGGCTGATTGGTGTCCTGCGTGTTCGTCTTTTCTTCACCGGTCGACGGGCTCTGCGGCTGCTCCTGCTGCGGCTGCTCCTGCGTCTGTGTGTTCAGAACCTCCGCAGGCGTCGCGTCCATGATCTGCCAGCCCATGCCGTCGATATAATACTCCACCCACGCATGCGCGTCGTCCTCTGTCACATCCGCCCATTGACCTGCCGTCGTCTTGAAATAATAGCCCGTCACGTAACGCGCCGGAATGCCCGCCGCGCGAAGAAGAAGTACCGTTGCCGTCGTGAAATGGACACAGTAGCCGGTATCGCTCTCGCGCAGAAACCAGAGCGCAAAATCCTCGCCCTCCGGCGCGCGGGGAGTGTCGAGGCTGTAGGTCTTGGATTTGGAAACATATTTTGCAATTGCGCGCGCAGCCGTTTTGGTGTCGGAAGCGTCCGCGCCGTCAATCCCGGAGACAATTGCCTGCAGGTCCGGGCGGATATCGTCCGGCAGCTGCGTATAGGTCCGATGAACAAACCGTTCATACTGCGCGTTCCGGTCCGCCGTTTCCTCGACAAATGCGGTTTCGATCGTATATTCCGTCAGCTGGCTCGGATTTTTGACGTAAGCATCAAAAACCGCTTCTCCGCCTGTGGGCAGCTCCAGCGGCCGGTACGGAAGGTAGTAAATGGAGGACTTCATGTCCGTTTTGATTTGCAGCTTGTTGACCGTGTCCAGCCCGAGGGTCTGCACATCCGGCGCAAGCAGCACGCCGGCGCTTACCCCAGAGCCGTCATAATCCTCCTCCGACAGTGCCATCCAGCGGCTGTCTTCATAGACAGCCATCGAATCCGCACGCAGGTGGCAGGCAGCGGAAAAATCGGAATAAACCTGCATCACGCGCCTGCCAGTTTTACGCTGGGGACCGACTCTTTTGAGATTCACGCTCGACACGTTCGAATCCCAGACCCATCTGCCAAGTGTGCTCGGAGTAAAGGGCGAGACGAATTCCACCTGTCCGGTCGCGGCGTTTCTGCGGAAGACCGTGAGCTTTTCCGCCGTCCGGCTGACCATGGGCGAGAGGCTTTTGGACCATGCAGAACGCTCATAGCCGTATCGCGGGAAAAGCAGCGCCAGCGCAGCCATCAGAATTGCAACCGGAACCATCAGGTGCAGCGTCAGCCGGTGTCCGGACTGCGTGGTATCGAAGCGCAGCTTCTGCGTCAGGACCAGCAGCGTCAAAGAGCCTGTGAGCGTCAGCATCGGAAGCGTCGCCGGCTCGGTCTGCAAAATGACCAGACAGACGACGAGAAACGGCAGACTTGCCAGAAAGACGCCCAGCAGAGACATGCGCGAAAGAACTGTCCAGACCGTGCATAGCGCCAGCAGCGCCGCGAAAATACCGAGCGCCATGGTTGCGTCCGCGCCGCTTTCCGCTGCGTCTGCCAGCGCCTGCGGCATCGAAAAGTGAAACGCCTGCACATATTCTTCCAGAATCCCGCCAAACAGCCCCATAGCGCTCAGCAAGGCTTCCCCGTGAAAGAACCACGCAAACGCACCGGCAGCGACAGCCGTTGCACCAAAGCCGTAAACCGGGCGGAAGACGGCAAAAATCACCGAAAACACAATCGACGCCGCCAGGCACACCAGCAGCAGCGCCCAGCTGTCAACCGGCAGACCGAATGCGCTCACCGGGCAGAAGACCGCGCCGAAGCTCACGCCGAACGCGCAGATTGCTGCGGCAAGCGCCGCACGAAGGCTCTGCTTTTACCGCTGCTGGTGTTGCTGCAATTCCTCC
>OLOK01003080.1_pt1 | contig 10657 bp, 9 predicted proteins | sample 1672591 | NCBI WGS metagenome assembly OLOK01 (sample SAMEA3136703, study PRJEB25190) | human gut metagenome | biome: human gut; feature: human-associated habitat; material: faeces | place: Austria | collected 2013 | reverse complement strand
ACCGCGACAAGGACTACGTAGTCAAAGACGACGAGGTTCTGATCGTCGATGAGTTTACCGGACGTATCATGCCGGGACGCCGTTATTCGGACGGGCTGCATCAGGCAATCGAAGCAAAAGAACATGTAAAGGTTAAGCGGGAAAGCAAGACCCTGGCAACTATTACATTCCAGAATCTGTTCAATAAATATACGAAAAAGTCAGGTATGACAGGTACAGCTCTGACAGAAGAAAAAGAATTTCGTGAAATTTACGGAATGGATGTTATTGAGATTCCGACAAACGTGCCTGTAAAGCGTCAGGATCTGGAAGATGCAGTGTATAAGACACAGAAAGAAAAGTTCAGAGCTGTGTGCGATGCAATTGAAGAGGCACACGCAAAACACCAGCCGGTACTGGTTGGTACGATCACGATCGATAATTCGGAACTGTTAAGTGGTATGTTAAAGCGCCGCGGCATCAAACACAACGTACTGAATGCCAAGTTCCATGAACTGGAAGCTGAAATCGTTGCACAGGCAGGTATCCATGATGCGGTAACCATCGCAACAAACATGGCAGGCCGTGGTACGGATATCAAACTGGATGATGAAGCAAGGGCGGCCGGAGGTCTTAAGATCATCGGAACCGAGCGTCATGAATCCAGACGTATCGATAACCAGCTGCGTGGACGTTCCGGACGTCAGGGGGATCCGGGAGAATCCAGATTCTACATTTCCCTGGAAGATGATCTGATGAGACTGTTCGGATCGGAAAGACTGATGAATGTGTTCAATACACTGGGGGTGGAAGACGGTGAGCAGATCGAGCACAAGATGCTTTCCAGTGCGATTGAAAAAGCACAGGAAAAGATCGAGAGCAACAACTTCGGAATCCGTAAAAATCTGCTGGAATATGACCAGGTAATGAATGAACAGAGAGAGATTATTTACGAAGAAAGACGCCATGTGCTGGATGGAGATAACATGCGCGATTCTATCTTCCACATGATGAATGATTATGTGGAAAACGCGGTAGACATGGTGACCAGTCCGGATCAGGATTATGACGAGTGGAATCTGACAGAATTGAATCTGACGATCCGGAATACGATTCCGATGGAAGTGATCACGGAAGAAGATGTCAAAGATATCAGTCAGACGGAATTGAAGCATATGCTGAAAGAACGTGCGGCAAAGGTTTACGAGGCGAAAGAATCAGAATTTCCGGAGCCGGAGCATATGCGTGAGATTGAGCGTGTCGTTCTCCTGAAAGTGATCGACGCAAAATGGATGGATCATATCGATGATATGGATCAGCTGCGTCAGGGAATCGGTCTTCAGGCTTATGGACAGAGAGATCCAAAGGTTGAGTACAAGATGATCGGATACGAGATGTTTGATGAGATGATAAGAAGCATTGAGGAAGATACGGTACGTACGATCCTGCATGTCAAACTGGAACAGAAGGTAGAAAGAGAACAGGTTGCAAAAGTAACCGGAACGAACAAGGATGATACAGGAGTACGTGAGCCGAAGAAACGTGCCGAAAAGAAAGTATATCCAAACGATCCATGCCCGTGCGGAAGCGGAAAGAAATACAAACAGTGCTGCGGACGGAAGAATTAATTTCAGAATGCAGACGTATATGATATGAGATGACGGCGGCAGGGATAACCCGGCTGCCGGATAAAGAAGAATATAAGAAAAGAAAGAGGTGGAAATGTGGTTGAATTAGATCAGTTCAAAACAATAATGAACGCTTATGAAGAACCTCTTGCCGAAATGAGGGATTCACTTTGACGTTGCAGGGAAAGAACGGAGAATCGAAGAACTGGAACGAAAGATAGAAGAACCTGGATTCTGGGATAATCCGGAAGAATCACAGGAACTGATGAAAGAATTGAAGAATCTGAAAGAACTTGTGGAGACAATCCATAATCTCTACAGTTCTTATGAAGATATCGGTCTTTTGATCGAGATGGGATATGAAGATGAAGATCCGGAGATGGTAAAAGAACTGGAGGAAGAGATCCATACATTTGAAGAAGTGTTTGAAAAGCTGAAGATCCAGACACTGTTGTCAGGCGAATATGATTCCTGCAATGCGATCATGACGATACATGCCGGAGCCGGCGGAACAGAATCCTGTGACTGGGCAGGTATGCTTTACCGTATGTACAGCCGGTGGGCAGAGAGAAAGGGATTCACACTTCAGGTGCTGGATTTCCTGGACGGAGATATCGCCGGAATTAAAGCAGTTACATTTGAAGTGAATGGTGAGAATGCCTATGGCTATCTGAAATCAGAAAAAGGTGTCCACAGGCTGGTGCGTATTTCACCGTTTAATGCGGCAGGAAAACGCCAGACATCTTTTGCATCGTGCGATGTACTGCCGGATCTGAAAGATGATATCGATATTGAGATTGCAGATGATGATCTGAAGATTGATACATACCGCGCAAGTGGTGCCGGAGGACAGCATGTAAATAAGACGTCTTCCGCAATACGTATTACGCATCTGCCAACCGGAATTGTGGTACAGTGTCAGAATGAACGGTCACAGCACCACAACAAAGAAAAAGCAATGCAGATGTTAAAAGCAAAGCTGCAACTCATGAAAGAGCAGGAGCAGGCTGAAAAAGTATCAGATATCCGGGGTGAAGTGAAAGATATCGGATTTGGCAATCAGATCAGGTCTTATGTTATGCAGCCATATACACTGGTGAAAGACCATCGTACAAATGAGGAAAACAGTAATGTAAATGCCGTAATGGATGGTGATATTGATTCATTTATCAATGCATACCTGAAGAAGATCGCGAACGGCTAAAGGGAGGGAATATATGATCAATATAGCAGTAATGGGCTACGGGACAGTGGGTTCCGGAGTGGTAGAAGTCATCAATACCAACGGGGCACGTATCAATCAGAGAATCGGTGAAGAACTGAATATCAAATATGTGCTGGACATGAAAGATTTCCCGGGAGATCCGGTGCAGGACAAGATCATACATGATTTCGAGACGATCGTATCAGATGAAGAGGTACAGATTGTTGTGGAAGTGATGGGTGGTATCGAACCGGCGTATACATTTGTAAAACGCTGCCTGCAGGCCGGAAAGAGTGTGGCAACATCAAATAAGGCACTGGTGGCAAAGCACGGAGCAGAGCTGCTTTCCATTGCAGCGGAACATAATATTAATTTCCTGTTTGAGGCAAGTGTCGGAGGGGGTATTCCAATCATCCGTCCGCTGAATTCTTCTCTGACTGCAGACGAGATCGAGGAGATCACCGGAATCTTAAACGGAACGACAAATTATATGCTGTCTAAGATGTTTTACGAAGGGGCAGATTATGATACCGTCCTGAAAGAAGCACAGGCAAATGGATATGCGGAAAGAAATCCGGAAGCTGATGTAGAAGGTTACGATGCCTGCAGAAAGATCGCAATCCTGTCATCCCTGATCTCGGGACAGCAGGTCGATTTTGAAGATATCTACTGTGAGGGAATCACAGAGATTACGGTAGAAGATATGAAATATGCAAAGGCAATGGGAACAACGATCAAGCTGCTAGCGTCCAGCAGACGTTATGCGGGCAACAGACTGCATGCGATCGTAGCACCATGTATGTTATATCCGGATCATCCGCTCTACAATGTCAATGATGTATTTAATGCAATCTTTGTGCATGGAAATGTACTGGGAGATGCGATGTTCTATGGAAGCGGGGCGGGAAAACTTCCGACTGCAAGTGCCGTAGTTGCAGATGTGGTAGACGAAGCAAAACATCTGAACCGTAATATTATGACAATGTGGAAAGAAGAAAAGCTCCAACTGGAAGATAAGGCGGATTCCAAGAGAAGATTCTTTGTGAGAATTAAGGGAGATAAAGAAAAACTGATTCCACAGCTGAAAGAATCATACGGAGAGATTGAAGTCGTAAACGTTCCGGAACTGGAAGATGAATTTGGATTCGTAACACCTGTTATGATGGAAGGTGATTATGAGACTAGATCAAAACTTTACAAAGAGCAGATCGTACATATGATCCGTATCCAGGATTAATCAGATTGGTCTGTCACAGGAGGAAACATGTTAATAGTTAAGAAATTTGGCGGCAGTTCTGTTGCCAATAAAGACAGGATATTTAATGTGGCAAAACGCTGCATTGAAGATTACAGGGCCGGACATGACGTGGTGGTTGTACTTTCTGCAATGGGAGATACTACAGATGAACTGATCGCACTGGCGAATACGATCAATCCGGACGCAAAAAAAAGAGAACTGGATATGCTGCTTACTACAGGAGAACAGGTGTCGGTATCCCTGATGGCTATGGCAATGCAGGCACTGGATGTACCTGCTGTATCCCTGAATGCTTTTCAGGTTATGATGCACTCCACATCCCGTTACGGGAATGCCAGATTTAAAAGAGTAGACACCGAACGCATCATGCATGAACTGGATTCCAGAAAGATCGTAATCGTAACCGGATTCCAGGGAGTCAATAAATATGACGATATCACAACACTCGGAAGAGGCGGTTCCGATACAACAGCTGTTGCACTGGCGGCGGTACTTCATGCTGATAAATGCGAAATCTACACAGACGTAGACGGTGTGTTCACCGCAGACCCGAGAGTTGTAAAAACTGCAAAAAAACTGGATGCGGTTACTTATGATGAGATGCTGGAACTTGCAAGCCTCGGCGCAAAAGTTCTTCACAACCGTTCTGTGGAAATGGCAAAAAAATATAATGTGGAATTAGTGGTGCGGTCCAGCCTGAACCGTTCAGAAGGTACCGTAGTCAAGGAGGGTTCAAATATGGAAAAATTACTGGTTACAGGTGTGGCTGCAGATAAAGATACAGTCAGAATCTCTGTTATCGGATTAGAGGATAAGCCGGGGACGGCATTTGCTGTATTTAATACACTGGCTGCAAATAATATTAACGTAGATATCATTCTTCAGTCTGTCGGAAGAGAAGGAACAAAAGACATTTCCTTTACGGTTGCATCTGAGGATCTGCAACATGCGATTGAAGTACTGAATGCGAATAAAGAAAGACTTACGATCCAGGATATCACATGGAATGAAAAGGTTGCAAAGCTTTCCATCGTTGGAGCCGGAATGATGAGTAATCCGGGAGTAGCTGCGAAGATGTTTGAATCATTATACAATTCCAGAGTCAATATCAATATGATCTCCACATCCGAGATCCGTATTACGGTACTGATTCCGGAAGAAGATATTGAAAAAGCAATGAATGCAGTTCATGATGGATTTGGACTGGGAGCCTGAGAAAAAGTCGGGAAAAAAGGAAAGACAATTATTTATCTGAGTGAAGAAAACCGGTAGCGAGTTTACGCTTCTCATCGGAAGAAGAACGGAATGCGAATACAAGATCCACTTCTTCTTCGGTGAGATAGATGTAGTTACCGGTATTTTTTTCGATTCCCTGCATATAAGGAGTAACCGTCTCGCACATGCCGGAAGGATATTCTGATCCGGGAATAAAATGTTCGGCTTCGAGATCACAGAGGATAAGCTGATCCATAGTAACGTGAAAATGTGCAGCAAAAGAAGCCAGATAACCAAGATCCGGCGTACGTGTACTGGTTTCATAATTGCTGCAGGCCTGACGGCTGATATTGAAGATATCAGCAATATCATCCTGCTTTAGACCAGATATGGTTCTGAGATAGAATAAGTTTTTGGCCAGTTGCAGATTTGCCATGTTAAACCTCCACAAGTTACATATTGCTGTTAGTATAACAATCTGACCATAAAATAGATATGATATGCAACAAGACGTGACAAAACATGAAAAAGCAACAAAATGTGGCGCGCAGATAAATATCAATTTATAAACGGCTCAGATAGCTGTTATGATATTTTCCGGAAAAAGTGACATCTTCGCCGAACCAGCCGGGAGCGGTGAAAGAATCTGCATCGTCTTCGGTTTGAAATTCTACTTCTACAAGCATAAGAGGCGCAAGGTCGCCTTCGAAGATATCAAGCTCTGCGGTGAGACCGGAAGAAAGCGGGATTACATACCGTTTCTTTTTAATCAGACGTCCATCGATCTTGCCAAGAAGATGATGATAGGATTCCCGGTCAAGAGGAAGGTTATATTCCTGACGAGACATCAGTCCGGCAGACTTGTAAGTGAGTTCGTACTTTTCATTATCACGACGGATACGTACAACGGGATTGGTGTTCAGATACCCCTGCTCGAGAAGGCGGCATGGGTAAGTTTCCAGCTGATCCGGCAGCTTTGCAACAAGATATTTTCGTTCTATTTCCATATTATAAGGTCTCCTTTCATTTGCGGTGAAATTATGATACAACAGTTTACAGAAAAAGTAAACGGTGATAGAATTTAGAATAAATAAGAGATGAGGAGGATAATGAAGATGAAAAAAGTATGCGTATTATTGGCAGACGGATTTGAAGAGATCGAAGGTCTGACTGTTGTTGATCTGTTAAGAAGAGCAAAGATATATGTAGATACAATTTCAATCATGGATGATTACATCGTACATGGAGCACATGGAATCAATGTGCAGACAGAAGATTTATTTGATGAAGTAGATTTTGATGAATTTGATATGGTTGTGCTTCCGGGCGGAATGCCGGGAACCCTGAACCTGAAAAACCATGACGGAGTCAGATATGTGGTAAAACAGTATGCAAAAGAAGGAAGATATGTGGGAGCAATCTGTGCAGCACCTACTATATTAAAGAGCCTGGGGGTACTGGAAGGCAGGAGGGCAACCTGTTATCCGGGTGTGGAAGATGAGATGGAAGATGTCGTGCTGACAGAGACAGCGGTTGTAGTAGATGAGAATATTATCACAAGTCAGGGTGTCGGTACTGCAATTGATTTTGGACTGAAATTGATCGAGATTCTGGATGGCGAAGAAAAAGCAAAGGAAATCGCAGATTCCATAGTCTTTTAATAGTTTTTCATAAAATTTAATAAAAATAGAGGAAAAAAGCGGAAAAACACCGGATTTAAGCAAAAACGGGGACTAGATATTTACCAGAGTTTGTGTTATACTTCTGTGGTGAATGTATTGTAGTATACCCGCTTTTTTTCCGCTACCCATGAGGCGGGTTAGAAACAGGAGGAAATAGTAAATGAGTTTACAGGTAGAAAAGTTAGAAAACAACATGGCGAAACTTACTATCGAAGTTCCGGCCGATGATTTAGAAAAAGCGCTTCAGAGTGCATATATGAAGCAGAAGAACAAGATCGCTATGCCGGGATTCCGTAAAGGAAAAGTACCACGTCAGATGATCGAGAAAATGTATGGACCGGAGATCTTCTACGATGATGCAGCAAATGCACTGATCCCTAAGGCATATTCTGAAGCATATGAAGAGTGTGAACTTGAGATTGTTTCAAGACCGGAGATCAACGTTGTTCAGATTGAAAAAGGAAAATCATTCATCTTTACAGCAGATGTTGCAACAAAGCCGGAAGTAAAACTCGGTGAGTATAAAGGACTGGAAGTAGATAAAGTATCTACACGCGTAACTCAGAAAGAAGTAGACGCTAAGATCCAGGAAGAAGCAGAGAAAAATGCAAGAGAAGTTGTAGTTACAGACCGTGCGGTAGCAGACGGTGATGAAGTAATTCTCGACTTTGAAGGATTTGTTGATGGTGAAGCATTTGAAGGCGGAAAGGGAGAGAACTATCCACTGACTATCGGATCAGGATCGTTCATTCCTGGATTTGAAGAGCAGTTAGTAGGCGCTGAAGCTGAGAAAGAAGTTGAAGTAAAAGTTACTTTCCCGGAAGATTATCATGCAGAAGAATTAAAAGGAAAAGAAGCTGTATTCAAATGTACAGTTCATGAGATCAAAGCAAAAGAACTGCCGGAAATTGATGATGAGTTCGCAGCAGAAGTATCTGAATTCGATACATTAGAAGAATACAAAGCAGACGTAAAAGCAAAGATCAAAGAGCAGAAAGCAGCAGACGGAAAGCGAAATCAGGAAGATCAGGCTGTAGAGCAGGCTGTTAAGAATGCAGAATACGAGATTCCACAGCCAATGATCGAGACACAGACAACTCAGATGGTAGAGGATTTTGCACAGAGAATCCAGTCTCAGGGAATCACTCTTGAGCAGTACTTCCAGTTCACAGGACTGACTGCAGAGAAGATGATGGAAGATATGAGACCACAGGCAATCAAGAGAATTGAGACACGTCTTGTACTTGAGGCAGTAGCAAAAGCTGAAAATATCGAAATCACAGATGAGAAGATCGATGAAGAACTTGCCAAGATGGCTGAATCTTACAACATGGAAGTTGAGAAACTGAAAGAATTCATGGGTGAGAACGAGAAGAAACAGATGAAGGAAGATCTGGCAGTTCAGGAAGCTGTTACATTCCTTGTTGAGAATGCAGTAGAAAAATAAGAATGTCAGATCATAACATAGTATAGTCAGGAGGCATATACATGAGTTTAGTACCTTATGTCATTGAACAGACAAGCCGTGGAGAACGTTCTTACGACATCTATTCAAGATTATTAAAAGACAGAATTATATTTTTGGGCGAAGAAGTAACAGATGTATCTGCAAGTGTGATCGTTGCACAGCTTCTGTTTCTTGAAGCAGAAGATCCGGAGAAAGATATCCATCTGTACATCAACAGTCCGGGAGGCTCTGTAACAGCCGGAATGGCAATTTATGATACCATGCAGTATATCAAATGCGATATTGAGACAATCTGTATTGGTATGGCTGCAAGTATGGGTTCATTCCTTCTTACAGGAGGAACAAAGGGCAAGAGACTTGCACTCCCAAACTCTGAGATCATGATCCATCAGCCGCTTGGCGGAGCTCAGGGACAGGCAACAGAGATTCAGATCGCAGCAGATCACATCTTAAAAACTCGTCAGAAACTGAATCAGATTCTGGCAGAAAATACAGGACAGCCGTTAGAGGTCATCAACGCAGATACAGAAAGAGATAACTTTATGACTGCGGAAGAAGCCAAAGCGTATGGTTTGATTGACGAAGTCATCAAGAACCGCTAGGGCAGTCCTCAGACGAGGTGAAAAGTATGGCAGGAAAGAACGATGATCAGGTAAGATGCTCGTTCTGTAACAAGACGCAGAATCAGGTGAGAAAGCTGATTGCAGGTCCGAATGGGGCATATATCTGTGATGAGTGTGTGGATGTCTGCGCAGAGATTATAGAAGAAGAATTTGAATACGAGAACGGAAGAGAATGGAATCCGTTCTCGGATATCAATCTTTTAAAACCGGAAGAGATCAAAGCATTTCTGGATGAATATGTCATTGGTCAGGAAGAAGCGAAAAAAGTATTATCGGTAGCTGTTTATAATCATTATAAACGTGTAATGGCGGGAAGAAATATGGGAGTAGACCTTGGTAAAAGTAATATTCTCATGCTCGGACCGACAGGATGTGGTAAGACGCTTTTGGCTCAGACACTGGCAAAGATTCTGGGAGTACCGTTTGCGATTGCTGATGCAACAGCATTGACAGAGGCCGGATATGTCGGTGAAGATGTAGAAAACATTCTTCTGAAGATCATTCAGGCGGCAGACGGAGATATTGAACGTGCAGAGTATGGAATTATATATATTGATGAGATTGATAAGATTACAAGAAAATCAGAGAATCCATCGATTACCAGAGATGTATCGGGTGAGGGTGTACAGCAGGCGCTTCTGAAGATTATTGAAGGAACAGTTGCCAATGTACCTCCACAGGGAGGAAGAAAGCATCCACAGCAGGAGCTTATTCCAATTGATACAACTAATATTCTTTTTATATGTGGTGGTGCATTTGACGGACTCGAGAAGATTATTGAATCAAGAATGGATAAGAGTTCAATTGGTTTCAATTCTGAACTTAAGGAAAAGAGCAACGACGATGTTGGAGAGATGTTCCATAAGGCGCTTCCACAGGATCTTATTAAATTCGGTCTTATTCCTGAGTTTGTAGGCCGAGTTCCGGTTGTTGTTTCGTTAGATTCGCTTGATGAGGAAGCACTTGTGAGAATTCTAAAAGAGCCTAAGAATGCTATTATAAAGCAGTATCAGGCACTTTTTGGACTTGATGAGGTAGCACTTGAGTTTACTGATGAAGCTGTTGAGGCAGTAGCCCACAAGAGCTTTGAGAGAAAGACAGGAGCAAGAGGTTTACGTTCAATCTTAGAATCAGTCATGAATGAAGTAATGTATGAGATTCCGTCAGATGAAACAATATCAAAATGTATAATAACTAAGGAAGCTGTAGAAGGAAACGCAAAGCCTCTGTTAGAATACAGAACAGATGCTGTTAAAAAAGCACAGTAATGAAATTAATTCAGGCGGGCTGTTCATGATGGACGGTCCGTTTTTTTAGATAGAGAGGAATATATGAGTAACAAATATGATAGACATTATCCAGCTATTCCATTAAGAAATGTCACTGTTTTTCCTGGGATGGTAATGCACTTTGACGTGAGCAGAAAGAAGTCTGTAAAAGCTGTAGAAGCAAGTATGGCAGCTGATGAACTTATATATCTTGTAACACAGAGAGATTCGCAGGTGAGCGAACCAGGGATAGCAGATTTATATACAGTAGGAACAATTGCTAAGATAAAACAGATAATAAAGATGCCAGGCAAAATTTTAAGGGTTCAGGT
>OLOK01003073.1_pt1 | contig 10685 bp, 10 predicted proteins | sample 1672591 | NCBI WGS metagenome assembly OLOK01 (sample SAMEA3136703, study PRJEB25190) | human gut metagenome | biome: human gut; feature: human-associated habitat; material: faeces | place: Austria | collected 2013 | reverse complement strand
GATTTCCATTGCACGTGTGTTCCTGAAGAATCCGCCGATCCTGATCTTTGATGAGGCAACATCCGCCCTGGATAACGAAAGTGAGAAGGTAGTGCAGCAATCTCTGGAACGTCTTGCCAAAGACCGAACCACCTTTGTGATCGCCCATCGTCTTTCCACGATCCGCAATGCCAGAAGGATCCTGGTGCTGACCGAAGATGGAATTGCAGAAGAAGGTACACATCAGGAGCTGATGGAGAAGGACGGCGTATATGCGAAACTTTGCAAAGCCGGATTGTGATCGTAAACAGCAATTATATGCGAAAGGATGAATTGCAGAATGAAAGAAATAAGAACCGAAGACGCAGTGGGCCAGATCCTCTGCCATGATATTACACAGATTATAAAGGATGAGAAGAAAGGCGTTCTGTTTTCCAAAGGACATATTGTGAAAGAAGAGGACATTCCGCTGCTCCTTTCTGTTGGAAAAGAACATCTTTTTGTGTGGGAAAAGAAAGAAGGCATTCTTCATGAAAATGAGGGCGCTGATATTTTGTATAAAATCTGTGCAGGAGATTCCATGCATGGAACTGATGTGAAAGAAGGCAAGATCGAACTGGTAGCAGACGAGGACGGAGTTCTGAAAATCCGCAGAGATGCTCTTCTGGCAGTGAATTCTCTGGGGGAGATGATGATCGCTTCCCGCCATGGGGACTTCCCGGTAAAAAAAGGAGATAAACTGGCTGGCACCAGGATTATCCCTCTTGTAATCGAAAAAGAAAAAATGGACAAAGCTGTGGAAGCTGCTGGTCCGGAACCGATTTTTTCCATTCTTCCCTATCACCTCAAAAAAGTTGGGATCGTTACAACTGGAAGCGAGGTAAAAAAAGGTCTGATTCAGGATACCTTTACCCCTGTATTAAAAGAAAAGCTTTCCGAGTACCCCACTGAGGTGATCGGTCAGACTACTCCGGGAGATGACAAGGCACAGATCACAGCCGACATTATGGAATTTATTAACCAGGGTGCAGATATGGTAGTCTGCAGCGGCGGCATGAGTGTAGATCCAGATGACCGTACACCTGGAGGAATCCGTGATACAGGAGCCAGAGTTGTTACTTACGGTGCACCGGTACTGCCAGGAGCCATGCTTCTCATCGCTTACTATGAGAAAGAGGGAAAACGCATCCCGATCCTTGGTCTTCCCGGATGTGTCATGTATGCGAAGCGCACTGTATTTGACCTGGTTCTGCCAAGAATCATGGCAGACGATGAAATTTTCCCGGAAGAAGTTGCTGCATACGGAGAAGGCGGTCTCTGCCTGAACTGCAAAGTCTGTACTTTCCCCAACTGTGGATTTGGAAAGTAAGCTCTGGAAATTACAAAGTATTTAAGGAGATTTATGGAAAAATTTCGAACTGCAACCTATGAAGTCCATAACCCGAAAATAAAAAAAAGCGTGCGCTTTGCTGTTCTTGCAGACCTTCACGGAAGCATTTTCGGCGAAGAGAATAGTGCTTTGCTGAAAAAAATCCAGGAATATGCCCCTGATGCCATTCTTCTTGCCGGAGACATGGTGGTCCGGATGGATCCTTCCACCCTGGAAACCGCCAGGAAGCTGCTTTGTACATTGGCGAAGAACTTTCCTATTTTTTACGCCATGGGAAATCACGAAACCAAAATGAAGGCCAAAGAGCACATTTATCGGAATGAGTATCTGGAATATCAGGCAGAATTGAAACAAAAAGGAATCTGTTTCCTGGCAAATGAGAAGAACAAAGTTGTTCTGGCTGGCAATTCCTTTGTGGTAAATGGACTGGAACTTCCACTGGAATACTATCATAAGCCTTTTTCCCCGAAGCTCACTTCTGAAAAAATGGAAGAGCTTATGGGAAAGCCAGATCCGGAGGCCATAAATATTCTGCTTGCCCATAACCCCAAATATGGCAGAACCTATTTCCGCTGGGGTGCAGACCTGATCCTGTCTGGACATTACCATGGCGGTGTGCTCCGTTTTTCCAGACATGTGGGAGCCATCAGTTCCCAGTTTATACCTTTTCCAAAATACTGTTGCGGCGATTTTTACAAAAATGGCAAATGTATGATCGTAAGTGCAGGCCTTGGGGAACACACAGTGCCTCTTCGGATCCATAATCCAAGAGAGCTGATTTTTATAGAAATGAAACCGTAAGGGAGAGAGGAAAGCGCATGGCAATTCCCGTAAAACTGAATGTTTTTGAAGGACCGCTTGATCTGCTCCTTCACCTTATTGATAAAAATAAAATTGATATTTATGATATACCGATTGTGGAGATTACGGATCAGTATATGGAATACATTCACGCTATGGAAAAAGAAGACCTTGGTATTATGAGTGAGTTTATGGTCATGGCAGCCACACTTCTGGATATCAAGTGCCGGATGCTTCTTCCAAAAGAAATCAATGAAGAAGGAGAAGAGGAGGACCCCAGAGCGGAGCTGGTTCAGAAACTTCTGGAATATAAGATGTATAAATATATGTCTTATGAGCTGAAGGACAAAATGGACGATGCCAGCGGCGTTTATTTCCGTGAGCCGGATGTGCCCAGGGAGGTGCTTCAGTACCGGGAACCAGTGGATCCCTCAGAACTTCTGGCTGGTCTTACTCTTGAGAAGTTAAACGCCATTTACCAGTCGATCATCAGGCGGCAGGACGACAGACGGGACCCTATCCGAAGCCAGTTTGGAAAAATCGAGAAGGAAGAAGTCAGTCTTTCTGATAAAATGCTGGAGATGAAAGAATTTGCAAAGACTCACAGGAAATTCAGCTTTCGGGACCTGTTGAAAAAGCAGTGCTCCAAAGTACAGGTAATCGTTACCTTCCTTTCTGTTCTGGAACTGATAAAAATGGGACACATTCATGTGGTTCAGGAAGAGATCTTTGATGACATCCAGATCAATGTTGTGACGGAGCCAGAAACCTGGAAGAATCTGACAGAGTTTGCAGAGGAAGAAGGATAGTATATGGAAATTAAACGATTAGAAGGTGCCGTTGAGGCAATTCTGTTTGCGATGGGTGAATCTGTGGAATTAGGTCAGATTGCGAAAGCAATCCAGCAGGATAAGCCAACTACAGAAAAACTACTCCATAATCTGATGGATAAATATAAGGATGAGGGAAGGGGAATCCAGATCATTGAGCTGGAAGGCTCTTATCAGCTGTGCACCAAACGGGATTACTATGGCTGTCTGATCCGGATTGCCATGCAGCCTAAGAAACCTGCCCTTACAGATGTTATGCTGGAAACGCTGTCTATTATTGCCTATAAGCAGCCTGTGACAAAAGCTGAGATTGAAAAGATCCGGGGAGTAAAAAGCGATCATGCAGTAAATAAGCTGGTGGAGTATAATCTGGTAAAGGAACTTGGACGTCTTGATGCACCTGGACGACCGATCCTTTTCGGCACTACAGAAGAATTCCTTCGCACATTTGGTGTGCAGGGACTGGAAGAGCTGCCAGCTGTGGATCCGGTAAAAATGGCGGATTTTAAGGCTGAGGCCGAAGAGGAAGTACAGCTGAAGCTGGATATATAAGACAGGACAAGTAAGCTACGGATAAACTGCAGACGATATGACAGGACAAGTAAGCTGCGGATAAACTGCAGACAATGAAACAGGACAAGTAAGCCGCAGATAAACTGCTGGCGATAAGACAGGAGAGAAAAAATGCCCACAACATATGCACATGATTTGTTTGGTCAGAAAGTATACAGACAATTGCCCGATCAAGTGAAAGAAATTATTCGGAAAAACGGTGAACTGTATCGGATCGGTCTTCACGGACCGGATATTTTCTTCTATTATTTTATTTTTAAGAATCACGTAAGCAGTGTAGGATACCGTATGCACAAAGAAAAAGCCCGGGCATTTTTCGCCCAGGGAATGGCGCAGGTCAGAGAGACTGGTGATGAGGCACTTCTTGCCTATCTTCTTGGCTTTGGCTGTCATTATCTTCTGGACTCTTCCTGTCATCCTTTTGTCAATGAAATGAATGATAAGGGCAGAATTTCCCACAGCCTTCTGGAAATTGAATTTGACCGCTTCCTTATGGAAGAAAATGGAAAAAATCCATATGCCTTTTATCCTTCTGATTGTATCAAAGCAAAACGCAAAAATGCAGCGGAAATCCACAAGGCTTTTCCTCTTGTAAAAACAGGAGATATTCTTCTGAGCCTTAAACTGATGAAATTTATGACAAATCTGCTGGTATGTGACGATGGCGGGACAAGACGGGCGCGCTTGTCGAAGCTTTCCAGCCTTGGAGGAAGAAGAGCACAGTCTGCTTTGATCGATCACTATATGATGGCTCAGCCGGCAGGTGGCAGCAGGGAACCTGTGGAACAGCTGAATACATTGTTTGAAAAAGAGGTGAAAGAGGCACCGGCAGAATTGTTGGAGCTGTATCAGCTTTCCCAGGAGGACAGGCTGTTGTCTGAGCGATGGGATCTGACTTACAATGGTTAGCTGTGATATACAAATTGAAAATTGAACCAATTTCAGGGACAGGTATTTCTGTAAGATACCTGTTCTTTTTATCAGGTAAAACTTGTAGAGTGAGCTTTGCATAGTTTGGGACAGGTTCGCGTAAAATACTATAAACGGAATGTGGGGTGGACTATGAAAAGCAGATACAGATTCTTTTGTCTTACACTGACTTTTGTACTTGTTTTATGCACTGCTGGCCAGGTGTCAGGAAGCACTGGCACAGACGAAAAAAAGGCTGTCAGCTCCATTGTGCAGATGATACCGGCAGCTGTTGATATGAAAGAAACAGACGGACCTGGAAATCTCTATGCCTTATCAGCAGTTCTTATGGATGGGGATTCTGGCCGGGTACTGTACGAAAAAGAGGGCTATACAGCTCGTCCGAATGCCAGTACCACAAAGGTAATGACCTGTATCCTTGCCTTGGAGAAGGGCTCCGGTGATGATTATGTAATGGTGTCAGAAAATGCGGCCTCTCAACCAGAAGTAAAGCTGAATTTAAAGGAAGGGGAGCAGTATTACCTGGAAGATCTTCTTTATTCTTTAATGTTGAAAAGCCATAATGATACGGCCGTGGCAATTGCTGAACACATTGGCGGTTCTGTGGAAGGGTTTGCAAAAATGATGAATGCAAAAGCAAAGGAGATTGGCTGCACGAACACTCATTTTGTTACGCCGAACGGTCTTGACAGTGCAGATGCAGGAGGCATTCATCAGACTACCGCAAGAGATCTGGCTTTGATCATGAGCTATGCGGTGAAAAATAAAGCATTTCTTCATATCACACAGACCAGGGATTATTCTTTTTCTGATATTTCAGGAAAACGTCAGTTTTCTGTCCATAATGCAAATGCATTTCTTGATATGACTCCGGACGCCATTTCAGGAAAAACAGGTTTTACAGGAAATGCGGGTTATTGTTATGTGGCAGCCTGTGAAAATGAGGAAAGAAAATTTATTATTTCCCTTCTTGGCTGCGGCTGGCCGAATAATAAGACATATAAATGGAAAGATGCCATGAAACTGCTGGAATATGGCAAAGCAAATTTTCACAAGGAAACCTATTGGCAGGAGCCGGAGATTCCGGCTATACCAGTAAAGGATGGGACTGACGAAAGCAGCGGGAAAGAATCTGGTAAAGAAAACCAGGAAAATTCCGGGAAAATTTTCACAGAAATCGGGACAGGTTTCGCAGATGCATATATAAATGGCCGGATTCAGGCATCTGATTCTGACAAAAAGAAACAGATCCTTCTGAAAGAAGGGGAAAAGATTACCTGTCGTCTGCGTATTGAGAAAAATTTGACGGCGCCTGTGAAAAAGGGGCAGAAAATTGGTCAGGTCACTTTTAGCCTTGGAGAACTTGTCCTGGATAACTATTTTGTGACAGCAGACCGCAATATCGTCAAAATCACCTATTTATGGTGTGCAAACAAGGTGTTTCATGACTTTTTTCACTAAAAAGCCTGACGGAATATGTATGATATATAAAAAAATCCCCCGAAAATCGAGGGATTTTTTTGCATAAAAACACGGAAAACTATTGAAAAATTGTGTGAAAAAATGTACAATTAGAATCGGCAGAATTTTTGGTTATACTTTTAAATTATTATAAAATGGAGGGCAAGAAAGAATGAGTAACGCAACACAAAGTTTAGCGGGCACAAGAATCACTTCTTTGCTTGACGCGAACAGTTTTGTTGAGATCGGCCAAAGTGTAACAGCCAGAAATACAGATTTCAACATGACTGAAAAAAAAGCACCTTCAGACGGTGTTATTACCGGATATGGTGTAATCGATGGAAATCTGGTGTATGTGTACAGCCAGGATGTTTCCGTACTGAACGGAACAGTTGGTGAAATGCATGCCAAGAAGATTACCAGACTTTATGATATGGCTATGAAGACCGGTGCTCCGGTGATCGGCCTGATCGATTGTGCAGGTCTCCGTCTTCAGGAGGCAACTGACGCACTGGAAGCATTCGGTGAAATTTATATGAAACAGACTCTGGCATCCGGACTGATTCCACAGATCACAGGTATCTTCGGTACCTGCGGTGGTGGTATGGCACTTGTACCGGCACTGACAGACTTCACATTTGTTGAAGAGAAGAAAGGCAAACTGTTTGTAAACACCCCGAACGCCCTTGAAGGCAATCACGTTTCCAAATGTGACACATCCTCAGCCAGATTCCAGAGCGAAGAGACAGGTCTTGTAGACGGAATCGGCACTGAGGACGAGATCCTTGGAAAAATCCGTGAACTCGTAACATATCTGCCATCTAACTGCGAAGACACTGATTCTTACATGGAGTGCACAGACGACCTGAACCGTGTATGCGAGGATATTGAGAACTGCACAGGCGACACAGCCATTGCACTTTCCAGAATCGCTGATAACGGACAGTTCTTCGAGGTAAAAGCTGACTACGGCAAGAGTGTTGCTGTTGGATTTATCAGACTGAACGGCGCTACCGTTGGTGCTGTTGCAAACAGAAGCGAGAGCTATGATGCGGAAGGCAAAAAGGTATGGGAGTCTGATGGTACCCTTAGTGCACGCGGTGCAAGAAAAGCAGCAGAGTTCGTAAAATTCTGTGACGCTTTCGAGATCCCGGTACTTACTCTTACAAATGTAAACGGCTTTAAGGCTACTGTATGTGGCGAGAAGATGATGGCGAAATCTGTCGGAGCACTGGTTCATGCATTTGCAGACGCTACTGTTCCGAAGGTTAACGTTGTGATCGGCAAAGCATTTGGAACCGCTTACACAGCTATGAACAGCAAAGCAATCGGTGCAGACATGGTATACGCATGGGAGAACGCAGAGATCGGTATGATGGATGCAGACCTTGCAGCCAAGATCATGTATGCAGGCGATGACGCAGCAGCTCTTACTGAGAAAGCAGCTGAGTACAGAGAACTTCAGAACTCTGTTTCCTCTGCAGCAGCAAGAGGATATGTTGACACCATTATCAGCCCGGCTGATACAAGAAAATATGTGATCGGTGCATTTGAAATGCTGTTCACAAAAAGGGAAGAACGTCCGTCCAAGAAACACGGCACGGTCTAAGCGAGGTGGAGCATATGAAACAGATTTTTAAGAAAGTATCCTCCCTTTGCACAGTACTTCTCATGATGGCAGTTCTCACTCTTACCGGAGTATCCTCCGTATGGGCAGCTGATGAGGTAGATGACACGGTAAAGCAGACCCTGGTCACTACCGCTGAGGGACTTACCGATACCATCATTGCTCTCAGTGATGAAGATATTGAGAATTATACCAAGTCATCTGATGAGTTTACTGTTGGAGCAATGACTGCATGGGCAGGCTCCAAGGATGAAGTTGGGGCTTTAAAGGAGAGAACCGGAGAGACAGAGGTGAAGGCTTCTGACGACGGATATACCGTTACTGTACCGGTCTCCTTTGAGAAAGCAGATGCAAATTTCGTTTATATTTTCGATGCTTCTACAGGAACACCTACATCCCTTACTGTTGATGTACAGTATTCCATGGCTGAGACCTTAAGAAGAGCTGTTATGAATACTATCATGGGTATTGCAATCGTATTCATCGTTCTTATTTTCCTGAGCTTCCTGATCTATCTGTTCAGATTCATCCCGAATCCGGAAGCAAAGAAAAAAGCTCAGGCAGCAGCCCCTGCACCTGCTCCGGTGGCAGCACCAGTAGAAGTTGCAGAAGCAGACGATACAGAACTGATCGCGGTTATCGCAGCAGCAATTGCAGCAGCTGAGGGAACCACTACAGATGGATTCGTTGTTCGTTCCATCCGCAAAATCAATCGTAAAAAGAGATAAATACAGGAGGATCCTAAAATGAAAAGTTATACAATTACCGTTAACGGAACAGCATATGAAGTAACTGTTGAAGAGACAGGAAGCGTTTCCGCACCAGCAGCTGCAGCTCCTGCAGCAGCTCCGAAAGCAGCACCGGCACCGAAGGCAGCTCCTAAAGCAGCAGCCGGAGCAGGCGCAGTTAAGGTTGCAGCTTCCGTACCTGGAAAGGTTCTGAAAATCGCAGCAAGCGTTGGACAGGCTGTAAAAGCCGGTGACAACATTGTAATCCTGGAATCCATGAAGATGGAGATCCCGGTTGTAGCTCCTCAGGACGGAACCGTTGCAAGCATTGACGTTGCAGAAGGTGCCTCTGTAGAAAATGGAGATACCCTGGCAACAATGAACTAAGTCGGGAGGTAATAGGATGTCTTACGTAGCAGACACTTTGTCCAACCTGATCCATCAGACCGCATTTTTTAATCTGACATGGGGTAACTACCTGATGATCGTGGTTGCTTGTGTATTCTTATATCTTGCCATTGCAAAGGGATTTGAGCCTCTGCTGCTTGTTCCCATTGCATTTGGTATGCTCCTTGTTAATATTTATCCGGACATTATGGCAAATCCGGAAGACATGTCCAACGGTGTTGGTGGTCTTCTTCATTACTTCTACATCCTTGATGAGTGGAGTATTCTTCCTTCCCTTATCTTTATGGGTGTAGGTGCCATGACAGACTTTGGTCCGCTGATCGCGAATCCGAAAAGCTTCCTGATGGGTGCTGCAGCACAGCTCGGTATCTATATGGCTTACTTCCTTGCAATCTTCCTTGGATTCAACGGAAAAGCAGCAGCAGCAATCTCCATCATCGGTGGTGCAGATGGTCCGACCTCCATTTTCCTTGCAGGTAAGCTTGGTCAGACTGCTCTTATGGGACCGATCGCCGTGGCGGCATATTCCTATATGTCACTGGTTCCGATCATCCAGCCTCCGATCATGAAACTGTTTACTACTGAGAAAGAGCGTAAAATCAAAATGGAGCAGCTTCGCCCTGTATCCAAGCTTGAGAAGATCCTCTTCCCAATCGTAATCACAATCGTTGTCTGCATGATCCTTCCGACAACAGCTCCTCTGGTTGGTATGCTTATGCTTGGTAACCTGTTCAGAGAGTGCGGCGTTGTAAAACAGCTTACAGAGACAGCTTCCAATGCACTTATGTACATCGTAGTTATCCTTCTTGGTACATCTGTTGGTGCTTCCACAAGTGCAGAGGCATTCCTGAATGTGGATACTTTGAAAATCGTTGTATTAGGTCTTGTGGCATTTGCATGTGGTACTTTCGGCGGTGTTATGCTCGGAAAGGTTATGTGCAAGCTTACAGGCGGCAAAATCAATCCGCTTATTGGTTCCGCCGGTGTATCTGCGGTACCTATGGCAGCCCGTGTTTCCCAGAAGGTTGGTGCTGAGGCAGATCCTACCAACTTCCTTCTGATGCATGCAATGGGACCAAACGTTGCCGGTGTTATCGGTACAGCCGTTGCTGCAGGAGCATTTATGGCTATTTACGGAATCTAATAATGATACCAGAAATTCGGATTTTTCCCGGCTTTCTATAGTGAAACCGGGAAGTCCGGATGAACTAAATAAATAAGGAGAACAATTATGGCAGAAATTGAAAAAAAACCTGTTAAAATTGTGGAAACCATTCTGCGTGATGCACATCAGTCCCTGATTGCAACCCGTATGACAACAGAGCAGATGCTTCCAATCGTTGATAAACTTGATAAAGTAGGCTACCATGCAGTTGAGTGCTGGGGCGGTGCTACTTTCGATGCAAGCCTTCGTTTCCTTCATGAGGATCCGTGGGAAAGACTTCGTAAATTACGTGCAGGATTCAAGAACACAAAGCTGCAGATGCTTTTCCGTGGCCAGAACATTCTTGGATACCGTCCATACGCTGATGATGTTGTAGAGTATTTTGTTCAGAAATCTCTGGCAAATGGTATCGATATCATCCGTATTTTCGACTGTATGAACGACCTTCGCAACCTTCAGACTGCTGTACATGCTGCAAACAAAGAGCATGGCCATGCACAGGTTGCTCTTTCCTATACACTTGGTGATGCTTATACTCTTGAGTACTGGACAAGCATTGCGAAACGTATCGAGGAAATGGGTGCAGACTCTATCTGTATCAAAGATATGGCCGGTCTTCTTCTTCCATATAAGGCAACTGAGCTTGTTACAGCCCTGAAAGAGACTGTTAAGATCCCGATCGATCTTCATACACATTACACCTCTGGTGTAGCTTCCATGACTTACTTAAAAGCTGTTGAAGCTGGTGTTGATATCATCGATACTGCAATGTCTCCGTTCGCTCTGGGAACTT
>OLOK01003067.1_pt1 | contig 10714 bp, 10 predicted proteins | sample 1672591 | NCBI WGS metagenome assembly OLOK01 (sample SAMEA3136703, study PRJEB25190) | human gut metagenome | biome: human gut; feature: human-associated habitat; material: faeces | place: Austria | collected 2013 | reverse complement strand
CGTGGACTTGTTGCGCTCGCGCAGATCGCGCAGGGCGTCGGCAACGGTGAAGACCGCGTCGATTTCGTCGTCGGTCTTGTCCCAGGTCCAGTAGAAGTCGGTCTTGTACATGTTGTTGATGCGCAGGGTTTCCAGATGTCTTGCAAGCTCAACAGTTTTGCTCATAATTCTTTCTCCTTAAAAAATCTCTATATCCTAAAAAACAGAAAATACTATTTATAGACAGGCATGAATTCTATCGGCTGCTGGCGCATAGGATTCTTGGATGCCCTTACTTAATGTCGTTGCCGGTCAGTTCCTGACGGAACGAGGTGGCGGAGCCGTCCTTGTTCTCGGGCTTGTAGAGCATGGGAACAGCGGCGTACAGCGCAGCGCAGGTGACGAGGTCCTGCTTCCAGGTGATCTCGTTGGGCGCATGTGCCTGCGATTCCGCACCGGGACCAAAGCCGACGCAGGGGATGCCGTAGCGACCCTGGATGGACACGCCGTTGGTGGAGAAGGTCCACTTGTCGGTCAGCGGACGACCGTCGCGGGTCGACGCTGCCTTTGCATCGGGAGCCAGACGCTTGTCGCCCCACAGCGCATGGTGCGCATCAACAAGAGCCTGCACGTGCGGCGCGGATTCCTTGTTGATCCAGGTCGGGAAGAAGCACTCGGTCTCATAGACATGACCAGTCCATGCGGGACGGTCGTACATGTACATGGAAACCTTGACGTCCTTGGCGTACTTCTTGCAGGCGGGCAGGTCTTCGATTTCCTTCAGGCAGGATTTGTAGGTCTCGCCTGCGGTCATGCGGCGGTCGATGGAGATGGAGCAGGAGTCTGCAACCGCGCAGCGGGAGGGAGAGGTGTAGAAGATCTGGCTGGTGGTGCAGGTGCCTCTGCCGAGGAAACGCGCGTCTTCCCAGTGCTCGGGGTTGTACTTCGGGTCGAGCATCTTGACAAGACCCTTGACTTCCTTGTCGTCTGCCGCATCGTTTTCGTTGAGGTCGCGGACGTTCAGGATGACTTCCGCCATCTTGTGGATCGCGTTGTCACCGCGCTCGGGCGCGGAGCCGTGGCAGGAAACACCGTGCATGTCGACGCGGATTTCCATTCTGCCGCGATGGCCGCGATAGATGCCGCCGTCGGTCGGCTCGGTGGAGATGACGAACTCAATCTGATTTCTCGCGTCTTCCGGACCGTTAAAATACTCGTTGACGATGGACTGCCAGCACATGCCGTCGCAGTCTTCTTCCTGCACGGAGCCGACGACCATGATCTTGTAGCCCTCGGGGATCAGACCCAGATCCTTCATGATCTTGCCGCCGTAAGCTGCGGCTGCCATGCCGCCTTCCTGATCGGAACCGCCGCGGCCGTAGATGATATCGTCGGTCTCATAACCCTGATAGGGGTCGGCTTCCCAGTTGTCGCGGTTGCCGATGCCGACGGTGTCGATGTGAGAGTCGATGGCAATGATCTTGTCGCCGGTGCCCATCCAGCCGATGACGTTGCCGAGCTTGTCGAACTCAACCTTGTTGTAGCCGAGCTTCGTCAGCTCTTCGGCGATGCGCTTGACAACGCCCTCTTCCTCACAGGACTCGGAAGGAATGGCGATCATATCGCGCAGGAACTTTGCCATATCGGCTTTGTAGCCCTCGGCTGCCTGCTTGATTGCTTCATAGTTCATAATACCGGAACCCCCTGTTATATAAATTATGTATTTCTCTTCTGACGCGGGCGCACGAAAGTACGCTTCGCTGTATCCATCATACCACAAGAAAAACCATTGTCAAACAAAATTTTTGCATACCTAAAAATTTTTTCGTTTGCACGATTTTGGACGCTTTTTCTGTATAAGTTTCACAAAGCGTCCGGTTGCAAACAGCAGCAGGCTGTGATAACATAGATAAATACGAAAATGAACGGGAAAGAAGGGTGCGCCATGCCGGTCCCACAGGGAAGCGGGGTCATCAACAGAAAATCCGCCCGTCAGGCGGTGTATGAGGAAGTTTGCGACTGGATTATCACGGGTGTTCTCGAACCGGGAGAAAAAATTCTCGATTCCGAGCTGGGCGAGTATTTCCATGTCAGCCGCACGCCAGTGCGCGAGGCGCTGCAGCAGCTGCAGAGCCAGAAGCTGGTGCTGGTGATGCCGGGCAGGGCAACCGTGGTTGCGCCGCTCGACCCGATGGACATCGAGCAGTGCTACAAGCCGCTTGCCGAGCTGCAGGCGCTTGCGGCGGAGCTGGCGTGCGGAAAGCTGACGCAGGAGGACTTTTTTGAGCTTGAGTGCGCGCTGCGCGACGCGAAGGCGGCAGGCGAAAAGGACGACGCGGCGGCGGTGATGGCGTGCGACGAGCGGTTCCACGAAATGATCGTGCAGGCGGCGGGCAACGCCTATGTGACGGAGTTCTCGGGCACCCTGATGCTCCACATCCGCAGAATCAAGTATCACTACTTCCATCTGCCAGCCATGCGGCAGGCGTCTGCGTCGCAGCATGCGGACATTCTTGCGGCGCTGCGGGCGCATGATGCGGCGCTGGCAAAGCAGCGCATGCGCGAGCACTGGCTGCGCGCGATGCGGGGGTGTCTGAACGAGACCATCGCGTATCTGGAGCAGAACGAAGCATAACAGTCTATGGCTCCTGCCGGATGGCGGGAGCCGCTTTTTTCCGCGCAGACCGGGAAGAGGTCTGCTGCGGCGCAGAAAGATCGAAAAGGGAAGGAGCACGGAACATGTATACCGACGAATCGCTGATTGCTTTCTGCCAGAGGGCGCTGCAGACGCCGAGTTTTTCCGGCAGGGAGCGGCAGATGGCAGAGTTGATGAAAGACAAGATGCTCGAGTTGGGCTTCGACGAGGCGGTCTTCGACCGGCTCGGAAACGTTATCGGCACTATCCACGGCAAAAGACCCGGCAAAACCATTTTAATGGACGGGCACATCGATACGGTGGATGTGATCGACGAGGCACAGTGGACGCACGGTCCGTTCAGCGGCGAGATTGCGGACGGGAAGATTTACGGGCGCGGCGCCTCGGACATGAAGGGCAGCGACTGTGCGATGGTCATGGCGGCAGGGCGCTTTGCCGCGCAGACGAAGAAGAACTTTGCCGGTACGATCTGCGTTTCCGGCACGGTCCACGAGGAATGCTTCGAAGGCGTCGCGCCGCGCGAGGTTACGAAACGGGTCAAGCCTGATTTTGTCATCGTCGGCGAGGCGACGTCCACCAGCATCAAGATCGGGCAGCGGGGAAGAGCCGAGGTTGTGGTCGAGACCGAGGGCGTGAGCTGTCATTCCTCCAACCCGGAAAAGGGCGTCAACGCCGTCTACGGAATGATGGCGGTCATCGAAGAAATCCGGAAGATTGTGCCGAACGAGCATCCGCTGCTGGGTCGCGGCATTCTGGAACTGACGGACATTGTCTCCGCGCCCTATCCCGGCGCGTCGGTTGTTCCGGCAGCGTGCCGCGCGACGTTTGACCGGCGGACGCTGGTCGGAGAAGATGAGGCGGTGATTCTCGGGCAGGTAGAAGAAGCGATTGCCCGCGCGCAGGAAAAGCACCCGGAAATCAAAGCGCGCTGTTATCTGGCGACCGGAACGGAAGCCTGCTGGACCGGCGATACGATTTCGGCAAAGCGGTATTTCCCGGCATGGGTGGTGGACGAAAACTCCGAACTGGTCGTCAAGGCGCGGCGGGGGCTGGAGGCTGCTGGCATCGATGCGCCGCTGTCGCATTTCTCGTTCTGCACCAACGGCAGCCATTTCTGCGGCGAGGCAGGCATCCCCACGATCGGCTACGGTCCGTCGCTGGAAAGCCTGGCGCACGTGCGCGACGAGTACATTGAGATCTCTCAGCTGACGAAGGCATGCCGCGGCTTTGCGTCGATTCTTGCCGAGCTGACCAGATGAAGGCAGGCGGAAAGCGGACGAAAAAACGAAAAATTTTTTGCAAACCTAAAAAAAATTTAGAATAGCCATTGCATTCTCCAAAAAATACTGGTATGATAGAGCTATCCATCGGCAAGATGCACAGATTTTGCTGATTTGAGAGACACGGCGTGAATATTTGGAGGTGATAAGTCATTGGACGCGAGACTTCTGGAAATGCTGAGCCAGATCGCGAAAGGCATCGCTTCGCAGTTCGGACCGAATTGTGAGGTTGTGGTGCATGAAATATCGGAAAAGAGCGCCTACAGCTCCATCGTCGCCATTGAGAACGGACATGTTTCCGGGCGAAAGGTCGGCGACGGACCGTCGCACGTGGTACTCGAGCAGATCGGGCACGACGACGATCAGGTGAGCGACCAGCTCTGCTATCTGACCCGCACGAAAGACGGAAAAACCCTGAAATCTTCTTCGGTCTATATCCATGACGAGCATGGAAAGGTCGCGGCAATCCTCGGCATCAATTACGATATCTCCATGATGCAGATGTTTGAAAACACGCTGCATGAGTTCAATTCTGTTGACGCACAGACCCGCAAAGAACCCGAGCGCATCACGCTCAACGTGGCGGACCTGCTCGAAGACCTGATCCGTCAGGCGGACGAGCTGGTCGGAAAGCCCGTGGCGCTGATGACGAAGGATGACAAGGTCAAAGCCATCCGGTACCTCAGCAAATCCGGCGCGCTGATGATTACGAAATCCGGCGATAAGATCGCAAAACACTTCGGCATATCCAAATACACCCTTTATTCCTATTTAGACAACAGTAAAACAGGAGGAGAAACCACATGAACAAGACGATTGATCTGACCATCAACAAAGAAGGTCTGGCACACAACATCCAGAAGGCAAAGGAAAACAATATCATCATCCCGACCATCGCGCAGATGCAGAACCCCGATCTGATTCCGGAAAAGATCAAGGAAAAGCTGTCGCACACCGGTCTGTGGGACGTCGACCCCGTGAACCTCTTCCGCATCAACTGGCACAACGAGGCAAAGGAATCCGGCGGCCTTTACCAGAAGACCCCGAACTACGTCGAAATTCCGTCCTCCGTGTCCGGCGTTCCCTGCCGCATTCTTGCCATGTCCGGCAAGTGGTTCCCGACCGGCTGCCACAAGGTTGGCGCAAGCTTCGGCTGCCTGGCTCCGAGACTCGTGACCGGCCAGTTTGACGCGACGTACCATCACGCGGTCTGGCCCTCCACCGGCAACTACTGCCGCGGCGGCGCGTTCAACTCCAAGCTTCTCGCCTGCGACTCCGTCGCCATCCTGCCGCAGGATATGTCCAAGGAGCGCTTCGACTGGCTCAAGACCATCGCCGGCCAGATCATTGCAACCCCGGGCTGCGAAAGTAACGTCAAGGAAATCTTCGACAAGACCTGGGAGCTCAAGCAGGATCCTTCCATGATGATCTTCAACCAGTTCGCCGAGATGGGCAACCCCCTGTGGCACTACAATGTCACCGGTTACGCGCTGTCTGACCTCTTTGAAAACACCAAGAAGCCCGGCCAGAGACTCGCTGGCGCCTGCTTCACCTCCGGCTCCGCCGGCACGATGTCCGCAGGCGACCTTCTGAAAGAACGTTATCCCGGCATGAAGCTCGCCGTCGGCGAAGCGCTCCAGTGCCCGACCATTCTGGATAACGGCTTCGGCGGCCACCGCATCGAAGGCATCGGCGACAAGCACATCCCCTGGGTCCACAATGTCAAGAACACCGACATGGTCATCGACATTGACGACGAAGACTCCCAGCGCCTGCTGCGCCTGTTTAACTGCAAGGAAGGTCAGGAGTACCTCAAGAGCCTCGGTCTTTCCGACGAGCAGATCGAAAAGTTCACCTGGATGGGCATTTCCGGCATCGCGAACGTTCTTTGCTGCATCAAGTTTGCCAAGTACTATGAGCTGACCGAAGATGACGTCGTCGTCACCGTTCTGACCGACTCCGCTGTCATGTACAAGTCCCGTGTCGAAGAGCTGAACGAAATGTACGGCGCCTACTCCGCGCAGGCAGCAGAGCTCGACCACAACCTGCACATGCTGAACCTCAAGACCGACAGCATGCTGGAGCTGACCTACACCGAGCGCAAGAGAGTCCACAACCTCAAGTACTACACCTGGGTTGAGCAGCAGGGCATGGACGTCGAAGACCTCAACGCCCAGTGGTACGACACCAAGGGCACGTGGGACGCGGTCCACGCACAGGCGAAGGACCTCGACGAGCTCATCAATGCCTTCAACGAGGAAGTTGGTCTTCTCAAGACCCTGTAAGCCGTAAATTTCTATCACGAACCGATTTCGCGGGGGTGGGGGCAGCCCCATCCCCGCAATATTTGATACAGGAGAACTGCTATGCTGAAAAATGTCAAGTGCGCGCGCTGCGTCAAGTGCGGCAAGGAATATGAGGCGGTCCCGAATCTGACGAACTGCGAGTGCGGCGGCATTCTGGACATCATTTACGATTACGACTACATCAAGGCGCATTTCACCAAGGAAACGCTCAAAAACCGCGTGAACCCCACGATGTGGCGCTACCGCGAGCTGCTGCCGGTCGAGGAAACCACGCCCGATACGCCCCTTCGCGTGGGCTGGTCGCCGCTTTATGAGGAGCCGAAGCTTGCCGAGCTTCTGGGCATCAAAAAGCTCTGGGTCAAGGACGACGGCATCAACCCCACGGCGTCGTTAAAAGACCGCGCCTCTGCGATGGCAGTTGCGAAGGCAGGAGAAGCGGGCGCAAAGATCATTGCCTGCTCTTCCACCGGCAACGCCGCATCGAGCCTGGCCGGCAACGCGGCCGCTGCGGGCTTCAAGACCTATATCTTCGTTCCCGAGCGCGCGCCCAAGGGCAAGGTCGCGCAGCTGATGATCTTCGGCGCGAACGTCATTTCCGTCAAGGGCAACTACGAAGAGACGTTCAAGATGTCTGCCGAGGCAATCGAAAAGTGGGGCTGGTACAACCGCAACGCGGCAATCAATCCCTATCTTTCCGAGGGCAAGAAGACCGTTGCGCTGGAAATTGCCGAGCAGCTGGATTGGCAGATGCCCGATTATCTTGCCATCTCCGTCGGCGACGGCTGCACGATCGCGGGCGTGTGGAAGGGTCTCAAGGACCTCTACGCCATCGGCTTTATCGACAAGCTGCCACGGCTCATTTCCGCTCAGTCCACGGGCTGCTATCCCCTCAACCGCGCGATCCAGGAGAACAAGCCCTGGGAGCCGATGGAGGAAAACACGATTGCGGACTCCATCTCCGTCGGCGTGCCGCGCAACGCGGACAAAGCGCTCATGGCAATCCGCGAGTCGAACGGTCTTGCGATCAACGTGACCGACGAGGAAATTCTCGCGGCGCAGAAGCTGCTGGGCAGAACCTGCGGTGTGTTCGGCGAGCCTGCGGGCGTCACCGGCACGGCGGCAGTCAAAAAAGCATGCGAGCTGGGACTCATCGGCAAGGACGATACGGTCGTCTCCGTCGTGACCGGCAACGGACTCAAGGACGTGGCAAACGCCATCAAGTCCGCGGGCGAGCCGATCAACATCAAGCCCGACCTCGATCTCATGGTTTCGGAATTTGCAAAGCGCGGCGTCACTGTCGAGTAAGAAAAACAGGATACAAAAAGCGGCATGGATTTGCGTCCATGCCGCTTTTGCGCGCTCAGAGAAGATATTTTGCTGCGGGCGCTGCGCCGGAGGAAGCACTTTGCGTGCCGTCGCCTGCCGAGAGGGTGTAAAGCCGCGTGAGATACGCCCAGAAGCGGTGGTCAATGACGCCGGTCTGCTCGTGACCGAACAGCGCCTGCAAGCTCCGCACGGCGCGCTGCGTGGAAGCGTCCAGAACACCTGTGACGGCGGGAGGGCTTGCGTTTGCGTAGCACTGCCCGAGCGCCTGCAGCATTGCCTGCACAAGATAGACATGCAGGTTCCGTTCGCCCGGCGCAATTGTCTGCCCCGGCTGCAGGACGATGCGCAGCGGCTCCGGCGGCAGGACACTCGGCGCGTGGCGCAGGTAGCAGCCGGCAAGCGCGTTCCAGGTTTCGGTTTCGGCAATGCCCGTCGCGGGAAGATGCGCGAAGCGCTGAAAAGCGGAGACGGCATTTTTTGTGCTTTCTCCATAGATGCCGTCGGGATTGACGTTCAAAAGTGCCGGGAAAATCGTTGACAGCACCCGCAGCATCGTCTGCAGACTGCGCACGGGGCGGTTGATGTAGTCCTCCGGCAGAATCATACGGGTCCCTCCTCGTCCTGCTGTCCGGGGGCAAAGCCTCCGGCGGGATATTGCAGAAATCGCGATGTGTCGGAATAGCGCTGTGCCGCTTCTCCGGTGGGCGGCTGCGGGAAGATGGAGGCGGGCGGCGCGGCGGGCGTATCGGAGGCAAAGACAGGGGTTGCCTCCGGCGCATCCGTCTGCGTGATCGGAAACAGCTCCCCATCGGACAGAACCTCCTGCCGGATGCCGGCATACTGCGCGTAAAGGGCGTTCCAGGTCGTGTCGTCAATTGAGCCTGTGGGCGAAAGCCCGGCAAAATCCTGAAAGGCGCGCACCGACTCCTGGGTATTTTCGGTGTAGGTGCCCGTGATATCAGCGGCAGGAATGGACGGAATGAACGCGGCGAGAACGGACAGGACATACTGCAAAAACGTGACCCGGCTTCCGGTATCGCCGACAGAGAGCGGCTCTGGCAGCTCCCAGTTGTAGCGCGTATAGGTCTGCCCCAGAGACCGAAGCTCGGAGAGCCGCTGCACGGCGACGTAGAGCAGAACCAGCTGATACCATGTCGCAGGACCGACCACGCCGTCGGACGCCAGATCGAAGATCGACTGGAACGCGCGGACCGATTCCTCTGTTGCCGCGCCGAACACGCCGTCGACCGTGAGCTTCGGAATGGCAGGGTAGTTCTGGGAAATCCGGTTGAGCATGAACTGTACCAGCGCTACGTCGGCATTTGTATCGCCCCGGCGCAGGGGTGTGCCGGGGTAGGACGGTGACGGCTCCTGGATGGGCGCGTTTGTGACCAGCTCAATATTGCCGTAGTACGAGCGCAGAATCGAAAAAGCGTCCGCGCCGCCCTCGGCAAGATACTGTGAGCCCCACTGGCTGAGACCCTCGCACGTGGTCGTGACCCCGTTGCAGAACTTTGCCGCCAGCGGCTCGACAAAGCCCTCGCGCCGCAGATACCGGTCGAAGATTTCATCGACGAGGACGGAGATGTTTTCATAGATGTTCCGCCCTTCGATGTACTTCTGGTCGATGGCAGTGGAGGACGTGATGTCAAAATTGTAGCCGCGGCTGCGGTAATACTCGGTATAGTAGCGGTTGAGGGCGAAGGAAATGATCGCCAGCGTGTTTGCCTCCAGCGCCGCGGGCTCCCAGGTGGGGTAGATTTCGCTGGAGACGACGTTTTTGACATAGTCGGTGAAGGGAACGGTGACATTTGCCGCGGATGCGGTCGGTGCGCCCAGATGGACGACGATGGTCTCGGGGATGTAGGGGATGACAGAGGTCGGCATGGCTTCACCTCACGACAGATTCTGCGGCGGAACGACGAACGTTTCGGTGCGGTCGAAGGAGCTTGGAAGCTCCGGCGTCGGAATGAGCGAGAGCTCCTGCCGGGTTTCGGTATCCGGGAAAACCTGCGCGTTCTGCACAATCACGCGGTCAAAGCCCAAATGCTCGGCGCGGATGTCAATGACGGCGTAGGGGACGGAGGTATTCTGGTAGCTCCGGCTTTCTGCCATCGGTGGGGTTTCGATGGCGACGGGGTCCGTCAGCCCGTCGAAGTTCGTCACGCGCACGGCAAGCAGCTGCGTTTTGCTGCCCGGAAGCCGTTTTGTGATGGTAACCGTTGCGCCCTGCAAAGGAATTCTGGCGCTGGAAGTGGAAAGACGCACCACGACGGTGCCCTGTGTATCCATATCATCGCCTCCTGTATCCATCAGCATATGCCAGGCGCAGGGAAATGGTTCCGTGTCCCTCCTGCGTGGACGACTGTGCAGCTGGAAAAACGTGGAGATTCTTCAAAATGTGAGGAAATGAGAAGACTTTTCACTGCCAGAGCGGAGAAAACGCGAACGCTGCGTTTAAAAAATGTCGCCGACAGACGAAAAAGGATTGACCAATCCGCAGCGAACCGTTATAATAAACAGAAACCTTGAGCCGCTGCTTTTCGGCGGGCAGGCAGAAAAGAAAACAACAGAAGGGAGTGAAGAATGTGGGCAGATATATTGTCAAACGCATCTTACTTGCCATTCTGACGGTATTCATCATATGTGCCATCACATTTTTCGTTATGAACGCGATCCCCGGCGGACCGTTCAACCGGGAGAAGGCGCTGAGCGCGGCGACCATTGAGGCGCTGAACCGGCGCTACAATCTGGACAAGCCGGTTCCGGAGCAGTTTCTTTTATATATGAAGAACCTATGGTAAACGTAGCAATTTTAGGCTTCGGCGTGTCCCTCAAAAACGGACGCAACATCACCGAAATTATCGCCGAGTCGTTCCCGATTTCGGCAAAGCTCGGTCTGATGGCAATTGCTGTGGCGCTGCTGTGCGGCACGGTGTTCGGAAGCTTTGCCGCTTTGATGCGCAACAAGCTTCCCGACCGTATCATCGTGTTCTTCTCGACGCTCTTTACGGCGGTGCCGAGCTTCGTGCTGGCAACGCTGCTGCTTCTGGTGTTCTGCATCAGGCTTGCGTGGTTCCCGGTCTGGGACCCCAACCAGCCCAATTATCTTCTGCCGGTCATCGCGCTTTCGGCTTATCCTTCAACATGATATTCCCGAGGATTTT
>OLOK01003064.1_pt1 | contig 10724 bp, 7 predicted proteins | sample 1672591 | NCBI WGS metagenome assembly OLOK01 (sample SAMEA3136703, study PRJEB25190) | human gut metagenome | biome: human gut; feature: human-associated habitat; material: faeces | place: Austria | collected 2013 | reverse complement strand
TAACAACAAAAACTTTTTATACCGAAATAATTTGTTTTCTTAAATTCGACATGTTGTGCTTGATCGGAGCTCCTTCGGACACCTCAAGGCGCACTCCAGTCAAATTTGGCGAAAACGTAAATTATTTCGAGTATTAGAATGTTATTTTTTGAAATTTTAAATGTTAAGTAGATAAGAAATGTTACAGCACTATTAAATGTATGTTACAATTGCATTATAAATATTGACTTCTATGAAAAATTAGATAAAATATATGTATAAAGTTACCATTTAATATCTGTTAATATGCAAAATAATGCTGTTGGAGGATACATACATGAGAGTAATAAGTGGAAGTGCTAGAGGCACTGTATTACATTCTATTGAAGACATAAGCACAAGACCAACATTAGACAGGGTTAAAGAGTCACTTTTTAATATAATTCAAAATGATATAGAAGATACTACTGTATTAGATTTATTTGCTGGAAGTGGAGCAATTGGAATAGAATTTCTTAGTAGAAGAGCAAAACAGGTTTATTTCTGTGATAAATCAAGTAAAGCTGTTGCTATGATTGAGAAAAATCTAGAAAAAACAAAACTAAAAGAAAAAGCAATAGTATATAACAAAGATTATATAGATTGCATTAATACAGTTAAAAATATCAAATTCGATATTATATTTTTAGATCCACCATACAAGGAAGAATTTGCACTTGATGCTATAGAAAAAATAAGTAATTTACAATTATTAAAAGATGATGGAATAATTATAATTGAAACAGATGAACCAGAAAGAGATATAAATAGAATAAACAATATGAATATTAATTACAAAATATACGATTTAAGAAAGTATGGAAGAGTATCATTAATATTTCTTAAATGAAAGGGGAAAACATGGAGATATTTACCTTGTTAGAAACAATTGAAGATATGCTAGAAAATAGTAAGGAAGTGCCTTTTACCCACAAAGCTATTATAGACAAAGAAGAAGTGTTAGACATAATAAAAGAAATTAGATTAAAATTACCAGAGGAACTGAAACAAGCAAAGGTAATTAAAGAAGAGCATGACAGAATAATAAGCAAAGCCAATGAAGAAGCTAGTGAAATAGTAAAAGAAGCCGAAAACAGAATAATTTCGATGATAGATGAACATGAAATTACTAGAAAAGCATATGAGCAAAAAAATAAGATAATTGAAAATGCTAACGATATGGCTAGAGAAATTTCTAATGGAACAAAGGCATATGCTGATAACATTTTGGCTGGCGTACAAGTTACACTAGAAGATGCTTTAAAAGTAATAGAAAATAATAGAAAAGAAGTAAAATAGTGCGATTTGACCAATATAAATTCCAAAGTTTATATTGGTTAATTTTGTATTGAAGAAAATTTGTTTGGCAAATGCTAAAAAAATATGGAAATTTAATAATTAATATGATAGAATATCTAAGTATAAAAAATACTTTAAGAAAAGTAGGCAAAGGGAGGAACATATGGCAAAGAGAGGAAGAAAAAAGAAGAAGCAACAAGTTAATATAAATGTAGTTGTGGCTGTAATGATAATAGCAAGCATATTGTTAGCAGTTTTAATATATACAAATTCAGGATTTATAGGAGAACACTTGAGTCCATTTTTAGGTGGAATAATGGGATATATAAAATATTTCTTGCCAGTTGGGGTTTTTATATTGGCAATATATATTGCATACCAAGGAGAAACCTCGTGGTCTAAAAAAATAGCCCAGTTTTCTGCATTATTGTTGTGCATAGCAGTAATTTTTAATGTCTACGAAATATATCAAGGAAATGTTGTAATAGAAAACAGAAGCATGGAAAATGTTATGAAACAATTCTTTGAACTTGGTGCTAATGGCGCTGGAGGTGGTGCTATTGGGGCTATTGTTACAATTCCACTTATAAATCTATTTGAAAAAGTAGGGACTATAATAATTGCATCAGGAGGAATAATTGCACTTACTGTATCTATGTTTGGAATAGATTTAGTAAATAGAATATCAGATTTTATAGATGGTACAGAAGAGAGAAAGAGCGCTAAAAAAGTAAAACAACAGCAATACGCAAAAGCAGAACCAGAGAACGATGAGGACAAAATAATTGGAATAGATGAAAGAAAAGAGACTAAAAAAGAGAGAAAATTAAGGGAAAGACTAGAAAAAGAAAAGGCTGCTTTAGATGTTGAACAACTCCAAATAAATTTGAATGGTAAGGATATTGGAAAATCTTCTAAATTATTTGATGTTGAAAAAGAAATAAAAGATGATAAAAAAGTAAGAACAGAAAAATCAGAAGAAAGAAAACAATCACCAGAATTTATAGAAGATCCATTATTTAAGAAACAAGAAGAACAGAAGGAAGATAAGACAAAAGAAGTTTTACAATTAGAGCATACGCTTACTGTTGAGGATGAAAACTATGAATTTCCGCCACTAAATCTATTAAGCGAAGGAACATCAAAAGGCTTAAAGGGCGGAAAAAGAGCACTAGCAGATACTGCTTCGAAACTACAAAAAACACTATATAGTTTCGGTGTTTCTGCAAAAGTAGAAAATGTTTCGGTCGGACCTGCTATAACAAGATATGAATTAAAACCTGCAGAAGGAGTGCGTGTAAGTAAAATTGCAAACCTTGCAGATGATATTGCTTTAAATTTGGCTGCTAAATCAATAAGAATTGAAGCACCAATCCCAGGAAAACAAGCTGTTGGTATAGAAGTTCCAAATGAAGAAAGTGAAGTTGTACACATAAGAGATATTTTACAAACAGATGAATTTAAAGAACACAAGTCGAAACTCGCATTTGCACTTGGAAAAGATGTTTCTGGTGATGCAATTGTAACAGATATTGCAAAAATGCCACACGTTTTAATTGCTGGTGCAACTGGTTCTGGTAAGAGTGTATGTATAAATACTCTAATTGCAAGCATAATATATAAGGCAAAACCAAGTGAAGCAAAGCTTGTTATGATTGACCCTAAAATAGTTGAATTATCTGTATATAATGGAATTCCACACTTATTAATTCCGGTAGTAACAGATCCTAAAAAGGCTGCAGGAGCACTTGCAATGGGCTGTTCAAGAAATGGAAAACAGATATACAATGTTTGCGTCAAAAGGTGTAAGAGATTTAAAAGGCTATAACGAAGTAATAGAAAAAGAAGATAATTTCGGAAAACTACCACATATAGTTATAATTGTAGACGAGTTGGCAGACTTGATGATGGTTGCAAAAGGTGATGTTGAAGATGCAATTTGTAGATTGGCACAAAAGGCAAGAGCTGCTGGAATGCACTTAGTAATTGCTACACAACGTCCATCTGTTGACGTTGTAACAGGTTTAATTAAAGCAAATATTCCATCAAGAATTGCATTTGCGGTATCTTCTCAAGTAGACTCGAGAACGATTTTAGACCAAGTTGGCGCTGAAAAATTGCTTGGAAAAGGAGATATGTTATTCTTCCCAACAGGAGCTCCAAAGCCAGTAAGAATTCAAGGAGCATTCATATCTGATAAAGAAGTTGAAAAACTTGTAAACTTTGTAAAGGCAAACGGAGAAACAACATATAGAGATGATATTACAGAATACATAGAAAAGGCTAACACAACAGATAAAGAGATTGATGAAGGAGCCTTAGATGATGATGAAACAGACCCACTTCTAAATGATGCAATAGAAACAGTAATAGAAACAGGACAAGCATCAACATCGTACATTCAAAGAAAGTTTAAAGTTGGATATGCAAGAGCAGGTAGAATAATAGACCAAATGGAAGAAAGAGGTATTATTTCAGGCTACCAAGGAAGTAAGCCAAGAGAAGTTCTTATGACGAAAGAGAGATGGGCTGAATTAAACTCATAGTAGTTGAAAATAAAAATTAATTCTTTTTCAACTTAGTATAATGTAATTGGAATATTAGAAAGGTACAAAAGAAATATGCGAATATTTTCAAAGCTTAATTCAAATGAATACAATAATCAATTGGAAAAAATATTGGAAAATAAGACATTTGATGAGAGTGTAAAAAATTTATTATTAAGTATGTTATATAAAATTGAAAATGGATATGCAGACTATTCTATAGTAAAATTTAATGCACTTCCAAAAGCAGATTTTATGGAGAAAATATTAAATATAATAGATAAACAATGTTTCGAAATAAAACTAGTAATACCAGAAACAGAAGAGAGTAAGCCTCTAGAACACGACAACGTGGTTTGCAAAATAGATGCAGATAGAGGCTCTATTTTGGTATATGCAAATGAGGAGGAAATTTTATATTCTTTAATTCAGATGAATTTGTTACAGGAAAAGTACAACAAAAATCAATTGGAAATAACCGAGAGTAAGTATTATAGAGATGCAATAAATAAGTTTTTACTTAAAGCAAAAAGTATTAATGGAAGTGAGGTTATACGCGATTTTGATGGTTGGTCTTGGAACAATAATATAAAAAAACAGAGTGATTTTGAATATAATTTGATATTCCAAAACATGATGCTCTTAAACTTAAGATTAGATGATAATTTAAAAGAGAAAATTTATGAACAAAATTTCCAAAATCCTAATTTATTTTATCAAAAATTGTATACTATAATTTTGGCTATTATTGCAAAACAAGACGAAAAGATAAAAAATGAGATTACAACAAGGTTAAATGAATTAATAAGACTATTATTTTTGATGGAAGATAGAGTAAACTTTCTAAATAAGATTACAGAAGAAAAGAAAATGATTTCAAGTGAAATTAGAGAAATAGATGAGACTTTAAATGATAAAGAAAAATTGAAAAAAGAATATATTAATAGAAACTCTAAACTTCCAAATAAGGATAAGATATTTAGTGTAAGTTTTTTATATGATATACTTGAAAATGAAAGAAAAGCACAAGTTGAAAAACTAAAAACTATGAATGGATACCTAGATCCAAGAAATTTTTCTAAACAAAAAACGAATATGGAAAATGAATGTTCATTGTTAAAAAATGTAATAGAACTATCAGAGAACGGAGATTTAAGAAAACAAGAAATAATAGAATTTCAAAAAGAAGTTTTAAAATATTATCAACAAAAAATAGAAGAAAATTTGGAAGATAAAGATTTTCTAGAAAAAGTACTATATGAATTTAGATATTATTGTATGATACCAATTACAAAAAATGAAGTAATTGGAAAAGAGCCTGAGCTACAAGAGTCAATTGAGAAAGTAATGAATATTATAATTGATAATTGCATAGATAAAGAGATAATAACTAATTTTTCTAATAGTGCAAGCATATGTTATGCAATTTTGAAATATATATTCATAACAAAGATAATAGATTTAAAAGAAATACAAATAAAGATAAATAAGATAAAAGAAATACAGTATGTAAATGAAGTACAAAGCCAAATTGCTGTTAGTATATATGATGAAAAAGAGGCTGAAAGTATATACAATGAAACTGTATATAATTTAAAATCACTAAACGTAAAGCTAAACAAAAAAATTCCGTTATTTTTGAAATAATAGAAAATTTGAATAATAACCTGTGAAAATAATTAAATTTATAAACACGCAGATTGTTGTTTAAATGTGAAGGGAGAAAAACGAATGAATATAACTTTTTTAGGAGCAACAAAAATGGTTACAGGCTCTAACTTTTTGGTGGAAGGAGCTGGCAAGAGATTTTTAGTTGATTGTGGAATGTACCAGGGAAAAGCAACAGATGAAATGGAGAATGAAGCACCATTTTTGTATAATCCAGCTGACATAGATTTCATGCTTTTAACACATGCACATATAGACCACTCTGGTCGTATTCCCAAATTATATAATGAAGGTTTTAGAGGGCCAGTGTATGCTACAAAAGCAACATGTGAGCTATGTTCGATAATGCTACCAGATAGTGGACACATTCAAGAACAAGAAAATGAGTGGAAGAATAATAAGAGAAAAAGAAAAGGATTAAAACAACAGCCACCACTTTACACTGCAGAAGAGGCTACAAAATGTTTGGAAATATTTAAACCAATAAAATATGATGAAATTATTGATATTGATGAACATATTCATGTTAGATTTAACGATGCTGGGCATATGCTGGGGTCTGCAATAATTGAAATTTGGGTAGATGAAGATGGAAAGACTACAAAAACAGTATTTTCAGGGGACTTAGGAAATAATGATATTCCACTGCTTTCAGAACCAACCATGATAGAAGATGCAGATTATTTAGTAATGGAATCTACATATGGAGATAGATTGCATGTTGGAACACATGACAAGGCAAAAGTGTTTCTAGATATTGTATCAGAGACACTTGACAATGGAGGAACAGTTGTAATTCCCTCATTTGCTGTTGGAAGAACTCAAGAAATTTTATATGAATTAAACATAATAAAAGAAGAGAGAAGTAAAGATGAAGCTTTCCAAAAAGAGTATGAAACATTGATGAGAGCACCTGTTTATGTTGATAGTCCGCTTGCAATATCTGCAACAGAAGTATTCAAAAATAATGAAGATTTATTTGATGATGAAACAAAAGCTATTATGGAAAGAGGAGACAATCCACTAGAATTTCCTGGACTAAAATTTACAAGAACAGCAGACGAATCTAAGGCATTAAATGAGAGTGATGAACCATCAATAATAATTTCTGCCAGTGGTATGTGTGAAGTTGGAAGAATAAAACATCACTTAAAACACAATATTTGGAATCCAAACAGCACAATATTATTTGTTGGATATCAAGCACCAGGAACACTTGGAAGAAGTATAGTAGATGGAGCAAAAAAAGTTAAAATATTCGGAGAAGAGTTTAGCGTAAAAGCTAGAATAGAATATATAGAAGGGTATTCTGGTCATGCTGACCAAGAATGGCTACTAAATTTCGTATATTCATTCATAAAAAAGCCAAAGCACATATTCTTAGTACATGGAGAACCTAATGGGCAACTGGTTTTGAAAAACAAAATTGTAGACACAACACAAATTCCAGTTACAATACCTGGATATGGAGAAAAATATACGCTAGATGACAATTTTACAGTAGAAAAGAAATACGAAGATCCAATAGATAAACGTTATTTAAGGTTAGAAGTATTAGACAGAATAGAGACATTACAAGAAGAAATTGAAGATATGAAAAACATCATCAAAGAAGACCTTCTATCAAAAGAAAGAAGCGATGATGATGTAAAAAGAGTTAATGAAAAGGTTAAAGAGTTGGAGCAGAAAATTGTTGATATTATAGAGAACAGTTAAGCTGAAAAGTAATTATAATTTTGGCTAAAGTCAAATTTCATTTACAACGCGATTACATATACACCACACGTATGCGCCCTTGCCTTTTAAATACATTTTCCTTGCCAAGATTTAATTATTTTCCAGCTATAAAATGTTTGATAAATTATAAGGAGAAAACCAATGAGTAATAAATTTTTTAATGATGCGGTTATTGGAAATAAGAATGTAAGAGCAACCTTTAGTAGCACTGGAGAGCTACTAAGGGCTTACTATCCAAGTGTAGATTTTAAGCAATTTGTGGACTTTTTCCATGTGGGAATGAAGGTAAATGATTCTGCAATTATTTATCTTCACCAAGACATAAATAACAGATACAACCAGTATTATACTGACAATACAAATATTTTAAATACTGAAATTGAGAATACATATTTTAATATAAAAATAAGACAGACTGACTTTGCTCTTGTTAAGGAGAATATAATTGCAAAGAGATACACAATTGTAAATGGAAATAAGCTTGATCTAGATTTAAGCTTTTTGGTACGCTCAAAATTATATTCAAATGATAATAATATGGTGTCTGGGAAAGTAATAGATAATGGATTAATTCAATATAATCATGATTTTTCATTTAGCATATTTGCAAATAAAGATATATCAGGACATAGAATTAATGATGTAGAGAGTTGCTTTAGAGAAGCTGTGCTAACTGATAAAGATTATATAGGAATGTCTAATGATTCTGCTGTAAGCTATAATCTTGGACAATTGAAATCAGGTGACCAGATAGACTTTACTTTGTTTATATACATTGAGAATAATAACAATATAAAAAATATGGAAGAACTCGAAGAAAAAATAGAAAATTATAAAAAAATAGATGTAAATAAAGAATATACTCAAGCGAAAAAATATTGGACAAACTATTTGGAAAAGCATGATGGATTAAATTTGAAAGAAAATAGTAATAAAATTGTGAATGACAGAGTGAAAGAAATATATAAGCGTACAATATTGCTGTTTCCTTTATTACAAAATGAGGAAACAGGAGGAGTATCTGCAACTGTTGAGATAGATGAAAACAGAGAAAAGAGTGGAAGATATTCGTATTGCTGGCCAAGAGATGCCGTGTTTATTGCTAAGGCATTTGACTATTTGAATATGAAAAAAGAAACAGACAAGTTCTATGAAAATTTCTGCAAAAAAACTCAAAGCAAGAATGGAATGTGGGAGCAAAGATTTTATACAGATGGAAACTTAGCACCTTGTTGGGGATACCAAATAGATGAAACAGCTAGTGTAATTTATGGTGTGTACGAACATTATAAAATAACAAAAGAGGAGAAATTTATAAAAGACACATTTAAAATGTGTGACAAAGCAGTAAGATTTTTAGAAAGATACATGGACAATATTTTGGGTACTAAGGACAAAAGTGATATAGTAAAAAAAGAAATAGAAGAAACATATCATACAGAAAATAGAGAAAAATTACCATTGAGTTATGATTTATGGGAAATGAATGAAGGAGTCCATTTATATTCTTTAGCAAGCATAAATGCTGCATATAATGCAATGCTTAAAATATATGAAATAATAGAACCAGAATATAAAGAAAATAGATTAAAATTAGAAAATATACATAAAAATATAGTTAGAATAAAAAAACAATTAGAAGTAATGCAAAAATATGTAAGCCAAAATTTATATAATGAAAAGACTAAAACATTAAAAAGAAATATAGAAGATGACAAAACAGACATAAGTGTTTTAGGTAGTGTATATCCATTTGAAATGTTTGGACCAAAAGAGAAAAAAGTATTAAATACAATAGAAAAAATAAATTTAACTTTACGCACATATACAGGAGGTTATTTACGTTTTGAACAAGATAGTTACCGTGGTGGAAAAAATCCATGGCCAATATCAACACTATGGATGGCAATGTATTACCAAAAAGCAGGAGACAACAAAAAAGCAAAAGAATGTATAGAATTTGTAGTAAAGAGTTGTAACAAGCATGGTTTACTTGGAGAACAAGTAGACAATGGTTCACTAGAACCAAATTGGGTAATAGGTTTAGGTTGGTCTCATGCAATGTTTATATTAGCACTTGGAAAATAGGGATAATTCCCTATTTTCTAAAACTTAGAAATTGGGACTTGCTTCTAAATTTAAGGAGGAAAAGATGGCAAAAACAAGTACAATTTTTGTATGTAGTAATTGTGGGTATGAGTCAGGAAAATGGTTAGGCAAGTGCCCAGCATGTAATGAATGGAATAGTTTTTATGAAGAAAAGCTATCAAAAGGTACAGGTGGAAGTATAACAAAAGAGAAAAAAATAGTTACTCCTAAGAAATTAAATGAAGTTATAGGGGCTGAGGCTGCTAGAGTTAAGACAGGAATTGGAGAACTAGATAGGGTACTTGGGGGAGGACTAGTTAAAGGTTCTCTTGTTTTGGTTGGAGGAGAACCAGGTATTGGTAAATCTACTTTAATTTTGCAGCTTTGTAATAGTATGAGTGGTGATGGTAAAGTTTTATATGTCTCTGGAGAGGAATCGGCAGAACAAATAAAGATTAGAGCAGACAGACTCGGAATTAATAATAGTGATATATTATTTTTAGGTGAAACGGATATAGATGTTATAGAAAATAATATTTTAGATATTAACCCAAAGTTAGTTATTATAGATTCAATTCAAACTATGTATTCAGAAGATATTACATCTGCTGCAGGAACTGTTAGTCAGGTAAGAGAAATTACATCTAGAATTATGAGAGTTTGTAAAAGTAATGAAATTACAACAATTATAATAGGACATGTTACAAAAGATGGAAATATTGCAGGTCCAAGAGTTTTGGAACATATGGTAGATACAGTTTTGTATTTAGAAGGGGAAAGATATTTTTCTTATAGAATTTTAAGAGGAGTTAAAAATCGTTTTGGGTCTACTAATGAGGTAGGAATGTTTGAGATGCAAAGTGAAGGAATGAAAGAAATTACAAATCCATCATCTGTGTTAATTTCAGAAAGAAAAGACAATCCACCAGGTTCTGTAATTGTAGCTGCAATGGAAGGAACAAGACCTTTACTTATAGAACTTCAAGCATTAACAACATTAAGTGTTTATGGACTTCCAAGAAGGACAGCAAATGGAATTGATTATAATAGGCTTACACTTTTAATTGCAGTGCTAGAGAAAAAACTTGGATTTGCACTTGGAAATCAAGATGTCTATTTAAACGTAGTAAGTGGTATAAAAATTTCAGAACCAGCTGTTGACTTAGGAATTATTATTTCTTGTGCATCGAGTTTTAAGAATATAAGTATTCCAACAGATACAGTAGTAATTGGTGAAGTTGGCTTAACAGGAGAAGTAAGGGCAGTTAACTTAATAGATAAAAGATTAAAAGAAGCAGAAAAACTTGGATTTAAAACTTGTATAATTCCAGAAAGTAACAAAAAACTATTGAAAGAAAATTATAAATT
>OLOK01003063.1_pt1 | contig 10731 bp, 9 predicted proteins | sample 1672591 | NCBI WGS metagenome assembly OLOK01 (sample SAMEA3136703, study PRJEB25190) | human gut metagenome | biome: human gut; feature: human-associated habitat; material: faeces | place: Austria | collected 2013 | reverse complement strand
ATCGGCCCCCATGCCATTCCGCTGACGCGCACCGAATTCGACATCCTCACGACGCTCGCCTCCAATCCCGCCCGCGTCTTCAGCCGCGAGGACCTGATAGACCGCATCTGGAAGGATGCGCCCTTCGTGACGGAACGCACCGTGGACGTCCACATCACGCGGCTGCGCAAGAAACTGGGAGCCAAGGCGTCGCTCATATCGAGCAGGCCGGGATACGGATACCGTTTTAACTACACAGAAGAATGAAACTGACATTCCAGCGGAGGCTCACGCTCAGCTTCCTCATCATATTCGTCATCTTTACCGCCGGAGTGGTGGTATTCGAGCAGGGCCAGGCACGGCGCTACCGTACCGAAGCGCTGGAGGAGCGGCTCGACGCCTATGCGGAGATGATACACGCGTGCGTGGCCGGCGACACCCCCGACAGCATCGACCTGAAGGTACTGCTTCCCCTGCTGCCGCAGGAACTGCGCCTCACGGTCATCGGAGCCTCCGGAGAGGTGGTATACGACAACCTGTTCGCCGAACCGGGCGAACTCGACAACCACGCCGGGCGGCCGGAAGTGGCGAACGCACGGAAGCAGGGTGCCTCCTACGACATCCGCACCTCGGCCTCGAACCACATCCCGTACATCTACTACGCCAAATACTTCGGCAACGACTTCGTTCGCGTGGCGCTGCCCTACGACGTAAAGGTGAAACACTTCCTCCAGCCCGACAACGGATTCCTCTACTTCATCGTCATCCTTTTCGCCGTAGGCCTGCTCTTCATCCACTATGTGGGGAGCCTTTTCGGCCGGTCGGTCAAACGGCTCCGCGACTTCGCCTCCACAGCGGACGACGCCGATGCCGACCTCGGCACGGCGCACTTTCCCCACGACGAACTCGGGGAGATAGGCCAGCGCATAGCCGGCAGCTACAAAAGCTTGAAGGAGAGTGAACGGACACTCGTTCGCGAACGCGAAAAACTGCTCCAGCACGTACACAGTTCGGCCGAGGGGGTATGCTTCTTTCGACCGGACGGCTCGGTGGAATTCTACAACGGCCTGTTCCTGCAATACATGAATACCATCAGCGACGTAGTGGTAAGCGACAACCCCGCCCTCCTGACGCTCGACGTATTCGAACCCGTCCGACGTTTCCTCGCGTCCGGGTCTGGAGAACAGTATTTCGAAACGCACCTTCAGGACCAGGGCAGGGAGTTCCTGCTGCGCGTGAACGTTTTCGACGACAAAAGTTTCGAAGTGGTGTTCAACGACATCACCCGACAGGAGAAGACGCGCCGCCTGAAACAGGAGATGACCGGCAACATCGCCCACGAACTCCGCACACCGGTAACGAGCATCCGGGGCTACCTCGAAACGGTGCTCGAAACGCCGATGCCGCCCGAAAAGGAGCGGGACTTCATCACCAAAGCCTACCGGCAGACGCTCGCGCTATCGGAACTCATCCGCGACATGAGCCTGCTCACGAAGATAGAGGACACGCCGGGTTCCTTCAATTTCGGCAGAATAGACCTCGGCGCGGTGATAAACCGGGTGACGGCCGAACTCGAACCGGCCCTGCAGGCAAAACGCATCACCGTGGAGAACACCCTGCCGGCGGGCCTCACGGTGAACGGAAACGAAAGCCTCGTCTACTCGATATTCCGCAACCTGACCGACAACGTGATAAACCACGCGGGCGAAGGGGTACACGTCACCATCGGGAAACGCGCCGAACGCAACGGGTATGTCTACATCTCCTTCGCCGACGACGGCTGCGGCATCGGCGACCGCAGCAAGCTCAACCGGCTCTTCGAACGTTTCTACCGTCTCGACGAGGGACGTACGAGGGACGCGGGAGGTTCCGGGCTCGGACTGTCGATAGTGAAAAACATCGTAAGCCTCCACGGCGGAACCATAACAGCCAAAGAGCGCCGCGAAGGCGGGCTCGAATTCCTCTTCAGCCTCCCCACCGGCGACACTTCCCGGAAATAACCCGAGGGGGGGATACGGTTCGCCCGCTGCAGCCGAAGCCGCAGGTTCGGCCTGACCGTTGCAAATCCGACGGGCGCGTGTTTGTCACGCGCCCGTTCTTCTCTTTTCCGGCATGGGGATGCCGTAACGGCAGGCCCTGCAAAGGGCCCGTCAGTCGTCGCCGCGCACCCCCGCCTCATCATAAACAGGCCGGTGCCCTACCCCGGCTTCATCCAGGGCTTCCGGTATCTCTTCGTCTACGGAGACCTCCTCCGTCAGGTCGGCGGCAATGGCCGTCTCGTCCCGCGTACCGTCCGCAAATCCGTTGTTGTCGGTGGAGTCCACCCTCCTGTCCGAACGTATCCTTATCTCTGCCATAGTCATGCGTTTTAATCGAACATCCCCGCCCCTAATCCGGACAGGCATAAACACAAACGAGCATGGGCAAAAACGGTACCACGCTGCGAAGCGTTCCGACAGGAAAGACAAAAGGATAACAGCAAAGAGGCGGAAGGAAAGCGAAACCGGCGGAAAGCTCAACGCGTCTTCTGCGAGAAAAATTTCGTCACCCTATAGGTATAAGGCTCGTCCTTCCGAAGGACACGCCGCAGCCAAAGTCCGTAGAGATAGCCTGCTCCGTAGCCGTAAAGTTGTATGAACGATGTCCATACAGCGAGCCACCCTATCGCAACGCTCCGGTTACGCACCGAGGCGTCCGCGAACCACAGCAGCATGAGCGCCCCGAAAGGAAGGCTGAACCACCAGGGCGCATAGACGGCACCAAAGAGGACCAGCAGCAGGCCGCCCCACTGAACGGGAGTGCCGAGAGCCCAAAGGGCCGCCACTCCGACAACGGCGAGCAGGAGCCAGGGGCTCGTGCATAACGCGGCAAGCAGCAGTGCCGCCGAACCAATCGTAAAGAGCGAAGGCAGCATGAAGAGCGCCCTGCGCGACTCCGGATGGCGGATATCGAGGTTCACCCGCGCCGTACCGAACACGAAAACCTGTTTGAAAAAGAGCCGTATGCTCGTCCGCCGCTTGTGGCACACCTTCGCATCGGGCAGGAACCAGGCCTGTGCCCCGGCCGCCATGACACGCATGCTGAAGTCGATATCCTCGCCGATGCGCATGTCACTGAAGCCCCCCACCTGTTCGAAGAGCGGACGCGAGATGCCGAGATTGAAACTCCGAGGAGAGAATTTACCGATGCTGCGCCTGTTTCCCCGGATACCGCCGGTGGTGAAAACCGAGGTCATGGAGTAGCTGACCGCCTTTTGCAAAGGGCTGAAATCGGGAGCCGCCATATCGGGACCGCCGTAAAAGGCGATGCCGCGGGCTTCCACCTCCGCATAGACGGTTTCGAAATAACCCGGCGGAACGATGCAGTCGGAATCCATAATGACCAGAAAATCGCCGTGCGCATGGGCCGCACCGGTATTGCGGGCCGCCGCCGGGCCGCCGTTGGGCTGGCGGACATAACAGATATCCAGCCGGTCGGCATACTCCCGCACCACCCCGTCCGAGGAGAGTTCCGGCGCGGAACCGTCCTCGACCACGACCGTCTCAAAGTCGCGCCGCGTCTGGTGCGTCAGCGATTCGAGGAGCTCGCGCACCTCCTGCGGCCGGTTATATACCGGTATGACAAGCGATATGAACATATCTTTCCGAATTCAACTGCCCTGCAAAGATAAGTTTATATTCGATGAAAAAGAACGGTTTCCACCGAATGCCATCCCATCGTGAAGCGGCAAGGCAATGCAGCCGAAACGAAGAAACGGCACATCCGCATCGAAACGCGGCGACACGAAACAGGTATCGGCTCATGCTCCGGGAAGCACGGCCGTTTTCCCTGCCGCTGCGGCAGCAAGTTCCCTCATCCAGCCGCTCCCGAATGCGGACAGACATAACGGTCACCAACTGACGCCGGGAAGCATGGCCGGGGGAGGAACGCCGCCGGCTCCGTACAGCGGGAGATATTCGGCATACAAAGACGACATCCGTAAACCGCGCTCCGGATTCCGGCTGCGCATCCGATTGCCGGACACAGCAAGGGACGACCGAAACAGCAGCCACCCCGTTTCCGGTTCTCTGCCGGCCGCGGCGCACCATCATCTGCCTCCAGAGACCGTGTGCCCGCTCCTATACGCAAAAAGGCGGCCCGAAGACCGCCCTCCTTTCCATAAGCCGCAGCGTCTCCCTACTCCGCGTTCTTGAGGTTGTCCACCACCTGCAGCGCAAGGTACTCCTTGCCGTACTCCTTCGAGTTCTCCATCTCCAGACGGAATTGGTCCATATGCCCCTCCTCCACCACGAGGATGTCCTGGAACAACTTGTGGGAACCCGCATCGCCGAGCGCAGCCGTCTCTTTCGACCACGCATTGTAATCCTCTATCGTCCCCTTTTCGAGCTCACGCGCATAGTCGAGCATCTCCGGGACCTCCGTAATGTGCTTTACGCCTTTCGCGAGCACCATCTTCACCTCGCCTTCGAGGAACAGGATACGTTCGGCGAACTCCTCGGCATGTTTCATCTCCTGAATGGCCGTCCTCTTAAAATACTGCGCCAGCGGACGGTACCCCTTGTCCTCGCAGATGAAGTGGAAATACATGTACTGCAACGATGCCGTGTTCTCCTCCGCGAGCGCATTGTTCAGCAGTTCGATGCTGCGCTCATACTTTTTTTCGTTTGCCATAGTCTTTAAAGTTTATAAGTTATGTCTTAAAATCACAGTCTCCGTATTCCCTCTGTTCAGCAAAATCCGTACCCGCCATGCTTTCCGGCAGGAAATAATCGTTTTCCGGCAGGCAAAATTCTGTACGCGAACAGCATCTGGCACCGAAAGTCACTCCATCCGGAAAGCGATACGGCATACGGCCTCTCCCTCCGCATTCCGTATCTCGAAAGCGAGGGCTTCCTCCGCCGCCACGATGCGCAGCCGCTCCCCGTAACGCGCCTCCCGAATGAAATTGATGTCCGTCCGGGCGAAGCGCTTTTGCTGCAACAGCTCCAGCGGCAGCGTATCGACCGCCCACTGGATATACTTCACGCTGTTGGCATGGCAGTTGAAATCGAGGTCGCTGTAAACCACCGCATGTTCGTACTCCCGGCCGCCGGAAAGCGGAGCCAGACGGCACGGCAGTGCGGCCGGCAGCGGGAAATCCTGCGTCATGGAGTCGTAGGCCGGCAGCAGGTGCAGGTCGAGCATGCGCCGGGCCGACAGGTCAAGCATAGCCCAATTGGTAACGGCGCACGCTATCCTGACGCCTTTCTCGTCGAACACTTCGAAGTTGCGGGTGGTCATGGCACGGGTCACGGCGCTCACCCACGTCGTAACCCGGATACGTTCGTACTCGGCAGGCATGCGCTCCACCTCCAGCGCCATGCGCGTCAATACCCACGAAGCGTTATGCAGGTTGAGGTCGCGCACGCCGAACCCGCCCCGGTCCGCATCCTCCCCCGCCGTGTGCAGGATGTAATCGGCGAGCGACATGAGCGTAGCCCGTTTCATGAAATCGGCATCTCCCGGTTCTATTCTGTAAATATATTCCCTTTTATTGTCCATAAGCCGGTAATAATTATTAACTTGCCACAGTTTTACCTCCTGCGGCACGCCATGTACGGCCACTACCAAGATACGCATAATCCCGCGAAACGGCAAGCGCCTGCCGGCATGACAAAGGGCTAAGAATAAAAATATATCGAAAAACAATAAAAAACTATTGTTTTTCCGGAAAACAGCCGTATATTTGCATATCGAATTACGATAAATTGTTATTGAATCATGAAGTCCAAAAAGACCATACTGCGCCGCATCACCACGCTGTACGTCGTGTTCTTCGTCGTGATAGCCTTCGGCATCGTGCGGACGGTTTCCCGGTTTTCCGGCGAAGACTTCAATACGGGGCGGAACGACGCCCGCCGCATGGTGGCCGCCGCACGGATGGCCGACGGCCGCAACGTCGAACTCATGTACGACCTGCGGGTAGCCACCAGCACCACGGGTTTCGACATACCGATATACCGCAATGCCGCCGACAGCGTCACGATGTATGCCCGGCCGTCGCTCCTCGACCTGGAGGCCGTCATGCCGGCGGGAAGTTCCTCCGGCACCTCCGCCTTCAACTCCTACAGCATCGTTTACGGTCTGCTGGCCATGATGACCTATGCCGCGATATTCGTGATACTGTTCGTCATCATCGGTTCCCTGCGGAAAAGCATCCGCAATGACGACGTGTTCCGCAAGTCGAACATCGCCCTTACGCGGGCCATCGGCATCCTGCTGATAGCCGCTTCGCTGCTCTTCTCGCTGATGAGCTGGCTCGAAGCGCGGGCCGCCGCACCCTATTTCGCAGGAAGTCCCTATGCGATAAACACGGCTTTCCCGTTCAACTTCGGAGAGATAATCATGGGCGTACTCATCTTCATCATCGCGGAGATATTCTCCATCAGTTCCACGCTGAGCGAAGAACAGAAACTCACCATCTGACCGGGAACCTATGACACGCATGAAAGCATACAAGAAAGACTGAGAGGCATGGCGATTATAATCAACATAGATGTTATGATGGCCAAAAGGAAGATGTCGCTGAACGAACTCTCCGAACGCGTCAATATCACACAGGCCAACATGTCGATACTCAAGACGGGCAAAGCCAAGGCCATCCGGATATCGACGCTCGATGCGATATGCCGCGTTCTGGAGTGCCAGCCCGGCGACATCATCGAATACCGCCCGGACGAACCGGACCCGGAGTAACCGGAGGAGGGGCTCCGCCCCGGCAGACAGCAGTGACACGCGATGAAAGACAATTACACATAAGTTCAATCAACTCTTAAAGTTAATGTTATGATTAGGAAAATCTTTTTAACGGTAGCCGCGACACTCGTAGCTGTTACGGGGCTGTTCGCACAGGAGCTTCCCGATGACCCCGAGGTACGCAAGGGCGTGCTCGACAACGGGATGACTTACTACATCCGCCACAACGACAAACCCGCCAATCAGGCAGAATTCTGGATTTTCGACAATGTGGGCGCACTGCAGGAGGAGGACTCCCAGCAGGGACTCGCACACTTCCTCGAACACATGGCCTTCAACGGGACCGAGAACTTCCCGGGCAAGAACATGATTAACTACCTGGAGAGCATCGGCGTGAAATTTGGTGCCAACCTGAACGCCTTCACCGCACAGGAGATGACCTGCTACAACATGTCCAACGTGCCTGTCACCCGCGAAGGCGTCATCGACTCCGCCCTGCTCATCCTCCACGACTGGGCGTACTACATCACGCTCGACGGCGACGAGATTGACAACGAGCGCGGTGTCATCGTCGAGGAGCTCCGCACCCGTCAGAACGCAAGCTGGCGGACCAATGAGAAACTCAGGCCCTATCTTTACGGCGATACGCGCTACACGACCCGCAACATCATCGGCAGTGAAGAGGGCCTCCGCAGCTTCGACCACAAGGAGCTCCGCGATTTCTACCACCGCTGGTACCGCACCGACATGCAGGCGCTCTTCATCGTCGGCGATTTCGACGTGGACATGATGGAACAGAAGGTCATTGCCCTGATGTCCGACATTCCCGCCGTAGAGAACCCGGAACCCAAGCAGACAATCGTGATTGCCCCGAACGACGAACCCATCGTGGGCATCATCACCGACCCGGAACTCACCGGGACCAACGTGACGCTCTATATCAAGAGGGAACCGATACCCACCGAATACAACAAGACACCGGATGTCGCCATGCTCGACATGCTCGACCGCTTCATGATGACCATCGCCGACGAACGCTTCAGCGACATCGCCCAGAAACCCGACGCACCGTTCATCTCCGGAGGAATGTACAGCGGTTATATGGTCAACGCCATGGATGTGACGCTCGTGCAGGCCAACGCCCGTGACGGCGAAGCCCTGAGGGCATTCGACGCCATGTACACCGAAGTGGAGAAGATGATACGCTTCGGCTTCACGCAGTCGGAATTCGACCGCGCCAAGACCGAAATCGAACGCCAGATACAGCAGGAGTACGACCGCCGCGACGACCGCCGCAGCGATGAGTTCATGTGGCCGTTCATCTACAACTACATGCTCAACGCACCGATGATGAGCGCCGAGGATGAATACGAATTCAACAACTACCTGCTGCAGGTAATCAACCTCGACCTGCTCAACCAATTCGTACAGCAGATGCGCCTCACCCCGACCAACCAGGTAATCATCGTAATGGCTCCGGAGAAAGCGGATACCGTCGTACCCACCGCGGAACAGATAGAGGAGACCATCGGCAAGGTACGCGCAGCCGAACTCGAAGCGAACATCGAAGATTTCGTGATAGAGCCCCTCATTCCGGCCAAGACCAAACTCAAAGGCTCGAAGGTGAAGACGACCGAAACCGACCGGTTCGGCGCAACGATATGGACCCTCAAGAACGGCGCTAAAATCGTCGTACTGCCTACCGACTTCAAGGCCGACGAGGTGACCATGCAGGTTATCTCCAAGGGCGGTAAATCGGTACTCGCCGACGACGAGATTCTTTCGGCTACCGTGCTGCCCGACTACACCGCAATGGCCGGTCTGGGCAAGTTCAATGCCAGCGACCTGCGCAAGCAGCTTACCGGCAAGATGGCCAGCGTCAGCCCCTTCATCGGTAACTACAGCAACGGTTTCTATGCTTCGGCTTCGCCCAAGGACCTCGAAACCATGCTCCAGCTCCTCTACCTGTCGTTCACCTCTCCGAGGTTCGACGAGAGCGACTTCAACGTACTGATGGACAAACTCCAGTCGGCTTACCAGAACATGGCCAGCAACCCGATGTTCCAGTTGCAGGACACGCTGACCAGCACGCTCTACAACCACAGCCCGCGCCGTGAAATGCTCACTTACGACAATCTCTCCCAGATAGATTTCGCCAAGATGCAGCAGATTTACGACAAGCTCTACCGGAATGCCGACGACTTCACCTATACCATCGTGGGCAACGTAGACCTCGAAACGCTGAAACCGCTCGTAGAGAAGTACATCGGCTCGCTGCCCAGCACCAAACAGGGCTATTCGTGGGAAGACGACGGCGTACGGTATCCGAAGGGCAAGGTGACGAACCACTTCTCGACCGCCATGGAGATGCCCAAGACCAGCGTCCTGACCATCTTCACCGGCGAAATGCCCTACACGTTGGAGAACATTCTCGCCATGGACTTCCTCTCGCAGATACTCAATATCCGCTACACGGCTACCCTGCGTGAGGAGAAGGGCGGTACCTACGGCGTACAGACCAGCGGCGACGCATCGTTCGCTCCGGTACAGACCTACATGCTCTTCACCATCTTCGACACCGACCCGGCTATGGCCGACGAGCTCAAGCAGGATATCGTGAACGAGATTCAGAAACTCTCCGAGGAGGGCGTGAAAGAGGAAGACCTCAGCAAGATTAAGGAGTACTTCACCAAACAGTATCCCGACCAAATCAAACAGAACGGTTACTGGCTGGGTACCCTCGTGAACTACCACCTCTACGGTTACGACCTCGATACGAACTACATGGAGACCGTGAACGGCTTTACGTCCGACTACTTCAAACAGTTGGCCTCCAAGATTCTCGCCGATGGCAACGTCATCGAGATTCTCATGACGCCCGAAACCGCAGCGGAATAAACCCTGTTGTTCCGAAACGATACGGGCCCCTTGAAGGGGCCCGTATTATTTTGTCCCATATCCGTCCGGTATCTCTGCTCTCCCACGCACGACACCTGCCACAGGCAACGGAACGAACCGCTTCTGCCGTCCACCGTATTACCCGGTCGGCCCGGCGACAATTCGTCCGAAAAGGTGCAACCACCGAGCATCGACGACGTCACACTCCCGGCGATACGATACATGATGAGCAGCCTACGAAAACGCCACACGACACATCCGCCGGGCAACAAGAAGGCACACACTGCCGGAAACGGCCGGCCGTCACGGTACGTCCGACACGGACCCCGACAGGAAGCCACGACACCCGGTCTGAGAGCCGCAGGCGCTCCGGCCCCTCACTCCGCCAGAAGACAACCTTTATTTTTCCCCTTGCGTATGTCGTTGCGGAAAACGGCCATTCGGGAATCCGCCGCCGCGGCAAGAGACCGACCTGGAAATTACATACGGAAAGAGAGACCGCCCGTGAAATTGACATCTTCCAGAGCAGGGTTCCAGCTTACGGAGGTAAAGATACCGAATTCCAGTCCGGCAAGCCCCTCGAAACGCCAGCTTCGCCCGGCATTGAAGTGGACATCCTGCACATAGAAGTCGCGGTCGATACCGTAAACGCCGTAGGCATTCCACGGCACCATGCCGATACCCGCCTCCAGGTCGATGCCCTTGAAGGTGAAAGGATACGAAATCTCGAAATAGGAAGCGAAAACCCGTTTGCCGGCGGCATTGTAATCCGAACCGCCGAACAGCGTCGTGTACCATGCGAGCGTGACGGGAACCTGTTCGGAAATGCGCCACCTAATGCCCGCTTCGATACGGTGGGGCGACCCTTTGCCGAAACTGAAATAGCCGTAGCTATCCCGCTTTTCCCCTGCCGGCGAGACGCAATAGATGTCGGCGAGCGACAGGTCTACCGGACCGACCCCGTAAGCAAGCGTCAGGTCCATCTCCCGGTAGGAGGCGGCTGCAAAATCGGTGGACCCCCAGGCAGCGATGGAGAACGCCCCGACGGAAAACGACAGGGAAGGCTGGAAACTGACACCTGCCTCCCGCAGTCCCCGCCACATGTAATTGCTTACTATG
>OLOK01003058.1_pt1 | contig 10746 bp, 6 predicted proteins | sample 1672591 | NCBI WGS metagenome assembly OLOK01 (sample SAMEA3136703, study PRJEB25190) | human gut metagenome | biome: human gut; feature: human-associated habitat; material: faeces | place: Austria | collected 2013 | reverse complement strand
TGCTTATCCGTATTGACGGCGATGAAATCCACGCCCTTTACGCCGGAGCGCACCAAACATCTGCTGGGCACCGAGCTGCGCATCCGCCTCGGGGAGCTCGACGAGGAGTGGCACATGGCCTCCCTCGAACGCATCTTCATCGAGAACAAAATCTACCAGGCTATCGAAGGCAAGAAATCGCGCGAAGAGGCTTACGAAGCGGTGGACGAACGGCTCGCACCTTTCAAGAAACTGCTGCGCCGCGAAGTGACGCACGAGGACGTGGTAAAGCTTACCGAGCTGCGGTTCATCCGCATCTCGAAATACGACTCCGCCAAGGCCGACAACCAGATAAAGGGCATCGAGGAGGAGACGGAGCGTGTCCGCCACGACCTCGAACACCTGACCGACTACGCCGTCGCCTGGTACGGCCGGATAAAGGAGAAGTACGGCAAGGGACGCGAACGGCGCACCGAACTGCGGGAGTTCGACAGCATCGAGGCGGCGAAAGTGGTCGTCGCCAACGCCAAACTCTACGTGGACCGCGAAGGGGGCTTTTTCGGCATCGGCAACGCCATGAAGAAGGACGAATACGTCTGCGACTGTTCCGACATCGACGAGGTAATCGTCTTCACCCAGGCAGGCAACTATCTGGTGACGAAGGTGAGCGACAAGGCCTTCTATGCCCCCGGCATCCAGTACATCGGGGTCTTCAAGCGCAACGACGAACGGACGATTTACAACGTCCTCTACCGCGACGGCGAGAAGGGCCCCATCATGATGAAGCGCTGCGCCATCAAGGGCGTCACGCGCGACCGCGAATACGCCATCACCAAAGGCACGCCCGGCAGCCGCATCCTCTACATGAGCGTGAATCCCAACGGAGAGGCCGAGGTACTCAAAATCATGTTCAAACAGCGTACACGACTGAAAAAGGCCATCGTGGACCTCGACTTCAGCAAGCTCGCCATCAAGGGGCGCAGCTCGCAGGGCAATCTCTTCTCGCGCTACGCCATCCACAAGATACAGGTGAAAGAGCGAGGCGCCTCCACCCTCGCCGGACAGAACATCTGGTTCGACGAGGACGTGATGCGGCTCAATACCGACGGCCGCGGACGCCTGCTGGGCGAGTTCCAGGGCGACGACAAAATCATCGTCTTCACGTCCAAAGGCCAGTATTATACCACCGGATACGACACCGGCCACCACTTCCCGGAAGATACCATCCGGGTGGAGAAGTACGCACCCGACCGGATATACAGCGTCGCATACTACGACGCCGACAGCCGTTACTATTACCTGAAGCGTTTCGCTGCCGAAGCGAGCGACAACCGTATGCAGTCCTTCATCGACGACTCCAACCCCCGCTCGCGGATGACAGCCCTGTCGGCCGACCGCTATCCGCAGCTGGAAATCACCTACGGCGGCGCCCACCGTACGCGTCCCGCCGACCTGGTGGACGTGGAGCAGTTCATCGGCGTCAAGAGCCACCGGGCGAAGGGAAAACGGCTCACCACCTACGACGTGGCGGCGCTCCGCTTTACCGAACCGCTCCGACCCGACCCCGACGAGACATCCGCAGGCAACGGGAACGGAGAGGCAGATGGCACAGCGAACGACCTGCCGGACACGCCGGCCCCATCGCCGGAAAGCGGTGACCAGAAAAACGATGCGTCCCAAAACGGGGAGCAGCCGGAGGTTCCAGATGCCGCAGGCCGGACGACGGAGCCGACGACCCCCGACCCCAACGGCGATGACGGGGAACAGGATGCCCTGCAGAACGGCAACCGGAGTATCCGCCGCACCACCGTAACGGCGGTTGACGACGACCTCATCATCGAACGGCCGGAGGAGGAGGACGAAACCCGCAACCCCGACATCCAACAGCTTGACCTTTTCTGACCGAAGCACACCATACGATGACCATTTATCTCACAGGCTTCATGGGATGCGACAAAAGCTCGACGGGCCGGCGCGTGGCACGGGCCCTCGGATACACTTTCGCCGATACCGACTGTCTGGTGGAGGAGACTGCCGGGAAGAGCATCGCCCGCATCTTCGCCGAGGAGGGGGAAACGGTGTTCCGGCAACTGGAGACGGAAGCGCTCGCCGCCATTCCGCAGGAAGGGAATACCGTCGTAGCCACAGGCGGCGGCCTGCCGTGCAGCGAACGCAACCTGTCGCTCATGCGGCAGCGGGGCCGCATCGTCTATCTCGCCTCCTCTCAGGAACGTCTGGTGCATATTCTGCTCGCTTGCCGCCGCGACCGGCGCCCCCGGATAGCGGGACTCGACGAGGCCGGCATCCGAGAGTATGTCCGCACCGCCCTCGCCCAACGGGAAAGCTACTATGCGCAGGCCGACCGGACGGTTATCTGCGACGGCATGGACACCCGACATATTGCCGACGAAATCATCGCCTACGTCCGCTCGCTGGAGGAGCTCCGATAACCGCCCCTCTCCGCACCGAAAAGAGATACGCCGATACGGCGCTCCGCGCGAACTGCCGAATCGCAGCCACCGTTTCACAGCCCCGACCCGGTGCCGGACACCTACCGCAGAAAACCCGTCACCATCCGGGCCGGAACCGCCGCAGACGACCTTCCGGGAGTGCCGGGCAAACACACCGCTTCCCCGACGAAAAGCGACAACGCCGTCAACGCTGTGCACTCCTCGTCGCCCTGCGCATCTGCTGGACTCACAACTCCCGCCACCCCATACAAATAACATCAGGTACAACACCACGGCATCGTACCTGCCGCGCACCGTCAGATGACAAATACCTCTCCGGCCACGCAGCCAACGCCTGCGCAGCATGCCACGCTGTCATAATTAAGATAGCCGGAGGACGACAATCCCCGTTGCCGGCCTTTCAAAATCATGCCGTCAATCGTCAGGCCGCCCGCCCGCACAACGCCCCGTCTCCGCAAAGCGTCCGCCGCATACGCCGAGACCCGACAGAAGGAACGAATACCCCGCCCGGCCATCGTAACGCAAGCGAACGGGACAACGGCCGTCCTTTCCCGACGGCATGCAACGACCGCCGTTTTCCCGGTACCACGCACGCATAAAATCCCTACCTTTGTACCGTATGGACAATTCCCCGATAGGTGTTTTCGATTCAGGCATGGGCGGCCTCTCCGTTTGGCGGGAGCTGCGCAAAGCCCTGCCGGAGGAGTCGGTCGTCTACTACGGCGACGGGGCACACTGCCCCTACGGCGAAAAGCCCGCCGAAGAGGTGGCCGGCTATATCGACGATGCCGTGCGCACGCTGCTCGGCGCAGGAACCAAACTTATCCTACTGGCCTGCAATACGGCCACGATGATAGCCGTCAAACGGCTGCGGGCAGCCTATCCCGTTCCCTTCGTCGGGATGGAGCCGGCCATCAAGCCGGCCGCGGCCACCACCCGCAGCGGCATCATCGGGGTGCTCGCCACACGCGCTTCGCTGGGGAGCGACTGGTTCGGCGAACTGAGCGGCAAATACGCCGCCGGCGTCCGGATACTGCCTGCCGTAGGCGAGGGGTTCGTGGAAGCGGTCGAAAGAGGCGAGGAAAACACGCCCGCCGTCCGACAACTCGTACACCGGGCCGTCGCGCCGCTGGTGGAAGCGGGCGCCGACCGCATCGTCCTCGGCTGCACCCATTATCCTTTTCTGGCCGAGGTCATCGCAGACGAGGCCGGCGCCGCAATCGAAATCATCGACCCCGCACCGGCCATCGCCCGGCGAACCGCATCGCTGCTCGACCGCCATGGACTGCGGGCCGAAAGAGGACATGTCCCGGTCTATACCTTTCTTTCGGCCGCAGGAGTTCCCTATGCCGAACGGCTCCGGGAACGGGCTTCCCGGCTCTGACACCGCACCCGGCGCGACAGGCCGGCAGCACCCTCGCACATTTTTATTATCTTTGTCCGAACAGCAGAAAAGCCGCACCATGGCAAAACAGGAAAAGACGAAAGCGAAAAGTACCGGAACAGCCGCCAGGCTGTTCGCAGGCAGGAAAATAGGAGAAACGGAACGCTGGATATACGGATTCCTGCTCCTGTTCGTGTCGCTCTTCTTCCTGCTCGCCGTCGTCAGCTACTACTTCACCTGGAGCGAAGACCAGGCCGCCCTGCGCGAAGGACTCAGTTGGAGCGCGGTGGACAACGTCGCCAACCATGCGGGCAAGCTGGGAGCAATCACCGGCTCGGCACTCGTCGGCAAGTGGTTCGGTGTCTTCGCCATAGGCATTCCCGTTGTACTGCTCATTCTCTCGCTGCGCATCATGCGCGTCCGGCCGCTCTTCCTGAACCGTTCGGTACGGACGACGCTCATCGTCATGATACTCGGCTCGCTCTCGCTCGGCTATCTTTTCGGCACACGCTGGGGCATCTTCGGCACGGGACTCGGCGGACAAGCGGGTATCGCCGCGGCCGACTGGCTCCGTTCGGTGATAGGGACGGCCGGGCTCGGACTGCTGCTCGCAGTCTGCTGGATACTCATCGCGGTCTATATCAACCGCAGCACCATCAAGGTCGTCAACCGCGTAGGTTCGTCGGTAGCCAAAGGGGCTACCGACCTCATGGGGAAAATTCCCGTCCATCCCTTCAAGGGAAAGGAAGACACACAGCGGCAGGCCGAAGAGGAGCGGCTGCGTGAAGACATGGAAGCGGCCAACTACTACTATACGCCCGATACCGTACCCGTCGTGAAGGCCGCATCCGACATCGCGTCAGAGGCAATCGGAACGGAATCCGCCGAAAGGGCCGGAACGGAGCGGACGGCCGTATCCGGAACCGAGGAAACCTTCACGGTCTATCCCTCCGATGAACAGGAGGCGGAAGGCATCTTCGTCAGCAACGGCGACCGGACGGACAACGAAGAACTACCCGCCGGCCATACCGGAGCGACGGCCGGAAACGACGGGAACGACGCAGCCGAATCCCCCTTCATCGAAGAGGAGGAAGACGACTTCATCGTGGTGGACGAACAGGGCGAACGCATCAAGGCTTCGACGCTGCGTCCGACACGTACGCCGGCCACGCTCGGCGCCGGCGGTGTCGTGGTCAGCGACGAGGAGGGCATCGAAATCGTCAAGACGGACTACAAGGATACCGAAGCAGAGGAGGAGGCCGACGATTTCCGCGACCCCACCCGTACCCTGCCCCGCTACCAACGCCCCTCATGGGTTATCCTGAAAGACCATAGCGTGGGCATCCGTATCTCGGAAGACGAGATACGCGAAAACAAGAACATCATCCGCGAGAAGCTGGAGGATTTCGGCATCCGGATAACCGACAAGATAAAGGCTACGATAGGGCCGACGGTGACGCTTTACGAGATAGAGCCCGCACAGGGAGTAAAGGTATCGCGCATCCGCAATCTGGAGGAGGACATCGCCCTCGCACTCAAGGTGCAGAGTATCCGTATCGTCACGCTCGGCCAGGGACGCGGTACGGTAGGCATCGAGGTACCGAACAGCACGCGCGAAATCGTGTCGATGCTTTCGGTCGTGAAGTCCGTCAAGTTCCAGGACTGCCAGTACCGGCTTCCCATCGTTCTGGGCAAGACGATATACAACGAGATATACATCGGCGACCTTACCAAAATGCCCCACCTGCTCGTGGCGGGCGCCACCGGACAGGGCAAATCGGTCGGTCTGAACGCCATCATCGCCTCGCTGCTCTACAAGAAACACCCGGCCGAGCTGAAGTTCGTCCTCATCGACCCGAAACAGGTGGAGCTGTCGGCATACGCCAAACTCGACCGGCACTTCCTCGCCAAAATGGAGGGCGAGGAGAGCGCCATCATCACCGACACGAGCAAGGCGGTAAACACGCTCAACTCGCTGGTCATGGTGATGGAGGAGCGCTACACGATGCTCAACCGGGCGGGCGAACGCAACATCGCCGACTACAACGCCCGCATCCAGGCCGGAAAGCTCAAGAAACGCGACGGTCACAGCTTCATGCCCTACATCGTGGTCGTCATCGACGAGTTCGCCGACATGATTATGACCGCCGGCCGCGAAGTGGAAATCCCCATCACGCGGCTTGCCGCCAAGGCGCGCGCCGTGGGCATCCACCTCATCGTGGCGACGCAGCGTCCGGACGTGAAGGTCATCACCGGACTGATAAAGTCCCGGCCCGCATCGCCTTCAAGGTGGTCTCCATGGTGGATTCACGTACCATCATCGACCAGCCGGGGGCCAACAACCTCATCGGCATGGGCGACATGCTGCTCTACCTCAACGGAGAGCTTACCCGAATGCAGTGCGCTTTCCTCGATACGCCCGAAATCGAGAACCTCACCTCCTTCATCAGCCAGCAGGAGGGATACGACGGGCCTTTCGAACTCCCCTTCTTCGAGCTCAAAGGGACGACCGGAAGCGGCAACGGAGGAGGAGGCGAAGAGACAGCCGACTCCGACAACACGCTGATACAGGTGGCCCACTTCATCGTCCAGAACCGGCAGGGCTCCACATCGGCCATCCAGCGCAACTTCCGCCTCGGCTACAACCGGGCGGGCCGCATCATGGACAAACTGGAAAAGATGGGCATCGTAGGCAGGCAGGACGGCAGCAAGCCGCGTGAGGTCATCGTGACCGACATGCGCCAGCTCGAAGACATCCTTCTCTCCTACGACGACGAGGAACTCGACGTATGAGGGACTGCAGCAGGCACAATAACCGAACAAATGCTACGTTCTCCGGAGAGGGGACACAGCAGGAATCTGCCGTACAACGCAACAAACAGATACCGATACCATGAAAAGATTCATCCTGATAGCGGCCGCACTGGTCGCAGCGGCATCGTCCGCAAAAGCCGACGAAACAAGCGAAAGCATCCTCCGCCACATTGCCGAAACCTTCGCTTCGTACGGCAATTACGAAGTACGTTTCACCGTGTCGGCCCAAGGCATGGGGAACATGAGCGGCAACTATTTCGTCAGCGGCGACCGCTACCGCATCAAGCTCCAGAAACAGGAGCAGTTCAGCGACGGCACCAACCGCTACGAAATTTATGCGGCCGACAAGGAGGTGGTCATCGACGCAGCCGACACCGGTTCGCATAACATCCTGAACAACCCCACGCGCGCCTTCGAGTTCGCCCCGGAAGAGTTCGAAAGTACCTATACGGGGCCGGCCGAGCTCAAACGCAAGGCAGTGGAAAAGGTCAAACTCGTTCCGCGCAGCGACCGTTACGGCAACGGAACGATAACGCTGTACGTGAGTGCGGAAGACGGCATGCCCGTGGCGCTGAACTACGACTATCAGGGCGAAGAACTCACCGTCACCATCGACCGGATTATCCCCCTCGAGGAGATTGACAAAACCATGTTCCTGTTCGACCCGTCGCTTTACGGCGACTACGAAGTGATAGATTTCCGATAGACCGTCCGCAATACCAATACGCAAGGGGATGACTGCTCGGCAGTCATCCCCTTGCGTATTGGTACCCCCTCTCTTTCGACGCCTTGCAACCTCTCCTGCCGCAGTACAGGAAACAAGACAAACATCAGCGAAAACCGTTCATTAAAACAACGGAACGTACAACTCCGCCACTTACCGGAGGAATATATTTCTTCACAAAAGAAATACGAAAACATCTTAACATTGCATATATAATATTTATTTTATCATTATGTTTGCATACATACGAGGATATGGGATTTCATATCCACACACCCTATTTACCTAACAATTCAATAATCTAAAACGAAATGAAAAGATGTTTGCTTCCGAAAGGCGTCGCAGCGGCGCTTTTCGCAGTTTCGGTCCTGAACGGCTGCAACGAGGGAACGGAAAATTTACAGTACGTTAATCTCAGTCAGGCAGCCTGCTCCTTTCTGGGCGAAGACAATACACCGCTGACGATAACCGTCGATGCCTCTCCGGCGACGTGGCAGGCCACCCCGAACGCATCATGGATAAAAGCCGAGCGTACCGACGAACACACCCTTACGCTAACCGCTGACGATAACGATACCGACCAGGAACGCAAGACAACGGTCACCATCCAGGCCGACCGGGCAACCCAAACCATCCGCATCAACCAACTGCCGAAAGACTCCTTTTTCGCACGCTACCGCAAACTCGACGAATTTGCGAGTTCGGCCATGTCGCCGGGCGGCAAATACGCCGGCGGCTACATCATCTCGGTCGCACCGGACGATTCGTGGCAATACTCGCCGGTCATCATCGACGTCGAGACCGAAGAACGGTACGAATTCGGCCCGTTTCCCGAATCGCTCTATTTCATCAGCCAGACCATCGCCATCACCGACCAGGGGCTGATGTTCCTTTCCAACTCAAACGGCGGACAGATAGCCATCAATACTACCGGCGATATCATCGTTCCCGAAGCTCCCGCCGGATTCCAGTTTCAACCCGAAGTACAGGGCAGCTCTGCCGACGGCAGATATTGGGTAGGCTTCGCCAAAGAGAGCAACGGCGAAGAGGGACTCACCTGGCCGCTGCTCTGGACGGACGGCGTCGCCGAGAAACTTCCGATGCCTGCCAAAAATTTCCGGGACGAAGCGTTCTGGTACGGTATCATGGCACGGGGCATCTCGGCCGACGGCTCGGTCATCTACGGTACGACATGGGAAAATCTCGATTTCGGCATGGTCTACTGGAAACGCGACGGAGGCGAATGGAAAGTGGATTACGTCGGACAGGACGTCCACGAAATCAAACCTGTCAAGATGCTCGACGCCTTCGGGGAGGAGATGGACTACAACCTCGCCGACGGCATCATCTGCACCGCCGAATATACGAAGATAAGCGCCACGGGCAAATGGATAGCCGGCAGTTACCGCATCGAAACACTGGCCGACAACCGCATGGATATCGTCCGGACGCAATACGCCGCCTTTTACAATACGGAAACCGAAACGACCACTGTCGTGAAAGACTACGGCGGCTCCGTCGGCATTCATGTCACGGACGACGGTATCGCATTCATCGGACTGGGCACCATGAACCTCTCCTCCGGAGTCGTGTACGACCTGAACACGAATACAGAACTCGGTTCCGTGGAAGAATGGGTACACGACACCTACGGTATCTACGTCCCGACCGGTTATATCAACTCCGTTTCACCTGACGGCCGGGTGATTTTCGGTACGATGCTCGACATGACCGGTACCCAGGACCTCATTACGATAGGCTGGTACGTCGCCCCTCCCGCAGAGGCATAGGGGGCTCCCTCGGACAAGACGAAACATGAATCTTAAACCTTGCACACATGAAACGACTTTCATACATCGCGGCAGCATGTATCGCACTGGCCGCATGTAATAAAACGGATACCGAACTCCCCTCGCTCGACGTAACGCCCGGACAGCTCTCTTTCGCAGCAGAGGGGGCGGCCGCTCAGGAGCTCACTGTCACGGCTTCGGGCGTGACCTGGGAATATACCCTCTCCGCCGGAGCCTCCGAATGGGTCACGGTAGAAGAACGGACGGCCGGAAAACTGAACGTAACGGTACGGGACAATTTGAAAAGCGAACCGAGGACAGCCTCCCTGACCGTCAAAACGGACAACTTCAAGGTCAAATCGCGCATGGTTACGATAACCCAGCAGGGTTCCGACCGTCCCCAGACCTATTCCCTATCGGTCAATCCGGCCGCACTCACTTTCGGGGCGGAAGACGACAGGCCGCAGGAGGTCATCGTAACCGTGGAGGGAAACGACCTGACATGGAGTACCGACATAGCGGAATCAGGCCGCAGCTGGCTCACCGTCACGGAGAGCGACGGTAAATTCTCCGTCACCGCATCCCCGAATCCCGAACCGGCCCGACGCACGGCGGACATCACCGTTACGCCCAGCGATGCCGCAGTACCCGCGAAGGCGGTACGCGTCACACAGGAGGCAAAAGAGCTGCTCCCTTCCCTGAACGTCACACTGACGAACGGAGCCACCCCCTCCGAAGGCCTCTCCTTCGATTACATCGGCCAGGAAAGCTACCGCATAGATGTCGAAGCCGTAAACTGCGAATGGTTCATGAAAACGGAGTACGACACGGAGACGACCGGCTGGATTGCCGCATCGGAAAACGAAGGGATGAACAGCATCAGCGTAAGTGTCGGCAGAAATGAGGAGGCCGAAGCACGGACGGGACGTATTGTCCTGACTACCGACGCCGACGGCGTCGGCCCGGTGGAGGTAAAGGTCTCGCAAGCGGGAAAACCCGACTATATCAGCACCCTTACCGAACACGTGGAGTTCGGAACGCTCACCGAAAGCTATGTGCTGGTGCGCCCCAACAACGACTTCCGCGACCAGCCCTACACCGATTGGGAACTCCGCCTCTGGAGCGAAGGGTTAAGCTTCGACGGAGCGGCCTACACCGGCTCGGGTGACCGGCTGAACATTCTCCTCTACACCGAACCGATAGCGGCCAACGACGACAACGAATACCGTATTCCGGACGGTACCTATACCGTAACGGTCAATTTCGGCAACTACCCCGACCTGACGCCCCAGGCCGGCGACATCAGTGGCGGCGCATTCGGCTATTACGGCCATCCCACCTTCCCGAACGGAACGTGGTACGTCCGCATGGCCGGGAGCGAATACACGGGAGAAGCGTGCATCCGGACAGGCACCATGACGGTCTCCAGCACGGAAGAGTCGTACGACATGCAGTTCGATTTCGTCAGCGACGCAGGCTATACCGTCAAGGGCACGTTCCGAGGTACGCTGAAAGTCTATCCGCAAGGCTGACGGATACATCCGCCGTGCCAACGACAGAACGGGCGGCATGAACGGGGGCTCC
>OLOK01003054.1_pt1 | contig 10763 bp, 9 predicted proteins | sample 1672591 | NCBI WGS metagenome assembly OLOK01 (sample SAMEA3136703, study PRJEB25190) | human gut metagenome | biome: human gut; feature: human-associated habitat; material: faeces | place: Austria | collected 2013 | reverse complement strand
GATGCACAAAAGCCATCCACAAACACATTTCCATTTTCCTGTCATATATTTTCTCCCTTACATAATCTGTGGAGAAAAGATTCCACGATCTTATTTGTGGGATATCAGGTGCCGGGAACACTTGGCTTTTCACTCTTAAATGGTGCAAAAGAGGTAAGGCTCTTTGGTGAGACAATCGAGGTTGCGGCAAGAATCGAGAACCTGCCGGGTATCAGCGGCCACGCAGATGTGGAACAACTGACAAAATGGGCGGCAGCATTTGAAAATAAGCCGAAAAAAGTATTTGTGGTACACGGGGAAGACAAAGTTACGGAGCAGTTCGCGGATCATTTGAAAGATACTTTGGGGTATGAGGCCTATGCGCCGTTCCCGGGAGATGCATTTGACCTTGCAACCGGCGAGCAGGTACGCGAAGGATCCAGAGAACGAACAGAGAAGAGCCGTGCATCGAGCAATGTATTTGCAAGACTGCTTGCTGCAGGTCAGAGACTTCTTACGGTTATCAATAAGTGTGAGGGAATGCCAAACAAAGAACTTGGCAAATTTGCAGATCAGATCAATGCTCTGTGCAATAAATGGGATCGTTAGAGCGACAGATAATGACGAATGGATTTTAACGCAGATTTTTCTAAGCGGCTGACCTGAGCCTGGGAGATATGGATCTCGTCAGCCACTTCCATCTGCGTTTTTCCTTCAAAAAAGCGAAGTTTTAAGATATAATTTTCACGTTCGTTTAACCGGTCGAGAGCATCGTTTAGGGACAGCTCTTCAATCCAGTTTTCTTCCCGGTTTTTCTTGTCACTGATCTGATCCATCACATACAGGGTGTCTCCCCCTTCAGAATATACCGGTTCAAAGAGACTGACCGGGTTCTGGATCGCATCGAGGGCGTACACGATCATCTCTTTTTCAATCCCAATCTCTTCTGCGATCTCCGCGATCGTCGGTTCCCGCAGGTTCTTTTTCATGTAACTTTCTTTGGCATAGATTGCCTTGTACGCAATGTCACGAAGCGAACGGCTGACACGGATACTGCTGTTGTCCCGCAGATACCTCCGGATCTCCCCTATGATCATTGGCACTGCATAAGTAGAAAACTTGACCATCAAAGTCGTGTCAAAATTATCAATGGCCTTCATAAGTCCGATACAGCCGATCTGAAAAAGATCATCCGCATTTTCACTGCTGTTCTGAAATCGTTTGATCACACTTAAGACAAGCCGCAGATTTCCCTTGATGTAACGCTCTCTCGCTTCCTTATCACCGGCTTTTATCTTTTCAAAAAGTTCCTCCTTCTCCTCCGGAGCCAGAACTGGAAGACTGGCTGTGTTCACTCCGCAGATCTCAACTTTGTTTAGTGCCATCGAAATATCCTCCTTATTTCAGTTGGTACTAAAGATGATTCTCAGGGAGGATATGAAATATTCTTTTTTGCGAAAAATATAAAAAATATAAGTCCTTGACAGTTTTGCAAAAGGTACTATCTGTGAGGACATTTTTCTTCCGGGAGTTCCACCAGGATGATATCTCCTCCGATCTGACGGACGCTGCTCCATGGGATGATAAATTCACTTTCCCGTCCCCAGAAACAGCAGAATCTGCCAGGTCCTGGAACGATCAGTGCTGTGATCTTTCCGCTTCTTTCATCAAATTCCAGATCGATCGGACAGCCAAGACTTCTGCAGGTGCGGATATTTATGATCTCTTTTTGCCTTAATTCGCAAAGACGCATACAGACACCATTTTTTTCAAAAATATATGCATAAAATGCCGGAAATATACACTGTAATTTATTGACATTACCCAAAAAAATACAGTATAATTAGCCCATAAAAGGGAAAAGAGGGATAATACCGTGAGATGCCCATTTTGTAATCAGGATAATACCAAGGTCGTTGATTCCAGACCTGTCGAAGATACCAATGCGATCCGCAGGAGAAGGATGTGTGAATCCTGCGGCAAGAGATTTACCACTTATGAGAAGGTTGAGACTATTCCATTAAGTGTCATCAAGAAGGATCAGACAAGAGAAGCTTATCACCGTTCTAAGATCCAGGACGGTGTTCTTCGTGCGTGCTACAAACGCCCGATCCCGATCGAGAAGATTGAGTCTATGATTGACTCCATCGAGGGGTCTATTTTTGAGAGCGCGGATAAGGAGATTTCCAGTACTCGCATCGGCGAGATCGTTATGGAGCATTTGAAGGATCTCGATGCTGTTGCATATGTGCGGTTTGCGTCGGTGTATCGTGAGTTTAAGGATGTTAGTACTTTTATGGATGAACTAAAAAAGTTTATGGAGCCGTAGGGTACTGCCCTGGGACCCGTCGATTTGTATTGACATTTTTTATTAGGGAAATTTCCCTGGAGGCTTTTTTATATTGGGATATATGAAAACCGTCAAGGGACGTCGCCCGTCCCCTGACAACCCCTGGGCTGAATGTTTGACGGGAATTTTGTCTTGTGGGGAACCCTTAGAAAAATTCTCTTGGTGTTTCAGGACGGGAAGCTTTCGTATGAATGGTATTGCAGTATATAGGGATAGCAGGATTCTTCTCTTTTGTATGGGGAAGGTGTCCTGCTATTTTTTCATACTATTGGTGGAGGTTGGATTTGTGTGCTCCGGTGGGATATGCTAATGAAAGTCGGCAGGGACTTAAAATGCCACAAACACTGTCAATGCTCGCCTCTGAATGATATCGTAGTATATAGGAATGACAGGATTCTTCTCTTTTGTGTGAGGAAGGGGCCTGTTATTTTTTTATACTGTTGGTTGGCGCTGGATTTGTGTGCCCCGGTGGGACATGCTAATAAAAGCCGGCAGGGACTTAAAAAAAGTACCACCACCCCCGCCGACGCACCCAATCCCTCAAAACAATAATGTGGCTGTCCTCAGAACCCCCTGCATGTTGCAGACGCAGGCACCCAGAGCCACGGTGCAAATTGGAATCCCATTTATACGAAAGTCTCCCGACTTGTTGCACCAGGAGAATTTTTCAAAGAGCACCCCACACGACCAAATTTCCGTCCAACACCCAGCCGAGGGGTGGCGAGGGGACGGGCGACGTCCCTTCGCGGTTTTCTCTGCTCCCAAGCAGCCAAATCCCCAGGATCAAAGGAAATAATAAAAAGCAAAGATAATACGGGCATCAAAAAAAGCCCTTATTTTAGGGCTTTTTCCAACTCTTTAATCACAATCTTCAACGCCTTGATCCGCGCATACTTCTTATCCACCGACTCAAGAATATGCCACGGCGCATAAGCCGTACTAGTCTTCTTGAGCATCTCATTGACCGCCTCCTCATACTGATCCCATTTCTCACGGTTTCTCCAGTCCTCATCCGTGATCTTCCATTGTTTCTCAGGATTGTTCTGACGGTCATTAAACCGCGCAAGCTGTGTATCCTTGTCGATCTGAACCCAGAATTTGATGATCACAGCTCCCCAGTCGGACAGTTCTTTCTCAAATTCGTTCATTTCATTGTACGCACGTTTCCAGTCGTTTTCGCTGCAGAATCCTTCCAGACGTTCCACCATGACACGGCCATACCAGGTGCGGTCAAAAATTGCGATATGGCCGTCCTTTGGAAGTCTCGTCCAGAAACGCCACAGATAATAGCGGGCTTTTTCGTGTGGTTCCGGGCTGGCGATCGGATGCACCTCATATCCGCGTGGATCAAGTGCGCCTGTGATCCTCTTGATATTTCCACCCTTGCCGGCAGCATCCCATCCTTCGTATGTGATGATCACCGGGATCCGTTTACGGTAGAGACGGTTGTGGAGTTCACTTAATTTACTCTGGAGTTTCTTAAGTTCCTTGTCATATTCCTCATCATCGATCGTCTTGCCGGTAAGCTCAACGTCTGCCAGTTTCGGCATCTTTACCAGCGGGAAGATATTCTGAAGGATCGGAACAGAATGACTCTGGTTCTGGAGGGCAACTTCAATACTGCTCACCAGTGTATCCATCACCTGTAATTCTGCCCACTTTTTATCCTTTGCATCTATGATATACCATGGAGAAGTCGATGCATTCGTATCCCTGAGATAACGATCATAGACCTTCTCACACTTGCGGTAATGTTCCTGCTGCCATTTGTCGAACTCTGACACTCTCCAGCGTGTATCCTGACTGGAACACAGCTTGTCCATGCGGAGTTTCTGCTCTTCTTTGTTGATCTGCATAAAGAACTTAAGCACCAGATATCCATTATCCGTAAGCTGACGCTCAAACCGGCGGATGCTCTCGATCCGCTTCTCATAATCCTCTCCGGTCAGTTCCTTACGAAGCACTTCCTGCGTCGTCTGCTCCATCCATCCGGAATCCAGGAAAGTAAATTTGCCCTGCTCCGGGATCTGGCACATGTAGCGGTAAAGAAATGGTCTGCGCAGTTCTTCCTCCGACGGAGCTGACATCGTCGCCACCTTAAAAAATCTCGGGTCGATATTCTTGATCACCTTGCCGATCATACTGCCCTTGCCGGCGGCACTCCATCCCTCAAAAAGCACCAGCACCGGAAGTTTGTGCTCCTTGATCTTCATCTGAAGATCATAAAGTTTCTTTCTTGCCGCATCGAGCTGCTGTTTCAGTTCCTCTTTCTCGGGAGCTTCTCCCGGTATCCATGTTTTCAGCAAAAAACGCACCCCATTTCTTTTATTATATATTGATCAGAGAATAGCCAAGCTTCACCTCTCTGACCGCTGTTTCACCCTGTCCCATCATTTCGATCAGCATCTCCACTGCCATCTCACCGCTCTTCTCATAAGAAAAATGCACGGTAGGGATCGGCGGTGTGATCACTCTCGCGATCTCAGAATCTCCATGTCCCGCAACCAGAATATCCTCCGGGACTTTCTTTCCATGCTCTCTCAGATAACGGACGGCTCCGGCAGCCATGGTATCTGTCGCACAGATGACTGCATCAAGCTCCGGATACTTCGCAAGCAGTTCTCCCGCCTTCTCATAACCGGAATCAGAAGTAAATGCAGAAATCACCGTCTGCTGTGCCGCCTTCTCTATGCCGGCTTTTTTTACAGCATCTTCATAACCGCCAAAACGTTCTGCGCCAACTGCCTTGTCCTGCATGATCGCGCCGATATATCCCGGATTTTTCCTTCCCATATCGAGAACGGCTTCTGTGAGATCTCTGGTAGCGTGATAATCATCATGATACACACAGCAATGGCCGGAATACTGCTGTCCTACCAGGATCACCGGTACAGACAGGTTCTTAAGGATCTTCTTATGCTCGGCGGTCACTACTGTCGCAGCGAGGATCACGCCGTCCACCTGCTTGTCGTTAAAAGCAGAAAGATATTCCAGTTCTTTCTTCGGATCGTTCTGTGTCACCGCGAGGAGCATCTGATAACCGCTCTCATTCAGTACAGAGAGAACTCCTTCTACGATCTTGCCTATGGATGCGGATGCGATCTTTGGTACGATCACACCGATCATTTTTGTTTTTTTGGTACGGAGTGTCTGTGCCTGGATGGAAGGGCGATAGCCTGTCTGCTCTACAACTTTGCGGATCGCCTCTTTCTTCTCTTCTGAAATATATCCGTTGTTAAAGTAACGGGAAACTGCCGCACTGGACACACCTGCTAATTTTGCTATTTCACTTATATTCATGCTTTTTCCCCTTTGCTGTAGTATAACACAATTTTGCTTTTGTTACCACGTTTCATAAAAAAAAGGCACTGTCAAATATGGATCTAATCCAGGAATCTGACAGTGCCTTCTCTTACTTATTATTTAATTTTATACGGTAAAGACTTCTTCCAGTCTCTGGGTCTTTCCTGTTTTTACTACTTTAAATTCCGGATAATCATCACTGTTTGTCAGAAGCACTGCCGCTACCGGGCTGTATCCGGCTGCTTTGATCTTTGCGATGTCAAAAGTCATCAGCTTCTGGCCTGCTTTGACTTTCTGTCCTTCTTCTACCAGAAGCTCAAATCCGTCACCTTTCATGTTTACGGTATCAACACCTACATGGATCAGGACTTCCATATCTGCCGGTCCTGTGATACCGATTGCATGTTTTGTATCTGTTACAGAAGAGATCTCGCCGTCAAACGGAGCCACGACAACGCCTTCTTCCGGGTCGATTCCGACACCGTTACCGAGAACGCCTGCTGCAAACGTATCATCCGGGATCTCATTTCTCGGAACAATAGTTCCCTGGATCGGTGCATACAGTTTCTTTGCTGTACCGTCTACCGTTACTTCTTCTGCTGTCTCTTCTGTTGCTGTCGGCTCTGCTGTCGGAGCGTCATCTGTTTTTGCTGCTGTCACTTTGGCATCTTCCGGGTCTTCTTTCCAGGTGAACCAGGTCAGTGCGAATGCTACTGCGAAGGAAACTGCCAGCATGATCGCATACTGCGCGGAATAATCCAGTGTGGTAAGGAATCCCGGGATTCCTGTAACTCCGTAAGAAGTTGCTCCAATGTGGAAAATGGATCCAAGCAGGGCTCCAACGGCACCACCTGCCATACCACATACAAGAGGTTTCATGAAACGAAGGTTTACACCGAAGATCGCCGGTTCTGTAATTCCAAGTGCTGCGGATAATGCAGACGGGATGGAGATTGATTTTGTCTTGTAGTTTCTTGCTTTGAGGCCGACTGCGAGGCAGGCAGCTCCCTGTGCGAAGTTTGCTGCGGATGCGATCGGCATCCAGATATTTACGCCGTCAGAAGCAAGCATACCTGCTTCGATCACGTTGTACATGTGGTGGATACCGCAGACTACAGTAAGCGGATAGATCGCGCCCATGATCATTGCACCGATTCCGTGTCCTACTGTGATGATCCATGATGCAAACTCAAGTACATAAGTTTCTGCTGTGGAGAATACCGGTCCGATCAGTCCGATGGTAAGGAAACCTGTGATCAGTACGGTACAAAGTGGCGTTACAAAAAGGTCAATCATCTCCGGAACATGTTTATGCAGCCAGTTCTCCAGCTTGCACATGATCCATACTGCGATGATAACAGGAATTACATGACCCTGATATCCAACCTGTCTGATGGAAAATCCAAACAGATGCCATACCGGGATATCAGCTGCATCCATAGATGCTACAGACCATGCGTTGATAAGGTTCGGGTGGATCATGATCATACCGATGACTGCACCCAGGAAAATATTTCCGCCGAATACTCTTGCCGCAGATACTGCGATCAGGATCGGCAGGAAGGTAAATGCTGTGTTTGAAAACAGGTCGAGGATCCCGTACCAGTCGCTTCCTGCAAATGCAGGCATTGCCTTACCAAGTGCCTCTACCAGTCCCATCATAAGACCAGATGCTACGATCGCCGGAAGGATCGGCACGAAAACATCTCCCAGTGCCTTGATCATTCGTTTAAATACCGGCTGTTTCGCTACCGCTGCTGCCTTCACCTCTTCTTTGGTCGCTGCTGTCATTCCGCTGACCTTGAGGAATTCGTCGTATACCTTGTTTACTGTACCGGTTCCGATGATGAGCTGAAGCTGTCCGTTGTTACTGAAAACACCTTTCACGCCATCGATGTTCTCCAGCTTCTTCATATTGATCTTGCTGTTGTCTACCGTTACCAGTCGCAGTCTCGTTGCACAATGTGCTGCACTTACAAGATTGGATCTGCCACCAACGGTATCAAAGATTTCTTTTGCACACTTTGCATAATCCATTGCCATTTTCTCTCCCTCTTTCCTTTGTTTTTGCTTTGCACTTTTGTGTGAAATCGTTTACATTTCGTATCTTTAATATAACCCTTTTTGTTTCATTTGTAAACTGGCATTTCAGCCAAACATCAAAGGTCATTTTTGTGTATATTTCTGTAATCGTTTTCACCTCCTGTTTGCAGTCTTCAAAAGGCTGCATCAAAGCATTACATTAAATGATATTTTTCAAATGCTTTTTTTATTCCATCTTCTGTCACGGACGGGCAGATCACGTCGGCGATCTTCTTCATCTCCTCACTGCCGTTTTCCATGCAGACACTTAATTCTGTGACTTCCAGCATTTCCTTGTCGTTCATGCTGTCACCGAAGCCAACCGAATCCTCCAGTGGAATCCCCAGGTGGTCACATACTTTCAGCACACCGGTTCCCTTGTCAAATCTGCGGCTTATGATCTCACCGTTCACGAACCCGCCTCTCGGCTCCTGGATACAGAAGGAAAAATCATCCTTTAGTTCTTCCCTGCAGATCTCAAGGCTTTCCATGGACGGACTCATAACGACCATCTTGTATACCGCCTGACCCTTGTAGGCTTCCATTGGTAAGATATTCAGATCCTTCTCAATCTGTTCCTGCCAGCGGAGCATTTCACTGTTTTCCCCTTCGTTTGCATGTTCTCTGAGGAAGTTCTTGAAGCCGTCATCTGTAAAAGCTCCCTCCACGCACTCGATCGTCCAGAAGATCCCATTTTCTTTCAGAAGCTGGCTCATGCGGTCACGCTCCTCGTCTGTCATCGGGCTGTCGTAGATTACCTCGTCCCTGCACACCACATAACCACCGGAGCTTGCCACAACTCCGTCAAATCCGTATTTCAGAAGTGGAGACAGCATTGCATAATTGCGTCCTGTGCAGAGAAAAACATAATTTCCTGCTTCCTGTGCTCTCCTGATCGCTTCCAGGGCAGAAGCCGGAGGCACATTGGTTCCCGGCTCTGTCAGTGTTCCATCAATATCCAGAAAAATAGCTTTTGGTTTCATAGATCTTTCATTTCTCCCTTTTATATTAATATGTAATCGTTTTCATCGATTTTATTATATTTCTTGTCGATATATTTGTAAACTGTCGTTTTGTATAATATTTTCAATATCTTTTTGTGCATAATATATGAAATCGTTTTCGTTTCTGTTTCATAAAAACAAAAAAAGAAATGGCATTGGCCCTGCGTGAACAGAACGTCTGCCATTTCTCTTTGTCGTAGGATGATCTTTTATTTTTTTTATGAAAGTTCCAGCTTTCCTGTGTAAAGCTGATAATAAGTACCTTTCTGCTTGATCAGGTCCTTATGGTCACCTCTCTCGATGATCTTTCCGTGTTCCAGAACAATGATCGCATCGCTGTTTCGAATTGTAGAAAGTCTGTGGGCGATAACAAATACGGTACGGCCTTTCATCAGGTTGTCCATACCCTGCTGAACAATGTTCTCTGTACGGGTATCGATGCTTGAAGTTGCCTCATCAAGAATGAGTACCGGCGGGTCTGCAACGGCTGCCCTGGCAATGGAGAGAAGCTGTCTCTGCCCCTGGGATAATTCCTCGCCGTCACCACTTAACATGGTATCATATCCCTTCGGAAGCATCTGGATAAACTGATCTGCATGGGCAAGTTTGGCTGCTGCATAGATTTCCTCATCTGTCGCATCCAGCTTACCGTAACGGATGTTGTCACGAATCGTTCCGGTAAACAGGTGTGTATCCTGAAGAACGATACCGAGGGAATGTCTCAGGTCGTCTTTTTTGATCTTTGTGATATTGATTCCATCATAACGGATCTTTCCATCCTGGATATCGTAGAAACGGTTGATCAGGTTGGTGATCGTTGTTTTTCCTGCTCCGGTAGAACCTACGAATGCAAGTTTCTGACCCGGTTTTGCATAGAGGCTGATGTCGTGGAGGATGGTTTTGTCCTCATTGTAGCCAAAAGTTACATCTTCGAACCTTACATCACCTTTGAGCTCTGTGTAAGATACAGAACCGTCTGCGGAATGCGGATGTTTCCATGCCCACATGCCCGTTCTCTCCTTGCACTCTGTGATGTTTCCGTTGGCATCTTTTTTCGCATTGACGAGAGTTACATAACCTTCGTCATCCTCCGGCTTCTCATCGATCAGGTTAAAGATACGCTCTGCACCGGCAAGTGCCATGACGATGGAGTTAAACTGCTGTGCCACCTGCATGAACGGCTGTGTAAAGCTCTTGGTAAACTGCAGGTAGGAAGCCATGACACCAAATGTGATCCCCCCAACTCCTGCAACGGAAAGGATCCCGCCGAGAACTGCTGTCAGGACAAACTGCAGGTTTCCGATGTTTCCGATGACCGGTCCCATCATGTTACCGTATTTGTTCGCCTGTGCCGCACTCTCAAAAAGAGCCTCGTTCAGTTTGTCAAATTCCTCTTCGGATTTCTTTTCATGGTTAAAAACTTTGACAACACGCTGTCCGTTCATACGCTCTTCGACAAAACCTGTCACATCTGCGAGGGACATCTGCTGTCGAACGAAGTATTTTCCACTCTTTGCACCGATCTTTCCTGTGACAAACAGCATCAGGAAAATGATCAGAACCGCCAGGATCGTGAGCAGCGGGCTCAGAACCAGCATGGAAATAAAGGTAACGACAATCGTAAACAGTGCCATCAGCGCCTGCGGGATCGCCTGGCTGATCATCTGTCTCAGGGTATCCGTATCATTCGTATAAAGACTCATGATCGAACCGTTTGTATTCTGGTCAAAATAGCGGATCGGCAGAGTCTGCATATGTTCAAACATATCGTCTCGCACTCTCTTTAAGACGCCCTGTCCGATATATACCATCATCCTTGTATAGATAAAAGTCGCAGCAACACCTGCCAGGAAGACACATCCAAGAACCGTCAGCGCCTTATAAAGTCCGGCGAAATCCGGGCTCTTCTGTCCAATCAGAGGAAGGATAAAATCATCCAGAAGATATCTCAGAGAAAGAGAAACTGCTGTTGTTGCCACCGCACTGATCAGGATACAGAAAAATACAAGGATAAACTGAAATTTGTATTTTCCTGTCATATATTT
>OLOK01003038.1_pt1 | contig 10809 bp, 9 predicted proteins | sample 1672591 | NCBI WGS metagenome assembly OLOK01 (sample SAMEA3136703, study PRJEB25190) | human gut metagenome | biome: human gut; feature: human-associated habitat; material: faeces | place: Austria | collected 2013 | reverse complement strand
CTTTTATTGACAGCCCTTAAGATTCCCGCTACGATAACAGAAGGAGGTGTTTTTCTCATGAAAATTCTGACCACCGGTTTTGCGCCTTTTGCAGGGGGCAGGCGGGCAAAAGTGCGGCGCTGCGGCGGACCGGATTTGTGGAAATTTGGCAAAAAACTTTCCTTTTGGCGTTTTATCCGATATAATAGGAAAGCACACGATCCGATCCGGCCGTGCAAACGGTCTTTTTATTTAGGAGGTCTATTCTTGAAACATTCAACCAAAACCCTGCTCTGCGTGCTGTGTGCGGCAGCAGCCGCCCTGTGCGTGATCTTTGCCATCTTCACGCTGACCAAAAAGCAGAGTGCTTCGTCCGCATCTTCTGCGGCCGCTTCTTCCGCTCCTGCCGTCTCGGAGTACGGCACGGTGGACAGCTTTGACTACCAGAACTTTACCTACAGCGATGGCCTGGATGCAAACGGTTACCGCACCGACATCACTGCACAGGACTATGTCACCCTGCCGGACAATGTGGCCGCTCTGCCCATCAAGAAGGCAGACATCACCCCCAGCGACTCGGACGTCCAGGCCCGCATCGACAGCCTGCTGAGCCAGTACAGCACCACCCAGGCGGTGACCGACCGCGCCGCGCAGAACGGCGACGTCGTGAACATTGATTATTCCGGCACCGTGGACGGTGTGGCGTTCAACGGCGGCACCTACCAGGGCTACGACCTCACGCTGGGCAGCGGCAGCTTCATCCCCGGCTTTGAGGATCAGATCGTGGGCCACTCCGCTGGCGAAGAGTTCGATGTGAACGTCACCTTCCCCACCGAGTACCAGGCTGCTGAGCTGGCCGGCAAGGCAGCGGTCTTTAAGATCAAGCTGCACGAGGTCAAGTACAAGGAGCTGCCCGCTCTGGATGACGAGCTGGCTAAGGACTGCTCCGAGTACGACACTCTGGAAGAGTTCAAGGAGTCCATCCGCAAGAACAACCAGGAGCAGCTGGACAAGCAGGATGACCTGGCTGTTGAGAACGCTCTGGTCGATCAGGTCATCGAGAGCATGGAGGCTGAGATCCCCCAGGCTATGTACGATACCCGTATGGACGAGATGGTCAATGACTTCGCCTTCCGTGTGGAGCAGCAGGGTCTGCGCCTGGAAGACTACCTGAAGTATATGGGCCAGACCGTGGATCAGTTCCGTGCTTCCTTCATGCCTCAGGCTGAGAAGCAGGTCAAGATCCGCCTGGCTCTGGAGGCTGTTGCCGCTGCTGAGAACATCGAGGCTTCCGAGGAGGATGTCTCCGCTGAGATCAAGCGCATCGCTGGCCAGTACAAGATGGAAGAGGACAAGGTCCGTGAGCTGGTCAACGTTGACGACCTGAAGAAGGATCTGGCAATCAACAAGGCCATCGACTTCATCAAGAGCCACGCCAACATCGTGGAGAAGGCCGCTGAGGCTGAAAAGACCGAGGACGCTGAATAATCCAGCTGCCAAGGCCGCAATTTGCAGGAAACGCTGTTTGAAGCGTACCCTGTAAACAAAGGTTGTTAAAATTGACCGATACGGCCCTGTTTCTTTTGCCGTATCGGTCAATTTTGCAAATAGAATCATTTTTCGTATCAGGAGGCGAACTTTATGAGTTTTGTTCCTTACGTTGTCGAACAGTCGGCACATGGTGAGCGTTCCTATGATATCTTCTCCCGTCTGCTGAATGACCGCATCATCGTTCTGAGCGAGGATGTCAACGACACCTCCGCAAGCCTTGTGGTGGCGCAGCTGCTGTACCTGGAAGGGCAGGACCCGGACAAGGATATCAGCCTGTATATCAACAGCCCCGGCGGCTCCATCAGCGCAGGCATGGCCATCCACGATACCATGCAGTATATCAAGTGTGATGTCTCCACCATCTGCATGGGCATGGCCGCTTCCATGGGTGCCTTCCTGCTGGCAAGCGGCACCAAGGGCAAGCGCTTTGCCCTGCCCAACTCCGAGATCCTGATCCATCAGCCGCTGATCGGCGGTCAGGGCGGCGGTCTTTCCGGCCAGACCACCGATATCAAGATCCACGCTGAGCACATGGTGTATATCCGCGATAAGATGAATCACATGCTCAGCGATTATACCGGCCAGCCGCTGGAGAAGATCCAGCTGGACACCGAGCGCGACAACTATATGACCGCGCTGGAAGCCAAGGAATACGGCCTGATCGATGAGGTCATCGCCCACCGCTGAAACTGAAAGGCGCGGGGGAGAGCCCTGCGCGCAAAGACCCAGAATAAGGAATAACAGTTATGGCAAACAACAATTCCGGCAAAAATGAAAAAGACCTGGTGTGCAGCTTCTGCGGCAAGCATCAGGACGAAGTGGAACGGATGATCATCGGCCCCGGTGTCAACATCTGCAGCGAGTGCATCGGCCTGTGCCATGATCTGCTCTCGGATCAGCCGGAGCACCCGGAAGCAAACGGCCGCCCGGGCCGCGGCGCAAGCCGTACCCGGATGCAGGCTGTGGATGGTCTGGATATCAATATCCTGACTCCGGCTGAGATCAAGAACGGGCTGGACCAGTATGTCATTGGTCAGGATGAGGCCAAGCGAGTGCTGGCGGTCTCCGTTTACAACCATTATAAGCGCATCCTGAGCGGCAAAGGTGCGGATGTGGAACTGCAGAAGTCCAACGTTCTGCTGCTGGGCCCCTCCGGTGTCGGCAAGACTCTGCTGGCTCAGACCCTGGCCAAGATGCTGGGGGTGCCCTTCGCCATTGCGGATGCCACCACCCTGACCGAGGCCGGCTATGTGGGTGAGGATGTGGAGAACATCCTGCTCAAGCTGCTTCAGGCGGCGGATTTTGATGTGCAGAAGGCACAGGTGGGTATCATCTACATTGATGAGATCGACAAGATCACCCGCAAGAGCGAGAACCCCTCCATCACCCGTGATGTGGGCGGCGAGGGTGTGCAGCAGGCGCTGCTGAAGATCCTGGAGGGCACCGTGAGCAATGTGCCGCCCAACGGCGGCCGCAAGCACCCCCAGCAGGAGTTTATCCAGATCGATACCACCAACATCCTGTTCATCTGCGGCGGTGCCTTTGATGGCCTGGATAAATACATCCTGCGCCGCACCGATCGCTCTGCACTGGGCTTCGGCAGCAGCCTGAAGGACAACTCTGAGGATGCCCAGCGTGCCCTGCTGCGCAAGGTGGAGCCTCACGATCTGGTCAAGTTTGGCCTGATCCCCGAGCTGATCGGCCGTCTGCCGGTCATCACCGTGCTGGACGATCTGGACGAGGACGCACTGGTACGCGTGCTCAAGGAGCCCCGCAACAGCCTGGTCAAGCAGTACAAGGAACTGCTGAGCATGGACAGTGTAGAGCTGGAGTTCACCGACGAGGCCCTCCACGCGATCGCCCGCAAGACCATTGAGCGCAAGACCGGTGCCCGCGGTCTGCGCAGCGTGATGGAAGGCATCCTGCTGCCTGTCATGTATGATGTGCCCAATGACCCCACCATCATCCGTGTCACCATCGACAAGGACACCGTGGAGGGCGGCGAGGCCCATCTGGAATACGGCGCTGTGCGCAAACGGTATAAGAATCAGACCGCCCTGAGCTGATATCTGCACTCTGCAGACAGCAGGGAAGGGATGCCCTGCCAAATGCTTCGGCTTTGGCGGGGCTTTTTTTGCAATTTGCTTGTTTCGCGCCCGGAGTTGCGGTATAATATTAAGGTCTGGATGACGGTGGTGGGAGAACTCTCTGGCAGGAACTCCTGAAACACCCGGCATCGGATACTGTGGGAAATTGGAAGTACGATAAAGGAGTGTGTTTTTCAATGGCAAATTATCTTGAGATGAATCGTGAGGAGCTCACTGCCGAAAAGGCAAAGCTGAATGAGCAGTACAAAAAGTTTCTGGCCATGAACCTGAAGCTGAACATGGCCCGTGGCAAGCCCGGCCCTCACCAGATGGATCTGGCAATGGGTCTGCTGCAGATGAACGATTACACCACCGACGCAGGCACCGATGCCCGCAACTATGGTGATCTTGAGGGCCTGCACGAGGCTCGCGTCCTGTTTGCGGATGTGTTCGGTGTCAAGCCCGAGGAAGTGTTCGTGGGCGGCAACTCCAGCCTGCAGCTGATGTACAACCTCATCAACATTGGCTATGTGTTCGGCTTCCCTGAGTCTCCCTGCCCCTGGTCTCAGGTGGAAAAGCGCAAGTTCCTCTGCCCGGTGCCCGGCTATGACCGCCACTTTGCCATCACTGAGGAGTACGGCTTTGAGCTGATCAGCGTGCCCATGACCCCCAATGGCCCCGATATGGACATTGTGGAGAAGCTGGTGGCCGAGGATGACACCATCAAGGGCATCTGGTGCGTGCCCCAGTATTCCAACCCGGATGGTTATACTTACAGCGATGAGACCATTGACCGGATGGCCAAGATGAAGACCGCTGCTCCTGATTTCAAGATCTTCTGGGATGAGGCATACATCGTCCACCACCTGACCGAGGAGATCATCGAGACCCCTGTTCTGTTGAACGAGAGCAAGAAGTACGGCACGGAGAACCGTGTGTTTATGTTCACCTCCACCAGCAAGATCACCTTCCCCGGTGCAGGTGTTTCCGCCATTGCATGCAGCGTGGACTCCATGAAGTATATCTGCAAGCGCTTCTCCGTGATGATCATCAGCTATGATAAGATGAACCAGCTGCGCCATGTCCGCTTCCTGAAGAACAAAGAGGGTGTGTTGGCCCACATGGCAAAGCACCGCCGCCGCCTGATCCCCTGCTTTGATGCCGTCAAGACGGCCTTTTCCGAGGAGCTGACCCCCTGCGGCGACATCGCTCACTGGACGAACCCCAAGGGCGGTTACTTCATCAGCCTGTACGTTATGCCTGGCTGCGCCAAGCGTGTGGCCCAGCTGTGCAAGGAGTGCGGTCTGACCCTGACCGGTGCCGGTTCCGCCTATCCTTACCACAAGGACCCGCAGGATTCCCACCTGCGTATCGCGCCCACCTATCCCAGCCTGGACGAGGTGGAGACCGCATCTGATCTGCTCTGCGTCTGCGTAAAGCTGGCAGTCATCGAAAAGCTGCTGGCCGAAAAGGCAGAGTAAGCGTTTTATTCTGCAAAAAATCTCCTCCGTGCAGAGGTTTTTCTGCGCGGCGGAGGTTTATTATATTTTGGAGGTTTCCTGTTTTTTATGAAGACGAAAGGCAAAGCATGGCAGCTTGTTGTCACAGTGCTCCTGATCGCCGCGTTTGTCTACACGGCATTCTTTGGTGTGGCAGTCAAGTACGGTGATGTGACCAAGACCTACATCAAGGGAGCGCAGGATATCCGCTTTGGCGTGGATATCAAGGGCGGTGTCAACGTAACGTTTGCCCCCTCGGACAACTACGATGCCACCGATGATCAGCTGGACGCTGCCCAGCTGGTCATTGAGAATCGTCTGGTCGGCCTGAACGTGACCGACTACGAGCTGTATGTGGATTATGACTCCGACCGCCTGATCCTGGAGTTTCCGTGGCAGTCTGGCGAGACCGATTTTGACCCCGAAGCCGCCATTGAAGAGATCGGCAGCACCGCCTACCTGACCTTCCGCAAGGGGAGCAGTGCAGACGGCGAACTGATCCTGGACGGCTCCATGGTCGAGAGCGCAGCTGCTCAGTATGGCCCGGTGAGCGGCAGTACATCCGAATATTATGTGGCCCTCAAGTTCAACGACGAGGGTGCCAAGGCCTTCGGGGATGCCACCACGGAGCTCTACCAGAGCAGTGGAACCATCAGCATCTGGCTGGATGATCAGAACGTGAGCACGGCAACGGTCAATGCGGCCATCACCGATGGTGCCGCCATCATCACCAGTTCCGCGTCCAATCCCTTCACGCAGGAGGACGTGGTCAAGATGGCCCGCCAGATCAATTCCGGTGCACTGCCTTTTGCCCTGACTGTGGACAGCTATTCCACCGTCAGCCCCAGCCTGGGCGAGAACAGCCTGAGCGCCATGGTGCTGGCCGGCCTCATTGCCTATGCCCTCATCGTGGTGCTGATGACTCTGCTGTATCGTCTGCCCGGCTTCCTGGCCTGCATTGCACTGGCCGGTCAGGTGGCGGCAACGCTGGCTTTCGTCTCCGGCTATTTCCCGGTGTTTGAGAGCTTTACCCTGACTCTGCCCGGCATCGCAGGTATCATCCTGGCCATTGGTATGGGCGTGGATGCCAACGTCATCACCGCCGAGCGCATCAAGGAGGAGCTGAACAACGGCAAATCGCTGGATGGCGCGCTCAAGAGCGGCTTTGCCCGCGGCCTGACCCCCATCATCGACGGCAATGTGACCATCGTCATCGTTGCGGTCGTCCTGATGGGTGCCTTCGGCCCCTCGGACGGCTTCTTTGCCAAGGCCCTGCACTTCGTCTTCTTTGCCTTCGGCCCCTCGACCGCAGGCACCATCTACGCCTTCGGCTACACGCTGCTCACTGGCGTGCTGCTCAACTTCGTGTTTGGCATCTTTGCCACCCGTACCATGATCCGGGGCGCTGCTTCCATCAAGGCCCTGCGGAACCCCTGTCTCTACGGTGCGGATGCTCCCGGCAAGACTCCCGCCGAGAAGAAGCAGATCAACTTTGTCGGTCTGCGCAAGCGTTTCCTGACCATCTCCGCCTGCCTGATGGCGGCGATCGTCCTCTGTGCAGTGGTGCTGGGCGTCCATCTGGACACTGAGTTCACCGGCGGTGCGATGATCACCCTGAGCTACGAGAACAGCTTTGAGATGTCTGCCGTCCAGAAAACGGCCTCCGAAGCGCTGGGCAGCAACGGCCTGACCCTGCAGACCGGCGAGAACGTCGCAACAGGGGAGCAGACCCTGAAGATCTCCATGCCCGGCACCGAGACCGTCACCACCGACGAGGTGCAGACCCTGCTGGACTCTCTGAACGAGAGCTACCCTGACAACTCCTTCGCACAGCTCTCTCTGAGCAATGTCAGCGCCGCAATGGGCATGAAGTTCCTCCAGAAGAGTCTGGTGGCCGTGGTGTTCGCGCTGGTGCTCATCCTCGCCTACATCGCATACCGCTTCAAGAGGATCGGCGGCCTGACCGGCGGCATGATGGCCGTTCTGGCCCTGCTCAACGACCTGATGGTGGTGTTCGGCACCTTCGTGCTGCTGCGTGCCCCGCTGGATGGCAACTTCATTGCGGCGATGCTGACCATCCTCGGCTACTCCATCAACGATACCGTCGTCGTCTACGACCGCATCCGTGAGAATCGCAGCCTGCTGGGCAAGAAGGCCAGCTTCGAAGAGCTGGTCAACCACTCTGTCAACCAGTCGGCCCGCCGCACCATCATCACCACCGTCACCACCGTGATGGCGCTGGGCGTGATGTGCGTCGTCTCCAAGCTGTATGGTCTGGACAGCATCTTTACCTTTGCCTTCCCCCTGATGATGGGTATGCTCAGCGGTGTGTACACCTCGCTGTGTGTCTCCACCTCCGCCTGGGTGGCATGGAGCGAACGCAAGGGCGCAAAGAAAAACTGAGCCGCTGGATCCTGATGCAAATCTGTCCCGAGTTTTTTATCGCAATTTTCAAAAATAGTGCCTATCAAAACGGCATCTTTGCGATATGCAGTTTGCGGATGTTGCCTGTGCATTAAAAACGCAAACTGCTATAGGAGGAACGACCATGAAATGCCCCTATTGCGGCGATGAGGAGTCCAAAGTCATTGATTCCCGCCCCACCGAAGACAGCGAGCGCATCCGCCGCCGCCGGGAGTGCCTGAACTGCCATATGCGGTTCACGACCTACGAGGTGGTGGAGACAGTGCCGCTCATCGTCATCAAGAAGGATAATTCCCGCGAGCCGTTCGACCGACAGAAGCTGCTGAACGCCATGCTTCGCGCCTGCGCCAAGCGCCCGGTGAGCTACGAAGCGCTGGAACGCGCCGTCAGCAGCATCGAGCAGACTCTGATGAGCACCTACGACCGCGAAGTGACCAGCGTGCGCATCGGTGAACTGACCATGCAGGAGCTGAAAAAGATCGACGAGGTGGCCTATGTCCGCTTTGCCTCGGTCTACCAGCAGTTCGCGGACGTCGAAAGCTTCTTCAATGAGCTGAAAAAGCTGATGGGCGACCGCAAGGAACCACAGAAATAATTCGCATCAGAACACCGGCTTTCGCCCAATGGGGCAGGGCCGGTGTTTTTGTTTATACCAGCCGGTGCGAGAGCCATTCCAGTGTTTCCACCTGTACCTGTGCCCGGCGCAGCTCCCCAAAGGCTTCTTCGGGGGCGTTCTGCTCCAGGTGCCCGTCGGCGGTGCGCAGGGCTGCTTCCAGCTCGGTAAAATCTTCCGTGCGCAGCAGGTGGTTCATCTTTTCCCGCATCCGGTCACACCGGTCGGCTCCGCGGGCCAGTGCCTGCCGGGCGGTGGGTAGGTCACTGTTGCGAATGGCCTCAATGGCACAGTCCAGGTCGGTGGAAATGCCATCGGCAAAGCGCTGTACCTGAAAGCTGCTGTAAAAGGCAGTGGCCAGCAAAGCGGCCACGATGGCAAAGCAGGCGTAGATCCGTTTCATTTCCGGCCCTCATGCACCGTAGCGCGGCGCTCCTTTTTCAAAAGAAAATAGTCCTCGGTCTCATTGCCGACAAGAAGTAGGATTTCCTGCGGCAGCAGGGTATTGGCCTGCGCCGTGCGTTCCAACCAGGCACGGTCTTTGCCGCACCAGTGCAGGTTGTCCTCCAGCACCTGCCCATCCAGCACAAAGGGTATGGTTGCGTGGCAGTGCTCCACCCGCAGCTGCAGGTCGGACAGCCGCGCAGGTTCCTTTTCCGGCCGCAATGCCACCGAAAGAGTCCCGTTCGTCTCAATGACCGCGTAGGACACATCCCGCGGATCAAAGACGTCCTTGCCGCGCAGCGCTTCCATCAGGTCGGCCACCGTCAGGCGCAGGGTGCGCAGAGCGTTCTGGTCGATCTCTCCGTTCAGGATCACGGTTTTGGGCCGCCCGGACAGCAGGTTGAAAAACTTCTGGCTGCGGAAGCTCAGCGCGGAGCCCAGCAGCTCCAGCGCAGCAATGAGAAACAGCGGGATCAGGCTGGCCGTCACCGGAACATCCTCCGATTCAATGGAGATGGACGCCAGATTGGAGATCAGGATGGTGGACACCAGCTCTTCGGGCTGCAATTCCCCCAGCTGACGCTTGCCCATCAGCCGCATGGCAAACAGCACGCACAGGTAGATCAAAATCGTGCGGAAGATCAACAACTTCATCGTGGAAACCTCCTGTCGGCACCCGCCGGTATGGAACCGGCTCCGGGCGGGCATACTGCTGTGCAAAGGAGTGGTTGGATGCGGCAGTTATCACAGAGCCTTGCGGCAAATCTTGCGGTGCTGGACAAAATGTTTGGCACCTCTGCGGATTATTATGCCAAGGAAATCATGATTTATCATTGCCGGGGCTGCATTGTGCTGTTTGACGGCATGGCCAGCCTGGATTCACTGTGGGAGCTGCTGTTGGACGCGGCCAGTCGGCAGGCGCTGCAGCAGCCCTGCCCATGCACCGGGCAGGAAGTGTATGAGCGCATCCTGCATGGTTCCGCTTCCCCGGCCGAGAGCACCCCGGTGGAGGATCTGCCGGATCTTGTCAAGCGGTTAACGGCAGGCATGGCAGTGCTGCTGCTGGATGGCTGCGCGAAAGGCATTGCTTTTTCGGTGCAGGCCCTCAAGTACCGCTCGGTGGACGAGCCGGAAGGAGAGGGCAACCTGCGCGGCTCGCGGGAGGGCTTTGCCGACCTGCTGCGGGTGAACCTGAGCCTGCTGCGCCGTCTGGTCCGCACCGATGATCTGGTGTTGGAGGTGGCGCAGGCCGACACCGCCGCAGGGACAGAGTACGCTATTTGCTACTGCAGGGGCAAAGCAGACCCCGCCATGGTGCGACAGGTGCGGCAGACCCTTTCCGCCGCGAAGCCGGAGCTGCTGCTGGACAGCAGCTATTTTGTACCGTGGCTTCTGCCCAGCCGGGCACGGCTGTTCACTCCGGTCAGCTACACCCAGCGCCCGGCGGCGGCTTCGGCCAAACTATGTGAGGGCCGCATTGTAGTGCTGGTCAACGGCAGCCCGTCGGCCATGGTGCTGCCGGCGCTCTTCTGTGAAAACTTTGAATGCTTGGACGACTACGCGTCCACTGCTGTGTTCGCCTCCTTCTTGCGGGTGCTGAACTATGCTTCCTTTTACCTCACGGTCTTTCTGCCGGGGGCGTTCGTTTGTCTGGCGGTCTATCTGCCAGAGCTGATCCCGCCCCAATTGCTGTATAAGATCGAAGCCGCCGAAAAGGCTACGCCGCTGCCCTTGTTTGCAGAAATGCTGCTGGTCATCCTGCTGCTGGAAGTTATCCGGGAGGCCGGGCTGCGGATGCCGCAGTCGCTGGGGCATTCGGTCAGTCTGGTGGCCGCCCTCATTCTGGGCGATGCCGCCATTGCCACCGGCCTGATGAGCACCCCGGTCATCTTTGTGGCCAGCATTACGTCCATTGCGGTGTTCGTCACGCCCGCTTTGTACGAACCGGCCACCCTGCTGCGCATCGGCGTAGTGGTAGCTGCGGGGCTTGCCGGGCCGGTGGGACTGGCCGGGGCTTTTTTTGTGCTGCTGCTCAGCCTGTCCGGCACCGGGATGCTGGGGGTGCCGTATCTTGCACAGCATCCGTTCCCGCAAAGCCCGCTGGCCGAGGACGGCGTCATCCGGCGCAACTATCGGCACCTGTCCCGCAAGGGGTTCAACATCTGGCAGAAACGGAGGCCCCGCGCATGAATAAAACGCAGGACAAATTTTA
>OLOK01003003.1_pt1 | contig 10929 bp, 8 predicted proteins | sample 1672591 | NCBI WGS metagenome assembly OLOK01 (sample SAMEA3136703, study PRJEB25190) | human gut metagenome | biome: human gut; feature: human-associated habitat; material: faeces | place: Austria | collected 2013 | reverse complement strand
TGAGGATGGCCTCGATGAGGAATTGCGACAGGATGTCTACTCCTCTGGCGCCCACACTCATGCGTAGGCCGATTTCGCGGGTGCGTTCCGTTACAGACACATACATGATGTTCATGATTCCTATGCCGCCTACTATCAGTGATATGCTTGCGATGCAGGCAAGCAGTGTCGTCATCAGGTCGGTGGTGGTATTCATCATCGAGCTGAGTTCCTGTTGGCTGCGTATGGTGAAGTCATCGTCATCGCTGCTTTTCAGTTTGTGGTTCCGTCGCAGGATTTCGGTGATTTCTTCGGTGGCATTGTCCGTCATGTCCTCGGTGAGTGCGGAGGCAAAGATGCCTTGCAGGTAGGTTTGGGCAAGCAGACGCTTCATTACGGTGGTGTAGGGGGCCAGCACGACGTCGTCCTGGTCCATTCCCATGCTGTTGTATCCTTTGGCCTTTAGTACACCCACCACGCGGAAGGGCACTTGGTTGAACCGGATAATGCGTCCTACGGGGTCTTCTCCCGTTGGGAAAAGATTCTCTTGTATCGTCTTTCCGATGACGCATACTTTGGCTGAAGTCTGTATATCGGCTTCGGTAAACATTGCTCCGTTGTCCACCGTAAGCTGGCGTATTTCAAGGTATTCCGTACCTACACCGCTTACGGAAGAAGGATAGTTGTTATTGCCTGCAATGAGCTGTCCGGAGGAGGAGACGTTGGGGCTGACGGCGGACAGGAAGTTCGTCTCGTTGCGCAGCGCCTCGTAGTCGGCAAGTTTCAGGGTCTGCATGGCGCTGGGGTCTTGACGGACGCCGCCGCGCATATCCGCTCCCGGATGGATCATTATCATGTTGGAGCCCATTTCGGAGATTTGCGCCTGGATACTTTTCTTTGAGCCTTGTCCGATAGCAAGCATCGTGATGACGGATGCCACGCCGATGATAATGCCCAGCATGGTGAGGAAGGCGCGCAGCTTGTTGTTGGCAAGTGCCCGGAGAGCTATTTTGAAGAGGTTTGTTCCGTTCATTAGTTTGATGTTTTATGAAAAATGTTTTTGAGACTGCCTGAGACTGCCGCATCAGTCGTCCTCCTGTTTGGGCAATGCTGCCAGAGTTTCGGCGGCGTTCAGAATGTCGGGATTCACTTTGTCGTCCTTCACCTGTCCGTCACGTAATACGATGTTGCGGCTGCTGTATTGGGCTATTTCCGGGTTGTGCGTTACGAAGATGATGGTACGCCCTTCTGCATGCAGCTTTTGGAAGAGCACCAAAATCTCGAACGAGGTGCGCGTGTCCAGATTGCCGGTGGCTTCGTCTGCCAGTATTACGGCAGGGTCGTTCACCAGTGCGCGGGCAATGGCCACGCGTTGCATCTGTCCGCCGGACATCTGATTGGACTTATGCTCCAGACGGTCGCCCAGGCTTACGGCTTTGAGCGCTTCGATGGCCCGGCTGCGGCGTTCGGAGGCCGATACGGACGAGTTGTACATTAGCGGAAGCTCCACGTTTTCTATGGCGGTGGTCTTGGGTAGCAGGTTGTAGTTCTGGAAAACGAAACCTATTTTGCGGTTGCGGAGTACGGCGCGTTGGGACTTGCTCATGGTGCGTACGGAAATCCCGTCCAACAGATACTCGCCTGTTGTGGGTGTGTCCAGACAGCCGAGTATGTTCAGCAGGGTCGATTTTCCCGAACCGGATGTACCCATAATCGTGACGAACTCTCCTTCGTTGATAGAGAACGACACGCCACGTAGTGCATGCACCGTTTCATCTCCCACCTGGAAGTTGCGTTTTATGTTTTGAAGTTCAATTACGGTCTTGCTCATGGCTGATGATGTATATTTATGGGGATATGGGTTATCATTTGCTCTTCTTCTTGTTGCTTCCCGGAGGGCCGGGCATGAAAGGGCTTCTCTCTCCGCCGGCAGCCTGTTGCATGTCTGCCGGTGCTCCTCCTCCCGGCATCTTTCCTATGGTGGCTTCGGTCACTATTGTTGCACCTTCGCTGATGCCGCTTATAATCTCCGTATTGATGCCGTTGGAGATGCCCACTGTCACTGGATGCGCGGTGAATGTGTTTCCTTCACGCGTCCAGAGTTTGTGGGGGCTTTCGCAGTCTTTCACGATGTCGTTTTCGCCGATAAGCGGTCTTTCGGGGGTGAAGCGGAGGGCGCGTGCCGGAACGGAAAGTACGTCTTTGCGGTCGAGCGTGTAGATTGTGACATTGGCCGTCAGGCGCGGCTTCAGTTTTAAGTCGGGATTGGGGGCGGAGATTACGACTTCATAAGTGACAACTGTGCTGGAAGTGCTGCTGCCGGAACTTGTGGAGCTGTCCTCTCCCAAACGGATTTGTGTCACTGTGCCTTCAAACGTGTCATTGGGATAAGCGTCTACGGTGAACGAAACGCGCTGTCCCTCTTCCACACCGCCTATGTCGGCTTCATCCACGTCGGCCACTACCTGCATTTGCGTCAGGTCGGCGGCAATGGTGAACAGCGTAGGAGTCTCGAAACCGGATGCTACCGTCTGTCCTTCCTCCACCGCACGATTGATGACGACGCCGTCGATGGGAGAGGTGATGGTGGCGTACGAAAGGTTGCGTTCTGCCTTGGCAAGTGATGCCTGACTGCTTTCGTAGTTGCTTTTTGCTTTCTCATAATTATAGACGGACTGTTCGTAGTCGGTGTCGCTGATGAGTTGTTTCTCGTGCAGTCCCCGGTTGCGCTCGTAGTTCTTCTGCTGATACTCGTACTCGGCTTTTGCCCCGTTGTAGGCGGCGCGTTGCGAGGCTACTTCGCTTTGCAGTGTCACGCGGTCCATTTCGGCTATGAGCTGGCCTTTGGTGACTACGGAGTTATAGTCGGCATATATCTTGTCGATGATGCCGCTGACCTGCGTGCCGACTTCCACTTCCGTCACCGGCTCGATTGTTCCGGTGGCGGTGATAGATTCCGATATTTCGCCTCTGGTTACGACAGCCGTTTCGTAGGTCACTTTATGCTGGGCCTTAGAGCTGCCAAAGAGCCAGAAGCCTGCGCCGGCCACAACTGCAATGCTTACGGCGATAAGAATGATTTTCTTCTTGTTCATAGTGCTATATCTTCTTTATTGATTTGTTTTATCTTAACTTGGTGATTGAGAATTCGGGGGAGGGAGACGGATTAAAGCGTAATCTTTTCTCCCTGATAGAATTTCAGCAATTGGGTATTCAGTATCGCCATGTATTTGGCCTGCAAGGTTTCCTGCTGTGCGTTGAGCAGGTTGCTTTTCTCTGTCAGCAGTTCTACGGTGTTCTTCATGCCGAGGTTGAATTGCTCTTGGATGAGGTCGTAGCTGGTTTGCGTGCTGCGCAGCTTCTCTATGGCGGCAACGTAACGCTGCTGTGCGCTGCTGGCATCCAGCCACAATCCTTCGATGGTTTTATACAGGGCTTTCTGGTTGTCCAGCAGATCCAGTTCGCTGGACTGTTTTTGGATTTTGGCTTTCTGTACGGCACTCTTGGTTTGACGGTTGTTGAAGATGGGCACACTTACGGTCACCCCCAGTGAGTTGTTCCAGTTCTGCTTGATTTGCTCTCCGAAGGTGAAGTCGTTGCCGTTGGTGTTTGTACTTCCTATACCGGCGCTGAGGCTGACGGTGGGGATGTAGCCGGAACGGGCTATGTTGATGTCGAGCTCCGAGGCTTTGACGTTCAGCCTGCCGGCCTCTATTTCAGGGCGCAGGGTGAGGGCGGAACGGTACACATCGCTCTTGGAAGGCAGCGGAGACAGCACGTTTTCATCGCCGAGCGCGGGGATGTAGAGGGCCATTTCCTCTTCGCCGCTCAGTTCGAGGAGCTGTTTCAGTTGCAGTTTGTAATCTTGCAGGGTGGCTTGTGCGGTTACCAGCTGATATTTGTCGGTACTGACTTGCGCTTCCAGTTGGGCAAGGTCGCTTTTGGCGATGCTTCCCGCTGCGAGCAGGGCGCGCGCTCGTTCACATTCCGCTTGGCTCACGTCGAGGGTGGTCTCGTTTACTTTGACGGCTTCGGCGGCATAGAGTATCTGCACGTAAATCTGCGTGATGCTTTCCTCAATGCTGTTTTCACTTTCCGCTACGTTCAGTTCGGCGATGCGGCCTGTCTCCGCGCTGCTGCTGCGGTTTATCCGTGCGGCTGCCCTGCGGTATGGTGCGCTGCTGGTAGCCGCCCTGCTGCGGCCTGTTTGCGTCGTTTGCCCTCTGCCGGGGCTTTTCCTGGTTCTTCTGCTGCACAGGCGCTGTTACCTCGTTTGCCTTTTCTTCTTTCTTGAGTTCTTCCTTTGTTTGTTCCGGCTTTGCCGTTTCCTTCGCGCTTTCCGCCTTTTGTTCGGCAGGCTCGCTCTTTTCTTCCGCCTTGGGCTCCGCGCTCGCTTTCTCAGGCTCCGCGCTCTTTATTGCGCTCGCTTCGCTCTTTTCTTCGGCCTTAGGCTTCTCCGGCTCTGCCGTTTCCGGTTCGTCGCTGTGGTACGCCGCAGTATCCGCACTATTGGCCAGTTCCCTGAGCCGTTCTATCCTCAGCGCCTCCGCGCGCTCCTTCTCGGCTATTTTTTCCTTTTCTATCAGCTTGCCTTCGTATTGGCGCATGTCTTCAAGCGTTGCACTCATGTCCGCATTCATGCCCTTTATCCGCTCAAAAAGCTGTTTAGCCCGGGCTTCAAGCTCCCTGGCAGAATCCATTACCTTTACTTTTGCCATTCTTGCCACCCCTTTTAGTTTGCTTGTTCCGTAGCCTGGTAGGCTTCCCGGATTATTCCGGCAAAGTGCCGGTCTGTCACCGCGGCCGTCTTGTGGGCATCCTTGCCTATCAGCCGCCCGAGATCTTCTATGTACAGGCAGTCTATTTCCGCCGCGCTGCACAACGCCTCGTATTTTTCCCTTGTGTTCGCGCTTACGCCGCTATCCAAAAGCATCAGCTGCACCTTTTTCTGCTTCATCAGCTTTTCGCAGGTAAAGTCCCCGCTTTTCAGCTTCCTTGCGCGCGCCGCAAAGCCTATGTACGCCGTCAATTTACTCCTGACCACCCGCGCCTATCTCCTTTTGCAGCCTTTGGAACACTTCTTCGTCTATCTTTTTATCCAGCGCCCTTTCAAGCGCGCGGATCTTTATCGCCTTTTCAAGGCACGCTTGACTTTTGCATATATATGCGCCGCGCCCGGCTGCGCGGCCGGTGGTATCGGCGCATATTTCGTTTTCCGGCGTGCGCACTATGCGTATAAGCTCGCGCTTTGGCTTCATTTCCCTGCACGCAACGCACATGCGCATGGGCGTTTTCTTTGCGGCCATTATGCCTCCGGTTCTTCGCCGGCGTCCATGCCGTCAAGATCTATGCGGTCCAGCTCCTCCTCGGCCTGGCTCTGGCTCTTTATGTCTATCTTCCAGCCGGTCAGCTTGGCCGCAAGACGGGCATTCTGGCCTTCCTTGCCTATTGCAAGGGAAAGCTGCTGATCGGGCACGACTACCTTCGCCGCCTTTTCGGTTTCGTTGATATAAACCATTATCACCTTCGCGGGGCTGAGCGCCTTTGCGATATACACGGCGGGATCGCTGTCCCACTCTATTATGTCTATCTTTTCATTGTGCAGCTCATTCACCATGCGCTCCACCCTTATGCCCTTCTGGCCCACGCAGGCGCCCACGGCGTCCACCATTGGATCGGTAGAATGCACGGCGACCTTGGTGCGGAAGCCCGCTTCGCGCGCGATGGACTTTATCTGCACAACGCCGCTCATTATTTCCGGCACTTCCAGCTCGAAAAGCCGCTTCACAAGGCCGGGATGCGTCCTTGAAACAAGCACCTGCGGACCCTTATTGGTCTTTCTTACCTCAAGAACATAAACCTTTATGCGGTCGTTATTGTTATACTCTTCGCCGGGTATTGTTTCGTTATAGGAAAGCAGGCCGTCCGTTTTGCCGAGCTCAACGTATACGCCCGCCTTTTCGGCGCGCTGCACTATGGCGGTCAATATCTCGTTTTCCTTTTCGGCAAACTCGTCGTATATAACGCCGCGCTCGGCTTCCCTTATGCGCTGCACCACTACCTGCTTAGCGGTCTGCGCCGCTATGCGGCCGAACTTGCGGGGGTCTACCTCCTCCTCCAGAACGTCGCCCACTTCATAGAGGGAATTGATCTTCTTCGCCTCGGCAAGAGATATCTCCGCATAGGGGTTCTCCACCGTTTCGGTGACGGTCTTGGAGGCGAATATCTGCACCTCTCCCGTATCCCTATCCACTGTGGCGCGGACGTTTCCCACTGCGCCGTAGTTGCGCTTGTATGCCGCTATCAATGCGGATTCAAATGCGTCTATCAGTATATCCTTGCTTATCCCGCGCTCTTTCTCTATGGCATTCAGTGCCTCTATGAATTCGGCGTTCATTGTCAATTCTCCTCTTCTGTCTCTATATTTTCAAAATCTGCTTCTAATTCGTCAAGGTCCTTTTCCAGAGCCTTGAAGTCTATATAGGGCTGCACCTTTGAAGCGTCCTTTTTCTGGAAGGTCTTCTCCTCGCCCTTTACGCTTATGGTGAAGGAATCGGGCGTATATGACAAAAGCTCGCCCGTATACTCCTTTTTGCCCTTGAGCGGGGCATAGAGCTTTACTGTAATGGGGCTGCCGAGGCTGCGCTGATAGTCCCTATCCTTTTTGAGCGGCCTGTCGATGCCTATTGAGGACACACTGAGGTAGTATGCCTGCTCTATTGGGTCTGCTTCGTCCAATATGGGGTCTACGGCCCGGCTCACCGCCTCGCAGTCGTCTATGGTGGCGCTTCTTCCGTCCTGATGCTCTATGTACAGGGTCAGCACCCAATTACCCTGCTCCTTCTGAAACTCTACCTCATCCAGCTCGTAGCCCATGCCTGTAACTACCGGCCGGAGAAGAGCTTCCACTGTTTGGGTGGTTTTCATTATATTCCTCCGCTATTCAAAACAAAAGAGCAGGACGCGCCCACTCTTACTTGAAAACTAAAATACAGCAAACTTGCCATATACCAACAGCAAAATTGTACCATATGCGGCACTATAATGCAAGCATATTATTTCGCATCAAAGCGCCGCACATACCGGCTTCTTTAAAACAGGCAGAGCTGATCCGTCTCAGGCAGCCCGTTCAGGCAGCCGGCTTCCGCAAGCGCCTTTATCACTGCGGAGTTGGCGCCGGTGCGGGCCTGAAAATTTTCTATGGAGGTATACTCGCCGCCCTTTGCGCCTTCGGCTATGCCTATGGCGGCGTTGGCTCCCACGCCCGCCACCGATGAGAAGGGCGGCCGTATCTTGCCGTCTTCTATTATGAACTGGCTGGCCTTGGATTTATACAGGTCCACAGGCAGCAGCTCTATGCCGCGCTTGTTCATTTCAAAGACCACCTCCAGTATTGTCAGCAGGTCTTCTTCCTTTTTATCCGCATCGTTGCCTTTTTTCTTTATGGCGTTTATGTTGGCAAGCACCTTCTGGGCGCCGCCCTCCGCCTGGGCTATGTCAAAGGCGTCCGCTCGGACGGTATAGTAAACGGAATAGAAGGCGAGGGGCATATGTACCTTGTAGTAGGCCACTCGGAAGGCCATCATGACGTAGGCCGCTGCGTGGGCGCGGGGGAACATGTACTTTATCTTTTTGCAGGAGTCTATGAACCACTGAGGCGTATCTATGGAGCGCATATGCTCCTCCATCTCAGGGGTAAGGCCTCTGCCCTTGCGGACGCTCTCCATGGTTTTGAAGGACATGGACGGGTCGCCGCCTCTGAGTATAAGGTAGTTCATTATATCGTCTCGGGTGCATATTACCTGCGACAGCGTCGCCGTACCGCTCAATACCAGCTCCTGAGCGTTGCCCAGCCAAACATCGGTACCGTGGGAAAGGCCGGATATCCTGAGTAATTCCTCCATTGTAGTCGGGCGCGTATCCTTGAGCATCTGCCGCACGAAGGTGGTGCCGAACTCGGGTATTGCTATGCTGCCCACATCGCAGTCCAGCTCGTCCAGCGTCACGCCCAGAGGCTCGCTAGTGCGGAATATCTTCATGGTTTCAGGATCGTCAAGGGGTATTGTCTGGGGATCCAAGCCGGTAATATCCTTCAGCATTCTAAGCACCGTCGGATCATCGTGGCCCAGTATATCCAGCTTTACCAGCCTGTCGTCCATGGCGTGAAAGTCGAAGTGGGTGGTTATGGTATCGCCCTCGCTGCGGTCCGCCGGGTACTGCACCGGGGTGAACTCCATTATATCGTTTTCCTTTGGCACTATGACTATGCCGCCGGGATGCTGGCCGGTAGTCTTCTTAACTCCTGTGCAGCCCTGCACCATGCGGTCCATCTCGTCCTTGCTGGCGTTTATGCCGTTTGCCTCACAGTAGGAGCGGACGTAGCCGTAGGCTATCTTGTCCTTTACGCCGGATATGGTTCCGGCGCGGAAGGCGTGGCCCTCCCCGAACATCACCTCAACGTACTTATGCGCTACAGGCTGATAATCCCCTGAGAAGTTAAGGTCTATATCCGGGGTCTTGTCGCCCTTGAAGCCCAGAAACACCTCGAAGGGTATCTCGTAGCCGAGCTTTTTGTATTTTGCGCCGCAGACGGGGCAGTCCTTATCCGGCATGTCCACGCCGCAGGCATATTTATCAAGGTCAACGTCAAATTCGCTGTGCCTGCAATTTGGGCAAACATAGTGCGGCTGCAGCGGATTCACTTCCGTTATTCCCGCCATTGTGGCAACAAAGGATGAACCTACGCTGCCGCGGCTGCCGACAAGGTAGCCATCGGACATGGATTTTGAAACCAGCCTTTGCGCGCTCAAATACAGCGACGCATAATCGTTGCCTATTATGGAAGTAAGCTCCTTATCGAGCCGCGCCTGCACAACGGGCGGCAGAACATCGCCGTATATCTCCCGCGCGCGGTTTTCGCACATGCTTCTCAGTTCCTCGTTAGCGCCGGGAAACTTAGGGGCATATGTGCTTTTTTCGCTCAGGAACGGCTTCATGCTTTCGCACATGTCCGCTATTGCGTTCGGCACGTCTATAACCACTTCCTCGGCCTTTTCCCTGCCAAGGTAGCTGAATTCTTCAAGCATATCGTCCGTCGTGCGGAAATACAGCGGCGCCTGCTGCTCCGCATCCTTAAATTCGCGCGCGCTCATAACTATTGCGCGGAATATGGAATCCTCCGGCTCCATAAAGTGCGCGTCGCCCGTGGCTGCCACGGGTATGCCAAGTTCCTCGCCCAGCCGCACTATTCTGCGGTTAAGCTCGCGCAGGCCGTCCTCGTCCTTCACTATGCCCTCGCGCATAAGAAAGGCGTTGTTGCCTATCGGCTGTATTTCAAGGTAGTCATACTCCCTTGCAATGGCGCATATTTCCTCGTGCGGCTTTTCTTCGAGCACGGCGCGGAAAAGCTCGCCCGCTTCGCATGCGGAGCCGATTATAAGCCCTTCGCGATAAAAATCCAGCAGACTCCTTGGTATCCTCGGCACGCCTTTAAGGTAATCTATATGGGCATAGGACACAAGCTTATACAGATTCTTCAGCCCGACTATATTTTTAGCGATTATTATTATGTGATATGTACTGCGCTTGCCCTTTACCTTTTCGTGCGGCACGCAGTCAAAAAGCGGTATGCGCGCCTTACCCATAGCCTCATAACGCTCTATTATCTTCAAAAACTGTTCCTTCAGCGCGCGCGCGCCGTCAATGGGCAGCATGGATGCGCGGCTTGTGCCCATAGCTGCCATGCAGCCGTCTATGGTAGTCGTGTCGTCCAGCGGGGCGCGGCAATGGTACCGCGTCAGCTCCATCGCCACGGCGGCATGCTCGTTCATGTCTATGCCGCGCTTCTTCGCCTCTTTATACAGTTCATAATATTCTTCCCTGTCCCATACGACCATTTTAGCGCCCTCTGCAAATTGCAGCAGCGCGTTAACGGCGTCCTTCAAAAGCGGGGAGGTTTCGCTGTCCTCCTCGCTTATGCCGGTCCGGCGGCGGAATTCCTCGCTCATCGGCACGCCAACGCTAACCGGAGTATAAAATTCGCTGCATTCGCCGTTGTCATTGAAGCGCACGGCGCTTATGGCGCACAATGCGCCGTTGCAATGGGTCAATTCTATCGCCGCGTATTCGCCGCGCGGGCTTGTCCATACGCAGTCCGGCAGAAGGTAGCCCTCCACACCCATTATGACCTTTATATCAACGCCTTTTTTCTTCAGCTTGCCCGCCGCGTTCACCGCCGCCGGGAATGCCTGCACCACACCGTGGTCCGTTATTGCAACGGCCTTGTGGCCCCATTTGGCTGCGGTTTTCACGGCCTCTCCCGCGTCTATAAAGCCATCCATGGCGCTCATCTTGGTATGCAGGTGCAGCTCAACTCTCTTGCGCTCTGCCTTGTCCTTGCGTGTTACGGGGTCGGTCTTGTATATTGAATCGGGAAAAACGCAGTATGTGCCGCTGAATTCGTCGCGCTGATATTTGCCGTGCACAACTATCCAGTCTCCCCCGTCCTTTATCTCCGTAAGCCTATCTATTATGTCCTTATTCTCGGCTTTTGGGAAAAGCTTTATGGGCAGGGTGTTGCTGCGGTCCGTAACATAGCACTGCACTATAAAGCCGCCGTTTTTCCTTTCGCGCACGTCCATGCTTATTATGCCGCCCTGAACCGTTACGGTTTCGGATTCCTCCGTAACTTCGCTCATTTTGGTTATGCGCGCGCCGAAAACGCGCCCCATTATTATGTTTTCCTGCGGCACGTTGGGCTTAGGACCGGCGTTTTCAAGCTTCCTTCTGAACGGCTTCTTCTCCGCCTTGTCCTGCTTTTTGGGCGCTTCTTCCCACGGCGGGATGTCCTCCTGCGCGCTGCGCTTTATAACTATCGGCTCTTCCCTGCGCTCCGGCATCGTAAGCGCTATGCTCTCGTCCCCTATCAGCATTACCTCTATGCTTTCACCA
>OLOK01002995.1_pt1 | contig 10958 bp, 8 predicted proteins | sample 1672591 | NCBI WGS metagenome assembly OLOK01 (sample SAMEA3136703, study PRJEB25190) | human gut metagenome | biome: human gut; feature: human-associated habitat; material: faeces | place: Austria | collected 2013 | reverse complement strand
TGTGGAACCACCGGATCTATCGGGTGTATGGCGGCCTGACCCGCCCCACTCCGGACACCCCCTCCACTATGGCCACTACCTATTGGATGGACGTTACCGATTCCGAGCAGCTGCGCCAGACCCTGCAGATGACCCGGCCTGTGGTGGCCATCCTGATGGTGGACAATTATGAGGATCTGATGAAGGCCTGCCCCGAGAGCAAGCGCTCCGCCGTGCTGGCTCAGCTGGAGGAAAAGCTGGACCAGTGGTCCGCCGGAGCCGACGGCCTGATGCTCCACTATGACCGGGACCGGTACCTGTTCGTATTCGAGGAGCGCAGCTATTCCGACTATGCCCAGCACCGGTTCGCCGTGCTGGATACCGTCCGGGAGGTGGCGGCAGGCGGCGTAGCGGCCACTCTGTCCATCGGCGTGGGCCGGGATGCCGACAGCTTCGATGCCCTGTTCAAAAACGCGTCTATGGCCCTGGAGATGGCCCTGAGCCGCGGCGGCGACCAGGCGGTGGTAAAGGACCGGATGAACTTCCAGTTTTACGGCGGCCGGGCCAAGACCACGGAAAAACGCACCAAGGTGAAATCCCGGGTCATGGCCAACGCCCTGGGCGAGCTGATGGATGACGCCCGTCAGGTGTACGTCATGGGCCACAGCTATGCGGATATGGATTCCCTGGGCGCGGCGGCGGGCGTGTGCTGCATTGCCCGCAAGCGGGGCAGAAAGTGCCAGATCGTCATTGACACGGAAAACAATGCCGTTCACCCTATGCTGCGCAAGCTGGCGGATCAGCCGGAGTATCACGGGGCCTTTATCACCGGCAGCGAAGCCTTTCTGAAGGTCCAGCCCGGCACCCTGCTGGTGGTGGTGGACACCAACCGCCCCGGCAGCGTGGAGTCCGAGCAGCTGCTGGAGACCTGCAACCGGGTGGCGGTCATCGACCACCACCGCCGGGGCAGCAGCTATATCGAAAAAATGGCTCTGAATTATCACGAGCCCTATGCCTCCTCCGCCTCGGAGCTGGTGACGGAGCTGCTGCAATACCTGGTGGAGCCCGGAGATATCCTCAAGTGCGAGGCGGAGGCCCTGCTGGCCGGTATCGTGCTGGATACCAAGAATTTCACCAACCGCACCGGCGGCCGCACCTTTGAGGCGGCGGCCTATCTGCGCCGGGCCGGGGCCGATACCTCCGACGTGCAGCGGATGTTCCAGGGGGACCTGAAATCCATGATCGCCCGGTACGACATTATCCGGCAGGCCCAGCTGTACCGCGGGGATCTGGCCATTGCGGCCCTGGACACCACCTGCGACCGGGTGACGGCCGCCAAGGCCGCCGACGAGCTGCTGACCCTCAAGGGTATCCGGGCCTCCTTTGTCCTGTATCCCAAGGACCAGGGGGTGTACATTTCCGCCCGCTCTCTGGGCGAGGTCAACGTGCAGGTCATTGTGGAGGCTCTGGGCGGCGGCGGCAATTCCACTACCGCCGGGGGCCAGCTGAACACTCCGAACATTGCCGTTGCCCGCACGGCTCTCCTGCGGGCCATTGACGAGTATTTTGAAAAGTAATATAGCAAATAGGAGGAACCAATCATGAAAGTGATCTTACAGAAGGATATCCGCGGCAAGGGCAAGAAGGGCCAGATGATCGAGGTGGCCGAGGGCTATGCCCGCAACTTCCTGCTGCCCAAGGGCGATGCCATTCCCGCCACCGCCGACGCCATGAACACCATGCGCCTGCAGGAAAAGGCCAAGGCCAAGGCCGATGCCGAGGCAAAGGCCGCGGCTCAGGCTATTGCCGAGCAGCTCAAGGGCATTCAGGTGAAGATCCCCTGCAAGGGCGGCGAGGGCGGCAAGCTGTTCGGCTCCGTCACCACCAAGGAGATCTCCGCCGCGCTGAAGGAGCAGTTCGGCCTGGAGCTGGACAGCAAGAAGATGGTGCTGCCGGACGCCATCAAGTCCTTCGGCGGCTACCAGGTCAAGGCCAAGCTGGGCTATGAGATCAGCGGCCTGGTGAACGTTCTGGTCTGCGAGGCCAAGTAAAGCAAAAAACCCTTACAGCTTATGGAAAGGAGCGGATTCTCATGCCCACGGATGAATTGCTGATTCGCCAGATGCCCCACTCTCCGGAGGCGGAGCAGGCGGTGCTGGGCTCTATGCTCATCGACGCCGACTGCGTGAAGGACGTGATGGATAAGCTCCAGCCGGAGGACTTCTATCTGCGCCGGAATCGGGAGATTTTCGAGACCATCTATTCCATGTTCGTCTACTCCAAGCCCATCGACGGCGTTACCGTGGCGGGAGAGATGGAGCGGGCGGGCCTGTCCACCGACGACACCCGGAGCTATCTGGTCCAGCTGATGGAGGTGACCCCCACCAGCGCCAACGTCATGGAATATGTCCGGATCGTCCGGGAAAAGGCCCTGCTGCGGGCGGTGGCCGCCGCCGCGTCGGACATCACCGCCATGGTCCAGGAGGGCGCCGGGGAGGCGTCCAAGGTTCTGGAGGCGGCGGAGCAGAAGATCTATGCCATCCGCCGGGGCCGCAGCGCCCAGAACATGGTGCCCATCAGCGTGGTGCTGCAATCCGTCCTGGAGCGGCTGGGAGAGCTTACCGCCGCCGGCGGAGAGACTATGCCGGGGCTGACCACCGGCTTTTCCGACGTGGACCGGAAGATCAACGGCCTGAATAAGTCGGACCTGCTGCTGCTGGCCGGCCGCCCCGGTATGGGCAAGACCAGTATGGGCCTGAACGTGGCGGTGAACGCCGCCAAGGCCAGCCGGAAAACCGTGGCCGTGTTCTCCCTGGAAATGTCCCGGGAGCAGCTGGTGACCCGGCTGCTGGCTGGGGAGGGGCTTATCGACAACACCCGGCTGGTCACCGGGAACCTGCGGGAGAGCGACTGGGTCCGCATTGCCGAGGGGGCTTCCACCCTCAGCCGCCTGGACATCCGCATCGACGACAACCCCCTGCTGACGGTGGCGGATATGAACGCCAAGTGCCGCCGTCTGGACGATCTGGGCCTGGTGGTCATCGACTATCTGCAATTGATGACCTCTGCCGGGGGCAAGGGCTACAGCGGCGAAAACCGCCAGCAGGCGGTGTCGGACATCAGCCGTATGCTGAAGATCATGGCTAAAGAGCTACAGGTGCCGGTGCTGTGTCTGTCCCAGCTGTCCCGTGCCAATGAAAAGCGGGACGACAAGCGGCCTATGCTGTCGGACCTCCGCGAATCCGGCGCCATCGAGCAGGACGCCGACATCGTTATGTTCCTGTACCGGGACGATTATTACAACAGCGATTCCGAAAAGCGCAACATCGCCGAGTGCATCGTGGCCAAAAACCGCCACGGCGAGACCGGCAAGGTGGAGCTGCGGTGGCTGCCGGAATATACCTCCTTCGGCACCCTGGAAAACCGCTATCAGGAGGAAGGATAATGGACCTGCGTCCGTTTATGGAGCGGTGGGGCATGCTGCCCCCCTCCGGCGGCACCATGCTGGTGGCTGTGTCCGGGGGGCGGGATTCCGTGTGCCTGCTGCACTATCTGGCCACCATGCCCCGGGATTTTTCCGTGGCGGCGGCCCATCTGGACCACGGCCAGCGGCCCACGGCAGGCCGAGACGTGGCCTTTGTCCGGCAGCTGTGCCGTGTACATGAGGTGGCGTATCCTTTGTCGTCCAGGGTATAGACTGACACATTGCCGAAATTATCCGTTACTACAGCCTGATGTTCACTATAAGTTACTGATGCTGCGTTTTCAATGCACATCGGTTCGCCTTGAACCGAATAACTTTGTACGATAGTGAATCCGGTCAATTGTCCCTGACTGTATGAGTAGGTTTGAGTGGTGGTTACTGTAGGTGCTCCCGCTTCATAGGTACTTTTTTCCGATAATTGAATTTTGGAAAAGGGTACGGTAGAGCGGTTTCCGTTGACGGTAGAGTCATGATTGTCTTCACAAGCTGTCATTACTGTGAGTATAACCGACAATGCAAAGACTATTTTTCTCATTATTTCCGTTGTTTAATTCATTGTTTCTGCTATTTGACAATCAACCCCTTGCGCAGGTTCTTTTGAGTGGTGAAACTCCGGACTATGGCAGTGCCTGTTTTTGGGGTCGGCAACTCGACAATTCCAGCTATGACTTGCAGGGCTGTATGGAGCAAAATTTCGTCAGGCTCGCCTAAAGGCAGATAGTATTGCAGGTAGGATGTTTCGTTGATAGCAATATCCGGCGACAGGAAGATGGGAAGGAAAGCGATGATGGCTATCAGTGTGGCGCCCAACAGGGGCATTGCCGTCTGGCGGCCGATGGCTGTCATTGCCTCCATGCGGTTTTTGCCGGCTTTCAGGTCTACCAGTATGCCGTCTACGATGACAATGGCATTATCTACCAGCATACCCATTGCCAGCACGAAAGCGGCAAGCGATACACGCTGCATGGTTCCGTCTGCCGTGTACAGGAACAGGAACGAACCGAATACGGTGACAATGAGGCTGATGCCGATGATGATTCCGCTCTTGAAGCCCATAGCCAGCATCAGGATTACCACAACGATGATGACGGACTCTATCAGGTTGATGACGAAAGTACCCAAAGAGGCTCCCACACGTTCGGGCTGATAGAATACCTTGTGGCACTCCACGCCTGCGGGCAGGCGGCTTTCTTTCAGTTGCGCCAGCTTCTTTTCTACGGCAGCGCCCACTTTCACGATGTCCGAACCGCTGGAAGCTGCGATGAGGATTCCCTGCGCCCGTTCGCTGTCGAAGAACAGTTCGTTACGGGTGGGCTCTTCATATCCTTTCTCTATCCGGGCTATGTCGCGCATACGGAGCTGGTCGTCGTCATGCCCTTGTATCAGCATATTGCCGATGTCTTTCACAGTCTTGAATTTATCGCTGACGGTCACGCGGATACGGTTGTCTCCATTGTCATAGTAGCCGCTGTATGTGGTTTTGTTTTGGCCGTTCAGTGTAGCGAGAACTTCGGCAGGCTTCACGCCAAGGTTTGCCATGCGGTCCTGCAGCAGGGAGATATTGATACATTCGGGACGTTTGCCATACAATTCCACCCGGTCTACATCTTCCATATCGCTGATTTCCCGTTTGATGAGCTCGGCGTAGTCGGACAGTTCACGATCGGATAGTCCGTCGCCTGTCAGTGCATAGAACATTCCGTATACGTTGCCGAAATCATCTTTGACAATCGGGGTGCTTGCCCCGTCGGGGAGTAAGGCGCAGGCGTCGCTTACTTTGCGTCGCAGCATATCCCAGCATTGTTCCACTTCTTCATCCGGGGTGATGGTGGTCAGCTCTATCTGTATCAAGGAAAGGTCATTGTAAGAGTAGCTTTCTACATTGTCTATGTTCCCCATGCTGCGGATGCTCTTTTCCAATACATCCGTCACTTCCAGTTCCACTTGGTGGGCGGATGCTCCCGGGTAGGTGGTGACCACCATGGCGAGCTTTACTTTTATTTCCGGGTCCTCCAGTTTGCTCATCTGGTAGCAGGAGAGAATTCCGCCGATAAGCAGGACCATTACCAGAAAGTAGACCAGGTTACGGTTCTTAAATGCCCATTTACTTATATCCATATTACTGATATTTTAGTGTACATTCATGTTATAATAATCCGCCAATATTTGTCTCGCTGGCAACTGGCAGCGGTTTTACGATTTCTCCGTTCTCTATGTAGTGTATTCCTGCCGAAACAATCAGGTCTCCGGGTTTCAGCCCATCGGATGTGATGATACTGCGTCCGTCGCTCATCAGGCGTACTACGGTTACTTCGCGACTGCTTACTTTATTGTCGGACGGATTATATACAAAAACGCAGGCTTTGCCGTTTTTTTGCAGAATGGCATTACCGGGTACGGACAGATTGCGGGGACTGTCACTATCGCAACGAATGGTAACCATTGTATTCATGCCCGGTGAGGGGATGGGTTGTTTGTCTGCAAGCAGTTGCAGGCGCATGGTGTACAGCTGGTTGGCATTGGCTTTGGGAGTTACGCTGATTAACTTCAACAGATAGGTCTGCTCCGGATAAATGTCGAAAGTACAGTAATATTGGTCGAACTGTTCCCGACGGATATATTCGGCTGCCGGCAGGTTTATCTCTACTTCCGGTGCGCCACTGCTGATCATAGACAGGACAGGCATTCCGGCACCTATCGTTTCGTGCGCTTCGAACAGTCGTTTTTGTATATAACCGCTGAAAGGTGCGTAAAGCCGGGTGTATCCCAACTGGTCTTTATGATGCTGATATTTGGCGGTGATTTGTTTCAGTCCGTACACTGCTTTGTCGTTGGCGCTGGGGGTAGTCCCGTTATCTTTATATAGAGCCATCACACGTTCTGCCTCTGCTTTTATCTGCTTGTATTCGGCTTCGGTGGCATCCAGTTGCACTTGGTAGTCCGTAGGGTCCAGTTCGGCAAGCAACTGTCCGGCTTGTACGCGGGCGCCATCCTTTACATATATTTTCTGTATGGTTCCGCTGACTCTGAAGGCGAGACTGATGTCCTGTGCCGCCTTCACTTTTCCGGGATATTGCAAATAACTCTGCCCGCTGGCGGAAATAACCGTATCTATTTTTACTGTTTGGCATCCTTTGGCATCTTGTGTGCTGCCGTTGCAGGATGTAAGTGAGCATAAGGAAATGCTTGCTAAAATCCAATAAATTCGTTTCATAATCTAAGGTATATTAATTTGTGACAAAATTACTCAGTAACCGCTATATAGAAAAGGTTTATAAGCATTATAAACTGTTCTGTTTATGACATCCTGATAAGGAAAAACAGACTATTTCCGGTTTATTATGTTTTCTGATATTCGGCAGGCGTCATTCCCGTCATTCTCTTGAAGAATTTCGAGAAGAAAGACGGATTGGGAAAGTTCAATTCATCCGATATTTGGAAGATTAGCAGATTACTGTGCTTCAGTAGTACTTTTGCTTCAAGAATAACGGATTGGTTGATCCATTGCATTACTGTCTGTCCGCTTGCCTCACGTATAATGGTGCTCAGATAATGAGAGGTCAGGCATAGCTTGTCGGCATAGAAGTTGACGGAACGTTCTTGCTTACTATATTCGTTTACAAGGGCTATGAAACGGCGGAATATTTCTTCCTGACGTGAAAGGCGCAGGGAAGAGGTGGTATGTGTTTGCTCGTGAATATATTTGAGGTTACAAAGTAGGGATACAATGAGATGTTGTACGGTTTCACGACGATAAGGTGAAGAATGAAGTATTTTCCATAGCAAAATAAAGAACAGCTCTGTTTGGGTCCATTCTTCCTCATTAAGTGACAGTATGATACCGTTTCTTGTGTAAGTTTCCGACAAAATAAAATTTGGCATGGCAGGCAGGAAATTGTAAGCAGGCATTATGACCTGAAAATCATAATCGGAACTGATTTCCAGCATTTCTATCAAAGAATTGTTGGGGATTATGATAATCTTACGGGCAGATATCTCATACTCGATAAGATTGATGGAAATTCGTCCTGTTCCTTGCAAAACACGAATTATCCGTCCTTCTTTGGCACGATAGGGTTGCCTGATCTGGAATAATTTACTTCCCATTTGTATAAAACTTATAACCATACCCAAATCATCGTTTATAAATCGGTATTCAAGATTATTGATGATTTCCGGTTTGTAACGTATATCATCTAGTGCAACGTTTATAGGTTTGTTCTTTTCCATATCTATAAATAGTGAATAATTCAGTGGCAAAGATAATAAAGCATCCATATATTTTCCTTTTTTCATTAAAAAGCCGTACTATTAGAACATCTTTGCGGACAAATAGGTTGTAAGCATACTAAGTTATGCTTCTATCTTTGCATTGGCTAAAATAAATAAGAAACAGATATGAATATGAAACAAGCGATTTTCTCTTTAGTTTTCCTGCTTGCAGCTACATGGGCGCATGCCCAGCTTACCTTGGATGAATGTCAGCGCGGGGCGCAGGCGAATTATCCGTTAGTACGTCAGTATGGATTGATAGAAAAGGCACGCGAATATGATCTGTCTAATGCCGGAAAGGGATATTTGCCCCAGTTTTCCCTGTCGGGTAAGGCTACCTATCAAAGTGATATAACCGAACTGCCCGTCGAGATACCGGGAGTCAATATAAAGACTGCTCCAAAAGACCAGTATCAGGTGATGCTCGAACTGCAACAGACCATTTGGGACGGTGGGGATATCCGTAACCGGAAACGCCTTACACGTGCGGCATCGGATGTAGATATGGAAAAGCAGCATGTAGATATGTATGCCTTGAACGACCGTATCAACCAGCTATTCTTCGGTATATTGCTGCTGGACGAACAACTGAAGCAGAATCAACTCTTGCAGGATGATTTGGGAAGAACACATAAGCAGGTGTCAAACTATATAATAAACGGTATAGCTACTCAAAGCGATTTGGATGCCGTCAGCGTGGAGCAACTCAATACCAAACAACGCCGTATCGAATTGGAGACATCACGCCAGGCATACATAAATATGCTTTCTGCTTTTATTGGAAAGGAAATTCCTGCCGGGACCATTTTACAGAAGCCTGTTCCGGAAGATTCGGACGGTATGGGAACCGGAATAAATAATCGTCCGGAACTGAGCCTCTTCGATGCGCAAGGAGAACAGCTAAGAGTGCAGGAAGCTATGTTGAATGTAAGACTGATGCCTCGTTTCGGACTGTTTGTACAGGGCGCTTATGGCAATCCGGGATTGAATATGCTGAAAGATGAATTTAATGCGTTCTATATGGCAGGTGTACGTATGTCATGGAACTTTGGTAGCCTATATACTTTAAAGAACGACCGCCGCAGGATAGACAATAGCCGCCGGCAGATAGAAACGGGTAGAGATGTATTCCTTTTCAATACCCGCTTGCAGGCTACACAGCAGGATGCAGATGTAATATCCATGCGCAGGAAAATGGCAGATGATGATGAAATCATCCGTTTGCGTGAAAATATCCGTCGTGCAGCTGAGGCTAAGGTGGAAAACGGGACGCTGACTGTTACCGATATGCTTCGTGAAATAACCAATGAGAACTTGGCGCGTCAAACCAAGGCGTTGCATGAAGTGCAACTGCTGATGAACATCTGGCAACTGAAATATACATTGAATAATTAAGAATTTTCTAATAACAATAAAACCATATAATATGAAATCGTTTAAATTATTTCCGGTTCTGCTTTTTCTTACAGCTTGTGGCAGCGGTATTCCGAAATATGACGCTACTGGAACTTTTGAAGCTACCGATGTGATAGTCTCTGCCGAAGCCACCGGAAAGATACTCACTTTGGATGTGGAAGAAGGTACAACATTGAGGGCCGGACAGGAAATCGGTGTCATTGATACTGTTCAGCTTTATCTCAAAAAGCTTCAGTTGGAGGCGAATGTTAAATCTGTGGAAGGGCAGCGTCCTGATATTCTGAAACAGGTGGCGGCCACTAAAGAACAGATTGTTCAGGCACAACGCGAACGTGACCGCGTGTACAATCTGCTTCGTGTGGGTGCGGCCAATCAAAAACAGTTGGATGACGCCGAATCGCTGCTTGAGGTACTTCGCAAACAACTCGCAGCTCAGAACTCCACCTTGCAGAACAGTGACCAAAGTCTGACGTGGCAAAGTTCATCGGTAGGCGTTCAGGTGGCACAGATTCAGGACCAACTAAAGAAATGTCATATTACTTCCCCTCTGACGGGAACTGTCCTTGCCAAATATGCGGAAGCAGGAGAACTGGCGGCGTCGGGAACCCCGCTATTCAAGGTTGCCGATATGGAGCAAGTTTATCTGCGTGCCTATATCACTTCCGAACAGCTGTCCGAGGTGAAGCTGGGACAGAAAGTAACGGTCTATTCGGACTATGGCAAGGAGGTCCGGAAAGAATATCCGGGCGTTGTCACTTGGATTTCGGACAGTTCCGAGTTTACTCCGAAAACCATTCTTACGAAGGATGAACGCGCCAATCTGGTATATGCTGTTAAAGTGGCTGTGAAGAATGACGGCATGCTGAAAATAGGAATGTATGGAGGAGTAGAGTTCAAGTGATCGATGCTATGCAGCCGGCGTTTGGGTAAGTCACCGTTTATAATTAAAATTCAATAACAGTATGAGTTCTGCAGTAACTGTCAATAATGTATTTAAACGTTACGGCCGGGTGGAAGCCTTGCAAGGTGTTTCATTGTCTGTCGAGCGGGGTGAACTTTTCGGCATCATCGGTCCTGACGGTGCGGGGAAGACATCCCTGTTCCGTATTCTCACCACTTTGCTGCTTGCCGATGAAGGCACAGCTACGGTTTGCGGACTGGATACGGCGAAGGACTATAAAGCTATTCGTGAGCGGGTAGGATATATGCCCGGACGGTTCTCGCTCTATCAGGATCTGACGGTAGAAGAAAACCTGAATTTCTTTGCTACGGTTTTCCATACCACCATTGAGGAAAATTATGATTTGGTACGCGACATCTACCGGCAGATAGAACCTTTTCGCAATCGTCGTGCGGGGGCTTTGTCCGGTGGTATGAAGCAGAAACTTGCTCTTAGTTGCGCGCTTATCCATAAACCGGATGTTCTTTTTCTGGATGAACCGACTACCGGTGTAGACCCTGTCTCGCGTAAGGAGTTTTGGGAAATGCTTCGCCGTCTCAGGGAACAGGGCATTACCATTATCGCGTCTACTCCAATTATTGACGAGGCACGTCAGTGCGACCGTATCGCTTTCATCAATGAAGGGAGGATACGTGGTATTGATACTCCCGACCGTATTCTGAAACAGTTTGCAGACATCCTTTGTCCTGCGGGACTTTTGCACGAAAAAGCGGATAATTGTGAGAGCTACGTAATTGAAGTAGACGGATTGACGAAACGTTTTGGCAGTTTTACAGCTGTCGACCATATTTCTTTTAAAGTGCGTCAAGGTGAAATCTTTGGTTTTTTGGGTGCTAACGGAGCCGG